>LNFM01008554.1_pt1 | contig 30532 bp, 28 predicted proteins | sample 596031 | NCBI WGS metagenome assembly LNFM01 (sample SAMN04254537, study PRJNA301005) | activated carbon metagenome | isolation source: dual media filters at the Ann Arbor, Michigan drinking water treatment plant | place: USA: Ann Arbor
GGCGGGCTACGACATCTGTCCGCGCGCAACGATGTCGATCGATGCAACGAAGCGGTTTGCGGAAGGCGGAGCGACGCATGGTGTCGGTGGGCTGTTCGGGGCAGGGGCTGCCAGCGCGGTCATGCTCGCTTTCGACGAGCAGCAGGTCGTGCACCTTCTCTCTTATCTCGCGCAGCAGGCGTCGGGCATGGTGTGCTGGCGGCGCGATCCCGATCATATCGAGAAGGCATTCGACTTCTCGGGCGCTGCGGCACGCAATGGGGTGCAGACGGCGACGATGGTCGAGCACGGCATGACGGGCGTGCCAGATGCGCTCGAAGGCCGGCATGGATACTTCAAGGTGCACGGCAAGGGCTTCGATCCCTGGCCGGCGTGGGCGGATCTGGGACAGCGGCCGTCGCTGATGGATGCTGCGATCAAGAAGTGGTGCGTCGGTTCGCCGATCCAGGCGCCGCTCGATGCTGTCGAGGCGATCCGCGCGGAGAACCCCGGGCTCGATCACCGCGATATCGTCAGCGTCGAGTTGCGGTTGCCGTCGGATACGGCTGTCGTGGTTGACAACGGTCCGATGCCCGACGTGAATTGTCAGCATCTGTGTGCGGTGGCGCTGATCGACGGTGCATTGTCGTTCCACACGGCGCACGACGAGGCGCGGATGAACGACCCGGTCACGAAGGCGCTTCGCGACCGGACCGTGATGATCCACGACGACAGTCTCGTCGGTGCGATACCGCCGCGGCAAGGAATTGCCGAAGTGCGGATGCGCGACGGGCGAGTATTACGGCATCACGCGAAGGCGGTGCGCGGCACGCCGTTCAATCCGATGACGTGGGACGAAGTCGTCGCCAAGGCGGACGACCTGATGGCGCCGATCCTTGGCAAGGCCGGATCTGCTCGCGTTGTCGAGACAGTGCGCGGCGTGGAGAAATTGGCGGACGTCGGCGATCTGGCGCGGATGTTGGCAGTGACGTAGGGCGTGACGTGCCGCCTGCCCACCCCACCCTCTCCCCATAAATGGGAGGCGAGACCTCAAATGCTCTCCACTTTCTCCGGCGTTATCAGGTCGAGTTTGCGAGAGACGACGTGGGCAGCGATGGCGGTGCGCCAGGCTTTGAAGTGGGGCGTCGTGAAATGCTCGTCGAGGGCGGCGCGGTCTTTCCAGACTTCGACGAAGACCATCTTGTCGGGGTCGGTCACCGAGAAGTGCAGGTCGTAGGAGACGCAGCCGGGCTCCTTGCGCGACGCTTCGATGACGATGCAGGCGGGGGCGAGGCACGCCTCGCGGGTGCCGGGCTTCAGGTGTGCGGTCGAAATCAGGTAGAGCATGGGCGGGTCTCCAGGTTTCTCCCCCTGGCCTATTACAGGATCGGTGGCTGCGCTATAGCCTCCAGCCAAGACACAACGGGGGCCAGGATGACGCTCAAGAAAGCCACGACGCGATTTCGCGAACTAATGGCGCGGAAAACGATCAGCATCCTGCCGGCGGTGGGCGATCCGTTCTCGGCCAAGATCGTCGCGGCGGAAGGCTACGAGTGTGTGATGACCTCGGGTAATGCGAGTTCGGCGATGCGGCTCGGTATTCCCGACATCGGGCTGCTGACGCTCGCGGAAAATGCGGAGAATGCCGGGCGTGTGGCGCATGCATCGGGACTGCCGGTGTTCGCCGATGCCGACACGGGGTACGGCAATCCGCTCAACGTGCGCCGCACGATCATGGAGTTCGAGCGGCAGGGGGTGGCGGCTGTGATGATCGAGGATCAGATCACGCCGAAGCGATGCGCGATGTTCGCGGGTAAGGAAGTCGTATCGTGCGAAGAGATGGAGATGAAGCTGAAGGCAGCGCTCGATGCGCGGCGTGACGACGAGTTCTCGATCGTGGCGCGGACGGATGCCCTGACCGTGCACGGAATCGACGAGGCTTTGCGGCGCGCTGAGCGATATGCGGCGGTCGGCGCAGACGTGATCTTCGTGGAGGGGCCGCGGACGATCGAAGAAGCAGAACGGATCGGTCGTGCGATCGATATACCTCTCATCTACAACATCACGCCATCTGGCAGCGTGCCGCCGATCGATGCGAAGACGGCGGAGAAGCTGGGGTTCCGGTTCCTGTCGTTCTCGGTCTATCTGCTGCTAGCGGCGATCCCGGGTATGCAGAACTTCCTCAAGACGATGCGCGATACAGGGGACATCAAGCAGGCGGGGCAGAACGCGGCCAGCATGAAGACCTACCTCGACCTTCTGGGCTACGAGGACTGGAAGAAGTGCGAAGAGGTGTATTCGACCGGCGCGGATGCGGCGAAGAAGAAGTAGTTTCGAGAGAAGAAACGGGAGGTATCCATGATGAGGACATTCGCAGGCTCCGTCGCTGTCATCGGTGCAGCGCTGACGGTGGCGCTGGCTTTTGCTCCGACTGGCGTTCGTGCACAGCAGGGCGAGTATTTCGCCGGCAAAACCGTGACGATCATCGTGGGTCTCAACGCTGGCGGAACAGTCGATACGATGGCGCGTACGTTCGCGAGCTATCTCACGAAGCATACGCCGGGGAGCCCGACCTTCATCATCAACAACATGCCGGGCGCCGGTGGCCTCGTCGCGACCAACTTCATCGCTGAACGAGCGGCCAAGGACGGTCTGTCGCTCAACTTCCAAAACCTCGATCCCCTGGCGCAGGCGCTCGGCAACCAGGGGTTGCGCGTGCGCTACGATCAGCTCGAGTTCATCGGCGGTATCGGCGATACTAGGACCAACTATGCCCGCTCAGATGCAGCACCCGGAGGGATGAAGAAGCCTGCCGACATCATGAAGGCGCAGGGCATCGCGGTCGGCGCCTACAACAATACGGACATCTCGGGACTGCTCGCGAAGCTGACGCTCGACGTGCTCGGCGTGAAGCACAAGTTCATCACCGGGTATCGTGGTGGGCAGGACATCTTCCTCGCCATCCAGCGCGGTGAGGTGCAGATGCAGAATACCTCGATCAGTTCACTCAGGACGCGCAGCGCTGCATTTTTGAAGTCGGGCGAGGGCATCGCGCTCAACTATCTCGTGACGATCGACAAGCAAGGTAACTATCAGCGCAACAAGTACATCACGGAGATGCCGGCGTTTCCGGATCTCTATCGCGAGATCCACGGCAAATTGCCGTCGGGTCCGGAATGGGATGCGTTCAATTGGCTGATCCAGCAGTTCGGCGATCTCGCCTTCGCGATGTTCGCGCCGCCGGGAACGCCACCTGCAGCACTCGCGGCTTTGCGCACGGGGTATTCGGCAGCGATGTCAGACCCGGGGCTGGTGGAGCATGCGGTCAAGACCACGGGCCTTCCGTACGATCCGGTCTCGGCGGAAAAGGGGAAGGCTGTTCTTGCGGCGCTGTCGACGGTTTCTCCGGAAATCGTCGCGACGGTTCGCAGGTCGATCGATGCGCTGGGTAAGTGAGTGATGGGCAAGTCGCGGGAGTGTCGAGAGACGAAACGACCAGATATCCGCCACGGTCTGATATAGAGGGGGCATGAGCAACGACGACACCTACATGCGGCTTGCGATCGAGGAAGCTCGTCTCGCCAAGGCGGCCGGCGAACTGCCGATCGGCGCAGTCGTCGTGTCGCCGGCCGGGGTCGTTGCACGCAACCGGTGCCGAGAGGCAGCCGAGCAAACCGTGCTGGCGCATGCAGAGATGCATGCCGTCAACGATGCGTGCAAGGCGCTGGGCCGGAACGTGCTCAGCGACTGCACCGTGTATTCCACCAACGAGCCTTGCCTGATGTGCGCCGCGGCGATCTTCCAGGCGAAGATCGGGCGCGTGGTGTTCGGTGTGGCGCGCAGCGATCAGCCGGAATTCTTCCGAGCGCGCAATTTGCGCATCGGGCATCTCGCGGCGGATTCGGGCTATCTGCCCACAATCGTCGAGGGCGTTCTTCGAGACGAGGTGCTGGCGCTGTTTGCAGGTGTCGTCCGCAAGTGAGACCGTGTCGGGGTCAGCCGACCATCCCATCGGCGGCATTGCGTCGTTTTCCATCGAGCCAGACGGCGCTTTCGCGAATCGCGGGGATGCGCATCGCGGCTCCATGTAGAGGGATGGGGTAGCCTTCCGAGAGCAGGTGAGCCTATCGGCTACTCCAGTGCACAGTGAACTCCATTGGCGAAATTTCTGATTTGCGAGCGGAGCAAACCCCGTGCAGATAGTGCTGGGGAAAGTAGCTGCACGGAGCTTTCGAGGGACATGAGACACGTTGGTCGTTCCGCCGCGCTGATCGCAGGTGTCTGCATCCTGCCGATCGAGGCCGATGCACAGGAATTCATCGCAAAGACGGTCACAATCGCCGTCGGTTTTGCTCCGGGCGGGGGGTACGACGTCTACGGCAGGTTCCTCGCCCGGCACTTGGGCCGTCATCTGCCGGGGCAGCCTCAAGTCGTCGTTCAGAACGTACCGGGCGCCGGCAGCCTCAATCTCGCGAACATCACCGCCAACACGGCGCCGGCTGACGGCTCGCACATCGCGTTGATCAATTCGGCGGCGGCGCTGGAGCCGGCATTGGGCAATCCGGAAGCGCGGTTCGAGACGCGCCGGTTGCGCTGGGTCGGTAACTTGAACCGGGATGGGGTGGGGTGTGCGGCATGGACCGCGTCGGGAATCTCGACCTGGGACGACGTGGTCAAGAAGGGGGCGAGATTCGGAGGCGTCGGGGCGGCAGGTACTTCGTCGCAGCACTCCTATTTTCTCAAGCGTGTGCTGAATGCGCCGATCCAGGTGATCACGGGCTATCGCGGCAGCAACGAAGTCAACCTGGCGATGCAGCGTGGTGAAGCCGACGTGACGTGCGGCCTGTTCGTGTCGTCGATGCGCGGGCCTTACCGGCAGGACTACGAGGCTGGGAAGTTGCGGATGGTGATCCAATTCGGAAAGGCGCCCGAGCCGTACTTCAAAGACGCTGTCAGCATCTACAGTTTCGTCACCTCGGCGGAGGATCGCGCCGCGACCGAATTCGTGTTCGGTCAGGCGGAGATTTCGCGGCCACTGGCATTACCGCCGGCGACGCCTGGAGCGATCGTCGAGATTTTGCGGCGTGGTTTCGATCGCGCAGTCAGTGATCCGGAGATGCGGGCCGAAGCTGCCAAGTCCATGTTGGAACTCAACGCGGTGTCGGGTGAGGAGACCGAGAAGGAATTCGCTGGGTTCGCCAGCGTTTCGCCGCCGGTCGTCGAACGCGTCAGGGCGGCGATAAGGCCTTGAGCCGAGCGCCGGGTTTTTTACCGACATACGCGCGGATGATACGAAGGGAGCAAAGGTGCATGCAGGGGCCGATCAAAGTCGCGGTCATCGACGATTTCCAGGATGTCTCCGCAACGATGGGAGGCTGGGGGCGTTTGAGGCCGCGGGCGGAGACGACGATCTTCACGGACAACGTGACTGGGCAGGCGCTGGTCGACCGATTGCTGCCGTTCGATGTCGTGATGGTGATCCGTGAGCGCACGAAATTTCCGCGTGAGTTGATCGACAAATTGCCGAATCTCAAGCTGCTGATCACGGCGGGCATGCGCAATCTCGGCATCGATCTCGACGCCTGCCGGGCACGGAATGTGCTGGTGTGTGGAACGGATACAGGTAGTTCGCCGACGTCAGAGCTTGCCTTCGGCATGCTGCTCGCACTGTCGCGGAACATTCCAGCGGAACAGGATTCCCTGCGGGCGGGAATGTGGCAGACGTCGCGGCTGGGCTTCGGTGTGAAAGGGCTCACTCTAGGTATCGTGGGTCTCGGCCGGCTCGGCGAAATGATGGGGAGCTATGGGCGTGCGTTCGGGATGAACGTGATCGCTTGGAGCCAGAACCTAACTGCGGAAAAAGCCACGGCAGCCGGGGCGCGGCGTGTGGAGAAATCAGTACTGTTCGCGCAGTCGGATTTCGTATCTCTGCATCTCATTCTCAGCGAGCGGACGCGTGGCATCGTGGGAGCGCCCGAGTTTGCGCACATGAAGCGGGGCGGGTTTCTGATCAACACGTCGCGTGCCGGTCTGATCGACGAGCCGGCGCTGATCGCTGCTCTGAAGGAAGGTCGAATTGCCGGTGCTGCGCTCGACGTCTACGATCGCGAGCCGCTGCCGCGGGATGCGGCGATCCTGTCGGCGCCTAACACTTTGCTCACACCGCATTTGGGGTACGCGACGCGGGAGACCTATGAGATCTATTTCTCGCAAGCGGTGGAGGATATCCAAGGGTGGCTCGATGGCCAGCCCAAACGTGTGATCTCGTAGACGGGCCTACTTCTCTTCGACGACCTCGAACAGGCCGTCGGCCTTCATCACCTCGTCGAAGCGGCCGCGCTCATCTAGGGTCTTGTTCCATTGGGCGAGCTGCAGCAGCCATTTTTCGGCGACGGTGTAGCGGAAGGCTTTTCCTGTGCGTTTGTGGCGGACGACAGCCATTGCCATCGCCCCATCTGGCGCCTTCTGGGGCGATATCGTCAGAGAGCGTTGGCCGGGGCTCGCGATCGTCGCGATCATGATGCCGTCGGATACGCAAGCGCAGGGGGCCTTGTCGCTGTCGTAGTAGGTGACGGTGAGATCGCGTGGTCCGGCCTCAAGCCGTTTCACGGCATCCTGACCGATACGGATGCCGACCGGGATGAACGTGCCGAAGCCTCCGTGCACGCGACGGCCGAGCGTGATCCATTCGTCCGGCGTCTGCTGTGCCGCGACGGGCTGGGCGGCCGTCACGGCGATGGCGGCAAGGATGATGGCGGGGAAGCGAAGGCCTGAAATCATAGGGGCTACTTCTTGCGTGATGGCGGCGCGGGTTTGCCCGGGGGCTTCTGTGTCGCTAGGTAGATCGCGAGTGCGTCGAGCTGTTCGTCGTTGAGCATCTGGGCGACCGAGTTCATGACGGCGTTCTCTCGCGCGCCCGTCTTGTAGAACTTCATCGTCGTCCGGAAGTAATCGACCTCGAGGCCATAGATGACAGGGATGTTGGTGCCCTTGCCATCGGGGCGATGGCAGGTCGTGCATTCCTGCGAGAGGTGCTTGCCGTAGGCAAGTTTTTGCTCGTCTGCCCTTGCTGGCGTTCCGATAAGCGAGGCGATGGCCAAAACGCCAATACCGACGAGACAGACGCCAAGGGGCGTGTTGGATGTGGGCCGCATTTTCCATCTCCGCCCTGAATTCATGGGCTCTCTCAGGAGCCAGTTGGCCGAAACCTAACGACGCGAAACGGCACTTTCAAGTAATCTTCAAAGATCAGAATATCTGAAAGACGGTAGTTGCCTACCGCCGGAAGCTTTCGGCGGGTGGCCTGTCTGTGCGCCGTGTCAACTCGGCCAGGATGTCGCGAATGCGAACGGGCTTTGCCTCCACGAAGGGTAACGGGCGGCAGATGTCGAGGGCGGCAACGCCGATTCGGGCGGTCAGGGCTCCGTTGAACAGGCCTTCGCCGAGGCGGCGGGACAACCGGCGTGCGAGATCCTGTCCGACGAACTGGCCGATCAGGTCGTCGGTCAAGGCGACGCCACCGGTCGCGAGGATGTGGACGAAGACCAGCCGCGCGAGACGCAGACTGCCGACAAAGCCGGGCCGGCCCCCATAGACGGTGGCGAGCCCCCGGAGCAGGCGGAGGTTTTCGAGAAGTACGAAAGCGACCGCCAGGAATGCGACGGGAGACATTGCCGTCACCAGGCTCACGCGTTTGGCCGATGCGAGGATCAGGCGTCGTGCCTCGGCGTCGAGTGGTGACATCAGCTCGCGATCGGCCAGGGCAAAGAGGTCGCCGGGGTCGCGGACGTCCTGCTCGTGCTCGGCGAAACGTGCGGCTGCCCAGGCGAGATTCGGGCGCGCGCCGATGATCTGGCGCATGCGCTTTACGATCTGCCGCTCGGCGGCCGTATCACGGGCGCGCAGTGCCGTTTCGGCTGCGGTGCGCAAGTGAGCAAGGCGGCCGAGACGCATCAGCCCGACGAGTTCACGCATCGCCAGGACGAAGGCTGCCAACGCGGCGAGACCGAGCAGCGACCAGCCGGCCATGCCGATCCAATCCGAGCGCGCCAGAACATCGGAGACGAAACTTGCGAAGGCGAGGCCGGCGGCGAGGCTCACGAGGCCGGTCAACGCCGCAACGAGCATCGATAACCAGCCCGGGCGGAAGCGCCGCGCGGCCGATGCAGTTGGGGCATTCGCTGGCGGACCGTCCTCGGCCGTGCCTGCCGGTGACGTGTCTTGCCGTGCGGTCGATCTGTCCGATGGGTTTCCCGTCGGTGTCATCGCGGGCGCGGCAGAAGGCGTCTCGACGACCAATGACGGGTCGGAGACGTCGAAGACGAGAGGCGTGCGTCTGGGCGGCCTCGGATCGCTCGGCTGCGTCATGCGAGGCGATCTCCCATGAGGTGTTGCAGCGCTTTATCCAAGCGGATATGCGGCCAGGGTTGCGGCAAGATCGTTTCGCTTTCAGATCCGAGCGCCGGGGGGCGGAAGCGAACGAGGCTCAAACCGAGGCCGGAAGTATCCGAGGCGGAACGAGCGGCGGCCAATGCGGCGCGCGGATCTGCGTCGAGATCGCCGGGGAAGATCGCGATCTCACTGCGACCATCGAAGAAGCGTCCGTTGACGCGCTCTCCTGCAAGAGGGATGCCCTTGATACACGCCAGCATCTCGCCGCCATAGCGGGCTCGTGCTTCCGTTGTCGCGCGAAGGGATGCGAGTGCGATGGTGCGGATGTCCGCGCCTGCGGTTTCGGCCCGGCGTGCTGCATTCTCGACGATGAGCGAAAGCAGAGCTTCGAGGCGGTCGTGGCTGGCAGAAGGAAGGTGATCGGCTTTGGTGGCGGCGAAGACGATGCGGTCTATTCGTGCGGGCAGGAACGCGGAGAGCCATCCGCGTGCTCCGGGCCGAAAGGCTACGAGCGCGGCTTCGAGTGCGTGGGAGAGATCGTCGATCGCGTGTGCACCCTGGTTCAAAGCAGCTAGCGCATCCACGAGCACGATCTGGCGGTCGAGGCGGCTGAAGTGATCCTGGAAAAAGGGCCGCACGAGACGTGTCCGATAGCTTTCGTAGCGGCGTGCCATCATCGCGGCAAGACTGCCGCCAGCGATATTCGTGTCGGGCGGCAGATCGAGCGGCGCGAATGCGAGCAGCGGCGAGCCTTCGTGATCGCCGGGCATCAGGAAGCGCCCGGGGCCGACCGTGGACAAGGCTGGTTCGGCGGCGCGGGCAGCAGCGAGATAAGCCGTGAAAACTTCGGCTGCACGCATCGCGACAGCTTCGTCCGCGGACGCTGCCGGCGAAAGGGTCGATGAGAATTGGAGCCAGTCGGCCGCCGCTTTCCAGCGGACCGGAGCGCGAGCCAGCGCCATCGCTTCGACCGACCATTGCTGATAGGTGCGATTTAGAAGTGCGAGATCGAGCAGCCATTCGCCGGGGTAGTCGATGATGTCGATATGCAGCCGGGAAGGCCCCATGAGGGCCAGTGCCGAAGTTCCCTTGAACGTCAGCGTAACGCGGAGTTGCGAAATGGCGCGGGTACTTTCAGGCCACGAAGGTTCGGTCGCACAGAGTGCTGCGACATGACGTTCGTAGTCGAAGCGCGGTATGTCGTCGTCTGGTTGTGGGGTCAGTTCGGCGCTCACGACGCGGCCTTCGGCATATGCTGCGAGGAACGGCAGCCGGCCTCCGCGAACGAGATTGCGGACGAGGGATGTGATGAAGACTGTTTTCCCAGCGCGCGCGAGCCCGGTCACTCCGAGCCGCAGCGTCGGCGTCGTCAGTTCGCTCAGGTAGTCACGTGTCGTGCGCAGCGCATCGAGCGGCGCCAATGCCAGATCAGACAGGCGCACGGAGTGATTCCTGTTGTTCAAGAGCCAGGAAGGTGGCGCACGTCGAGGTCGAGATCAAGTGGTGTGAGCAGCGCGCGTTCCCGACGTTGATTTTCTCGACGGTGATCGCGGATCTATTGGCGTGTCTGATAGAGCGTGAATTCGCCTGCCGTAACGCGACGGGCGAGGCCTTGAGTCATCTCGGCCACGGTGTTCTCTCCGAACGCCGCGACGAGATCCGTCAGCGCCGCATAGATCGCGGCATAGGCCATCAGTTCGGGCGCGACGCCACTCTCGGCGCCCTCTTCCCAGGCTTCGAGTATGAGACCCAATGCCTTGAGAGTCGTGTCGTCCTTTTTTACCAGCTCACTAACGTCCATTGATTTTTCGCCCCCGGCATAGCCTGTCGCGCACCCTACGCAGCGCTTACCGCTCCCAGTGCTGCGTGGTGCCATATCACGGCGCTGCGCGTCGAGTGTGTTCTGCAACAAGTCACAGTAAACATCTGTTCAGAACGCGCGAGCACTGCACGTGCGCACTCATGGAATGCTCTTCACCAGTCCTTCGGACAACTGCACGCCTTCGTTCAAGAACCGACTGATCGCGGTCTGGGCGGTTGTCGTGCAAATTTTGTGCGTCTTGCTGTAGCTGTGATAGCCCTGATTGAAACTGCGCGTGAGACGTGAGCGCCGCAGGGCGTTAGATCCTTCGGCCTCGATGATCTCGCGCATGCGCTCGCGCCAAGTCTGGCCCTCATTGGCCCCACACAGTTCGCGCAAATAATGCACGGCGCCCAGAATTTCGGACAACCGTAACAGTCGATCGTCGTAGGGTTTTTCCACGCCTTGCGCATTCGCGGGCGGCGAAACGGCAATCGCCGCGAGCACCATCGCCGTGAGAAGTGCTGCCAGGGGTGAGCACGTGCGCCTTTTTACTGACAGCGATGTCGTGCGACGTCTCGGCACGCGGGCCTCGGCTGATGCGGATGAAAGGAATCGCTAATTCGACCGCCTCATCTATCACGTGGAAACCCGGCGTGAAAATGGCCCGTGGATGCCGGCGGATCGTGGTGGCGATCTGTCACCTCACAGCGTCGTCGCAAGCGCGGATACGGCGATAGGCTTCGTGGATCAGGCGAGATGCGCCGCCGGTCAACTGGTAGGCGGGCAATTCATCCAGCGTTACGAAACGGGCATCGGAAATATCGGTGGCGGCGCAGGGCTCGCCGGGGCCACACCTGCCGAAGTAGACGCAGATCACGAAGTGGTGCTGGATGTTACCTTCGTCGTCGGCCTGGATGACATCGTGCACGTCTAGAAGGCCGAGGAGATCGACCTGCAAGCCAGTCTCCTCCATGATTTCGCGAGTTGCTGCGTCGGCGGCGGTCTCGCCGGGTTCTATTTTTCCTCCGGGCAGGCTCCAGTACCCCTTGCGGGGGCCGCCGCCGCGTTCCGCAATGAGGATGCGGTCGCCGCGGAAGATCGCCGCGCTGGCGGCGGCGCGAGGCCATAGGACTGGAGCCGAGGAGTTTGCAGTCGAGGGTGCGCTGGTCATGCCATGCTCGTTGTTGGTCGGTCTTCGAGTGGTAGCGGTGCGAGGGGGGCGAGCGCAACGGTCGGTAGAACGGCATCGCAGATTAAAGGAAGTCGGTGGCCATGGGAGATGCAGATGGGGGAAAGTGCGAAGGGTAACAACGCATTCGATCTCCAGCGTTTCCTGAGCGCGCAGGAAGGTGTCTACGAGCGCGCATGCGGGGAACTCGCTGCGGGCCGAAAGCAAAGTCACTGGGTGTGGTTCGTGTTGCCGCAAATGCGAGGGCTCGGATCAAGTCCTACCGCGGAGCGGTTCGGGATCGTATCGCTGGCGGAGGCGACGGCATACGTGGCGCATCCAGTGCTCGGGCCGCGATTGCGGCATGCCGCGGAACTATTGCTCGGTGTCGAGGGGCGAACCGCCAATGAGATCATGGGTTTTCCCGACGATTTGAAGCTGCGTTCGTCGATGACGCTGTTCGCCGGTGCAACGGTCGACAAAAAAGTCTTCGTCGAAATACTCGACCGCTACTTCTGTGGTGAAGAGGATGCGGCGACGCTGCAACTCATCGGCATGAACTCGCAGGCCAGAGATAGTGCCAGAGATAGTGGAGGTTGGATATGTGCTCGAGATACGCCCTAACCTCTCCCCCGGAAGCGGTGCGGCGCGCGTTCGGTCACGTCAACGAGTTGACCTATCCGCCGCGCTACAACATCGCCCCGACGCAGCCGGTTGCGATCGTCCGACTGGACTACGCCAAGCAGCGCGAAATGACGCTGGTGCGCTGGGGGCTCATTCCGTCCTGGGTCAAGGACCCGGGAAAAGTTTCCGTCATGATCAATGCGAGGGCGGAGACGGCAGCCGGAAAGCCGTCCTTCCGGGGGGCGCTGCGGCACAAGCGCTGTCTCGTGCCGGCCGATGCGTTCTACGAGTGGACCGGGCCGGCCGGCCGCAAGCGGCCCCATATGTTTCGGGCGGTCGATGGGGGGCCTATGGCGCTCGCGGGGCTCTGGGAGCACTGGCTCGGAGCTGACGGAAGCGAGATCGAAACGATGGCGATCCTCACCATTCCGGCAAATTCTTCGGTCCGCCGGATACACGACCGCATGCCTGCGATCCTAAGGCCGGATCACTTCGAGGCTTGGCTGGACGTGTCCTCGGGGCGCTCCAACGAAGCGGAGACATTGATCGCCAGGGGAGTGGACGACGACTTTCTGGAGATCTCGGAGGTGTCGAATGCGCTCAACAACGTTCGGAACGATGCTCCTGAACTTCAAGAAATCGTTGGCAAAATGCTTCTTTAACCAAGTTGGCCCCAAATGGTCTGGCGGATCATCGCCACGATTCGGCGCCGGACAGTCGCGGCGTTGACCATGGTTCGTAGATGACGGGTCGAGTGGCTCGATTCGTGCTTGAGAAGACGATATTCTGCCGCAGCCAACACCTTGCCGTGTTTCAATGTCTAGCCTCTCGGCGAGGGCATACTCGGCGATCCGGCGGCGGGATCGAAGCGCGGGCAGCGCGAACCAGGGACTGGACATGGCCTATAGAGGTGACGATCTCGACTTGCGGACACCGCAGTCGTGGAGCAGCGGAGGCCGGGAGGCCGGAGCTGGTGAGCAGGCGAACTGGTGGACCCGGACCGCCGTCTACAAAGGCGGTCGGACCGATCCCATCTGGGTCGATGACTACGTCATGGCATGTTGCAATCATGCCTACGATCTCGCATTGGCACATCGAGCGTCAGAAGTGCGGCTCGAACATCTGATCAACGCGCTGACGCTCAACGATCATGCCGCACAGGTGCTCGAAGCTCGGGGCCTCAGCGTCGCATCGCTGCGCCGTGAGAGCGGCGCTGCTATCGCCAACGATATTCCGGCCTCTACCTCCTCGGCTCTGCCAAAGCGGTCGGAAGGAATGGAGGAAGCGCTGCGGCTCGCCGCGGACCACGCGTATCCGCGACGGACGCCGGTCACGGTCGACGACATTCTGCACGTCCTCTTCGACATGAAGCGCGACTTGCCCGGGCTGCAGTTGCTGCGGCGGCACGCCAATGTTTGGAGTGGCAGCGGCCGCAATGGCCCAGAGCAGAGAGCGCCGGATCTGCGGCTCGATCCATTGCCGCATCTCAGTCGCCCGCAGCCAACTCAGCGCTCCCGCTACGGCTCTCCGGGAGGGCAGGACTATTTCGGCCAACCGGCGCCGCGCGAACCTGTGCTCCCTGTTCGCGAGCCTATGCGCGACCCGCGTCCGATCGTCAGAGAGCAACAGCCGACGACGGTCGTCGATAGTTTCCAGGATGCACGGATCGATTCCCTCGAGAGGGCAGTGCGCGATCTCGGTGTCGACCTCGCGGACGACCGCAAGACCATCCGCACTCTGGTCGGCGACCTGCAACGGACGACGGCCGCGCAGGCAGACGATACCGGCCGGTTCAGGGGCGGACTGACAGATCGGCTCGCGGCGCTCGAGGAAACGCTGCTGCGTGCGCGCAACGATTCGCCGCCGCTTCCCGCAGCCCTGCTCGACCGAATTGACATGATCGAGCGCATGATCGAGCAGCGCCTCGCCGATCTCGGCCGCAATCCGCAGGTTTCGCCGGTTGTTCTCGACCGGATCGGCGGAATTGAACGGATGATCGATCAGCGTCTCGCCGACATCGGTCGCAGCCAGTCGGTCTCACCGCTTCTGCTGGACCGTGTTGCTGGCATCGAGCGGATGATCGAACGGGTGATGAACGACCAAGCCATAGCACGGCCGGTCGATCCGTCACCGGCACTGCTCGATCGGCTTTCTGTGATCGAGCGTGGGCTGGATGCGCGGCTGGCCGACATCGGGCGGGCGACCTCGATGCTCGCTGACCGTTTGCAATCGGTGGAGCAGTCTGCGCAACGGCCGGTGGAGGCGACGCTTTCGCCGCTGGTTTCACAACGGCTCGATGCCATCACGAGTTTCGGCGGCAAGGTCGAAACTCTCGAGCGGACATTCCAGCTCATTCTCGATCGGATGACCGGCGTCGAAAGCAAGCTCGCGGACTTTGTCGAAAAGCAGGTCAAGGTCGATCTCAGCGTTGTCGAAAGGCGGCTGGGCGAGATCGAAGGCAACGTGAAGTTGTCGGCCGAGCAGAGCCTCGACATGGGGCCCGTGACCGAACTGCTGTCGGGCATCGAGGTGCGCGTTGCGGGTCTGGAGCGGACCATCGACAACCGTGCTTCGGAGACAGGGCGGACCGTCTCGTTCATCGGTGAGCGTCTGCGCTCGTTCGAGGAAACGCTAGGTGGTCAAAAGGGGCAGACGTTCGACCGATTCGATCAGATCGAGCGGTCGCTGTCTGCCTACGCCGAGACCAGTGTCACCGCGCGTGGCTCCTACGAGAACGACCTTAGCGAGGTGCACGAAGCGCTGCTCAAGCTCAATGCGAACCAGCAGACACTGGCCGGCGCACTCGATCAGTGGCGGCTCGACAGCACGGGCGATCTGAGCGTCATCAACAACCGGTTGAAAGTGGTCGAAGAGACCGATCTCAAGAACCTGCCGCAACTCGAGATCATCGCCGGGCAGATTTCGGCGATCCACTCGACGTTGGCGAAGCGCGAGGTCCGCAAGAAGACCTTCCTCACGTGGCTGTTCGGTACCGATGAATGGTATTCGTCGAGCTACGATACGAAAGTCTGGCGCGCCCGGCAGATCGAACCGGCCGCACCCCGGACTGGGGAAACGGTCGTGATCCAGCAGCGGCCGACACCGCCCGCCCCACCACCGGCGATCGTTCGCGTCTAAATGATCATCCTCCAGAATTGACATATCGTCGGGCGCCGCGTCACAGCGCGTCTGGAACGATGGGCTGGAGGAGCATCCGTCCGGACTGGATCGCTTGCGCGATGCTTCGCCGCGCAAGGGGCAGTGATCTCATCCTCTCCCGATATGAAAGGTTGCACGGTGATTGGCGGCGGATTATCAATCGAGCGTGGCCGGTTCGGGGGGATTGCACCATCGAAGGAGCGCGCAGGGCGCTCTATGCGGGGAATGCAGGGGCGCGGTCTGGTATGAGTAGCGAATCCGACGGTTCTGGCCGTTCCGGCGACATCATCATCATCAAGCAACTCCTGCAAAAGCTGGAGGAAGCTGCCGCGAGAGATGCGGAGGCACCGCGCGAGGTTCCCGTAGGGGGGCCGGTCGTGGCCGAAGCGGCTGCCGAGACTGGCAGCGGAGAGCCGCCCCTGCTGGTGTTGAGATCCAACCGCAGCACGAGTTCTGAACGGGCCGTATCGGCCGCCGATGGAGAGCCGGCGAGGCTCCAGGCAATGCCCGAGTTCCCACGGACACCCATTTCGATCGAACTTCCGTCCAGTGACAGGGCTCTGGTGACGATGCCCGCAGAAGCTGCAGCGCAGCGGCGCCGACCGGGGATCGCCTTAGCGGGGCTATCCTTCGTCCTCGGGATCGTGGCTGCAGGCGTACTCATCGTCGCGTTCGATCCCTTCGGTCAGCGCGGCGGCGGCACAACAGTGGCCCGCGCGCCGGAGACGAAAGTTGCTACAGCGCCGGTCCCGGCAGTCGAGGCCGCCGGTGCGGTGCCCGTCAGCACGTCTGCAGCGAGCGTGCCGGAAGCTGTGCCTTCGGCGAATTCAGAGACTGCGCGTCCGGATGCTTCCTCTGTAACGGGGGTCTCAGCTGCGAACGCAGCTGCGAATGAGCCCCTGTTACGGGAGCCGGTGCGGGAGCCCGAACAGCCTGTCTCAAGGCGTGCGGACACCGCTGTCGAACCGAGCGCGGATCGTGATCGCAGTCGTTCCGAAGCTGCGGTTCCAGTTGTCTCCCCGCTCGCCAGTCAATCCAGTCCGGCCGCCGAGAAAGTCGAATTGCGGATTGCTTCGCGAGTCGAATTGAGAGCCGGCGAGCGTCGCTCGATCGACATTCGTGTCGATGGTCCAGTCGGCGAGGTTCCGCGGATGCTCGTCGTATTCCGGCAACTGCCGGAATGGATGACCTTCTCCAAGGGGGGCGCGATCGGCAACGATATCTGGCTGCTGCCGGCGCCACAGGTTCGCGATCTCGAAGTCGAGGTCAGCGACGGGGCGAACGGCTCCGCAGAGGTGAAAGTTCAACTCGCCAAGGTCGACGGCAGCATTCTGTCCGAAACGACGGTGTCGTTCGTCGCGGTTCAGATGGCTGCGCCATCGACGGCGGGACTTCCATCGCAGGTGGGCACCGAAGCTACGATACTGCGGCTGCAGGCGCGCGGTGAGCTTCTGCTCGATACCGGAGAAGTGGAGGCGGCGCGGACGCTGCTTCGGACTGCGGCCGAAGCCGGCAGCGTTGCGGCTGCGTTGCGGTTGGCCGAAACCTACGATCCGGCCGAAATCCAGCGTCTGGGTATGGGCGAACGCTCCGCCGACGTCGGCCTCGCAGTTCGCTGGTACGAACATGCGCAAGCGCTGGGCTCGCCGGTCGCGGCGGCGCGGCTCGTTGCACTCGGGCGGCGGTGATCGTGATGGCGGGGGCCGTTCCCCAGATGTCAGGCATGACGGCGTCAGCTCTGGCTTCCTCTTGCTTGCGGCGGGTTCTGCAACTTACAGCGATTGTGGGCCTGGCACTGTTCGGCATAGTGCCGGCGTGCGGTTCGGCGGTGGCGCAACAGACGGGGACTGCCGATCGTGGCTCATCAGGGCCACCGCTTCGTTCGCTCAATGTCGGGTTCGTGCGGCACGCTGTAGGGGCGTGGGCCGGCAAGATCGGCGACGGTAGCTTCGATATGGCGACCGGCCGTACGATCCGCTGGTTTCCACACGATACGGATTCTTCTCTCGTCGTGGCGCTCTCATCGGGTCGGCTGGACATCGGATTGATCGGCGTCAGCGTTGCGGCGGCCGCGATCGCGCGCGGGCTCGACCTCAAGATCTTTTCGGTGATCTGTGGTGCCGCTGACAGTGAAGGGTTGATGCTGGGCCCCACTGTCACGCTGAAACCGGGTGAGGCGAAGGGACTAGCCGGCAAGGTCATCGCAGTACCGTTCGGATCAACGCCTCATTTCCGGTTGCTCGAAAGTTTGCGGCGGTGGGGAGGGACGCTGTCGGCCATTCGCGTCGTCAACCTGCAGACCCAGCAGATCGGTCAAGCTTGGTCGCGCGGCGAGGTCGATGCGGTGGTGGCGTCGCGACCTCTCCTGATGGATCTCGAGAAGCGGGAGCAGATCATGCCGCTCGTGAATGCGGGTGAGCACTCTAGCCTGCTCGTGTTCGCTGCGACCGGCGAATTCGTTCAGCAGCATACGGTTTTCCTATCTCGGTTCATCGATGTCGTGGCGCGGGCCGATCATGGTCATGCGGGCCGAGGGACGGCGCCACTCGAGGACAGCTCGGCGTTCACGCCGCTTTCCATGCTGACGGGACTCACAGCCGGCACGATCGTATCGGCGATGGATCATTACCGACCGCCGACTGTCGCGGAAATGGCATCGAATGCTTGGCTGGGGGGCGGCGCATCGGCGGGTATCGTTGCGCATCTCAAGGCGACGCTGGACGTGTGGCGCTGGGCAGGGCGGGCGAGCGGCGGTGAGCCCGATCTCGTCGGCGCCGTGGCGCTGGAGCCCGTGCAGATGGCGCTCGGTTATCAGCGCTAGTGAACTTCAGGATCAGGCTGTGTTCTAGAGGCTCTGGGCTAGTCGAGTGATCGCGCGATCCAGAATTCGGCTGGTGGCTGCGCGGCGGTCCGACCAGACCTGATCGACCAGGCGGGTGATCTCCGCATCGAGTTTTTCGCCACCCGAAGCGATCCAGCGCTCGGCATGATCGGGTGCATCGGGACTACGGCGCAGTTCGTCCACCTCAGCAGCCGTGACCATCGCAATTCCGGCGAAGCTGCGGCTCGCTTCGTGGCGCAGCCGCGCCTCCACCCTCATGCGGTCGCGATCGGTGTTGAGTGCGTCGGCCAGGGTCGCGATCAAGAGGCCGTTGCGGTGGAGGCGTTGGGCAACGGCCTCCCAAGTCAGCGTCTCGGTTGCTTTCCAAGCTTGTGTCGCAGCGGTGCACCAGATCGCAATGTTGGCATGCCGGCATGCTTCGAGGTTCACTTTGTCGAGGCGGAAGTCGCCCGAGGCGAGGCCCGGTGTGTCGATCAGCTCGAAAAGTTTCAAGCGGTCGGCAGCCAGGCCGACATGGAGCATTCGTGCGCGGCCGCTGACGACCTCGTTCAGCGTCGTAGCGTCGAGAGGGCGGCGTATTCCCAGGTCGAGCCCCACAGTGATGGCCGGTTCGGCGCTGTAGTGGACGTGAATCGGGATGCGGGTGTTGGCGTGGATGCTCGTCGGCAGGACATCGGCGCCGATCAACGCGTTGGCGAGCGTCGTCTTGCCCGAATTGAACTCGCCCAGCAGCACAATGCGAGGAGGGCGCAGCAGGCGGGTATGAAGGCGGGCAATGAGGCTGGACAGTCGGCGCGCCGGGGGCGAGGTCGCGGCGATCGGCTCGAGACGCCGGCATGTGGCCAGCAACTCCTCGGCGATTTCGCAGATCAAGCCATTGGTCATAGTGCGGGGCTCATTATGCGGATAGCCCGGGGTAAGGTGCTCGATGGGCATCCTTTCCATGCGAGAGGCGAATACACAACAGTGGTTGGAGTACACCATTTCAATGACTGGGGTATGTTGCGATAATGCTTGCCGGCTCGGCGGCCTCGGTCCGACCCCGGGGCTCGTTCGGCGAGGGGGCGAGGCAGGCAATCGAGAAGCGGACGGCCGGGAGTGATTCAGTCCTGGCCGGATCAGTCGAGTGTCGACTTGCAGTAGGCTACGAGGCGGTTCAGCTCCTCGACCAGCTCATGGGCGGCGCGGTGACGTGCGACGGCTTGGGCGAGGTAGGCTTCGGTCTGCGGATCCGCGGCATAAGGCTGGCCGCTGGCCTGTTGCTGCAGGAGCCGGTCGTAGTCGGCGACGACCTGGGCCTTGCGGGCCTGGATCGCGGTGAGCATACCGGTCGAGACGGCATGAGCCTGCTGCAGGGTTGCCGAGATACGCGCGCTCATCTCGTGATGAGCTTTGCGCGCGAGTTCTTCCGTCGCCGGCAGGAAGTCGTCGAGGATGAGTTGCTTCAATTGGGCGGCGCGGGCGGCCGGGTCGGGTCGAGCGGCGAACCACATGCGCCACCACGGCACATCGAGATCGAGTACAGCCGTTTCCGACAGTGGAGCGACAGATGGATAGGTGTGGACGCGCTGACCGTAATCGGCGCGGATCTGGATGCCCGAGCCCGGGACGATGGCATCGACGATGGTGCGAAGCTGGGGATAGAGAACGTGTTCGATCTCGATGATCCGGCTTTCGGTCGCCTGATAGGATTCGACGAAGTGGCGTTCGAGGTGGCCTCGGAGATGAGCCAAGTCGGCGGACCACTCGCCGTTATGCTCGCGGCGTCTGATCGCGACCATCATGCGGGAGCATTCGTCGGCAGCGGCCCGTTCGACGATGTCGACGAGATCTCGGCGGAGCTTGGTGATGTCGGTCGAGAGGATGTCGGAGAGCTGGCGCTCGATCAGGGCGAACGACTGCTGAATCTGGGCGATCGGTGCATCAAGGTTGGCAAGTGCCGCGCGTTCCTGACGGATGCGATCGGACGCTGCGCGGGTTTCTGCCTTCCGGCTCTGGGCCAGACCGTGGGCCGACTGCACGTCGACCTTGGCGGAGGCTTCTGTCGAGCGCGCGAGTTCGAGGAAGCAGGCGGCCAACTGACGCAAAACGACTGCGGCGGCCCCCTTGGTCATCATCGTGCCCATGGTCGCGCCGACGGACGGCAGACCAGATGCCGTGTGGAGCGCGCGGGCCATCTTCGTGCGGTATTCGGACGACATCAAGACAGCCGGAGACTCCGGTGGCGAGGGCAAGCCGCATTCCTTGAGATAGGCGAGGGAACTCGGTGGCAGCATACGCGTGACATCGCGACCCGACGCGACGAGGCTCATGCCGCCCCACCAGGCGCTGCCGGCGATGACCTCGATATCGAGGGCGGGGAATTCCTTGTCGAGGCGGGTCTTGACGCCGGCACGGATGGCGGCGGCTTCGGTCAGCGGATTGCGAAGCTGATCGATGCGATTGATGAAGACGATGATGCGGTCCTTGTGCAGACCGTTGAGGATCCGCAGCAGTGAGATGTCGGTGGTTGAAAGTGGCTGCAAGGCCGAAATGACGAACAAAAAGACATCTGCGTTCTCGAGGCTGCGACGGGTGATCTCGTCGCGTACGAGAAAGGGGTCGTTGGTGCCGGGTGTGTCCACCAACGTCACCGGGTACGCGAAAGGCCCACCGGACAGGTAAAGGTCGGCGGAGCGCGTCACGTCGGAGAAGTTCTGCTGGGCGCCTTGTGGATCGTTCTCGAAATTCGAGCCGGCGCTCACGTAGGCGTCGAGCACCTCAGGCGTGATGGTCTGAAAGCGGTGGGCGTCGCCCAAGAGCTGATCGAGTTTGGGGCCGAGGCGCTTCTCGACGCGCTGACGCATCATCTCCAACTGGGCGCGCAACAGTTCCGGCTCGAAGCCGGGGACGAGCCGCTCGGTCAGCTCGCGAAGACGGCCACCGCCATCGGCGAGGCGTTGCCATTCCTCGCGCGTGAACATCTGAAAGACGGCTGCATGCTGCGGCGGCGGCCGGTCGTTGCGGAAGTGAAGCGACGTGACCACGGCCGTCCAGGGGTTGACGTCGGTCGGCAGGAATTCGGGGCGCTGGGTGAGAGCGTTGAGGAAGCTGCTCTTCCCGGCCTTGATCTGGCCGACGGCGGCGATCCGGCAGGTCTGCTCCTGCAGTACGCGGCGGGCGCGCGCCACAAGAGGGACCGCGTGTGAATCGAGATGGGGCTCGAGGCGCGCGGCGAGCGCGGAAAGCCGTAAGCGGATCTCTTCGAGGGACGTGCCAATCTGGCCCTGGTTGCGCACGGATTCCGGTGCGACCGACAGCCGGAGACTAGGTCCCGGCGGCAGTGGTTTCTCCTCAAATCCCATGTGCAGGAGGTCCGATACGCATACTCTTCCGAAAGTAGTGAGTCCGAATGCAACCCGTCCGAGTGCATCCGAGGATGCAGCGCTCGCGAGACGCGCGGCGCTGCTATCGCAACCTTGCGCCTCTAGGTAAACATGTAGTTAAGCCGCAGCCTTCACCTGCCGGGTGAATTGGGTCTGTTCGTTCGAACGAGGCGTCAGCTACTCCCCATCTGCAGACCGCCATCGCGGACCGTCCCATCGATTATTTTCTGCCTTCACCAGCTTGGCTCAGACACCATTGCCCCGGGGCCGATGCGGACACCTAGGGCGAGAATGATGGCAACAATTGGTGCAGCTCCCGGCACGGTCGACGACGACGTTGGAGCGAAGGCGCGAGAATAGCAATTGGCAGTGATCTGCGCGCCCACGGTGAACTACCGACGTTGTCGGAATGCCACGATTGAGCTTATTGTCTACAAGATAGCGGAGAGACATCCGCGATGGAGCGCCGAGCGCGCCGGGAGGACAGCATGTCCAGCAGATCTTTTTTCCATCTGTTCAGACAATTGACCAGCCGACAGCGCGCACGATGTTTTGCGGCGATTGCCTGTTCGACCCTTGTCGGCACGCTGGCAGCCGGTCCAAGTCTCGCCCAACAGGATGCGACCACAGGCTATCCTCGTCAGCCGATCAGGCTGATCGTGGGTTTCGCAGCCGGCGGGGGCAACGATCTGCAAGCCCGGCTGATGGCGCAGAAGCTGGGGGAGCGGTTCGGACAGCCGGTGATCGTTGAGAACAGGGCGGGAGCCGGTGGAAACATCGCGGCGGAATTCGTCGCACGGGCAACACCTGATGGTCACACGCTGCTGGTAACGCCGATGGCGACGATGCTGATCAATCCGGCGGTCTATTCCAAGTTGCCGTACGATCCGATCGAGAGCTTCACGGCGATCGTCCAGCTTTCCTCGTTCGCGTTGTTCCAGGCGGTCGACGCCACGCATCCGGCGAAGTCGGTGCAGGAACTCGTCACATGGGCGAAGGCCAATCCGGGGAAAGCGAACTACGGCAGCCCGGCCTCGATCTTCCAGATGACGGCCGAGATGTTCAACTCGCAGATGGGCACGCGTTTCGAGCATATTCCGTTCAAGAGCAGCAACGAGGTCATCGGTGCGCTTCAGAATGGGCAAGCTACGATGGCGTTTCTCGATGCGGCGCCCCTGATGGGACAGGTCAAGGCCAACCGGCTGCGCGTTTTGGCAACCACGGGGGCGAAACGCTGGAAAGACCTGCCGGACGTGCCGACGATGGCGGAGGTCGGCGTCAAAAACGTCGAGGTCGAAGCGTTCAGTGCGATCATCGGCCCCAAGGGTATGCCGCCGACGATCGTGAAACGGATCGAGGCGGAAGCCAACGCGGTGTTGCGCGAGAAGGACGTCGTCGAGCGCTTCCAGCAAATGGGTCTGGTCGTCGTCGGGGGAACTTCGGAGGCATTCACGGCGCATCTCGTTCGCGAATTACCGCGCTGGAAGAAGATCGCGAAGGACGCCAACATCAAGCTCGATTGAGGGTGATGGCGGGCCGGCGTGCCCACGAAGCCTGCGGTCTCAAAGAGAGGAAGAAGCTGAAATGATGTCTACATTCCGAGGACTTCTGGCAGGCGTGGCGCTGGCTACTGGCGTCACGCAGGCGCTGGCGCAGGCCGATTATCCCAAGCAGCCGATCAAACTCATCGTCGGGCTGGCCCCTGGCGCGATCAACGACGTCCAATCGCGGGTGGTTGCGCAAAAGCTGGCGGAGCGACTGGGGCAGCCGGTCGTCGTCGAGAACCGAACCGGAGCCGGTGGCAACATCGCAGCGGAGTTCGTCGCCAGAGCAGCGCCGGACGGTTACACGCTTTTCACGGCACCAACGGCTACTCTCGTCATCAATCCGGCGATCTACACGAAGCTGCCGTACAATTCACAGCGAGACTTCGTTCCGATCACGCAGATTTCGACCTATCCGCTGTACCTCACAGTAAGCCCGAGCCTGCCAGTCAGCAGCGTCAAGGAGCTGCTCGACCACGCCAAGGCCAATCCGGACAAGGCCAACCTCGGCAGCCCGTCGACATTCTTCGAGTTGATGAATGCCATTCTCACCTTGAAGAGCGGTGCAAAATTCGTGGTGATCCCGTTCAAGAGCACGCCCGAGACGATGTCTGCAATCATGACCGGGCAGACGATGATCGGATATCAGGATTTCAACACCGTCGGGCAGCAGATCAAAGCGGGCAAGGCGAAGGTGCTCGCCACGATGAGCGCCAAGCGCACGCCGGAGCTTCCCGACGTTCCGACGATCGTCGAGGCGGGGTTTCCTGACGCGGTAGCCCAGCCGTTCACGGGAATTCTCGGGCCGCGCGGCATCCCGCCGGCGATCGTGAAGAAGCTGGAAACGGAGATCAACGCAGTGTTGAAGCTGCCCGATGTGGTCGAGCGGTGGAAGGCGTTGGGGCTCGTTTCGGTCGACAGCAATTCGGAAGTGTTCGGCCGGATGATCGATACGGAAATCGCGCGTTGGAAGGGCGTGGCGACCGCCGCTAACATCAAGCTCGATTAGAACGGTCGAACTGCGAAGAGATTGCGGCTCTCCACCTTACTTGGGGCGGCAGATCAGCAGGCAATGGGCATCGTGCTCGAGTCGTATGGAGTAGAGCCATGAAATGCGCTGCAATCAGAAGTTCTTTCGTTTTCGGTGTGAGGCTTGCGTGTGCAGGACTGACGGTGTCCATGCTCGCGACTGGTGTGGTATCGGCGCAAACCGATGGGGGCAGCTATCCCAGTCGGCCGTCGAAGCTGGTCGTCGGGTTCGCGCCGGGCGGTGCCACCGACATTCTGGCGCGCACGATCGCGCAGAAACTCGCTGAGCGATTGGGACAGCCGGTCGTCGTCGAAAACCGGCCGGGGGGCGGGGGAATGCTATCGGGCGATATCGTGGCTCGTGCCGCGCCCGATGGCTACACGCTGCTGATGGGGATGAGCGGGCCGACCGTCTTCGCGCCGGCGGTCTACAGCAAGGTTCCCTACGATTCGATCAAGAGCTTCGCGCCGATCGGAATCGTGGCTTCGTATCCCTTGCTCGTGGTGGTGAACGCGGACACGCCGATCAAGTCGGTCGCGGATCTCGTCGCTTATTCGAAAGCCAATCCGGCGAAGAGCAACTATGCCAGCGCTTCGCCGCTGTTCCAGCTTTCGACGGAATTGTTCAAGACGCGGACAGGAGCGCTGATCGAGCACATTCCCTTCAAAGGGAGCCTCGAGGGCACGACGGCGATCATGAAGGGGGAAGTGCTGACGGCGCTCATCGATCCCGCTCCCGTGGTGCCACACATAACGGCTGGCAAATTGCGGTTGCTGGCACACACCGGGCCAGTGGCAAGTGCGGAGTTTCCGGGGACGCCGAGCCTCAAAAGCATTGGCATAGACGTCGTGGTCGAGGTGTTCGGCGGTTTGCTGGCGCCAGCGGGGACACCGGCGGCGGTCATCGACCGGCTGGAACGTGAGCTCGCGACGATTCGTAAGATGCCCGATGTCATCGAGCGGCTGAAAGGTCTGGGAATGCCGGTGCGGGAGTCGTCGGCCAAGGATTTCGCGGCCGTGATCGCCCGGGAGATACCGATGTGGACCGCGACGGCGAAGGCTGCCAACATAAAGCTCGACTGAGTTCGGATCGGAAGTGGCGGGCAGCGTCGTCGAGAAAAGGCGCGCTCGTAATCTGGGAGGAGACATCGATGACGGCGAGAACGACATGCGTGCGCACGGGAATCGCGCTGACGCTGGTGTTCGGAGCGTCGCTGGCAGTCGCCTTCGGCCGACCGGCGCTTGCTCAAGGCGATGCGGCGGCCGGATGGCCGAAGCAACCCGTCAAAATCGTTATCGGATTTCCGCCAGGCGGGGGAAACGACATTCTGGCGCGGGTCTATGCGCAGAAGATGTCGGAGCGGCTCGGGCAGCCGGTCGTTATCGAGAACAAGCCGGGAGCGAGCGGATTCATTGCCGCGGAGATCGTCGCGCGGGCGGCTCCGGACGGCTACACGCTGCTTTTGGGGCCGAGCGGAACGCTCACTTTCGGGCCAGCGGTGTTCAGCAAGCTGCCCTACGATCCGCAGAAGAGTTTCGATCCGATCGCGATACTCGGCCGGTTCCCGCTGGTGATCGCGGTCAACGCCGATCTCGGTATCAAGAGTACGCAAGAGCTCGTCGCTTGGGCGAAAGCCAATCCCGGCAAGGTGAACTACGGTAGTTCTTCGCCTGCGTTCCAGCTGCCGACCGAACTCTTCAAATCGAAGACCGGCATCGAGGCGGTTCATATTCCCTTCAAAGGCAGTGCGGAGAAGATGACGGCGGTTGCGAACGGCCAGATCACGTTCGCGTTCGTCGACCCGGGACCGACGACGGCGCATGTCAAGAGTGGGAAGGCGCGCGTGGTCGCCACGACCGGCGCGAAGCGAACGGTCGAGTTTCCCGATGTCCCGACGCTAGCGGAATCCGGCGTCGCGGGCATCGACGTCGAGATCTTCGGTGGATTGCTCGCGCCCAAGGGGACGCCGTCCGCAATCATCAAACGGCTCGAAGCGGAGGTCGATGCGGCGTCGAAGATGCCAGATCTCGTCGAGCGGCTCAGAGCCATGAGCATTCCAGTGTCGGATATTCGCGCGGACGGCTTCCGGAAACTCATAGCCGAGGAAATTCCGATGTGGGCCGAGGTGGCGAAGAAGGCTGGCGTGAAGCTGGATTGAGGCACGGAACGGTCGGATGAGAAAGCAGGAGACGGCAATGGGAAGTCATGGTTTTTGCAATCCGATGGCTCGGATCAGCGCGGGTATCTTCGTGTTGCTCGCCGGTTGCCAAACTGCTTTCGCGCAGCCGGCTGCCGAAGCCGGTTATCCCTCGCGGCCGGTACGGCTGGTCGTCGGGTTTGCGGCCGGTGCGATCATCGATCTCACGGCGCGCTCCATCGTGCCGGGCTTGTCGAAGCGGCTGGGGCAGCCGATCGTCGTCGACAACAAGCCGGGCGCAGGCGCATTGATCGCGGCGGAGCATGTGGCAAGGGCGGCGCCTGACGGCTACACGTTGCTGGTAGCCCCCACCTCGACGACGGCGGTCAATCCGGCGGTCTACAGCAAGCTCAGCTACGATCCCGTGCGCGACTATGCGCCGGTCTCGCTGCTCGGCAACATGGTGCTCTATCTGACGGTCAATTCCGGGCTGCAGAACAAGGGGCAGCCGGTCACGACGTTGGCGCAACTGGTCGAGCACGCGAAGGTCAATCCCGACAAAGCCAACTACGGTGCCATGGCGACGGGGTTCGAGATGATAACGGCAGTCTTGTCGACGAGAACGGGCGCGAAGTTCGTCACGATACCCTTCAAGAGCACAGCGGAGACGATGGCATCGCTGCTCAACGGTCAGATCATGATCGCCTATCAGGACTACAATTCACTGGCATCCCAATTGAAGGCCGGCAAGGTGCGCCCGATCGCGACGACGGGCAGCAAGCGATCGCCGGAGCTGCCGGATGTTCCGACGTTAGGTGAACTGGGCCATCCCGATCTTTTCATCGATGCGATCACGGGCATTGTCGTACCCAAAGCGACGCCGGCGGCGATCATCGCGAAGCTGGAGACGGCGCTGATGGCGACGATGCAAGATGCGGATGTCGTCGAGCGCTGGAAGGTGCTCGGGCAATCGCCGATCGGCAGCTCTACAAGCGAGTACGCCGCGATCATCGAAAGCGAGGCGGCGCGCTGGAAGGCACTCGCCAAGGCGACCAATACAAAGCTCGATTGAACCCGCGGGACAAGCTGGACGGTCCGGCGCGATCACTCGACCGGTAGGGAGGATTTATGGCCTGTGCGATAGGGCTATTTCGCCGTCTGGCGATTTGCATGGCGGTAACTGCAGGTGCTGCAGCTCTGTTCGTCGCTCGGCCGGCGCAGGCGCAGGAATGGCCCAAACAGCAGCCGATCAAGATCCTCGTCGGGTTCGCCGCTGGCGGCGGCAACGACGTGTTCGCGCGTCTCGTTGCCCAGAAGCTGACGGAAAAGCTCGGGCAGAGCGTTGTCGTCGAGAACCGCACGGGAGCCGGGAGCATCATCGCATTCGATGCCACGGCGCGTGCTGCGCCGGACGGCTACACGCTGCTCATCGCGCCGTTCGGTGCGACGATCGTCAACCCTGCGGTCTACGCCAAGCTGCCTTATGATCCTGCGCAATTGCTGCCGTTGTCGATCGTAGCGTCATTTCCGTTCGTGCTGGTGGTGCGATCCGACGCGGGTATCAACAGCATCGCGGATCTCGTGGCTGCTGCGAAAGCGCAGCCCGACAAGGCGAACTACGGTATACCGTCTGTCACGTTCCAGTTGCTCGGCGAACAACTGAAGCAGCGCACCGGTGCGCCGTTCGAGCATATTCCGTTCCGTGGCACCAACGAGGTGCTGGCAGCGATGCTCAGCGGGCAGTTGATGATGTCGTTCGTCGATCCGGGGCCGCTGCTGGGGCATCTGAAAGGCGGGCGGGTCAAGGCTCTGGCGCATTCGGGTTCAGCGCGGTTCGCGTTGTTGCCGGACGTGCCGACGATGGAGGAGGTCGGTCTGAAGGGCGTCTCGATGGACAGCTTCATGGGGTTCATGGCGCAAAGTTCGTTGCCCGAGCCGATCGCCAAGAGGCTCGAGGCGGAGTTCATTGCGATGGCGAAAGACAGAGAGTTCGCGGAGAAGATCTTGCATCACGGGCTGGTGCCCGTGGGGTCGACGTCGAAGGAATTCGCCGACCGCATCGCGCGGGAGGTGCCGCTTTGGAAAGACGTCGCGGCCAGAGCGAAGATCAAGCTTTAGAAGATCGAGGGATCGTCACGCCATGAAAACGTACGCCAAATGGTTCATAGCAGAGGCCGGCCTCGCGATATTCGTTGCGGCAACGGCTAGCGGTGCGGCGGCGCAGACCGACGCGGCGGCAGGTTGGCCGAAGCAGCCGATCAAGATCCTCGTCGGATTCGGTGCGGGTGGCAGCAACGACATTATCGCGCGGATCGTCGGACAGAAGCTGTCGGAACGTCTGGGGCAGCCGGTCGTCATCGAGAACCGGGTCGGGGGCAACGGAAACATAGCAGCGGAGGCCGTGGCGCGGGCGGCACCGGACGGCTACACCCTGGGTTCGGCTCCGACCAGCATCATGATCCACAATGTGGTGCTGTTCTCGAAGCTGCCATACGATCCGATCAAGAGCTTCGCGCCGGTCGCGATCGTGGCGAATTATCCGATGTATCTTTCCGTCGGTGCCGATCTGCCGGTCAAGACCGTGGCGGAACTGCTCGCTTACGCCAAAGCCAATCCCGCCAAGGCGAACTACGGCGGCACGACGGGCGTCTTCCAGCTGGTGAGTGAGCTGTTCAAGCAGAAGTCCGCGACGAACTTCGAGTACATTCCCTACAAGAGTTCGGCTGAAATGGTGACGGCGCTGATGACTGGTCAGACCATGATGTCGTTCATCGATCCCGCCCCACTGATGCCGCAAGTGCGGGCCGGCAAAGTCCGCGTGATCGGGGTCACTTCGTCGAAGCGTTCGCCGGATACGCCCGATGCGCCGACGATGGAGGAGGCCGGATTTGCCGGTATGGAGGCCGAGGCGTTCTCTGCAATCGTGGCGCCGGCCGGTACGCCTCCGGCGATCGTGAACAAGCTCAATGCAGCGATCGGTGACATCGTGAAACTGCCTGACGTCGTCGAACGGTTCAAGCAATTGGCGGCCAATCCGCACGTCGGCACGCCGGAAGCTTTCGCGGCACTCGTCGCACGGGAAATTCCGCGATGGAAGGCGGTCGCAGAAAAGGCCAATATCAAGCCTCAGTGAAGCGGAGCCCAACGGCGGAAAGTCAGCGATAGATGATTGCTTTGAACGCATGGCGAGTGGCCGCGGTATCCGTCGCGACCCTGATTGGCACGGCAGAAGGGGCGTTCGCGCAGTCGGAATATCCGCGAGGGCCGGTGAAGCTTCTGGTCGGTTTCGCGGCGGGCGGCGGGAATGATCTCCTGGCACGTCTCGTCGCGCAAAAGCTGTCGGAGAAATTCAGCCAGCCCGTCGTCGTCGAGAACAGGCCGGGTGCGGGCAGCATGATAGCGCTGGAGGCCGTCGCGCGCTCGGCACCGGACGGGCAGATGCTGGCGATTGCGCCCTACGGCACCCTTGCCATCAATCCTGCCGTGTTCTCGAAGATCCCCTACGATTCGCTTGCTTCATTTACGCACGTTTCGATCGTGGCGACCTATCCGTTCATCCTGACGGTGGCGGCGAGCAATCCCGCGAAGAACCTAGCCGAGCTGGTGGCGGCGGCGAAAGCTGCCCCAGACAAGGCGAACTACGGCTCGTCGGCGCCGGTGATGCAGCTGATGACCGAGCAATTCAAGGCGAAGACGGGCGCGCCGTTCGAGCACATTCCCATAAAGAGTACGGGAGAGGCCATCCAGGGTCTGCTCAACGGACAACTGACGATGGCGTTCATAGATCCGGGCCCTTTGATGGGGCCACTCAAAGCGGGGCGCGTCAGGGCGCTTGCGAGCAGCGGCTCGAAGCGGTTTCCCGAATTGCCGAGCGTGCCGACGATGGCGGAAGCGGGCGTGCCGGGCATCGAAGTGGACGGTTTCATGGGAGTGATCGGCCCCAAGGGCTTGCCGCCGTCGGTGATCACCCGGCTCGAGAGCGAACTCGTCGCGATGACGAAGGTGGCGGACTTCCAAGAGCGGCTCAAAGCACAGGGGCTCGTTCCTGTGGGCTCGACAGGCAAGGAGTTCAGGGCCGTCGTGGAACGTGATCTTCCTATCTGGAAAGGCGTGGCCAATGCCGCCAACATAAAATTGGACTGATCTCAAGTTAACGGGACATTCGACTTCAGGGAGCGAAGGCTATGGGTATCGAATTTGCAGAACGGCGGCGGCTGGTTCTGGGGGCGATCGCGCTTGCAGCAACTGCGATCGGCAGTGTGCCTGCAGCAGTTGCGCAGGGGGATGCGGCGGCGGGATATCCCAAGCAGCCGATCCGTATGCTGGTCGGCTTCACGCCGGGCGGCGGTAACGACATCATCGGCCGCATCGTGGCACAAAAGCTAGGTGAGCGGCTCGGTCAGCCCGTGGTGTTCGAGAACAGGGCTGGCGCGGGCGGTATGGTGGCGGCGGAGTTCGTCTCTCGCGCATCGCCCGATGGCTACACGCT
>LNFM01019027.1_pt1 | contig 30521 bp, 31 predicted proteins | sample 596031 | NCBI WGS metagenome assembly LNFM01 (sample SAMN04254537, study PRJNA301005) | activated carbon metagenome | isolation source: dual media filters at the Ann Arbor, Michigan drinking water treatment plant | place: USA: Ann Arbor
GCACTTCTTCGCCCATGACTTCCTTGACGATGGTGTGCAGCAGCAGGCGCGCGGTGGCGTAGGTGTAGTCGGGGTCTTTTTCGATCAGCGTGCGGGCGGCCAGGATGGAGGCTTTGTAGACCTCTTCGATCGGCACGCCGTCGTACAGGTTGCGCTTGGTCTCTGCCACGATGGGGTCGGCGTGGATGTCCTTGCCCAGGCCGCTGCAGGCGTCGGCGATGAGCGCTTGCAGTCGTTCGAGATTCAACGGCACGCGCTGGCTGCCGTCGATCACGTGCAGCGTGGCTTCCACCGGCTTGGCCACTTCGGCCTGGTGGGCACGCTCTTGCGTGCGGCGTTCACGGTAGAGCACGTAGGCGCGGGCGACTTCGTGGTGGCTGCTGCGCATGAGGCCGAGCTCGACCTGGTCCTGCACGTCTTCGATGTGGAAGGTGCCGCCGCCCGGGCGCGAACGCATCAGCGCCTTGACCACCGCGCCGGTGAGTTCGTCCACCGTCTCGCGCACGCTGGCCGAGGCCGCGCCCTGGGTGCCGTGCACGGCCAGGAAGGCTTTCATCATGGCCACAGCGATCTTGCTGGGTTCAAAAGAAACCACCGCGCCGTTGCGCCGGATGATCTGGTACTGGGCGAACACCGAGCTGTTCGTGCTTGCGGGCGCCGTGGTGGATGAACCCATGGGTTGCTTCGGGGAGGCTGAAGGTGTGGCGTGGGTGGGGGAAGCGGTCAGCATGGTTCCTCTTTCATTTGTTGTGATGGGCCTGCTCGCAAGGCGCGGTGACGGGGAGCAAGACGTTCGGTTTCAGTTCGGGTTCGCGGCGTTGTTCGGGGTGCCAAAAAGTTCTCAGCGGGGTGAAAACGGGCCGGAACAACGTGGACAGTGTCGAATCTGGAAACGCAGAGCACACACTATATCTGGTGTGTGGGTGGTCTTCAAGCCACTACCGGTAGTGTTTGAGAAAAAATCTCCCCGGTGCTGAAAGCCCTGTTTTGGTGATCCCGGCCGGCGCTCGACCAGCCCATGCGCCGCGTCGTACCGGCGTCGCGCCGGAATGCCCGAAATCCTTGGGCGCCGCGATCTGCGCTCAGCAACGGCGGGCTTTGTGGCGCGATTTGCCCGCGCATGCCGCTGCCCGCTTGTCGCCCGTCGAGGCAGGCGCGCGCCCGGTGTGTGGCCTCAGACGCCGGGCGGGTTCGTGCCGGTCATCGCCTCGGGGAAACACGCCCCCGACCAGCCCAGTTCGTGTTGCAAACGCGCCCAGTCAAACCCCGACCCCGGGTCCTGTTTGCGACCGGGAGCAATGTGCTCGTGACCCGCGATGTGGGCCACCGGGTAGCGCGCCCGCAGTTGGCGGCACAACCGACCGAGGGTGCTGTACTGTGGCGCCTCGAACGGCTCGCCCTCCAGGCCTTCGAGTTCGATGCCGATGGAGTCGTCGTTGCAGTTCTCCCGGCCGCGCCAGCAGGACGCGCCCGCGTGCCACGCGCGCGCATCGGCGTCGACGAACTGCACCAGCTCACCGTCGCGGCGGATGAAAAAGTGGGCCGAGACTTCCATGCCGCGGATCTGTCCGAAGTAGGGGTGGGCGTCCCAGTCCAGCGTGTTGGTGAACAGCTGCTCGACCTCGGGGCCGCCGTACACACCGGGCGGCAGGCTGATGGAGTGCAGCACGATCAGGTCGATCTGTGCACCCCCGGGCCTGGGTCCGTGATTGGGTGATGGGCAGTGGCGCGCCGTGGCCAGCCATCCGCCGGCCCAGGAGCTTGCAGGCGATTCAGGCGGCATCGTCATCGTTGGAGGGCATGGCAATGCCCAGGCGCTGGATGCGGTATCGCATCTGCCGCAGGTTCAGGCCCAGCCGCGCGGCCGCAGCAGTGCGGTTGAAGTCGCATTCGCGCAGGGCCTTGAGCAGGACTTGCTTCTCCTGTTCGTCGAGGTAGGACTGGAGGTCGCTCGGAATCTCCTCGTGCTCTCGTGCCGTCGAAGCGGAGGCTGAGAGCACCGAGTCGGGCAACTGGTCGGGTTGTGTGGGGATTTCGTCCGTGTCGTCGGTGTCGCCGAAGTCTTCGGGTTCCAGCCGTTCACCGCTGCTCAGGGCCAGCGCGCGTTGCAGCAGGTTTTCCAGCTCGCGCACGTTGCCGGGCAGGTCGCGTGCCTTGATCCAGTCCAGTGCCCGGTTCGAGAGCTCGGGGGTGGGCTGACCCGATTCTTTGCAGATGCGCTGCAGCAGGGCATGCGCCAGCTCGGGCAGGTCGTCGCGCCGTTCGCGCAACGAGGGTGTGCGCAGCTCGATCACGTTGAGCCGGTAGAAGAGATCCTGGCGGAACTGCCCCGCCTGCACCAGCGCGACCAGGTCGCGGTGGGTGGCGCTGACCAGGCGAACGTCCACCGCTTCTTCCTGCACGCCGCCGAGGGCGCGCACGCGCCGCTCCTGGATCACGCGCAGCAGCTTGGCCTGCATGGCCAGCGGCAGATCGCCGATTTCATCGAGGAACAGCGTGCCGCCCTTGGCGGCCTGGAAGTAACCCTCGCGATCGTGCGTGGCGCCGGTGTAGGCGCCCTTGCGCGCGCCGAAAAACTCGGCCTCGATGAGGTTCTCCGGGATGGCGCCGCAGTTCACGGCCACGAAAGGGCCATGGCCGCGGTGGCTGCAGTCGTGCACCGCGCGCGCCACGAGCTCTTTGCCGGTGCCCGACTCGCCCAGGATCAGCACCGGCGCCATGCTGGTCGCCACCTTCTCGATGCGACCCTTGATCTGCACGATGCTGGCCGCGCGGCCGACGATGCGCCCGAGCGACTTCAGGCCCGAGGGCGGCGGTGGCGCGCTGCGCATGGGTTCCGCGCTGGTGGCTGCGCCGTTGCCCGCTGGGCTCTGGCGTCCCGCGAGCGGGTGGCGCTGACTCTGCACCGCTTGTGTCACCGCATTGCGCAGTTGTTTGAGGTCCACCGGTTTGGTGAGGTAGTCGAATGCCCCGGCTTTGAGCGATTCCACCGCATTGTCGGCCGAGCCAAAGGCGGTGATGACGATGCACTTCTCGGTGCGTTGGGCTTGTGTGAGTTCGCGCAGCAACTCCAGGCCCAGGCCATCGGGCAGGCGCATGTCGGAGATCAGCACGTCAAACCGTTGCTGGGCCAACCACTCGCGCGCCTGCGCCAGGTCGGCGGCGGCCACCACCGCATGACCTTCGCGCAGCAGGGTGAGCTCGTAGAGCGTGCGCAGGTCGGGCTCGTCATCAACGACGAGCACGGAGGCCGAGAGGGAGGGGGTGTTGGAGCTGATGGCCATGGGTGCGCTGTGGCCGGATCAGCCCGTTGCCAGCGGGGGGTCGCCCAGGGTGGGGCTGAAGCGGGTGCTGTAGGGTCGTGAGTCGCTGGACGGGTAAGCCAGGCTTTGTTGCGTGGGCTGTTGGCCTGCGTGGCCGTTGGGCATGGTGACGAAGAATTCGTTGCCTTCCAGCTGGTCCAGGCGCACGCGCTGGTAGGCGATCTGCGCGCCGTAACGCTCGCAGAGTTCGCGGCAGATGTACAAGCCCAGCCCGCTGGAGCGGCTCTCCGACGAGAAAAAAGGTTCGAACAGGTGGCGCATCACGCTGTCTTCCAGCGGCTGCCCGTCGCTCCAGACCGAAAGCCGGCTGTGGTCATGGCCATTGGGCTGCGTGACCACACGGATGGACGAGGGCTTGCCGGATGCGTGGCGCAGCGCGTTGTCCAGCAAGTTGACCAGCAGGCGGCGCAGGTGCTCGGGATCGAACTCCACGTGCGCCTCGGGTGCATGCAGGTGAACGCCCAGCACGCCCTTGGCCGGGTTCTGGCGCAGCCAGTCCATGGTGATCTGGCGCACCATCGGGTCCAGCGCGAGGCTGGGCATGGAGCCGTCGCCGCGCACCGGCTGGACGCGCGCCACGTTCAGGATGTCGTCCACGATGCGCGAAAGCCGCTGCGCGTTTTGCTCGATCATGCGGGTGAGCCGCTTTTGAGCCGGGTCTTTCACTTCTTCGTCCAGCAAGGCGCTGGCCTGGGTGATGGCCGAGAGCGGGTTGCGGATTTCGTGCGCCACGGCGGCCGACATGCGGCCCATGGAAGCGAGCTTCTCGGTGCGCACGCGGGCTTCCACTTCGCGCAGGTCTTCGAGGAACAGCACACACAAACCCGTGCTGCGGCCGCCCTGCGACGTGAGCCGGGTGCGCGCATGCAGCCGTTGGCTGGGCCGATCTTCGTTGTCGATGGTGGTTTCTGTTTCCAGCGCTTGCCCCAGCACGAAGGTCTCGCTCACCAGGTCGGACAGGTGGCACCAGCTGGGGCGTGCCGAGAGCAAGAGCTTGGAGGCTTGCGGGTAGACCTCGCCCCTGAGCATGATTTGCGCAGCCGGGTTGGCATTGCGCACCACGCCGTCCGGGTCGACCACCAGCACGCCCACACTCAGGCTCTCGATCACCAGTTCATTGACCTGTGCCTGCGTGCGCGCGGCGGCCTGGCTGCTGGAGGCCAGGGCTTCCTCGCGCGCCAGGCGGATCGCCAGCTGGTTGGCCAGCACCGCCACCAGAAAGAAGCCGGTGCTGGCCAGGCCCGCCTGCAAATACCGCGCGGTGCCGAGGTCGCTGAACAGCGGCGCACTCAGGAACGCCTCGGTGAGCAGGAACAGCGTCACGATCGCTGCGGTGCCCAGTGCCAGCACGAGTGGGCCCAGGATGGACGCCAGCAACACCGGCAGGGCAAACAGCGGCGTGTAGTTGATGGAGCCGATCTGGAAGAACTGCAGCAGCGCGAACACCACCACGTCCACGCCGATGGTCAGCAGCCATTGCGCCTGGATCGGCGCGCTTTGCTCCGCGGGCCGCCAGGCGTACAACACAACCAGCGTGGCGGTGAGGTGGACCGCTGCGAGCAGCAGCAGCCAGTCCGGACCACCAGAGCCCGTGACGACCATGAAGATCTGCAGGGCCAGCAGCACGAGGGCAATGAACACCCGCGCCCGCATGAACGCCACCCACAGGCGCACAAAGGCGCGCAGGCGCTGTTCGCGTCCCTGGTTGTTGCCGGACTCAAAGGCCACGAACCAGGAGGGGGCGAACTGCGAGCTGTCTTCGCGGGCCATGTCAGTTCCCGTCGCGGGGCGCGCTGGCCCGGGGTGTGCGCAGGGGCGTCATGCCGGGCCACCTTCCTTGATTCGTCGGTGTTCAGCGCTGCAGTAGGGCCCCAGCACCCCCTGAACCGTGTCGCCCTGCGGCAGGTGGGTGCCGCACTGCTGGCAAGCCACCATCACCACCGGCAGGCGCGAAGCTCCCGGGGAGGGGGGGTGCTGGCGCGACTTCTCCGATCGGTCGGTGACGCGGTTGTTGCGCCACACATAAAACGCCACCATCACCACGGCCAGGACGAGCAGGTATTTCATGTGGAGAGTGGGTCAGCCGCGGTGCAACAGCACTTCGAGCACAAAGCGGGAACCGGCGTATCCCAGCAGCAACAAGCCCGCGCCCAGGTAGAGGGTGCGAGCGGCAAAGCGGCCGCGCCAGCCCAGGCGCCAGCGCCCCCAGAGCAGCACGCCCATGGTGATCCACGACAGCACCGAAAAGACCGACTTGTGGTCCCACACCCAGCGGTGGTTGAGCAGCTCTGAGAAATACCAGCCCGCCATCAACGTGGCCGTGAGCAGCACGAAGCCGGCGGCCACGAATCGAAACGTCAGGCGCTCCAGTGTGAGCAGCGGCATGGCGGTTTTGGCAGAGGTGCCCAGTCGCATGGCTTTCTCTGCGCGCTGCATCAGCCAGGCATGGCCCACGGCCACGGCGATCAGGCCGTAGGACGCGATGCCCAGCGCCCAGTGCAGCGGCATCCAGTTGGAGCGCAGGGCGGGATAGGGTGTGCCCGGGAACACCAGGGCCAGCAGCACCACCACGGTGCCCACCAGGGCGAAGGTCCAGCGCTCGCGCAACTGGGGATACAGGCGGCTCTCGATCATGTAAACCGTGAGCACCAGCCAGACCGTGACCGACAGCGAGGGCGCAAAGCCGAAGCGCGCCGGTTGCTCGAACAGCCCGAACACCAGCACGCCGAGGTGCAGCAGCCAGGCGACGGTGAGCAGCGCGCGGCTCTGAAGCGCCGAAGCGCGGGGGTGGACCCAGGCCAGGATGGCGTAGGCCAGTGCCGCCAGGCCCGAGAGCACCACTGCGGGCAGGTTGGTCGCTAGCGTCGGCAGCAGGTTCATAGGGGGTGAGGCGCGCGCAGCGGGCAGGGGGTGGGCGCGGCTAAAATCATGGGCGGAGTTTAACGGCCCTGACCGTTGCCAGCCGCCGGTTTCCCGGTCAATGGCCCGACACCCCCCCCAGCTGGCGTGCATTCCGCAGCCCGCGGGCACTTCTCCCACCACCCGAGCGCAGCATGGCATCAGCCCTTTCCGACCGACTCTCACGCATCGTCAAGGAAATGCGCGGCCAGGCCCGCATCACCGTGGCCCTGCTGGAGGCCGACGTGGCCCTGGCCGTGGTGCGCGATTTCATTGCGCGGGTGAAAGACAAGGCCCTGGGCCAGGAGGTGGTGGGTTCGCTCACGCCGGGTCAGGCCCTGGTGGGCATCGTCAACCGCGAACTCGCGCTGACCATGGGCGACGGCGTGGCCGACATCAACCTGGCGGCGCAGCCGCCGGCGGTGATCCTCATGGCCGGCCTGCAAGGCGCGGGCAAGACCACCACCACCGCCAAGCTGGCCAAGCACCTGATTGAAAAGCGCAAGAAAAAAGTGCTCACGGTCTCGGGCGACGTGTACCGCCCGGCCGCCATCGAACAGCTCAAGACCGTGACGGCACAGGCCGGTGCCGAGTGGTTCCCCAGCACGCCCGACCAGAAGCCGGTGGACATCGCACGCGCGGCCATCGACTACGCGCGAAAGCATTACTTTGATGTGCTGCTGGTCGACACCGCGGGACGGCTCGCGATCGACGAAGCGCTGATGCGCGAGATCCAGGAACTGCACGCCGTGCTCAAGCCGGTGGAGACGCTGTTCGTGGTCGATGCCATGCAGGGTCAGGACGCGATCAACACGGCCAAGGCCTTCAAGGACGCGCTGCCGCTGACCGGCATCATCCTCACCAAGCTCGACGGCGACTCGCGCGGGGGCGCGGCGCTCTCGGTGCGCCAGATCACGGGCGCGCCGATCAAGTTCGCTGGCGTGTCGGAAAAGATCGACGGCCTGGAAGTGTTCGATGCCGAGCGCCATGCACAGCGCATCCTGGGCATGGGCGACATCCTCGCGCTGGTCGAGCAGGTCACCGCCGGTGTGGACATGGCGGCAGCGCAGAAACTCGCGGCCAAGGTCAAAAGCGGTGAGGGCTTTGACCTCAACGACTTCCTCGATCAGCTGCGGCAGATGAAGCAGATGGGCGGACTCTCCAGCCTGATGGACAAGCTGCCCGCCGCCATGGCGGCCAAGGCCGGGCAGGTCGACATGGGCCGCGCGGAGAAGGACATCCAGCGCAAGGAAGGGATCATCTGCAGCATGACGCTCAAGGAGCGCCGCAAGCCCGAGATCATCAAGGCCACGCGCAAGCGCCGCATCGCAAGGAGTTCGAGCAGATGCAGGACATGATGAAGAAGATGAAGGGCGGCGGGATGATGAAGATGATGAAGCGCATGGGCGGCATGAAGGGCATGCCCAAATTGCCTGGCATGGGCTGATGCCTTTCCCCATCAAGACTTCAAGGTGAGCGTTGCTTCCTTGTCGCGCGGGGATCTGCTGCGCGCGCTGGCCGTGGTGGTGATCTGGGGCCTGAACTTCGTGGTGATGAAGGTCGGCCTGCAGGGCATCGGCCCCATGCTGCTGGGCGCGCTGCGTTTTTCGGCCGCCGCCGTGCCCTTCCTGCTGTTCGTGAAGTTTCCCAACCTGCCCTGGCGCTATGTGGCGGCCTACGGCCTGGCGCAGGGTCTGGGGCAGTTCGGTTTCCTGTTCCTCGGACTGCAGATGGGCATGACGGTGGGCATGGCCTCGGTGGTCATGCAGACGCAGGCCTTCTTCACCCTCTTGCTGGCGGTGCCGGTGCTGGGCGAGCGTGCGCGCGCTGCGCAATGGCTGGGTTTGGCGGTCGCTCTGGGCGGGCTGCTGCTGATCGCCACCGCGCACGGTGAAGGTCCCGGGCAGATGACGCTCGCCGGCTTCGTGCTCACACTGGGTGCGGGGTTCATGTGGGCGGTGTCCAACCTGGTGGCACGCCTGGCCAGCCGCGTAGCCGATTACGACCCCTTCCCCTTCATCGTCTGGAGCAGCGTGTTTCCCGTTCTGCCGTTTGTGGCGCTGGCGCTGTGGATGGACGGGCCGCAGACCGTGGTGCAGCAGCTCACGGGCATTGGTTGGCCCGCGATCTTGTCGGTGCTGTTCCTGGCCTGGTTCGCCACGCTGCTGGCCTACAGCCTGTGGACCCGCCTGCTCAAACGCCACCCGGCCGGGCGGGTCACGCCGTTCTCACTGCTGGTGCCGGTGGTGGGGTTGTGGTCTGCCTGGATGTTCTTCGATGAACTGCCGCTGCTTCAGCAATGGTTGGGCACCGGGCTGGTGCTCATGGGACTGGTCGTGAACCAGTTGGGGGGTTGGTGGCAGTCCGTGCGAGCGCGGCGCAACGGGCCCTGAAACGACAACGCGCCGCAGAAGCGGCGCGTTGGCAAAGAGCGTGCGGAGCGATCTTCAGACGGCCTGCGCCAGTGTGAAGCGACTGGCATGGCGCCAGGCACGACGCAGCACGGCCGGCGACCACGACTCTTCGGGAATCAGCAACACGCCGCGCGAACGCATCCAGGCGCCGAGGTCCACGTGGCTGGTGGCCACGGTCAGTGGCACGGCCAGCAGCAGCGGCAGGGCGACCGGTGCGAGCCAGATCAGCGCATTGGCGTTGATCGCGGCCACACCCAGGCCCAACAGGCCGATCACGACCGTCATGGGCGCCAGCCGCGCCAGCGCATCGCGCCAGCTCACGCCGTTGGCCTCACGCGGAGGCGACTTCCATTCCAGCTTCAGGCCGGTGAGCGCGACCAGCACGAACAGCGAGTGCGCCAGCATGCGGATGGGGGCCTGCATCAGGGCGAGCACGGTTTCCACCACCGAACTGCCCAGCAGGCCTGCCGTGCCGCCAAACGACTTCTGCTCGCCCTTGAGGAACACCGCCAGCAAACCCAGCACACGGGGCATGAACAACATGGTCAGTGTCCACATCCACAGGGCGCGCAGCTCTTCGGGCACGGCTTGCCAGCTGGGAATGGCGCTGGAATCGGCGGCCCAGAGGGCGGTGCCGATGGTCAGGAAGGCCAGCCACAACGGAGCCGAGAGGTAGGACATGGCGCCGATGGCGAACATGGTGCGGTGCACGCGGTGGATGCCGGGCTCGGCCATCAGGCGCGAGTTCTGCAGGTTGCCCTGCAGGTCGGGCGGCTGCTGTTCGTAGCTGCCGGTGAGGTCGGACACCAGCCACACGTGGTAGCCCGCGCGACGCATCAGCGCAGCTTCGACGAAGTCGTGCGACATGATGCCGCCGGACATGCCGCCCGTGCCCTGGATGGGGGCCAGCGCGCAATGCTTCATGAAAGGCTCGACGCGGATGATGGCGTTGTGGCCCCAGTAGTGGCTCTCGCCGAGCTGCCAGAACTGCATGCCCAGCGTGAACAGGCGACCCGTCACGCGCGAGCCGAACTGTTGTGCGCGGGCGTGCAGCGTGGCGTGGCCGATGGCCTGCGTGGCGGTCTGCACGATGCCTGCCTTGGGGTGGGCTTCCATCAGCTTGACCATGGAGACGATGCAGCTGCCGCTCATGACGCTGTCGGCATCCAGCACCACCATGTAGCGGTAGTCGCTGCCCCAACGGCGGCAGAAGTCGGCCACGTTGCCGGCCTTGCGGTGGGTGCGGCGCGTGCGCAAGCGGTAGTACACCTCGATCTGCGGCAGCTCGGGCTGGGCGGCGAGCGCGGCGCGCAGGTCTTCCCAGGCCGACTTTTCGGCCGCGGCGATGGCCGGGTCGTAGCTGTCGGAGAGCACAAATACATCGAACTGGCGGGCGTGGCCGGTGGCGGCGAGCGACTCGCAGGTGGCGCGCAGGCCGGCGAACACGGTGGCCACGTCTTCGTTGCAGATCGGCATGATGATGGCCGTGCGCGCGTCCGGGTTCATCGGGTCGTTGCGCACTGCGGCGGCGGACAGTGTGTGCGCGTCACCGCGCAGCGACACCCAGAAGCCCATGAGCGCGGTCACGAAACCGGTCACGACCCAGGCCGAGAGCAGACCGAACAAACCCAGCTGACCGTATTGCAGCCACACGTTGTCGTGGGAAGGTTGGGCGTTGGCAAACAGGCTGGTGGCAAAAGCGGTGCTCAGCACGGTCAGCAACACGAACACCAGGCGGCGGCGGTTGGCGGTTGTTTCCCAGGCTTCGGGCACAGGCTGGGCCCCGGCATGCGCGGGCGCTTCGTACGGCGGCAAGGCCTTGCCGGCCACGCTGAGCAGCGCGGTGCCGATGCTGTTCCAGAAACCGCGCCAGGGGCGGGGCACCATGGAGCCGCGGTTGAGCGGCGGCGCGGTCACGGCGTTGGGGTGGCGTTCTTCACGCAGGGTGCTGCGTGGGGCGGGTGTGGTGTTCGTGGAAGTGTTCATTCGGGTAACAGCAGGTGTGTCCATGTTTCAGTCACGGTGTCGTTGTTGTGCTGAAGGAAGGCGCGCAATTCCACGGGCTGCGTGGCATCGACACGCTCGACGCGCAGGGTCACGCGCCAGGTGCGCGTGGCGGGGCTGGGATAGGCCAGCGTTTCCAGCACGCGGCCGTTGGTGTTGGCGCTCACCACGGCCTTGACCTTGGCGTTGGCGGGCAGTGCGTCCAGCGCGGGGCCGGTGAAGTCGATGACGTACTGCGGCTGGCGGCCCTGTTCTTCTGCGCTGAGCTTGGTGTAGCCGTAGCCCCGTCGGCTCTGGGTCACCCAGCTCGATGGCGGGCGCTGTTGGGCATCGCCTTGCCAGGCCAGCTCGTAGGCCACTTCGAGTGGCTGACCAGGGGCGGGCAGGGTGGCCGGGACCCAGTACGCCACGATGTTGTCGTGGGTTTCGTCGGGCGCGGACAGCTGCACCAGCTCCACGCGGCCGGGGCCCCAGTCGCCCAGCGGCTTGACCCAGGCGCTGGGACGGCGTTCGTAGCGCGCTTCCACGTCTTCATAGCTGGCGAAGCTGCGGTCACGCTGCATCAGGCCGAAGCCGCGCGGGTTCTGCATGGTGAACGAACTGACCGTCACGGCCTTGGGTCGCTGCAGCGGGCGCCACAGCCATTCACCTTCGCCGGTCACCATCATCAGACCGTCGGAGTCGTGCACCTCGGGGCGGAAGTCGCTGGCCAAGGGCTGGTTCTCGCCCGAGAGGAACATGCTGGTGAGCGGTGCCACACCCAGCGTGTTGATCGGGCCTGCACCAACGCGCTGAAAGATGCGGGCGTTCACCGTGGTGGTGGTCTGCAGGCCGGGGCGGATCACGAAGCGGTAGGCCCCGGTGGCGCGTGGCGATTCGAGCAGGGCCAGCACGGTGACTTCGGTGGCGCTGGCGGTCGGGCGTTGCAGCCAGAACTCGGTGAAGCGCGGGAATTCCTCGCCGCTGCCGCCCACGGTGTCGATCGCCAGGCCGCGGGCCGACAGGCCGTATTGCTGGCCGGCCCCGAGGGCGCGGAAGTAGCTCGCGCCCTGGAACACCACCAGCTCGTCCTTGTAGGCCGGGCCGTTGAGCGGGTAGTGCAGGCGGAAACCGGCATGGCCCAGGTCGCCCCAGGGCGAAGGGTCGAAGGTGTTCTTGCCGTAGTCGAAGTCGGCACCGCGGTAGGGCAGGTGGTTGACCCGGCCATCGGGCATCAGTTCGTGGATGCGAACCGGCTCGGTCTGGTACAGGCCGAGGTGGAAAAATTGCGCCTCGAACGGCAGGGCGTCCGCGCGCCAGAGTGACTGGTCGGTCTTGAAACGGATGTCGCGCAGCTGGTCGTAGGTGATGCTGGCGAGCGCGGCGGGCAGCTTGTCGCTGTTTGCTTGATAAGTCTCGGTGGCGCGGCTTTGGGCCAGCTGGGTCAGACCGTCCCAGTCCATGCGCTGGGCCTGGGCTGACGCCCCGCAAAGCAGGGAAAACAGGGCGCCCAGCAGCACCAGGGTGCGGGTGCACCGGGCGGCGGAAAAGGGGCGGTTCGTGGGGGTCATGCCTTGGTAAGGGCAAACCCCGTGCCAGGTTGAAAAAACCCTGCCAGATCAAAGACTTGGAGTCAAAACCTCTTTTGCCGACTCGCGAGCGGGGTCGGAGAGGGCCTCAACCCCTGGTTTTTGTCGTCAAACGGCGACAGCAGATGCTGCGCCATGAAAAAAAACCAATGAAATCAACGAGACAGGGCTGTCACTCATCGGCGACAGCGTCTCCGGGAATACCCGAAGAACCCGGCATTCCGTCGCTCTTGAAGAGGCCCGGGGTGAGCGCGTGTTTTTGCAGCAGGCGGTAGAACTCGGTGCGGTTGCGCTGGGCCAGACGGGCCGCGTCGGCCACGTTGCCGTCGGTCATCTTGAGCAGGCCCACCAGGTACTCGCGCTCGAAGCGCTGCTTGGCGTCGGCAAAGCTGAGCACCTCCACCGACGGCGTTCGCAGGGCGCGCTGCACCAGGGCGAGCGACACCAGCGGCGTGGTGGAGAGCGCGCAGACCTGCTCGACCACGTTGTAGAGCTGTCGCACGTTGCCCGGCCACGCCGACATGGTCAGCGCCTTGAGCGCCTCGGGCGCAAACCCGGAGCTGCGCTTGCCGTACTTGGCCGCCAGCTTGGCCAGGAAGTGGTTGGCCAGCAGCGGGATGTCTTCGCGCCGCTCGGCCAGCGTGGGCAGGGTCAGCGTGACCACGTTGAGTCGGTAGTACAGGTCCTCGCGGAACTGCGCCGTGGCCATGGCCTCTTCGAGGTCGCGGTGCGTGGCCGAGATGATGCGCACATCCACCGGCAGCGACTGGCTCGACCCCAGCGGGCGCACTGCGCGCTCCTGCAAGACGCGCAGCAGCTTGACCTGCAGGGCGGGCGGCATGTCACCGATCTCGTCGAGCAGGAGGGTGCCGCCGTCGGCCGCCTGGAAGAGGCCCTTGTGGTTGGCCACCGCGTCGGTGAACGCGCCCTTCATGTGGCCGAAGAGTTCGGATTCCAGCAGCGCCTCGGGAATGGCGCCGCAGTTCACCGCAATGAAGGGTTTGCCCGCGCGCGCACTGGCCTTGTGGATGGCGCGTGCCAGCATTTCCTTGCCGGTGCCGGAATCGCCGCGCAGCAGCACGCTCGCATCGCTCTGCGCCACCATGCGCGCCTCGGCGAGCAGGTCGGCCATCCGGTTGGAGCGGCTCACGATCTCGCTGCGCCAGGCTTCGTCCACCCGCGCGTTGTCGCTCGCCGGCGCGCCCAGCGCCAGGGCCTGCGCGATCTTCTCCAGCAGCTCTTTGGCGTCGTAGGGCTTGGTGAGGTAGGTGAAGACGCCGCGCGCCGTGGCTTCCACCGCGTCGGGAATGGTGCCGTGCGCGGTGAGCAGGATCACGGGCAGCGAGGGGTGGCGCTTGCGGATCTCGTCAAACAGGGCCAGGCCGTCCTTGCCCGGCAGGCGCACGTCGGAGAGCACCAGCTGGGGCCGCTCGATGTCGAGCTGGCTCAGCGCGGCTTCTGCCGAGCCGACCGAGGTGACCTGGTAGCCCGCCGACCCCAGGCGCATCGCCAGCAGGCGCAGCATGTCGGCGTCGTCGTCGACGACCAGCAGGCGTGCGCGTGGCGATGTGGTGTTCATGGAGGCGTGGTGCTCAGGGTGGCGCGCTTCGGCTGCCGTTGGGCGCGGCGGGCGGGCGGGTGGTCAGGCTGCGCTCGATGGCGCGCATGGCCTCCAGCCGCTCGTTGAGCTGGTCGATGCGGCGCTGGTTGTCGCGCAGTTGCTGGCTCTGACGCTCCAGGCCGTCTTCGAGCCGGCGCTGCTCCATCAGTTGGTAACCCAGCAGCCGCGCCAGCGGTTTGAGAAGCGTGGCCTCGGGTGAAGGATTGCCCACCACCCGTTGCAGCAGCCCGAGCGCTCGCGCTGTGTCCACCGCTTGGGGGCTGTGCATCAGCGCCAGGGCTAGCTGCATCTGCCGCAGCGGAGCGTTGCCCGGGTCGCCCTGCACCGCAATCTCGGCAGCGAGGTCGGTCGGGCTGAGCTGGCGCACGCGTTCCGAGTACGTGAGCAGGGCGGTGACCACGTCGGGCAGCGGGGACGCTGGCGCGTTCAGGGATTCGGGGGGGGTGGCCGCGGGCGCCTGGACCGGCGTGACCACCAGGACCTGGGGCGCCGGTGCCTGTGCCGGCGTGGTGATCACCGTGGTCACCGATGCCGGGGTGGATGGTGGTGTTGTGGTGCCGCACGCGCTCAGCAGGAGCGCCGTCGCAGCAGCGGGAAGACTAGTTCGCATGGGGAAGTTCGATACGGAAATGGGCGCCCTGGCGCTGGGGCAGCAGCTCGATGCGGCCACCGTGGGCCACAATGTACTCGTGCACGATGGACAGGCCGATGCCGGTGCCGCGCACCGCGCCCTGCGGCTGGCGTTCACCGCGGTAGAAGGGCTCGAAGATGCGGTCGCGGTCGGCCTCGGCCACGCCGGGTCCCTGGTCGATGATGTCCAGGCTGACGCGTCCGGGCAAGTCCAGCAGCACCAGGCGGATCACACCGCCGTGCGGCGAAAAACGGATCGCGTTGGACAGCAGGTTGCCCACGGCCGAGGCGATCTTTTCGCGGTCGATCGGCAAGACCACCGAAGCGCCTTCGGCCCGCACGGTGAGACCCTGGGCCTGCCAGTGGAGCCGCTGCGCGTCGATCTGGTCTTCCAGCACGCCCATGAGATCGGTTTGCTCGCGCTTGAGCTGGCGCGCCTCGAAGGCCGCCGCGTTGAAGCGCAGCAAGGCCTCGATCTGGTGCTGCAGCATCAGGGTGTTGTGCTGCAGGATGTTGACCACCTCGGCCTGGCTGGGGTTCAGTGCGCCGGCCACACCGTCGCCCAGCACCGCCACGCCTTCGTGCAGCGAGGCCAGTGGGGTTTTGAGCTCGTGCGAGATGTGCCGCAGGAAACGCGCCTTGTCGGCGTCGAGTTCGGTCAGGCGCAGCCGCAGCCAGTCCAGCTGCTGGCTGACGCGGCGCACGTCGGCCGGACCTGCGATGTCGATCGGCACGTCCAGGCGGTTCTCGCCCAGACCCTGGATCGCTTTTTCAATCCGCTTGAACGGGCGCGCCAGCCACACGCCGAAGCCCAGCGCCATCACCGCGGCCACAAAGATCGAACCCAGCACCTGCTGCGTGAGTTCCTGGCGGCTGGTCTCGAAGCGCGCCTGCAGCGTCTCGTTGCGCGTGCCGATGATGGACTGCACTTTCTGCGCGATCGAGGTGCTGTGGCCGTCGATCTCGCGGAAGGCGCGGGCCACCTCGCGTTCGCGGTCCAGTGCGGTCTCGGGCGGACCCTCGAGCAGCTCGGTGATGACATTCAGTTGCTGCAGCCAGTTGAATGAGAACTCGGGCGGCAGTTCGTTGTCTTCCAGGCGCTTGAGGATGTCGCGCGCGTTGCCGGCGGCTTCGTTGAACCGCTGGCGCAACTGGTTGTCGCGCAACACCAGCGACTGGCGCGCCGCCCGCTCCATGGTCAGGCTGCGTTCGGACAAGGACTGGGCGGCGGTCGACAGCGCAATCGCCTGCGCCGCGCTGTCACGGCTCTGGGCCATCAAGGCCTCCAGCGAAAAGAGCGCGCGCAGGGCCGCTGCACCCAGAAGCAGTCCGATCAGCAGGAACGCCACCAGCAGCAGCTGGGGGAACGAAAAACGGGGTGACTTCACGGGCTTGGGTGGCCTCAGGCGCCCAGGGCGGATTCGTGCGTCAAGACCTCGGCCCGCAACGAATGCGGCCGGGCTTCGGTGATGCGCACGTCGACCATCTGGCCCACCAGGCGCTCGGCCAGCGGGCCGCCGGGAAAGTTGACGATGCGGTTGCACTCGGTGCGTCCGGTGAGTTCGGGCACCTCGGCGCTGGAGCGGCGCGACGCGCCTTCCACCAGAATGCGCTGCACCGTGCCTTCGCGGCTGGCGCTGATGCGGCGCACGTTCTCTTCGATCGTGGCCTGCAGGTGCTGAAGCCGCTGGAGCTTCACGGCGTAAGGCGTGTCGTCCGCCAGGTTGGCCGCGGGTGTGCCCGGGCGTGGGCTGAAGATGAAGCTGAAGCTGGTGTCGAAGCCCACGTCGGTGATCAGCTTCATCATCTTGTCGAAATCGTCATCGGTCTCGCCGGGGAAGCCGACGATGAAGTCGCTGCTCATCACCAGCTCGGGGCGGATCGCGCGCAGCTTGCGCACCGTGCTCTTGAATTCCATGGCGGTGTAGCCGCGCTTCATGGCCATGAGGATGCGGTCGCTGCCGTGCTGCACCGGCAGGTGCAGGTGGTTCACGAGTTTGGGGATCCTGGCGTAGGCCTCGATCAGGCGCGGCGTGAACTCATTGGGGTGGCTGGTGGTGAAGCGCAGGCGCTCGATGCCGGGGATGTCGGCCACGTATTCGAGCAGCAACGCGAAGTCGGCGATCTCGCCACTGTCGCCCATGGCACCGCGGTAGGCGTTCACGTTCTGGCCCAGCAGCGTCACCTCTTTCACACCCTGATCGGCCAGGCCCGCAACCTCCACCAGCACATCGTCGAACGGGCGGCTCACCTCCTCGCCACGTGTGTAGGGCACCACGCAGTAGCTGCAGTACTTGGAGCAGCCTTCCATGATGCTCACGTAAGCCGCGCCACCGTCGACCTTGGCCGGTGGCAGGTGGTCGAACTTCTCGATCTCGGGAAAGCTGATGTCCACCTGCGGCACGGCCAGGCGCGCGCGCTGGTTCAGCAGACATACGGGGCGCGCTTGATGATGTCGGCGCCCTCCTGGCTGGCCACGCAGCCACCCACGCCGATCAGCACACCCTTGTCCTTCAAGTGCTTCACGCGCCCGAGGTCGCTGAACACCTTTTCCTGTGCCTTCTCGCGCACCGAGCAGGTGTTGAAGAGGATCAGGTCGGCCTCTTCCACGTCCTGCGTGGGTTCGTAGCCTTGCGCAGCGTGCATCACGTCGGCCATCTTGTCCGAGTCGTACTCGTTCATCTGGCAGCCGAAGGTCTTGATGAAAACTTTTTTGCTCATGGAATTTCCTGTGGCGCCGGCGTCGATGAGCCGGTGCCCGCGCGGGGCGCAAATGGGGTGGGGCGAGCACCGCCGGCCACGCGGGCCTTCGGTGGTGGGTTCGTCAGTTGGTGCTGGCGGCCGGCTTGGGCTGCAGCGACTCGAACACGTAGTTGCGTTGCACACCGAAGCCGGCGCGCTTCTCCTTGGCCTCGGCCTCGGTGAGGATCCACACGTTCTGGATCTGGTCGCGCAGGTCCAGCGTGTAGTTCACCACCACTTCCTTGTTCAGCAGCGAAGACGACATCACCAGCGAGTTGTTGGTGTTGTAGATGCGCGCGCCTGGCGACAGGCGTGTGGCGCGGTCGTCCATGGTCACGTTGGGCGGCTGCACCACCACCAGGGTGCCACGCAAGGCCTTGGCGGGGAAGTCGCGCGTGCCCGACTGGGCCTGGACCGTGAAGGGCAGGGCGATCAGCAGCGCAGCCAGCAGGCCGGAACGGATGGGGTTGGTGCAGCGGTTCATGGTGTGTGTCCAGAGGCTGTTGGAAGGGTCGCAGGCCTGTGTGACAGACCGAGGCGAGCAGGGCCGCGATTGTCTCACGCCCCCCGCCGCCGAAGGAGCGTCACGGCCGGCGCGGACCGTCCAGCGGCCGGTCCGACTCCACCAGCGGATACCCGTCGGCCACATAGGCCGGGCCCTTCATGACCATCACGATGAAAGCACCGATGGCCAGGGTGAGCAGCAGCGTCCAGAGCAGCACCACCACGCCGATGGCCACGAAGTCCACCATCTGGATGCTGGCGGCCACCGCCGATTCGCTGCCGCTCCATCCGAACCAGCGGGCCGACAGCGCTGCCAGGGCCGGCACCAGGGCGCTCAGCAGCAGGGCCTTGGGCATGCGCCGCAGGATCACGCGTTCCAGCCCGGCGGGTGTGCGCACAAAACCGGGAAGCTGGTTGAACATCGACATGGGATCGGACCGGTTGGACAGAGGTGGGTCATTGGCCCCGCGGGGCGCTGCGTTTCAATGTACGGCGCACAATGAAATCTGTCCACCAGCCTGCGAGATGCCCCCCATGTCCTCACCGTCGTCCCGATCCGTGCACCGCTGGCTGCACCGCGCGTTCCTGTTGTTGTGCCTGGCGGGCCTGCCGCTGCTCAACGCCTGCACCTCGCCGCCCGACGGCGTGACGGTGGTGAGCCCCTTCGATGTGAAGCGCTACGCCGGCCAGTGGTTCGAGATCGCGCGCCTGGACCACCGTTTCGAGCGCGGCCTGAGCGACGTGAACGCCACCTACCGGCTGGAGGCCGACGGCAGCGTGGCGGTGATCAACCGCGGGTTCAATGCCGAGAAAAGCGAATGGAAAGAAGCCGTGGGCAGGGCCCTGTTCACCGGTGACTCCAACACCGGCTCGCTCAAGGTCTCGTTCTTCGGTCCGTTCTATGGCGGCTACCACGTGATCGCGCTCGACCCGGGCTACCGCTGGGCCATGGTGATCGGTCCCAACACCGACTACCTGTGGATCCTGGCGCGCGACAAACAATTGCCGCCGGGCGTGCGCGAGCAGCTGGTGGCCCAGGCCGCGCGCCTGGGCGTGAAGACGAACGAACTCATCTGGGTCGAGCACCGCCGCAGCGACAGCTGATCGACCCACTCCACCGCTGTCTGCACATCATTTCCAGCGGATCGGCTCCACGGCCACACTGCCACGGTCGCTGGAGAGCGTGAGCACACCTTCCTGCACGGTGGCTTGCAGCTGCATGCTGCGCTCAGCCATCTGGGCCAGCGAGGGCGCCACCTCGGTGGGCAGGCGCCAGACCTGCAAGCGGTCCAGCCGCGTGAGCTTGGTGTGGATGCCGCGCCACCACACGTCGGCCGCGCTGCCGAACGCGTAGAGCACCACCGCGTCGGCCTTGCTGCAGGCCTTGGCCAAGGGTTTGTCTTCGGGCTGGCCGACCTCGATCCACAGGCGCTTGCGGCCGGTGAAATCGGTGAGCGAGACGTCCGGATCGTCCGGGTCGGACAGGCCGGTGCCGAAGGCCAGCGTGCCGTCGCCGCGGCAGGTGTCCTGCAGTTCGTGGGCGTGGAGGGCCAGCGCCACCAGGCGCACCATCATGCGTTCGTCGGTCTCGCTCGGGTGGCGGGCCAGGGTGAGCGCGTGGTCGGCGTAGTAGCTGTGATCGATGTCGGCGATCTGCAGGTTTGCCTTGAAGATGGTGGACTTGATGGAGCGGACCCTGTTGCCAGAGCCCGCTTTTTGAATGTTGGTGGTGATAGGTGGACTTGAACCACCGACATCAGCATTATGAATGCTGCGCTCTAACCAACTGAGCTATATCACCAACGAGGCAGGATTGTAGCTCAATTCAGGCCGCGGTCCTTGGGTGGCCGGGCACGAACCCGGTTGTTCAGGTCGTCTTTTTGACCCAGGATGAACACCAGCCCGCGGCGGCCACCTGTTTGCCTGCAAACAGCGGGCAAGGACCGGCCTCGGTACCTGCCGCGCCCTGGTACAGCGCGCAATTGGCGCAGTTGCTGCCCGCCACAAAGTTGGGGTATTTGGCCGTGTCGTGGTTGGCCGCCACGGCCACGTAGCCCAAAGCCACGGCGGTGGGGTCGGTGGCTTCCACCATGGGGCCTGCTGCAACGGGTGCTGGCGACGCTGCCGGGGCCGGTGCCGCTGCCGCGGGTGGTTCGGCCGGTGCAGGCGTGGGAGCGGGTGCCGGAGCGGGGGCCGCCGCAGCGGGTTCTTCCTGCTTGGAGCAAGCAGCGGCGAGCACGGCGCCGCTCACGGGCACCATCATCAAAAAGCGTCGGCGTGTGGTCATGGGGATCTCCTGAGTTATGAATGGGGAGCAGGCCGGTGGCCTGCCCACGCAGCCTCCCGAATTGTTGCCTTTCGGGCTACTGCTGCGTGCCGACGGTTATACGCTGGCCCAACGGGTCGGCGTGTTACAGCCTGTGCATCCCCCACCCCCACGCTGCGCCATTACTGGTGCTTGAAATCGGGCTTGCGCTTGTTCACGAAGGCGTCCATGCCTTCCTTCTGGTCGGCGGTGGCGAACAGCGCGTGGAAGACGCGGCGCTCGAACATCACGCCGTCCGACAGCGAGCCTTCGAAAGAGCGGTTCACCGATTCCTTGGCCGCCATGACGCTGGGCAGCGAGAAGCCGCAGATGGTGAGCGCGGCACCCAGGGCTTCGTCCATCAGCTTGTCCAGCGGCACCACGCGGCTCACCAGGCCGGCGCGTTCGGCCTCCGTGGCGTCCATCATGCGGGCGGTGAGCACCATGTCCATGGCCTTGGACTTGCCGATGGCGCGCGGCAGGCGCTGCGTGCCCCCCGCGCCGGGGATCACGCCGAGCTTGATCTCGGGCTGGCCGAACTTCGCGTTGTCGGCGGCGATGATGAAGTCGCACATCATGGCGAGTTCGCAGCCGCCACCCAGTGCAAAGCCGCTGACCGCAGCAATCACCGGTTTGCGGATGCTGCGGATGGTTTCCCAGTTGCGGGTGATGTAGTCGCCCTTGTAGACGTCGGCGAAGGTGTAGCTGGCCATGGCGCCGATGTCGGCACCGGCGGCGAAGGCCTTTTCACTGCCGGTCAGGATCATGCAGCCGATGTCGTCGTCAGCGTCGAAGGCCTTGAGCGCGGCGCCGAGCTCGTCCATCAGTTGGTTGTTCAGCGCGTTGAGTTGTTTGGGGCGGTTGAGCGTGACGATGCCGACCCGACCTTCGGTGCGGACGGTGATGCATTCGGGTGCGGTGGTGGTGGTCATGGGGTCTCCTCGGGGGTCGTTGGGGGCTGAAAAGCTGTTCACTATAGCGGTCGGTACCAAGGGAAAACATTAACCGACCGATTGGTTGGCGAATGGTAAATTGCAGCGCCGAACCACCACCGAACAACACCGCCCGCCGGAGGAGACCCAACGCCATGACCGATGCCACCGTCTTGTATGAAGAGCGCGGGGCCGTGGCCCTGGTCACGCTCAACCGGCCGGACGCCCTGAACAGCTTCACGCGCCAGATGCACCGCGACCTGTGGGCCGCGCTGGACCAGGCCGAAGCCAACCCGGTGGTGCGCGCGCTCGTGATCACGGGCGCGGGTCGCGGTTTTTGCGCCGGCGCCGATCTGGCCGAGTTCGACTTTGCACCGGGTCCCGACCTCGTGAAACGCGCCGACCCCGGCCCGGTGATCGAACAGGCGTTCAACCCCACCGCGCGGCGCTTGCAGGGCCTGCGCATGCCCACCGTCGCCGCGGTCAACGGCGTGGCCGCGGGTGCCGGTGCGTCGCTGGCCATGTGCTGCGACATCGCCATCGCCGCCACCGGGGCCAGCTTCATTCAGGCCTTCAGCAAGATCGGCCTCGTGCCCGACGCGGGTGGCAGCTGGTTGCTGGTGGAGCGCCTGGGCCTGGCGCGTGCCATGGCGCTGGCCATGACCGGCGACAAGCTGCCGGCCGCGCAGGCGAAGGAGTGGGGGATGATCTGGGACGTGAGCGACGACTGCGTGGCGGCCTCAATGGCCATGGCGACCAAACTCGCCACCATGCCCACACGGGCCCTGGTCGCCACGCGCGCGCTGCTGCGCGATGCGGCCACCCGCACCCTGAGCCAACAGCTCGACGTGGAACGCGACACGCAATCGGCGCTGGGCAAGACGCACGACTACATCGAAGGCGTGATGGCGTTTCGTGAAAAGCGCCCGGCGCAGTTCAAGGGGGAATGATGAGTCCCCACGAAAGAGCCGCCAAGGTCGGCGAGACGATGTTCGCGGTCGACACCGCGAGCAAGGACACCATGGGCATGGAGTTGCTGAGTTGCGAGCCGGGCCGCGCCAGCATCCGCATGGTGGTGCAGCCGCTGCACCTCAACGGCCACCAGATCTGCCACGGCGGTTTCATCTTCACGCTCGCCGACTCCACCTTTGCGTTTGCCTGCAACAGCCACAACAAGAACACCGTGGCCGCGGGCTGCAGCATCGAATTCCTGCGCCCCGCGCACGCGGGTGATGTGCTCACCTGCGAAGGCGTCGAGCAAACGCTCAGCGGGCGTCACGGCATCTACGACATGCGGGTGTGCAACCAGCGCGGAGAAGTGGTGGCCATGTTCCGTGGCAAGAGCGCGCAGATTCCCGGGACGGTGTTTCCCGAAGAAGGAACCCCATGAAAGCCTTTGCCCTGGAGCCGATTGAAAAGGCCAGCGTCGACGAACTGCGTGCCCTGCAGCTCAAGCGCTTGCAGGCCACGCTGCGCCACGCGTACACCAACTCGCCCGTCTACCGCGCCAAGTTCGACGCGGCGGGCGTGCACCCGGACGACTGCCGCAGCCTCGCCGATTTGGCGAAGTTTCCCTTCACCACCAAGAAGGACCTGCGCGACAGTTATCCCTTCGGCATGTTCGCCGTGCCGCGCGAGCAGTGCGCGCGCATCCACGCGAGCAGCGGCACCACCGGCAAGCCCACGGTGGTCGGGTACACGATCAAGGACATCGACACCTGGGCCACGGTGGTGGCGCGCAGCATCCGCGCCAGCGGTGCCCGCCCCGGCGATCTGGTCCACGTGAGCTATGGCTACGGCCTCTTCACCGGTGGCCTGGGGGCGCACTACGGCGCCGAAAAACTGGGCCTCACCGTGGTGCCCTTCGGCGGCGGCCAGACCGAGCGCCAGGTGCAGCTGATCCAGGACTTCAAGCCCGACATCATCATGGTCACGCCCAAGGCATCGACCCGCGCCAGAGCAGCATGCGCATCGGCATCTTCGGCGCCGAGCCCTGGACCAACGACATGCGCGTGGCGATCGAGGCGCGCATGGGCATCGACGCGGTCGACATCTATGGCCTGTCGGAGGTGATGGGCCCGGGCGTGGCCAACGAGTGCGTCGAGACCAAGGACGGCCCAACCATCTGGGAAGACCACTTCTATCCCGAGATCATCGATCCCGAGACCGGCGAGCCGGTGGCCGATGGCGAGATGGGCGAGCTGGTGTTCACCAGCCTGACCAAGGAAGCGCTGCCCATCATCCGCTACCGCACGCGCGACCTCACGCGCCTGCTGCCGGGGACCGCCCGCACCATGCGCCGCATGGAAAAGATCACCGGCCGCAGCGACGACATGATGATCGTGCGCGGCGTCAACGTGTTTCCCACGCAGATCGAGGAACTGATCTTGAAGCGGCCCGAGCTCAGCGCGCACTACCAGTGTGTGCTGACCCGTGAAGGTCCGATGGACAACCTCACCGTGGTGGTGGAAACCCGCCCGGGTCTGTCGCCCGAGAGCATCGAGGCGCGTGCCGCCGGCAAGCAGCTGCAACACGAGGTCAAGGTGTACGTGGGCAGCAGCGTGTCGGTGGAGCTCAAGCCCGAGGGCGGCGTGGAGCGCAGCCAGGGCAAGGCCAGGCGTGTGGTGGATTTGCGCGAGCGCAAGGGGTGAACAACACGGCTGTCCGTTGATGGCGACCGCCGGTGGGGCCGATCCGACCTGTCGGGGTGGAAACCCCTAGTCGAGCCCGGACCGGGTGTCCTACATTACCCCCCACAGTTGGGGAAGACATGGACAAAAACACATTGTTTGGCAAGACAGCGGCCGGGCGTGAAGCGCTCACCACGCGGCCGGCGGGTCTCGTGCCGCGCTTGCGTTCGCTGCTGATCATGGTGGATGGCAAACGCAATCTCGCCGAGTTCGAAAAACTCACAGGGTCCCTGGAGCAGGCCCGCCAATCGCTCGGCGAGCTGATGGCCGGGGGCTGGGTCGAGGTCGTCGGTGCCGATGGCCTGCCCAAGGCCATGCCCGGCGCGGAAGCGCTCACGACGGCTGTGTCCTTCGAGCCGGAGGTGTCCCAGCCCGTGCCGGTGGCAACGCCTGTTGCAGCAGCGGAGGCCACCTTGCCGTTCAGCGATGCCCGCCGTCAGGTGGTTCGCTTCATCAACGACCAGCTCGGCCCCATGGGCGAATCGCTCGCGATCCGCGCCGAGTCCTGCAAGACACCCGTCGAACTGCAGGCAGCCCTCACCCGCATCCGGGACGGCTTGAAGAGCTTCAAGGGCGCTGCGGTGGTCCAGCAGTTCGACGAAGCATTGGCGAACCGCCTGCCCAAGGTCTGACCGATCGACCGGAGCGCGCTCAGTCGGCCAGCCAGCTGCCCAACCGCGAGGCGTCGGCCACGCCCAGTTTCACGGCTTGCGTTTCGGTGGGCCAATCCAGCGCGCACTTGAGCAAGCGGTTGTCCCGCGAGACCAGCGCGGTGATGCGCGCCCGCTGGGCCCGCAGCATCAGCACGTCGTCGAGCTTGTGGATGCGCCAGGCCTCGGCTGCGCCGCCGCGCCGCACGGCGGCGAGTTCCACGCCCAGCCACTCGTCGCCCGCGGCCATGCCGGCGGCTTCGGCTGCGCCACCGCGCAGCACGGTCTTGATCTGCACGCTGCCGCCCGTCTCCGCCACGCGCAGGCCCAGTTGCTGCGCCAAGGGCGCCTTGTCGTGTGTGACTTTCGCGCCCTGGCCTTGCAGCAGGCCCATCAAGGGCAGGTCGGCGGTGCTGTGCACCCAGGCGGCGATTTCACCGTCGAAGCTGCGTTTGCCGAGTTGCTTGAGCGAGCGCAGCAGATCGGCTTCGCGCATCGGGCCCCCCTTGCAGCGCCGCCAGAGATCCCGCATCACCGCGTCCAGCGAGGTGTGGCCCTCGGCGCGCAGGGTGAGGTCCAGGCACAGGGCCACGAGCGAGCCCTTGGTGTAGTAACTCACCGTGGCGTTCGGCGTGTTCTCGTGCATGCGGTAGTACTTCACCCACGCGTCAAAACTGGCCTGTGCCACGCTCTGCACATGGCGCCCCGGGGTCTGCTGCACCTGGTTGATGGTCTTGGCCACCAGTTGCAAGTAGGCCGTGTCGTCGATGAGGCCGGCGCGGCGCAGCATCAGGTCGTCGTAGTAGCTGGTGAAGCCTTCAAAGAACCACAACAGCTCGGTGTAGTTCTCAGCGGTGTAGTCGTAACGCTTGAATTCGGTGGGGCGCAGGCGCTTGACGTTCCAGGTGTGGAAGTATTCGTGGCTGATCAGGCCGAGCAGCGTGGTGTAGCCATCGGTGGCCTTGAGCGCGACGGGTTTGTCGCTGGTGGACGGACGCAGCCGGGGCAGGTCGGCGCGCTGGCAAATGAGGGCCGTGGAATTGCGGTGCTCCAGCCCGCCGTAGCCGTCGCCGCTGGCGTGCAGCATGAAGACGTAGTTGGAAAAGGGCGGGGCGCCGTCGCCGTGCCAGAACGCGATCTGCGCTTCGCAGATGCGGCGCGTGTCGTCGATCAGGCGTTCGCCATCGAGCCAGGCACCTGCGCCGCTGATGACGAAGCGGTGCTCAACGCCACCGGCTGTGAAATGGCCGTTCCAGAAGCGGCCCATCTCCACCGGGCAGTCGGCGAGTTCGTCGTAGTCGGCCGCACGGTAATGTCCGAAGCCCGCAGCGTCCACGCTGTGGGAGGGCAAACCGGTGACCAGGTTCCAGCCCTCGGTGGCTACACCGGGCACGATCTCCAGGGCATGGGGCGTGTCTTCCTGGCCCGCCACCCGCAGGCACAGGCTGGTGGCGTTGAAGAAGCCGCGCGTGCTGTCGAGAAAGGCGGTGCGCACCGACGCATCGAATGCGTACACCGCGTACTGCAGTTCCAGCGGCTTGCCCGCCACCGTGTTGGCCTGCCACTGGTGCTTGTCGAGCTGTTGCATCGTCACCGGTTGACCGTCTTGCCACGCTTGCAGGTTCTGCAAGTGCTGCGAAAACTCGCGCACCAGATAGCTGCCCGGGATCCACACCGGCAGGCTCACCCGCTGGTTTTTCGCGGGTTGTTCGATCAGCAGCGTGACGGCAAAGAGGTGCGCGTTGGCGTCCAGCACCGAGACGGTGAAGCGCACGCCGACAGAGGGGGTGGGACGTTTGGGCATCAGAGGGCTCCTGCGCCGATGAAGCAACTCAACGAAGCGATCGCGGAGAGCCGGAAGCGCAACTTGAGCCAGACCGCCAGCCCAGCCGGCGGGTACAGCTTGCGGTCGATCAGGTAGCAAATGATCAGCACCAGACCCAGCCAGGCCAGGCCTGCGTAAGGCGGCATCACCAGACCGGGCCAGGCCAGCAGGGAGGGCAAGACGCCCCAGATGAAATGCACCTTGCCATCCGGCCCGCGGGCCATCTGGCTCCAGCCAATACCCCAGTGGATACCGCCCAGGAAAGAGGCGATGAGCGCGGCGTAAGCGGCCAGCGCCAGGGCCACCCAGGGCTGCAGGTCGGGCGTAACCAGCCAGACCAGCAGGGCCAGCCCGACCAGCGGGATCAGGCCGGCATGCCCGAGGTGGCGGATGAGGGCTTGCTCGCGGTGCTCACCGGCTGCAACAGACAAGTGCATGCTGAGGGGCATCAGTTGAGCATCGTTTCGATGCGGTCCGCCGTGATGTAGCCCGGCACCCGGGTGTCGTTGACGAAGATCATGGTGGGCGTGCCCTTGATGCCGTGTTTGCTGGCCAGGCGGCTGTTGCGCTCGATCGCCGCGGTGTCACAGGTGGCGGCGGCGGGCGGCTGGTTGTTCACCATCCAGTCGCTGTAGGTTTTGGCCTTGTCTTTGGCACACCAAATGCTGCGCGCTTTCTCAGCGGAGTCCGGGCCGAGCACGGGGATGAGGAAGACGTGCACCGTCACGTTGTCGAGCTTGGCGAATTCCTGGTGCAGGCGTTTGCAATAGCCGCAGTTCGGGTCTTCAAACACCGCCATCTTGCGCTTGCCGTTGCCCCGCACGAGGGTGAAGGCGTCTTTCATCGGCAGATCTTTGAAGGCCAGCGCGGTGAGCTTGTCCAGGCGTTGTTCGGTCAGGTTGACGCGCCCCCGTGTGTCGATCAGCGTGCCCTGGATCAGGTAGTTGCCCTCGGCATCGGTGTAGAAGATGTCGCTGCCGTTGATGCGCACCTCGAAGATGCCGGGCATCGGCGTCTTGCTGACCTCGTCGATGGCCGGCAGCTTGGGCAGGCGTTCGGCCAGGTTCTTGCGGATGGCGGCTTCCTGCGCCAGCGCGCCCAGGGACAAGGCGGTCAGCGCCAGCAGCAACAGGGACTTGAAATGTTTCATCTTGTGGGCGCTCGGTGGCGATCGGGGAGGTGGGGGAAATCAGACCAGCTGGCCCATGGCCTGGCGCGCCAGCCAGCGCTTGAGAGGGCCGCTGCGGTTGAAGCTGTTCAGGCCCCAGTTGCGCAACGCTTGCAAACGGCTGTCTTCGTGGGCGAACAAACCGAACAATCCGTCGGTGACCCAGCCCATGGCATTCACTTCGGCAGCGCGCGCCCGCTCGTAGCGGCGCAGGAGCTTCAAATCGCCAAGGTCGCGCCAGTACTCGCGTGCATGCAACACGCGGGCGAGTTCAGCCACGTCGGCCAGACCCACGTTGAGGCCCTGGCCCGCGAGCGGGTGCATGGCGTGCGCGGCATCGCCGGCCAGCGCCACGCCGCCAGCGGCGGTGCGGGTGATCCAACGTTGGGCGCGCGACAGTTCGAGGGGCCAGGCCTGGGCGGGGCTTTCCATGTGCAGCTTGCCCAGGGTGCTGGCGCTGCGCGCCTGCACCGCCTGGGCCAGGGTGGAAGGGTCGGATTGCAGCCAGGCATCGGCCTGTGCTGCGGGAACAGACCACACCAGCGCCACCGAGTTCCCCTGTGCGCCACCCAGCGGCAGCAAGGCCATCACCTCGCCGTGGGCAAACCACTGGCGCGCCACGCCGCCGTGGGGCAGCTCGCAGCGCAGGCGGGCCGCCACCGCCTTGTGGTCGTAGGGGCGCACGTCGAATGCCAGCCCGAGTTGGTCGCGGGTCTGGCTGCGTTTGCCTTCGCAGACCACGGTGAGGGCGGCCGCAGGGGTCTCGGTCAGGCGCTCGATGCTGCCCTGGAAACCCACGGCATCGCTCAGGCGCTGCTCCAGTGCGGGCACATCCACGATCCAGGTGAGCGCTTCGCTGCCCTGGTCGCTGGCCGAGAAGTTGAGCTCGCCGCCGTCGTCGCCCCAGACCCGCATGGCGTTCACCGGGGTGATGGCGCTGCCTTGCGGGCCGCTCTCGTCGGTTTCGGGCCAGGCCCGCACCGAGCGCAGCGACTCGCGCGAGGCGCTGTTCAGTGCGTAGGCGCGCACGTCGGGGGTGTCGGTCTGGCGCGGGGGGCTCACCAGGGCCACGCGCAAGCGGTCACGGGCCAGCAGCAAGGCCAGGGTCTGGCCCACCACACCCGCGCCCTGCACGGCGACATCAAAACGCCGGGTGGTGCCGGTTCGCGGGGGTGTTGCATTCATGGGAGGATTCTAGGAGCAGGGCACAATCCGGCCCTTGCGCGGGCCAAACCCCTGCGGCCCGCCCCGGCTTTCCATTCCTCGACCTTGCTGCTCCGCCATGAACCCAGTCGCCACGTCCGCCGCCGACCTGCAGGCCACCATCGAAGAACTCTGGGTCTACCCGGTCAAGTCCTGCGCCGGCATCCAGCTCCGCGAATCCGAGTTGACCGACACCGGGCTGCTCTACGACCGTGCCTGGATGGTGGTGGATGCCGAGGGTGAATTCGTCAGCCAGCGCGAGCTGCCCCGCATGGCGCTGATCCAGCCTGCGTTCAAGATGGGCCAGTTGATGCTGCGCGCGCCGGGCATGTTGTCCTTGCACCTGGGACTGGACGTGGCCGAAGGCCCGCTCCAGGTGCGGGTGTGGGACGATGCGGTGGACGCGTACGACATGGGCGATGTGGCGGCCCAGTGGTTCAGCGACTTTCTCGGGCCGGACGCACCGGTGCATCTGAAAAAGTTGCGGCTGGCGCGGTTTGACCCGGAGGTGAAGCGGCCCTGCGATCCCGCCTGGACCGGTGGACGCGAGGCCACCACCCAGTTCGCCGACGGCTTTGGCCTGCTGGTGACCAGCAACGCCTCGCTGGCCGACCTCAACGCGCGCCTCGTGGCCGCCGGCCACCAAGCCGTGGACATGCGCCGTTTCCGGCCCAACATCGTGCTCGGTGGCGTGGAACCGCACGACGAGGACCGCGTGGGCGCCATGACCATCACCACCGGCGACGGCGAGGCGGTGATCGAACCCGTGAAGCCTTGCGGCCGCTGCCCCATCCCCGACATCGACCCGACCACGGCCACGTCCAGCCCGGCGGTGGGCGACACCCTGCAGACCTACCGGCAAGACAAGCGTCTGCAAGGCGCTGTCACTTTCGGCATGAACACCATCGTGATCGAGGGCGACGGGCAGGTGTTGCGGGTGGGTCAGAAGGTCAGCGCCAACCTGAAGTTCGAATAGGCCCCCACGCTCCACCGCTGCGCGGGTCGCTGCCCCCCGAGGGGGCTGATCCGGCTTGGGGCGGCCCGGCGCCGTATCGTCTGACTTTCCTTGTTGCCCCGTAAAATCGCGGGTTCCCCGACCGATCCGAAAGTTTTCCATGAGCCTCCAATGCGGCATCGTGGGCCTGCCCAACGTGGGCAAGTCCACCCTTTTCAACGCGCTGACCAATCGAGCCCAACACCGGTGTGGTCGAAGTGCCCGATCCGCGCCTGGCGAAGCTGGCGGCGATCGTCGAGCCCGAGCGTGTGGTGCCGGCCATCGTGGAGTTTGTCGACATTGCGGGCCTGGTGGCGGGTGCCAGCACCGGTGAAGGCCTGGGCAACAAGTTTCTGGCGCACATCCGCGAGACCGACGCCATCGTCAACGTGGTGCGGTGCTTCGAAGACGACAACGTGATCCACGTGGCCAACAAAGTCGACCCGATCGCCGACATCGAGGTCATCCTCACGGAACTCTGCCTGGCCGACCTCGCCGCCGTGGAGAAAGCCCTGCACCGCGTGAGCAAGACCGCGCGCTCGGGCGACAAGGAGTCGGTCAAGCAGGTGGCGATTCTGGAGAAATGCCAGGCCGCCCTCAACAACACCCAGCCGGTGCGCACCATCGACTTCAGCAAGGAAGAGCAGGCGCAGCTCAAGCAGTTTTTCCTGATCACGGCCAAGCCAGCGATGTTCGTGGCCAATGTGTCGGAAGACGGCTTCGAGAACAACCCGTTCCTGGACCGCCTGCGCGAATTCGCAGCGAAGCAGAACGCGCCGGTGGTCGCCATCTGCGCCAAGATCGAGGCCGAACTCTCCGAAATGGACGATGCCTACCGGCTGGAGTTCCTGAAGGAGTTGGGTCAGGACGAACCCGGTCTGAACCGGCTGATCCGCGCGGCTCACCAGCTGCTCGGTCTCCAGACCTACTTCACTGCCGGTGTGAAAGAGGTGCGTGCCTGGACCATCCACGTGGGCGACACCGGCCCGCAGGCGGCCGGCGTGATCCACACCGATTTCGAGAAGGGCTACATCCGCGCCCAGACCATCG
>LNFM01018345.1_pt1 | contig 30505 bp, 28 predicted proteins | sample 596031 | NCBI WGS metagenome assembly LNFM01 (sample SAMN04254537, study PRJNA301005) | activated carbon metagenome | isolation source: dual media filters at the Ann Arbor, Michigan drinking water treatment plant | place: USA: Ann Arbor
AGAGGGCTGCGTCTCGTTGTTCCAGAAAGGCGCTATAGTTGCCTTTGGCCTCGAAGATGCCGTTGGGGTAGCGGCGATTGATCTCCAGCATGCGCGAGGCGACGGATTCGAGAAAGCGGCGATCGTGGCTGACAACGAGGAAGGCGCGGACTTCGCTTTTCAGCAGCGATTCGAGCCAGAGAATACCCTCGACATCCAGATGGTTGGTCGGTTCATCCATCAATAACACGTCCGGTCCCGGCAGCAGGGCGCGGGCGATCGCAAGCCGCTTTTTCCATCCGCCGGAGAGCGTGGCCACCGGTTGATCGGCCTTTGGAAATTCGCCGATGCTGAGCGCTTTGGCGATTCGGTCTCCATGCTCATGAGGGTCGAGGCCGTCATCGATGAGCACCTGCGCGAGAACGTCCTCAACCGTCTGCGCTTTCCCGAAGACCGGTTCCTGTGGCACATAGCCCATACGCGCATGTTTGCGGATCGATCTGGTTCCGGAATCCGGCTCTTCGAGCCCTGCCAAAATTTTGAGCAGTGTGGATTTGCCTGACCCGTTGGGGCCCACGAGGCCGACCTGATCATTATCGCTGAGCGTGATCGACAGGTCGCTGAACAGGGGTTTGACGCCGAAGCTTTTGTCAATGGATTCGCAACTGAGCAGGACGGTCGGTGGCATAGGTATTCTCGGTATTTGGGCGGTAATCCGGGTTATCTGGCGATGGGACGATCAGAATATCGAGGGGCCGTCGTGATCGAGTCAACGCGTCTTTCGATATGAGTGTAGCAGGGACGGAGTCGTCGGCGCCAGTCCGCATTCTACATGACCGTTCGTGGCGGAGCGGGCAAGCCGGCGGCGTGAGCACTGTGATCGAGCACGTGGGCTGTCGCAGACGGCTGCTGCTCCATGACCGAGCCGTTCTCAGCGCGTCCAGGCCGCCCGCATGATTATCGAACGTCCACCTCTGGACGATGATTGCCGGACATCAAATTGGTGGGTGCCATGAGTGCCTGATAGGCTTGGAGCACCGTGCGGACCGATGAGACCCTGCTACGATGCGGCATCTTTTCATTGCCGCGACTCGTTGCCGGTACCAGCACCATGTGGAGACCGGCCTGATAGGCTGCTGCGACCTTCAACGGTACGTCACCGACTGGCCCGATCCGACCGTCCGAGGTGACGGTGCCGGAAATGACGCGATGGCGTGGAATCGCCTCCCCCTTCGCCATCGCAACAACAGTGAGGCCGACCATCGCGGAGAGACTATCCCCCTCAATGGTGAACCCCGGGTAGGGGATCGAGAGTCCGATACTCCAGGAGTCGGTGGAGAGGCCGAACACCCGAGCCGCGCTCGCGATCGCCTGTGCGATGGCGGTTTGGGTCTTTGGTGAGAGGCGCCCAGGCCCGTTGAGGAAATGGATATCGAGACCTCGGGCGTCTTCCCGCGTTGCGAACAGTACTTGGACCGAGATGACCTCGCCGACAGGGTGCTCCCCTGTCGTCACGCACAACACCGGGACGTACTGCTCGCGCGGAGTGTCCTGAGCCCTGGCGGTATCGATAAAGGCCGCCAGCCCGGCAATAGCCGAGAATAGAGTAGCGCAACCGGCCAATAAGACAGAGCGGAGTCTGCGACGAGAGATCTCGCGGCATCGTGTCCATGTGGCGGCTGTGTCGGTCAATGGTGTTCTCTTCATTCAGTTCTGTGCGCTACGGTACGTCCTAAGCGTAGCGCCGGTCGCTTCATCGCAACAGAGGAGGTGGTCCGATTCTTCGGTCGGACGGAAAAGCAGTTTTGTGTCAGACTCCTTCCGACAGGTGCGCATGGCGGAGGCACAGAGACAGGAGAACAACGGATGAGAGCCGGAGTCTTGGTTGTCCGTCGGGCGATCATGCTGTGTGATGCGATTCGTGACTCGCATGCGCTCGATCAGGCCGTGTGCTTGACAACTACGGTTCATAATTATATAGGGTCAGCGATCAATGTTTGATACGATGCTGGCGGATGAGAAATCAGTGCCGGGAGAGCTTCTGGCACACTAACATGATAGTGATGGGGGGCATCATTCGGAGTGGTTGATACAGGTACGACGAGCGCCCCGTTCCTCGATGAGGTGATCTAGCGCTATCTCCTATCGGTTTGACAGTGAGAGGACTTGAGGCCGATTGTTTGCGGCCGGATCAGACACAGTCTTTAAGCAGGTCATGGTACCAGACGAAGCCATGGGCACAAGGCCGGCCAGGCAATTCGTGGTTCCAGCACTCAGTCTGATGCTGGTGGCAGGCGTGTTTGTACTGGATTTGGCGACGCCACTGGGGATTCCGGTAGGTCTCCTCTATCTTGTTCCAATCCTGCTGCTGTGCAGGGCTCCATCGAAGGTCTTTCCCTTTATAGTAGGCATGCTCTGCTCGATCCTGACCGGACTCGGACTCTGGCTTTCGCCTCCAGACCTCCTTCCCTTCTCCTATGCGCTCACAAACCGGTTGATCATCGTCCTGGCAATTTGGGGCGCCGCATTCGGGGCCTCGACAATCTCCAAAACGGACCCCGAGTCCGAACATCTGGTCTTTGGTCTGAGCCGCAGGATCGTCGCCAATTTGATGAGCCTCGGTCTGCTTGTGATGGTGCTTGGCGTCATGAGCTACCAGATGATAGCGGTAAGCTGGGGGTCGACCAAGCTCGTTGCGCAGCCCAACGAGGTCATGACCGAACTGACCCGTGCGTTGTTTGCCATCAAGGATGGTGAAACGAGCCTGCGGGACTTCCTGCTCACCGGCGAGGAGTGGTATGTGGAGTCGTGCCGGAAGGCAGTGTCGGAGGTCCATAGCCATCTGGAGCGGTTGACCGATCTCACGCGGGACAGCTCTGAGCAGCAGGACCGGTTTTCCACCTTTACCAGCAGGGTGGAGGAAAAGCTGGTTGAGTTGCAGGAGACTCTTGTCCTAAGCCAGAATCAGGGGGCGGCCGCAGCCTTGCGCGTCCTCACGTCCGACCAGGGGAAGGCCCTCATGGACGACCTTCGTCATCAGGCGGAGGAGATTGAAAAGTCCGAACGGGCTCTGTTGGCTCAACTGCAGCAGCAGGCGAAGAGCGTCTTCCGCTGGCAGATCATCATGCTCGCGCTGGGCGGGCTGGTGATGGTTGTCGGAATGGGCATCATTGTTCTTCTGCTGCACCGTGAACAATTGATACAGCGAGAGTATGCCGCAGGAATGCGTCAGACGCTCGCCACGTTGGATGCCGCACGGGACGGCACCTTCGTTTTCGATCCTATAACGCTGCGATTCAGCCACGTGAACGAAGGAGCCGTACGGCAGATGGGGTACAGCCGGGCAGAACTGCTGCGCATGACGCCGTTGGACATCGAGCAGGAATTCGATGAGCAGCGGTTTCGGGCGATGATCGATCCGCTGGTGAGCGGGATACAATCGGCCCGCAGCTTTACGACGGTGCATCGGCGCAAAGATGGCATGAATGTGCCGGTTGAGATCAATCTGCAAGCGGTTGAGCCGCGCACGGCTCAGTGCCGTATTATCGCCGCCGCGCGAGATATTACCGAACGTCAAGTTGCGGAGGACGCACAACGCCGTCTCGCTGCGATCGTCGAATGGACGGACGATGCCATCATCAGCAAGACGCTTAGCGCGATGATCACCAGTTGGAACAAAGGCGCGGAACGCCTCTATGGATATAAGGCTGAGGAGATCATAGGGAAATCACTCAAGCTGTTGGTCCCGCAGGATCGATGGGGTGAGGAGATGGAAATCATCGATCGAATAAGACGGGGCCAGCAAATAGAGCACTATGAAACCGTTCGACAAGCCAGAGACGGGCGCATGATCGATATTTCCCTGACGGCCTCGCCACTCAGGGATGGGCACGGGAATATCGTCGGCGTTTCGGGGATCGGCCGCAACATCACCCAGCGCAAGCGGGTGGAGGATGAACTCAAGAGGCGAGGCTGGTTGCTCGAGGCGGCGAACAAAGAACTGGAAGCCTTCTCCTATTCCGTATCCCACGATCTGCGCGCGCCGTTGCGAAGCCTCGACGGATTCAGTCTGGCGCTGATGGAAGACTGCGCCGACCGATTGGACGAACAGGGAAAGGACTACTTGAAGCGGATCCGGGCGGCGAGCCAACGTATGGGGCAGCTGGTCGACGATCTGCTCAAACTGTCGCGCAACTCCCACGTGGAACTGCAGCGGGGACTGGTGGACTTGAGCGCCCTGGCCCTGAGCCGGGCGGAAGAGATGCGGAAACTGTGGCCAGGCCGGCAGGTCGAATTGATTGTGGAACCGGGGCTGAAAGCCGAGGGCGATTCCAGACTGCTGGACATCGTGTTCGACAATCTGCTGAACAACGCCTGGAAGTTCACGGGCCGGCGGGAGCGGGCTGTCATCGAGGTGGGGGCGGAGCGGCGAGAGAATGAAACGGTCTATTTCGTGCGCGACAACGGGGCCGGGTTCGATATGGCCTATGCCGGAAAACTCTTCGGCGCGTTCCAACGGTTGCATACCATGACGGAGTTTCCCGGCACCGGCATCGGGCTTGCGACGGTGCAGCGCATCGTCCACCGCCACGGCGGGCGTGTGTGGCTAGAAGGTGTGGTGGACAAGGGTGCGACCGTGTTCTTTACGGAGGGCGCGTCGGCTGCGATCAGAATCTGACCGTACAGGTGGTGCCGCTGTATCTTCGGCGGCGCGGGAGATAGCAAGTTACGGGTGCGGCTCCCGCGATGGACCGGCTCACGCCTGGTTGAACCGCCAGGTGACTGTAAACGTCATGCCATGTAGTAAATGGTACGTGATAGTTCTCTGCTGGTGTGTGGAGCCATCAATGACCTCGAGGACCGCAACATCACGCATATGCCCCAGGTATGCAGCTGGACTTGAAACTTCTCAAATGGTTGCTCTTCAACGACGGAGTCAGCTGACTAATGGCTAGCCCCCTACGCGTCTTGATGGTTGAGGATAACGAGGACGATGCCGCGCTGCTGCTGCGCACGCTGCAGCGCGGAGGTTACGAGCCGGTATCCCGGCAGGTGGCCAACCCGACCAGCATGCATGCCGCGCTCCAGCAAGAAAGCTGGGACATCATCCTCGCGGACTGGAATTTGCCCCAGTTCAGCGCCCTCTTTGCTCTTGAGATACTGAAGTCCCAAGGGCTGGATCTACCGCTAATCATCGTGTCAGGCATGATCGGCACCGAGACGGCCGCCGTGGCGTTGAAGGCCGGCGCGCATGATTTCGTCGCCAAGCAGAATCTTGATCGACTCGTGTGGACTGTCGAACGGGAACTGCGGGAAGCGACTGACCGCCGGGCCCGCAGAAAGGCGGAAGTGGCTCTGGCTGCCAGCGAGGAACGGCTTCAACTGGTCGGGCGCGCCACGAACGACGCGGTGTGGGATTGGGATCTTTCGACGAACAGTGTTTGGTGGAACGAGGGATTCTTCGCGTTGTTCGGTTACCAGGCTGAAGAGATCGATTCCGGGGTCGAATCCTGGTACAGCCGGTTGCATCCGGAAGACAAAGACCGTGTCATCGCCAGCTGTTACGCTGCGATCAATGGTGACGCCACGAGTTGGTCGGAGGGCTACCGGTTCCGCCGTGCCGACGGCGCGTATGCCGACGTGGTCGATCGCTGCTACATCGTGCGGAACGTCCGGGGTCAAGCACTACGTCTGATCGGCGCAATGACGGACCTGAGCGCGCTCCGCAAGGCGCATGCGGCGTTGCAGGTCAGTGAAGCGCGGGTTCGCACGGTGCTGGATTCGGCGCTCGACGCCATCGTCGGCATGGATGAGCATGGGACGATCGTTGACTGGAATCAACGTGCAGAGGCCCTATTCGGCTGGAGTTTCGACGAAGCGCATGGGCGGCCCCTGACCGAGACGATCATTCCGCCGGGCCAGCGGGAGGCCCATCGCAATGGGCTCCGCCGGTTTTTGGAAACGGGCAAGAGCGCGCTGCTCAATAAGCGGGTGGAGATGACCGCCTGGCGGCGGGACGAGACCACGTTTCCGGTCGAACTGTCGATCGTGCCCCTGCAGGAAGACGGCACCCGTCGGTTCTACGGATTCATCGCGGATATCACCGACCGCCGGGCGGCGGAGGCAAAACTGCGCAGCGCCGAGGAGCAGTTACGCCAGGCTCAGAAGATGGAAGCCGTCGGCCGCTTTGCCGGGGGAGTGGCGCATGACTTCAATAATCTCCTGACCGTCATCATGGGTTACACCGACCTCGCCATGAGTGATCTGCCGACCGACGCGCCGGCGCAGGGGGACCTGCAGCAAATCAGGAACGCCGCAGAACGCGCGTCATGGTTGACCCGGCAACTGCTGGCGTTCAGCCGCCGCCAAATACTCGCGCCGCAGGTCTTGGATCTGAACGAGCTCATCGAAAATTTCGAAAAAATGCTGCATCGGATCATCGGCGAAGACGTGGCGTTGAAAACCCACTTGGCTCCGATGCTTCCGCCGATCAAGGCTGATCCGGGACAGATGGAACAGATCCTCATGAACCTCGCCGTGAACGCCCGCGATGCTATGCCGGAGGGTGGACGCTTGACCATCGAAACCGCCGACGTGCTGCTCGATGAGTCATACCCGAAAAAGCTGGTGGACGTGTTGCCGGGACGCTACGTTTTGATGTCGGTCAGCGATACCGGCTGCGGTATCGATGTTGAGACCCAAAAGCGGATTTTCGAACCGTTCTTTACTACGAAAGAGTCCGGCAAGGGCACCGGGCTCGGGTTGTCGACAGTCTACGGCATTGTCAAGCAGAGCAACGGCTTTATCTGGGTCTATAGCGAACCGGGCCACGGCGCGACGTTCAAGGTCTATTTACCGACAGTCGATACCGAAATTAGCCCAAGGAAGTCGAAGGCTTCCTCGGTGCGGCAGCAGATCGGGGTGGAAACGATCTTACTCGTGGAAGATGACACCGCGCTCCGTATCCTTGCGCAAAGAGTTCTGGAACAGAACAGATATACAGTGTTGGTTGCGAGCGGCTTGGAGGAAGCGGGTCGGACGGCGGAAGAACACAAGGGAGCGATCCATCTGTTGCTGACCGACGTCATCATGCCCGGCGGCAGCGGGCCGGATGTGGCGGCCCATCTTGTTGCGCGGTTCCCGGGCTTGAAGGTCCTCTATATGTCAGGCTATACGGGCACGGTGATGGCCCACCAGGGCTTGCTGGAATCGGGCAGCCCCCTGCTGCAAAAACCCTATTCGCCCGATGCGCTGCTGCAGGCCGTGCGCGCGATACTTGACGAACCGAAATAGAGAGATCTGTGACATGTCCGGCGCAAGGCACGAAGGGGTAGCGACCGCCACGCCGATCTCAAGGCGGAATGGCGGAAGCAGGATACATTTAGGAATTCAAAGATATCTTGTATATCATGGCCGTTGTTATAGAATCAGGACGGGTTGTACAGAATACAACACCCTAGTAAGGGCGGTAAGGGAGTGGGAATGATAGCGAGTGAGGCCGCGATGGAAACGACCCTTCGGGTGGTATGTGTGGAGGATTGCGAAGACGATGTCGCGCTCATCGAGCGGGAATTGTGCCATGGGGGGTACCGACCGCTCGTCAAGCGGGTAGACAGCCCCGGCGCGATGAACGAGGTTCTGCGTGTGGAGGCCTGGGATCTCGTGCTGGCGGACTGGAATCTGCCGCGGTTCAGTGCGCTCTTTGCCCTTGAGATGATCAAATCCAAAGGGCTCGACCTTCCCCTCATCATTGTCTCGGGATCGATCGGCGAAGAGGCCGTCATCGCGGCGATGCGAGCCGGGGTACACGACTATGTGATGAAAAACGGCCTGGGCCGGCTGGTGCCGGTGATCCAGCGGGAGCTTCGAGAAGCGGCGGACCGTCTGGCGCGGAAACGGGCGGAGGAGGCGACTGCCGCTGCGGAGGAGCGCCTGCAACTGTCGACTCGCGCGACGGACGACGCGATCTGGGACTGGAATATTTCCACTCAGAAGCTCGACTGGAGCGAGGGGTTTCAGTCGCTCATTGGTTTGTGCCCGCATGAGCTGTCTCTCGGTCTGGAATCGTGGTACGACTCTCTCCATCCAGAGGAGAAGGAGCGGGTGGTTGCGGCGCGGTATGCGGTGATTAATGGTTGCGGGGAGAGATGGTCTGATCAATACCGCTTCCGACGGGCCGACGGAACCTACGCGTACGTTCTGGATCGTGGCTATGTACTTCGGAACGACGAAGGCCGGGCTGTGCGCGCGATCGGAGCGCTGACGGATCTGACGAAGCAGAAGCAGGTGGAAATGGAGATCGCCGCAGCCTACGAACGGCTGCGCGACCTCACGCGGCGACTGGAATGTGCGAAAGAAGATGAGCGAAAACGGGTCGCTCGGGAATTGCATGACGAGTTCGGCCAGCTGTTGACCGGGCTGAAACTGGATCTGGCCTCGCTCGGCAAACAGCTTGCGAGGGATGCAACCCCGGCACGGCCGGACTTGATGGAGAAGTTACAAAGAATGACGACGCTCGTGAATGATTCGATCCAATTGGTCCGCAGGGTAGCGTCTGATCTCAGGCCCAGCATTCTTGACGACCTCGGGCTGATCCCGGCATTGCAATGGCAGGCCCGGGAATTCGAAGCGCGGACCGGTGTCCCTTGTGAGACAGCGCTGAGCCAAGACCTCGCACAACGAGAACTCGATCCGGAGCGATCCAGTGCGCTTTTTCGCATTGCGCAGGAACTCTTAACCAACATCATGCGGCACGCCCGCGCGTCCCATGTTTGTCTGGCCTTGCGCGAAGAATCGAACGGGTGGCTGCTGGAAGTGTGCGATAACGGTTCGGGTATCAGGGAGGAGGACTACGTCAATCCGACCACGCTCGGGCTCCGAGGCATGCAGGAGCGTGTGGCGCTTTTGGGGGGGACACTGAGGTTCTCCGGCGAACTAGCGAAGGGCACGACGGTTCGGGTGTGGATGCCGCAAAGGAGCGATGATGCCGGGGCTTTCCACTGAGAGGCTGCGTAGCATCCTCGTGGCCGACGATCACGCCGTTGTCCGGCGTGGACTTACGGAGGTAATCGCGGATGAATACTGCGATGTGCTCGTTGAAGGGGTAGGTACCGGCCAAGGTGCCATTGATGCCGTACGACGGCAGGAGTGGGATGCCGTCCTGCTCGACATCAACCTGCCGGACAAGAATGGTCTGGACGTGTTGAAAGAGATCAAGGTTGTGCGACCCGCCCTTCTCGTTCTCATCCTCAGTCAACATGGCGAAGAGCAATATGCGGCGCGTGCCTATAAAGCCGGCGCAGCGGGCTATCTCACCAAAGACAGTGCGGCGGAGGAACTCGTCGACGCAATCCGCAAAGTGCTATCCGGCGGACGATACGTCAGTCGCTCGTTTGCCGAGCGGCTGGCCGGGCATTTGAGCGGGCAGGCCGGTGCCGAACCCCATGAAATCCTGTCCGACCGTGAACATCTGGTCTTGTGCCGAATCGCGAGCGGCAGGACAGTCTCGCAGATCGCCGATGAACTGGCCCTGAGCGTGAAGACCATCAGCACCTACCGCGCCCGCCTCCTCGAAAAGCTTCAGTTGTCCAATAACGCCGAATTGATGCGCTACGCCATCGACCGGCGTCTGGTCGAATAACGAGAATTTCGCAGCCTCCGATTCAGGATTCCCGCCTCCCAGAGATCCGTTCCGGCGCTTCACCTGACCAGGCGCCTCATGGGTATCTCTATCTGTAGGACCAGCTCGGACAGCATTTTCCACCTTTGTCCTGCTCCACAACCAGACCGACCCGCATACAGAAAGACCAACGGCGGTGCTAGGTTCCCTGTGGAGGCACGTCATGGAGCCAAGCACTATAGTCGGGATCAGGAGTGCCGTCATCAATGTCGTGGTCGTGGACCGATCTCCACTCGTGCGGAAACGCTTGAAAGCGTTGCTGCGAAACGATGTTCCTCAGGCCGATGTCATAGGGGAAACGGACGATGCGCAGGCCGCGATCCGTCTGATTGAGGCTGCATGTCCGGATGTCGTCATCCTCGATATCCAGTTGGAGGGCGGGAGCGGTTTTGATGTGCTGCGGGTGATCAAGCTCGCGCCCCATCCACCCACCATCATTATGCTGACGAATCTGACCCTGCCAGAATACCAAGTTGCCTGCCTGGAGGCGGGCGCAGAATTTTTTCTCGACAAATCATTCGGGATGGACCTCTTGACGGACATCCTAAGCCATCTGGCCAGGAGGCGGAGATCTGATACTCCCGAGGAGGACAGGCCATGAGCGAAGCAGTGAGGGATGTGTCCCGACCGGATCGTTTGACGCAAGCACCGTCCGTGCTGGTGGTGGCCGATGGTTGGAATGTCCGACAACCAGGGCGAGGCGGACAGCCGACCCGGTTTACGATTCGAGGCGTGGGGATACAAGGAGGACAAGCGCATGCCGCACATACTGGTCATCGATGATGATCCGCTGCTTCGCGGTGTGATACGGAATGTTCTGGAGCGGGCGGGCCATGTCGTGCAGGAGGCTGCGAATGGCCGTGAAGGGATGGCGCTGTATCGACAGGCCTGCTCCGATGTAGTGGTGACGGATATCTTTATGCCGGAGAAAGACGGGATCGAGATTCTCATGGACATAAAAAAGACTTCAGGGAGATCAAAGGTCATCGTCATGACCGGTGTCGATCCGAGAGATCTGCTTGGTGTGAAATCGTCTGCCAGTCTCTTGGGAGCCGATCGAGTGCTTACGAAACCGTTTGACTCGAGGACGCTCCTGCTGGCGGTGGAAGAGGTCCTCAAGCCCGTGCCGGGGTCGTCGGGAGCGTTGAGCCAGGCCGGTGTGGACGAGCAACGCAAATACCAACGCTTCCCGGTTGCGCTTCCCGCGTTGTTCGGCGACGGCGTGTGGGCGCAGGCCGGAACAGTCGTGGATATTTCCCGTGAAGGGTGCCGGATTCGCTCGTCTGATGAGGTGCCAAGTGTGCAGTACTTCCAGGTCGAGATTCAACTGGAGGGGCCGGCCGAGAGGCTGACGGTCGATCTGGCCGTAATGCGGTGGTCGAGGCAGGGAGAATTCGGCCTTGAGTTCATCCGCATGGCGCCCGAGAGCCAGGCGAGGTTACGGCGCATAGTACAGCGCTGCGAAGAGACATGCGCAACATTACACGGCTGTGAGAGCGCGCCGGATCCGATTAGTAATCGCCGTCATGGCGCATCGTCTGAAGCGTGACCATCCGCGCTCACTCCAAGGCAGGCGGGTCCAGGTGGTGCTGTCAACGGCCGCGCGGGGGTGAGCGAGACCAGCCTGGGAGAGGAGCATGAGCATGAACGCGCACGCATCGGTACTGCGACGGTCTGACCATGAGTCTTCCTCGCTGCCGGCCCTTGTCGAAAGCGTCGGCGCGGCATCGTCGATCCGGCAGCGGCGGGCAAACTTTCTCCAGCTCCAGGCCCTGGTCACGGTGGTGTTGAGTTATCAGCTGTTGTTCGTGGACGACACCGGCTGGTCACAACAGGGGATACTGACCGCTGTCGTTGGGATGTTGGCGTTGTGCGGCCTTCTCATCGTTCTTCCTGCCCGCTTGATCGGCGCGGACTGGTTTCCGGTTCGTCATCACCTCGTTTCTCATTTACACGTCCGGCAACGCCAGCTCCGATCTGTATCTGGCCTACTTCGTCATCATCCTGATCGTCACGACCTCGCGGACGACGCTGCAACTGACTCTGTTCATGGCGCTGGTAAGCGTGATTTACGGGTGGGTGTTGTACCAGGAAATCGAGGAGACCGGCGCCGTCCTCGTGCGGCATCTGATTCGAATCCCCCTCCTGCTGATCATGGCGATTTTCTACCGGAGCACGGCCGAAACGGTCCGCCTCGTGGCCAATTACGATTCGGTCACGGGGTTGCCGAACCGCCGGCAGCTCCTCCGTCTGCTGTCGGACGGCAGTCCGGCGGGCAAAGTCCGGCATGCGCTGCTCTACGTCTATCTCGATGGGTTCAAACGGGTTAACGGCACCTTGGGCCAGGTGGTCGGCGATCAATTGCTCACGGGCGTCGTCGGCCGCATCAAGCAGTGTCTGCGGACGACCGATCTCATTGCCCGCGTGGGGCCGGATGAGTTGTCGGTGCTGCTTCATAACGTCGGGACGCATGAGCTCGCCGGGCGCCTCGCGCAGCGAATTCTGCAGGCGCTGAAGGCGCCGCTGACGTCGGATAAGCACGAAATTTTCATCGCCGCGAATATCGGAATTGCGCTCAGCGCCGAACAGGGCAGCGCGGACCAACTCATTGTCAATGCCGACGCCGCCGTCGCCCGCGCGAAAGAACAAGGGAAGAACAGCTACGAATTCTACTCCCCTGATATGAACGCGCGCGCGTACGAAGGGCTGGTTTTAGAAAGCCGCTTGCATCGCGCGATCGAGCGCCAAGAGATCATTGTCTACTACCAACCGCAGATACATCTCGTCTCCCGTGCTGTCGTGGGCTTCGAAGCGCTGGCCCGGTGGAAAGATCCGGAGGCCGGGCTGGTGTCGCCGGCCACGTTCATCCCGCTGGCGGAAGAAACGGGCCTGATCATCCCGATCGGCGAGGCCGTTCTCCGTCAAGCCTGTCGGCAACTGCAATGCTGGCGCGAAGCGGGCTATCAGGATCTGCAGTTGTCGGTCAATGTGTCCGCCCGCCAGTTTCGGCAGGTTGATCTGGCGGAGCGGGTGGCCGCTGTCCTGGCCGAGACGGGCATCCCGTCGGACCTGCTGGAGCTCGAGTTGACGGAATCCTGCATCATGCAGGATGCGGAGACCGCGCTGTTGACCTTGGGTAAATTGAAAGCGATGGGCATCCACTTGTCGATCGACGACTTCGGCACCGGGTATTCCTCGCTCATGTATCTGCGGCGGTTTCCTCTCGATACGTTGAAAATCGACCGCGCATTCACCCAGGACATGACGAATAGTTCCGACGCCGAAGCCATCATTGACGCGATCATCGCCATGTCGGCCGCGTTGAAGCTGAAGGTCATTGCGGAAGGAGTGGAGACGGAGGCGCAGATGCGGATGCTCGTGCAACAAAAATGCTACCTCGCCCAGGGGTTCGCCTTCTGTAAGCCCCTGCCTGCCGGGCTCGCCACCTGGCCGCTCATGCACCAGGACTCGTTGCCGCAGGGGAAAGCGGCGTAAGCCGTAGGGCCGCGCGACAGGATTGTGGCTCAAGAGGAGGCTGCGCCATGGCTCCACGAACATCACCGTCGATCGTGGGGTGGTCCGGTGGGTTCGTGGCCGGCAGATCGGCGTGGAATTTCTGGATCTGCGGGGAGACGCGTCGGCGCGCGTACTCCGGCACGTTGAGCAAGGAATGAGGAGGCCTCAATGAACGATCCGCACAACCGACGCAACGCGACCCGGTTTCCCTCGGAATTTTCCGTCGAATACTTGGGAAACCAATTTCTCGGCCGCGGTACGGTGCTCAACCTCTCGCCGAACGGCGTGCTGATCCGCGGCGACTACCTGCCGATCGTCGGCACGAGGGTCAGTTTGCGGATGGTGCCGCCGGACGGACAGGGCAAGTTGTTCGTCGAACGGGCGGTCGTGAGGTGGGTGGGAAACTCGCAACTGGGCGTGGAGATCGTGGCGATGACCTCTGTGGCGTACATGCGCCTGGCCAGCCTCATGGCCGCCATTCTCCGGGAGCGCGGCTGCGTCTGCACGCCGTTGCTGCCCTGGCACTGCCGCTGTCCTAATGTGCCGCCGGCAGCGAAGCAGGGGCGGGGCCCGGCCGGAACCGACGCCGACCTATTGCCGAAGCGACAAAGCGACGCCGGAAGTCTGATGGAGCAGGACTCAGTCATGAGACGGATAGGAGCAGGCTGATGGCGCTGCCGTGGACCAATCGTTTCCTCGCGTTACTGCCCCACGGCGGATCGCTTGATGCCGTCGGCTGGGGCCGGTTGCATCGAGGAGTGCTGTTGCTATTGGGAGTCCATGCCCTAGGCATGCCGTGGTTCGGGCTCTGGATGGGCCATTCGTTATTGCATAGCGCGGCGGCGGGCCTGGTGCTGTTTGCTTTCTGTGGAGGGGCCCTCGCAACCTTCTGGTCTCGGCGCATTCGCTCGGTCTTTGCCACATTGGGCCTGATGATGGCCTCTGCACTGCTCGTTCATCTGTCCGGCGGGTATGTCGAGGCGCATTTTCATTTTTTCGTGATGTTGGCGGTCGTGGCTCCCTATCGAGACTGGGTTCCTTTTGCGATGGCCTTGCTGTTCATCGTGATCGACCACGGTGTGGTCGGCACACTTGCGCCGACCCTGACGTACAACCATCCGTCGGCACAGCATCATCCCTGGATATGGGCACTTCTGCACGGAGCCCCCATTTTCGCGGAGAGCGCGGCGGTGCTTTTTTACTGGCAGGCCGTCGAGCGTGCCGAGCGGCAGACCAGGGAGAGGGAGTCTACTCTGTGCGACCTGATCGATGCGACGCCGGACGCGCTTGTCGTGGTGGACGGAGACGATCGAATCGTACGCGTCAACCGCCAGGCGGAAACCTTATTCGGCTATCAGCGCGACGAGTTTTTGGGGCAACCGTTCACAATGCTGGTACCCGCGCATATAGGGCAGGCCCAGACTCAGCATACAACGAGTTCCTTCGCGCCGAGCCAGGTTCCGCCGATACGCGTGGAGCGTGAGCTGGTCGCACGGAGGAAAGACGGGAGCAAAGTCAGCGTGGAAGTGCGCCTGAGCCCGCTGAACACCACAGAGGGAGCATGCGAAATCGCTGCGCTCCGTGACATCACGGCCCGCAAGATGGCGGAGGATGCGCTCCGCCTCAACGAAGAACGATTCCGCTTGATTGCCCGTGCCGCCAACGACGTGCTGTGGGATTGGGATTTGACGACCAACCGCATTTGGTGGAGCGACGGTCTCCAGCGCACCTTTGGTTACGATTCTTCGTCCGTCGAACAGGGAATCGAGTCCTGGACAGGCCGCGTACATCCGGACGACTATCCGGGTGTGGACGTCGATGTACAACGACTGATCGGGTGAGTACCGCTTTCGACATGCCGACGGCTCCTATCGATACGTGCTCGACCGCGCCTATGTGGTTCGGACCGCAGCGGGCCAGGCCGTACGGATGGTCGGCTCGATGCTGGACCTGACCTTGCGCAAAGAGACAGAGGATATTTTGCGTCAGGCGATGGCTCAGGTAGAAGCCGCGACGCAGGCAAAGGCAGCCTTCTTGGCGACGATGAGTCATGAAATCCGGACACCGATGAACGGCGTGATTGGCATAACGGGACTGTTGCTGGATATGGAGCTGACGCAGGAACAGCGGGAGTACGCGGAGACGATCCGTCGTTCCGGCGAGTATCTATTGGAAATTCTCAACGACATTCTCGATTTTTCGAAGCTCGAAGCGGGCAAAATGGATCTGGAGATCATCGATTTCGATCTCCGGATCCTGATGGAAGACATGTGGATGCTGCTGGCCGAACGAGCCCAAGCCAAAGGGGTAGAAGTGGGCCTGCTTGTGGAAGCGGATGTCCCCGTCTCCCTCCGAGGTGACCCGGGCCGGTTGCGACAGATCCTCACCAATCTGGTCGGCAATGCCGTGAAGTTCACCGAGCACGGCGAGGTTGTGGTACGGGTCGGTTTGAACGGAGCGGCAGACGAGGAGAGGGCGGACCTGGTATCGCTGCGGTTCGAGGTCAGTGACACGGGCATCGGCATGACACCCGCGCAATGCGCCAAATTGTTTCAGCCCTTTTGCCAGGGAGATAGTTCCACCACGAGGAAGTACGGCGGGACCGGTTTGGGGCTGGTAATTTGTAAACAGCTTGTGGAACTGATGCAGGGCACCATTGATGTCGAGAGTACGCCTGGACAGGGCAGTTGCTTCTGGTTCACCGCTCTCATGGCTCGCCAGTTGGAGGCTCCCGCGCCCCCTCCGATTTCTTGGGCGGTGTTACAACAGCGCCGGATACTGATTGTGGACGACCATGCCACGAGCCGGGCCAGTCTGGAGCAGCAAATGCTGGCGCAGGGAATGGTGCCAGACATAGCGGCAGACGGCATCCAGGCGCTCACACAACTGCGGACGGCGGCAGAGTCGGGAACGCCGTTTGCCCTCGCGATTCTCGACGCGCGGTTGCCCGGGATGGATGGATGGACTCTCGCGCGCCGGATCAAGGCCGATCCGGTGATTGGGTCGGTCAAGCTCGTTCTGCTGACGTCCCTGGCCCAGCGGGGTGATGCCCGGATGGCCCGGGCCGCCGGGTTCGACGCCTATTTGCCCAAACCGGTGCGGCAGGCGCAGTTCTACGACTGTCTGAGTCTGGTGCTGGGCAATCTGTGGACATCCGCAGGGTTGACCGTTTCCGGCACCGCTCCGTTGATTACCCGCCATACGATCTCCGAGGCACAAGCTCGAAGCCGGGGCCGGGTGTTGGTGGTGGAGGACAACATCGTGAATCAGAAAGTAGCCGCCAAGCTGTTGGAGCGCGAAGGGTACCGCGTGGATATTGTAGCCAACGGCCGGGAAGCGGTGGAAGCAATCGCCCACATTCCCTATGGGCTGGTCTTTATGGATTGCCAGATGCCGGAGATGGACGGCTATGCCGCGACGCGTGCGATACGGGAGTGGGAAGCCAAGGCAGGGCTGCGGACTCCCGGCTCTCAGCCCTCCGCGATTCGTCCGTCCCGCTTGCCCATCATTGCTATGACGGCGAATGCGCTGGTCGGCGATCGTGAACGCTGTCTGGAGGCAGGCATGGACGACTATGTGGCGAAACCGGTGCGGCGCAAAGATCTGGCCGCGGTTCTCGCGCGGTGGCGGCCGGATGGCGCCGGTCTTCCCGAGGAACGAACCACGGCGCACTCTGAGGCGAGTGACAATGGGAGCGCGATCGTCGATCCGGCGGTACTTGCCGACTTGCGGCAGCTTGATGAAACCGGCGAATTGCTCGTCACGCTCATCGGGCATTTTCTGGACGAAACTCCGCAACGATTGGCGGCGATGCAGACTGCGCTCAGCCAGGCGAACGCGGCTGCGCTTGCCGAGGCGGCCCATACGTTGAAGGGCGCCAGCGGCAACCTCGGCGCCAATCGGATGCAGCAACTCTGCGGCGAGCTGCAAACGCTAGGGCGCGCCAAGGACCTGACGACAGTGCGTGAGCGGCTGGACGCCCTTGAAGCAGAGTTTCAGCTCGTGTGGCAGGCTCTGGCGCGGGAGCGAGAACGGGCGGCAGCGCCGCCCCAATCGGATGCCGCATAGAACAAGGAGGCTGTTCCATGGCAAAGAAAAAGATTCTCATCATTGACGACCATGCTGATACGCGTCTCCTCGTGAGTGCGCGGTTGAAAAAACACGGGTATGACACCGTCTTCGCAGCCGATGCGCTGCAGGCGATCACCGCCGCGCGGCAGGCCCAACCCGATGCCATTATTCTTGATTTGGGCTTGCCGGGCGGCATCGGTATTGACCGGACGGCGCCTGCGATGTCCTCACACGGACAGCTCGCAGGAGTTTAGGTTTTGCAAGACACGGCGGGATGAGGCTGGCCTCACTGCTGATCCAGGGAAGGTATCTATTTAATGGCACACGAGACGATACTCATTGCCGATGACAGCGCGGATACGCGACTGTTGTTGAGTCTGCGGCTCAAGGCTCACGGCTATGAGACGGTGTATGCGGCCGATGCTCTCGAGACGATTAGCCGGATGTGATTCTCCTGGACCTGGGGCTTCCGGGAAGCAGCGGCTTTCTGGTGCTCGCACGACTGAAAGGCACCTCGACACTCGCCTCCATTCCCGTGGTGATCGTCAGCGCGGAGGAGCCGAAGGTAGCGCAAGCCAAGGCTTTCGCTGCGGGGGCGGTCGCCTTTCTTCACAAACCGGTAACCCAGCAAACGCTGGTTCGGGCGGTGGAGGAGGCGTTGACTCAGTCCCGGGGCCTGGCAACGAAGGACGCCTCATGAGGTATTTTCATGATTCTCTGTAAATGGTGGTGACAATCGACCGGACCGTCGGCCACGAACGCGACGCCGATTCGGAAATTCTCATGATCGCGGAGGTCGCGCATTTCCTGCGCATGCCCAAGTCGATCATCTCAAGCTGGTCGGGGCGGGACAGCTTTCCGGACAGAAATCGGGAAGCCGTGGCGGTTTATGCGCGAGGACATCCGGTTTCTGATGAGCGCCCCTTATGCCCGGCAAAAGGCGGGTTGAGTTCCAGGTATTTTGTTACGAGAGGCTATAGGCAATCAGGAAAGGAGACTCTGATGGAAATCACCGAACGTCCGGTTCCGAACGGGATGATCCTGGAGCTGGCAGGGGATCTGACCTATTCCAATCGAGAGCAGTTCAAGACGGCGGTCGAAGCCGTGTGGCAGAAAGGCTGTCGGCATCTGATTCTTCATATGGGCGGCGTGCGGTTTTTGGATAGTTCCGGGCTGGGCTTGCTGGCGCTCGCTTCGCAAGACTTCAAAGCGAGCCAGGGCACGGTGAGCATCGCGGAACCGCAAAGTTACGTGCGGGAAATCTTAGTACTTGCCAATATCTCGAAGCTCATCCCTGTGTATGACAATGAGCAGGATGCGCTGGCGGGCTCGCAAGACGCCGCATAGCCGAATCGTTTACGTCCAGCCAACCGGCATGCGCACGACTCGGTGGACATCAGTCGCGACGTCACGCTTCCATGCACGCTTCATATTCCACGTTTCTCCTTGCGCGTTTTGGATTCCTCCGGCAACGTGGAATCGGAGCGTCACTAGCTGCACATGGGCTCACAAGCGACGGATGCTCTGCACCGAAGGAGAAATCATGTCGTCACCGTTCTCATTAGCGCCTGAGCATCCTCCTGTAGAGGCATCTCCTCAGACCGTGCTCATTGTGGATGATGAATCTGTGGCGCGGCTCGTGTTGGCAGCCCGCCTCAAGCGCCTCGGTTACCGCGTCCTCGAAGCCGGTGATGGCCGGGCGGGGCTGGAGTTGCTACGGCGTGAACGCCCGGCGCTGACGATCCTGGACTGGCTGATGCCGGAGATGGATGGGCCAAGTTTCTGCGAGGTGGTCCGGCGTGATCCCGACCTCCGGTCCAGCCAGATCCTGATGATGACCGCGAACGATGAGCCGAAGCAGATCGCCGAAGGGCTCGGCCGTGGAGCCGATGATTTTCTCCGCAAGGCTGCCAGCCCTGAGGAAATCACGGCCCGCGTGCAATCGGGGCTGCGGGCGGCCGCGCTCATTCGTACCCTGGAGCAGACGACCGAGGAGATCCGTCAGAAACAGGAGTTGCTTGAGCAGGAATTGCAGTCCGCGGCGCAGTATGTGGCATCGCTCCTGCCGATCGCAGGCCCGGTTCTGCCCGGCGTACACCTTGCCTATAGCTATCGGCCGGCCTTGACCTTGGGCGGTGACCTCTTCAACGTGCTACGTTGGAGCGAAGAAGAGATCGGACTCTATCTGCTCGACGCCTCGGGACACGGCATCTCGCCCGCTCTTCGTTCGGCGTCCTTTGCGACCTTCCTGAGGGCCGACAGCTTGCAGCGTCAAGTTGGCTCAAGGGACCCAGGGGCCATTCTGACGGTCGCCAACGCGTTGTTCCCTCTCACGGCAGACGGCCATTACTTTACGATCGTCGTTGCACGGCTCAATCTTCGTTCACAGACGCTTTCCTTTGCGACCGCGGGTCACAACGGCGCGTTTCTCCATCGCCGATCCGGCGAAGTGGCGTGGCTCAGACACCCCGGGCTGCCTCTCGGGTTTTGTGTGCCTCAGACATACACGACTATGGACGTACCCGTGTCACCGGGGGACCGTCTGTACCTCGTCAGTGATGGTTTGTATGAGGTGGCCGCCCATTCAGGCGAATTGTGGGGACAGGAGCGTCTCGTGGAAACCGTTCGTACCCTCGGATTCCGACCCCTGACAGAGGTAGTGAATCTGACCGTCACACAGGCCATGCAATGGCTGGGGCACGAACAGTTTGCCGACGATGCCGCCTTGATCGGCATTGAGTTGACAGTGTGATACAAAAAAGGAGTCTTCGGCTCCGATAAATGTTGAATTGCTGCTGAACTCCGAGGAGACGCCGGTCTCTGTCGGTCATGATCGGGAATTATTATCGCGTTTGGCGGAGGCGCTTCTGGAACAGGCATCGGGCGACCCGGCCATGGAGATGGCTATTCTTGAACGCACGCCTGATGAAACCGGTAAATCCAGCCCGCTCCGGATGGTCGGCGTCGCCTCTGTCCGGGGTTCGGAGTGCCGACTCATTCTGGAGTCTGATCCGGCTCACGTTTCCGGAGTCGTGGCGTGGTTGATGCACGTTACAGCCTCGACATTGGCAGACACCCGGCAATTACACCTGCGCAGCGCGTTGCACGAGCTGCTGTGCAACGCCGTTGAGCACGGCAACCTTGAAATGGGCTATCAGGAAAAACGGCAGGCGTTGGTGCAGGGTCGATATGAGGAATTGCTCCGGCAGCGGCTGGCCGTTCCCTGCCTCAACGTTCGGCGGATCGCGATTCATGTCCGCTACGAGAACGATGCAGAGCGGCTGATCTATCGCATCGTCGACGAAGGAAACGGATTCGCGTGGCGGCAATTTCTCCAGGGCTCCGATGAGGCGTGCGAGCCGGCTGCTGTCAACGGGCGGGGAATCTTTATCGCGCGGTCCTTGTGCCCCAACCTGACCTACAATGAGCGAGGCAATGAGGTAACGATCACGATCACAGATTTCCCCGTCTGATGGCCGGTTGTCGGCTCGCCCAGCGCACGAGGCGGCAGATTTGTTCCACCGGTCTAGGCCTCCTCTCCCCTTTTAGATATCGGGACTGTTCACTTCCATGCCGGTACAGGGTAAGCTGAACGGATGTCTCTTGCCAACTCATCCGGCCTGTCGAGGTGGACCCGTCGCGGTCTCTACACGTTCCTCGGCATTCTTGGAGTGGGGGCGACGGGGCTTGCCGTGTACGGCTTTATCCTCTCGATGACGCTGACCTTGCCGAAGAGCGATGAGCATCCCCCTCTGTTGATCTATGGCGCGCCGTTCTTGCTCAAACCTGGGCTGTCGGTGGAGCGGTCCGGGTTGCTGGATCGGTTGCATCGGTTGGAATACCGACGAGTCCGCACCGCGCCGAAGGCCGCCGGTGAATATCTCCTTACGGACGATGTGATCGATCTTGTGTTGCACGCCCAGGAAGAGGCCCAGCTTCCGGCCAGAGCCGTTCGGTTAAGATTGGTGGAGGGCAAGGTCAGCGAGGTGCTTTCGCTGCCGGACGAACAACCGGCCCCGTTCGTTGCCCTCGAGCCGGCGGTCATCAGCGGCATGCGCGCCGGGTCCAAACAGGTCAGGGAGTGGATTCCGCTGAGCCGCATCCCGCCGCTGCTGGTTCAGACGCTGCTGGCCGTCGAAGACCGCCGCTTCTTTTCCCATTATGGGATCGATCCTATCGCCGTCGGCCGGGCGTTGTGGACCAACATGACCCGTGGTGCCGTGGTGCAGGGAGGGAGCACGCTGACGCAACAGCTGGCAAAGAACCTCTACTATTCACCGCAGCGAACCATGCGGCGTAAATTTCAAGAGTTTATGGCGGCCGTTGTCCTGGAGTTTAAGTATCGGAAAGAAGACATCCTCGAAAGTTATCTGAACGAAATCTATCTGGGCCAGGCCGGGTCCGTGTCCATCTATGGCGTCGGGGAGGCGGCCCATCGGTATTTCGGCAAGGGCCTCGACGAATTGTCGGTCGATGAGGTGGCGCTGATCGTCGGATTGATCAAGGGGCCCAACACCTATTCGCCGGTGAAACATCTCGAGCATGCGACAGAGCGCAGGAACATCGTGCTCCGCCGACTTCGAGATCAGCAATTGGTGACGGAACAGGATTGGACAAAGGCGGTCAAGCGTCCGGTGCGGGTGGCGCTGACTCAGGATGCGCTGAGTGATGCGCCCTATTTCGTCGACTATCTTCTGCGGGAAGTCGAGGAAGCGACCGGCATGGGCATCCCGGAGGGAGCCCGGATCTTTTCGACGCTCGATCCGTGGATTCAGCAGCGTGCCGCACAGGCGTTGCAGCGTGGAGTAGCCAGCCTGGAAACAGCTTATCCGCCGCTTCAAAGGGGCGAATCGCCGCTTCAGGGTGCGGTTGTCGTGCTGGAGGCGAAGACCGGGCACATTCTTGCGATGGTCGGCGGGCGGGACTATCGTGTGAGCCAATTCAACCGGGCCGCACAAGCGCATCGGTCGGCCGGGTCACTCTTCAAACCGTTTGTGTATCTGGCTGCGTTTGAGGCGGCACGGGATCAAGGGGAAGCCGGGAGCCGGTCACGTTGGAGTCCGGAACCGGCCCCTGGTCACCGCAGAATTACGATCGACAATATCGCGGCCAAGTCACGGTGCGAACCGCGCTTGAACAATCATTGAATGTCCCCGCCGTGCGAGTGGCACACCGGACCGGCATCGGACTCTTCCTCGGCATGCTGCAGGCATTCGGGATCACGACGCCGCTGCCCAGTAACCTTTCTGTGGCATTGGGCAGCTCCGCTGTCTCGTTGCTCGACATTACATCGGCCTACGGGGGATTGGCCAATGGCGGTATTGCGGTGCGTCCGATCGCGATCTCCAATATTGCGCGCGAGACCGGTGAGACGGTCTGGAGCCCGATCATCGATCGCCGCCAGGCCGTCTCCCCGCAAGGCGCGTATCTCGTGACGTCGCTGTTGAAAGGGGTGGTCGATCAGGGAACCGGCGTCAAGGCCAGAGTGCTCGGTGTGCAAGGTCCGGTCGCGGGCAAGACCGGTACGCGTGGTTTGTCGGCTATACGACGGATCTTGTGATCGGGGTGTGGGTGGGATTCGACGATGAGCGGCCGATCAAACTGACAGGCGCGCAAGCGGCGCTTCCGATTTGGAGCGAGTTGGCAGGCCGGCTTATTCAACCGGACCAGCCGGACTTTGAAATGCCTGATGGACTGGTCGAGCGCCGGATCGATCCCAAAACCGGCCAGCTGGCCACGTCTCAATGTCCGGAGAAAATACTCGAGATCTTCATTGCCGGCACAGAGCCGACCGTCTATTGCGAAATCCATGGGGGAGGAATGTGGGAACGGCTCAAGCAGACGTTCGGATTCTCCTGATCCGGGGGATGAGGCCCAAGCCTGCATGACCTGTCTCCGCCGATTCTCAACAACTACTAGTAGTCCACCTCGTCTTGCGGTATTCTGGCCCTGGCCGGTTTCAACGAGGAGTTCCTATGAAAAAAACAGGATATATGGACGACGGTAATATTACGTTGCTCGCCAAAGGGGTCGAACTGAAGGGTGAGATCAAAGTCGAAGGCACAGTGCGGATCGATGGCAGGCTGGAAGGCGATGTGCAGACCAAGGGCGAAGTCATCGTCGGTGAAGATGGAATCGTCAAGGGAACGATTTCAGCCGGATCGCTCATCAGCAGCGGCCGTATCAAGGCCACGGTGACGGCGACGGAACGGGTGCAGTTGTTGAAAACGGCGACATTGATCGGCGAAGTGCATTGTCCGGTCATGGTGATGGAGGAGGGGGCCAAGTTTCAGGGAGTCAGCGACATGGGCGCGACGGCCTGGCCGGAAGAGGCACCCCGATTGGCCGGCAACGTCCGTGACATGAATCAGCATCGCGGAAGATCTGTGGCCTTGATCGGAAAAGAGCCCGACCTCTAGCCCTCATTATTTAGGATTCTTCTGCGGCAATCGCCGATCCGCGGTTCTTTCCCCTGTCGTTCGTGAAGCGTATCTCGTGAAGCCCGCTTCGCCCGCTCGCCTCGCATTGTCGGCGGATCGGGCTCAGCGAGGCGAGCGCACGACAGAAAGGGAGAGCTTCCCTTCTCTTACGAGATACGCGATACGCTTCACAAAATACGTGTCCTCACGACCCCATGACTCAACAGCAACTGTTCTCCATCGCATTTTTTGCCCTTCTGGCTCTGCTGCTCTACCAGATGGGGCTCATGCTCCAACCGTTTGTGTTTTCAGCTCTGTTGGCCGGACTCTTGGCCCATTGGGCCTTCCCCCTCCATCGTAGGCTTTCCAAGCTGTTCAATGATAATGAGACATTGTCTGCCATGGTGCTGACCCTCGGGGCGTTGGGTATGGTCGTCGTGCCGTTGGTAGTGATGGGGGTGATGTTGGTGCACGAGGCCGGGGCGGCGGAGCAAGCGATTCGATTATGGATCGCAGCCGGCGGACTTCACCGGCTACCGGACCAATTGGCGACGGTCCCCCTCATCGGGGAATGGTTGCGGGCTGCCGCTGTCGAGATCGATACACAGAAATTTTCAATGGAGCAGTCGGTGCTGGCTGGTGCGAAAGGGCTCAGCCAGTTTCTGGTCGGCCAGATGGGTGATTTGCTCAAGAACGCGGTTCTCCTGGTGACGGACTTCTTCATTATGCTGCTGGTGTTGTTTTTCCTATTCAAGGACGGCTCGAAATGGTTCGCCGCCTTCTACGAGCTGATTCCGATGGACGAGTCGCATAAACAGAAAATCGTGACCCGGCTGGATCAAACGATCCGCGCGGTGGTCAAGGGGATGTTGGTGACGGCGATCGTCCAGGGTGTGTTGGCTGGGCTGGCCTATCTCGCGCTTGACGTTCCCTTTCCTGTGGTGCTCACGGCATTGACCATCATCCTGGCGCCGATTCCGTTCGGCGGAACGGCGCTGGTCTGGGGGCCGGTCGTACTCTATCTGTTTTGGATCGGTCCGGCTGGAAAAGCCCTCATCATGTTGGCGTGGGGCATCGGCGTGGTATCCATGGTCGATCAGTTTCTTCGACCCTGGCTGATCGGTCAGGATGTTCAGATTCCCGTCCTGCTCCTGGTGTTGAGCGTGCTCGGAGGGCTGTCCCTCTACGGCATACTGGGGCTCTTCGTCGGACCGATCCTGGTCAGCCTACTAATGACGGCGGTCCAAATCTACCGAGACGAATATCACACGGCGGCGAATCCCACTCCGACAAGTCCTGTCGCGCCTCCGTAGCCGCTTCGTCACGGTCTTTCTATTCCAGCGGAATCGTAATGGCGATGGCGCCGATCACGTCGTTCAACTTGAAATCCTGCTTCGGGCTCAAGGGATGGCTGTTATGGCATGTCACGCAGGCGGCCGAGACGGCGCGGTCCGGGTAGATCGCCTGGAAGTATTGCTTCTTGCCGCTGGCGACGATGCCGGTGACAGGCCGTTCAGGTTGACGCCGGAGCGTATCGAGTGCTTTGCGTTCAAAATCTGTGGCCGGGGCATTACGCTGATAGATCGGCCACTGCCCGATGAGCCGGTAGCGAATTCCATTTCCCCTTTCTGCGACGAGGCGACCTGAATGTTGGAGGAATTGCGCCGGAAGCGGGAGGGCATTCTCTTGTTCCCAACTCTCAGCTGCCGATACGATGCCTTTCTCCTGCATGCGATTGACGATGTGGGTAGTGTAAATCGTGCGATCGGCTTCCAGCACGGCATGGACGTAATCGGCAACTTTCTCCGGCGGAATGCCGTCCGCTCCAGGGGCGGTCTTCGCGAGTAGGAGCGAGGCGATTCCCCAGGTCCCTGCTATGACAAGGGCGATGGTTCCGGCTCTGAACGCGACACGGATGGAGTCCATGGTCCCCTCTCTGCCGCAGTGGCAAGGATCGGCAAAGTTACAGTACAGGTGGTTCCGCGCCCTTCGAGACTCTCGATGCGGACGTCGCCCCCGAATTTTCTGATGATACGTCTCGCCACCGTCAAGCCGAGGCCGGACCCTTCTCCCTGCCCCTTGGTTGTAAAAAATGGATCGAAGATTTTCGGCAAATGTTGCTTGGAGATGCCGGGCCCAGAATCGGTGATTGTTGCAGTCCCGGTGTGATCCGACTGTGCGGTGGACAGCGTCAGCGTGCCGGAGCCTCTCATGGCCTGGACCGCATTGGTGATCACATTCATCAACGCCTGCCGAAGCTGGTCGGGCAGCGCCAGTACCTGCACGTTTCCCGCATAGCATTTAGTGACCGTGATGCCCGCCATCTCCATCGCTGTCTGTATCGTCGCCAGTGCCCGGTCCAATTCATCTTCGAGCGACACCGATATGCGCTGATTCGAGACTTCCCGGCTTGCTACGCCGGTGAAGTCTCGGATGATCGTCGCCATGCGTCGGCCATGCGCCACGATATCGCGGGCATAGGCCTTCACCCGTTCAAGGCTCGGCTCTTCCTGGATCGCCTCGCCTAATCCGACGATTCCGAATAACGGATTGTTGAGTTCATGGCCGATTCCGGCTGTCAACACGCTCAGGCTGTCCGTTTTTTCGGCCTGGACGAGCTGGTCTTGCAGCCGGCTCTCGTCCGTCGTGTCTCGCAAGACCAGGCCGATACTATCTGCTTGTCCTGGTCTGGCCGGCATCCGGAACCACTGGTAATGGTAGACGCGTGTTCCGATGTGGAGATCCGAACGGCTGACGGACGATCGAGATTCAGCGGTAGGAACGAGCGGATCTCTCGGGGACTCGATACGGTTCGCGCCGGCTTGCGAGTCTGCCCTGTTTCGATCGGCGTGAAATTCCTGCCGGAGTCGATGTTGGGCGTCGGCATCGAGCGAGAGGATGCTGGAAAGCGGGGCCGGCGGCTCATCCCGGATTGTGAACGATTCACGCGCCGCCCGGTTGATGTAGCGCACGACTCCATCGGCGTCGATCAAGAGGATGGGGGTGGGGACGGCATCCAGGATGTAGTCCGTAGACTGTTGCAGCACCTGGACTTCCCGGGTCTTTAATTTGACTTCGTCGGTCAGTCCTGCGAAGGCGGCTTTCAGCTGTTGGTTCATGCGGTTGAATTCATCGGCCAAGTCCTCCAGCTCATCCCCTGTGCGGATCTGAATCGGTGTCCGGAGCTCGCCGCGTGCGATCGATTGGGCGGCCTGTTGGAGTTCCCGAACGGGAGTCACGATGCGGCCGGCCGCGGCGAACCCCAGGCCGGCTAGTAACGCGAGGGCGATGCTTCCAAAGACCGTGACCCAGATGAAGAGATGCTGGATTGGGGCAAACAGTTCATCGGACGACTGCCAGACGAATGTGTGCCAGGATGCGTTCTCAATCGAGCCGCTGGTCGTGTGGCTGGTTTGCGGCAAGGGGGCGAAGCCGATGACGGAAGCCGCCTGTCCGCCATGGCCGTCGCTAGGTGCTTCTGCCCAGCCCGGCTGTTGCGGCGTCACAAGGGGGAGGAGATTTCGATCAGACAGCGACACCCCCGTAGGCAGGAGCGGACAGCTGACGACGATGCCGTTGGAATCGATCAGCATGACGTGGCCGGTTTTCCCGAATCGGATGACGTGGGTCGAGGGAGCAAAGAATTCTTTGGCATCAATGACGCGGTGGAGTACTCCGACGACTTCGTAGCGCAGGCTATCCATCACGGGGACGGAGATGGTGAAGACGTAGGCATTCACCTGCTGGTTGAACCGGATATCTTCGATATAGAGTCTGCCCACTGCTTTGTTGAAGGCGCCCTGCCACCAGGGGGCGCGATCGTGCCGGAAGTCCGGCTTTTCTCCCATCGCGGCGACGAGCAGGCCCTGCACATCGGTCAGGAACAGCATTTTTGTTGATGCGCGGACGACTTGCGGAAGCAGTTGCCCTGGCGCGCTATGGATGCCGGCATAGTGTTCGTCGAGCAGCGCGCTCAAGGGACTTCCCATAATGGCATTGACGGCGGCGGGTTCTCCTGCCGTCCAGCGTTGTTCCAGGTCTGTCGGTGCGGCGGCCGGGCTCTTGGAGATTCCGTCGCGCGGCGCATCGCGCCGCTGCTCCAGCTCGCGGATGATCGTGGGATCCCCGGCGATGCGCGCAGTCTGCGCGATTTCTTCGGCTATGAGAAGGTCGAGCTTTCGGGCTGCTTCCGTCGCCAGCGCTTTGAAACTTTCTCCGCTGACTTCCCGGATTTCCCGCGACCCTTGCCAAAATGCCATGCCCAGGCCGACGACGAGCGGAACGACTCCCACCAAGAGCATCGCGACGGTCAGTTTGGCCTTGAGTCCCCAGCCCTTGCCCCGCTGCGATGAAGTCCGCGTGATGCTCATGAGGGGCGACTCCTGTCTTCCGTAGGTGCTTCCCGGGGAAAGGTAATGGTAAAGGTCGAGCCTCGACCGATATGGCTCTCGACCTCGATCGTGCCGTGCATGTGGTGGATCACGTTCTTAATGTTATACAGCCCAAGCCCCGTGCCTTTTCCCGGGGGTTTCGTTGTGAAAAACGGCTCGAAGATCCTATCGATTAGGTCCGCGGAGATGCCGCACCCTGTGTCCGAAACGCGAACTCGGGTCGCGCCCTGTACCTCAGTGGTTTCCAGAGTCAAGGTGCCACCGTGGTCCATTGCCTGGACGGCGTTGGTGATGAGATTGACGAAGACATGCAGGAGTTCATCCGGATTGCCTTTCACCGCGATGTCAGGTTGGTAGGATTTGCGGATGTCGATATCTTGAAGCGCAACGGCGTAACGGGCGATCTTGAGAGCCTCGTCGAGTTTGCCGTTGATGGCGATCAGGCTGTTCTGCTGCGAAGAGGCGCGGCGAGAATAGGAGGTGAGGTCCCGGCAAATGGCGGTCGTACGTTTCACGGCGTCGACAATGTCGCGAGCTTGTTCATGCACCGTCTCAATGTCGCACTCGTCCAGCAGGTTTTCGGCAAGCCCCAGAATGAGCTGAAGCGGATTGTTCATATCATGGGCGATGCCGGCGGCGAAGGAACCGATGCCGGCGAGTTTCTCCGAATGGAGCAGTTCGGCTTGCAGCGCAGACTCATGCCGCACCAGGTCCCACAGGAGTCGTGACGCGGGCCCGCTGAGGATGTCGGTCTCTCCGCTCGTTTGCTCGCGAAGTATCCGATCCATGCCCGGATCGCCGGTGAGGTCCATCACGAGATTGACCCTATGGTTGCTGATCAGATCGGCGAGTCGCTCGTAGGTCGGCACGTGGAGCTCGCGAGCCCGTTGAAGCCCCGGCGCGTCTGGATTCCGGTCGGTAATGCCGACCATTTCAATCGTGCGCAGCTGGTGGAGCAGATCAAGCAGTGCAGTCCCGCCGCGGCCCGCGCCGATAATCGCGACCCTTGTGGCGGGGGTGGGGATCACGGATGCCATCCCTTCTTGCCCGTCCTGGTCGGACCGGTGACCGGCTGTATCGGACGGAGCGGCGGATGGCACACGCGCCCCGTCCGATGTGGGAAGGTCGGAGATCATCACAGATGCGCCAGTTCACGTTGCTCCATCGCGCGCGCAACGGAGGCTTTGAGCTTGTCGCCTTCGACCGGTTTCACCAGGTAATCGACGACGCCTTGCCGCAGCAGAGAGGTGGCCATGTCGGTGTCGGGGAATCCTGTCAGGACGATCAGCGGCACGCGCGGATAGTTGTGGCGGAAGTAGGCGATCGCTTCGATGCCGTTGACCTTGGGCATGCGGATGTCGCAGATGATGACATCCAGTAAGAGACGGTTTTCGCCGGTGTTGATCGTGTCGATCGCCTTGGCGCCGTTCTCCGCTTCCAGGACCTCGTATCCGGCCTTGTGGAGCGTCATGCGGACGACCTTGCGGATATCCGGTTCGTCATCGACGATTAGTACCCGGCCGTTGCAACTTTCACCCCCGACAAAAAACCCCGATTTGAACTCGTCCATGGCGACCTCCTGGTAAAGGGTAGTTGGGCGATGGTCATGTGATGTGGCATCTTCTGATGGGACAGAACCGCAAGGCCTATGCCGGCATATGACAGGATCTCACTTGACCGGATTTCAATAGGTTGACCGTCCCGCATGTGACACGGTTTCAAATCGCTGGCTCAAAGGCACCACCAGGTGGTGAAACACCACCAAGTCCCAGCATCCATGGGCACATTGCCTTTCTGGGGCCATTTCAGCTAGGGTATTTACCGGAAAGAGCAGGGAGGCAGCGTGATTACACCAGACGTATTGACCGACTATGTCCGCAAGAGCATGCCGGATGCCGTGGTGACGGTGACGGATCGTACAGGGACGATGAATCACCTCAAGGTGAGTGTTGTCTCAGCGGCGTTTGCCGGGAAAAATCTTCTCGACCGGCATCGCATGATTTATCAGGCACTGGATGCGCCGATGAAGGATGGGCGTATTCATGCCCTGGAATTGACGGCGAAGACCCAGGATGAGAGCTAAGCGCGTAGGGCTCTGAGTCGATACGATTACGTCTATTTATTGAAGGAGGCCGGACAATGGCAGAACCGATCGAAGAAGAAATTCAAAAGGAAGTACAGGCGCACAAGATTCTGATCTACGGCAAAGGGACCAAGAGCATGCCGATGTGCGGGTTCACCAGAGAGACGATGCAGTTTTTCGACAAATACGGATACCCGTACGAACTGATCGACGTGCTCTCGCAACCGGTGAAGCGGGAAGCCCTGACGAAGATGACGAATTGGCCGACGCTCCCGAAAGTGTTCATCGATGGCACGTTCTACGGGGACACCGATGTGCTCGATCCGATGGCCGCCAAGGGCGAGATCGAGCCGCTGTTGAAAAAAGC
>LNFM01003538.1_pt1 | contig 30504 bp, 23 predicted proteins | sample 596031 | NCBI WGS metagenome assembly LNFM01 (sample SAMN04254537, study PRJNA301005) | activated carbon metagenome | isolation source: dual media filters at the Ann Arbor, Michigan drinking water treatment plant | place: USA: Ann Arbor
AGCTGGTGCGCGCCAAGGCGATCGAGGGCATCTCCGACCTGCGCGACGAATCGGACCGCGACGGGCTGCGGATCGTCGTCGAGCTGAAGAAGGATGCGACGCCGGAGGTGGTGCTGAACCACCTGTACCGCTTCACCCAGTTGCAGACCTCCTTCCCCGTCAATTTCGTGGCGCTGGATGAAGGCCGGCCGCGGCAGATGGCGCTGCGCGATGCGCTGATGGCCTTCATCAAGTTCCGCGAGGACGTGATCCTGCGCCGGTCGCGCTTCCGCCTGGCCAAGGCGCGCGAACGCGGCCACCAGTTGATCGGCCTGGCCATCGCGGTGGCCAATATCGACGAGGTCATCAAGCTGATCCGCGCCGCGCCGGATGCGGCGACGGCGCGTGCGCAGCTGATGGCGCGGGACTGGCCGGCGGCCGATGTGGCACCGCTGCTTGCGCTGGTCGATGACGAGCGCAACACGATGACGCCGGAGGGTCTTGTCCGACTGACCGACGAGCAGGCGCGCGGCATCCTGGCACTGACCCTGAGCCGCCTGACCGGGCTGGAGCGGGAGAAGATCAACGCCGAGCTGAACGACGTGGCCGGCACCATCACCTACCTGCTCGATATCCTGTCCTCCCGCCCGCGGCGGCTGGAGCTGATGGGGCAGGAACTGGTGGCGGTGCGCGCGCAGATCGCCGTGCCGCGGATGACCGAGATCCTCGATGGCGTCGCCGACCAGGATGATGAAAGCCTGATCGAGCCGGGCACCATGGTGGTGACGCTGACGCGGGATGGCTACGTCAAGCGCACCGCGCTCGATGTGTTCCGCAGCCAGCATCGCGGCGGCCGTGGCCGCAGCGGGGCGGCGACGCGGGAGGATGACATCGTCCTGCGCAGCTTCGTGGCGCATACCCATCAATGGGTGCTGTTCTTCACCTCCCGCGGCATCGCCTTCCGGGAGAAGATCTGGCAGTTGCCGGAGGGCGGCGCGACCGGCCGCGGCCGCAGCCTGCGCCAGGTTCTGCAATTGCAGGATGGCGAGCAGGTGACGGCGGTGCTGCCGCTGCCGCAGGATGAATCCCTGTGGGAAAACCTGCACCTGGTCTTCGCCACCGCGCAGGGCAATGTCCGCCGCAACAAGCTGTCCGACTTCAAGAATGTCCGCGCCGTCGGGCTGATCGCGATGAAGCTGGATGAGGGTGACAGCCTGATCGGCGTTGCCACCTGCCGCGAGGGTGACGACGTGATGCTGGCCACCCGCAATGGCCGCTGCATCCGCTTCCAGGCCGAGACGGACACGCTGCGCGTCTTCGCCGGCCGCGATTCCAGCGGCGTGCGCGGCATCCGCCTGCTGAATGGCGATACGGTGATCTCGCTCGCCGTGCTGCGCCATGTGGCAGGCGAGCAGCCCGAATTCCGCGCCTATCTCCGCGCCGCCGCCGCGCGCCGCCGCCAGAATGGCGAGGCGGATGCGGAGGTGGAGGCGGAAGCCGTGCCGGCGGATGAGGCCGAGGAGGGTGGCGAAGTCGTCACCCTGACGGCGGAGCGCGAGGCGGAGCTGGCGGAAGCCGAGCAGTTCATCCTGGCTGTGACCGAGAAGGGCTTCGGCAAGCGCAGCTCGGCCTATGAATACCGCCTGGCCGGCCGTGGCGGGCAGGGCATCCGCGCCATCGGCTTCGACACCAAGTGGCGCACGGGGCGCGAGGTTGTCGCCACCTTCACCGTGCAGGCGGGTGACGACCTGCTTCTGGTGACGGATGGCGGCAAGCTGATCCGCACCCCGGCCGACCAGGTCCGCATCACCGGGCGCAGCGCCATGGGCGTGCGGATCGCACGGCCGGATGCGGAGGAACGCGTGACCTCCTGCTTCCCGGTGGTGGATGACGAGGCCCCGGCGCAGGCCGGTGTCGAAGGGACGGCGGGCGTGACGGAAGCTGACAGCGATGTCTGACAAGCGCATCGGCATCTACCCCGGCACCTTCGACCCGGTGACGAATGGCCACCTGGACGTCATCGCCCGCGCCGCGCGGCTGGTGGACCGGCTGGTGGTCGGCGTCGCCATCAATTCCGGCAAGGGGCCGCTTTTCTCGCTCGATGAGCGGGTGGAGCTGGTGAAGGCGGAAACCGACACCATCTCGGCCGCGGTCGGGTCGGAGATCCTGGTCGTGCCCTTCACCGGCCTGCTGGTGGAATTCGCGCGCCAGTCCCAGGCGCGGATGATCATCCGCGGGCTGCGGGCGGTTTCCGACTTCGACTACGAATTCCAGATGGCGGGCATGAACCACCGCCTGGCGCCGGATGTCGAAACCGTGTTCCTCATGGCCAGTGAAACGAACCAGTTCATCTCCTCGCGCTTTGTGAAGGAGGTGGCGACGCTCGGTGGCGACGTCACCTCCTTCGTCCCGAAGCTGACGCTGGAACGCACGCTCGTGCGTGTGCAGAACCGCAAGGAAGCCGTAGAATGACAGCTCCCAACCTGCTCCGCCGCAGCCTGCTCGGCGCCGGCCTGGCCGTGCCGATGCTCGCCACGCGCCCGGTGCTCGCACAGGCCCAGGCGGTTCCCCAGATGGACCCCGAGAACACGCTGTTCATGGAGCTGAAGGATGGCCGCGTCACCATCCAGCTGCTGCCCGATCTGGCACCGCGCCATGTCGAGCGGATCAAGCTGCTGACGCGCCGTGGCTTCTACGACAACACGCCCTTTCATCGCGTGATCGAGGGCTTCATGGCGCAGGGTGGCGACCCCACCGGCACCGGCACCAGCGGGTCCGACCTGCCGGACCTGCCGGCGGAATTCACCCCGGCCGGCCGCGCGCGATTCCTGCGCGGCACCTGCGGCATGGCGCGCACCAGCGCGCCAAACAGCGCCAACAGCCAGTTCTTCATCATGTTCGCACCGGCGCCCAACCTCGATGGGCAATACACCATCTGGGGCCGCGTCGTGGCGGGGATGGAGGCGGTGGACAAGATCAAGCGCGGGCAGGGGCCGTCCGGCATGGTGCCGCAGCCGCCTGACCGCATCCGCGCCATGCGCGTCGCCGCAGACGCGCGCTGATAACGACCTCAAGGAAGGACCAAGACAGATGAGCGCTTCCCTCGCGCCGGAAAACACCCTGCTGCTGGAGCTGGAAAGCGGCGTGGTGACCATCGAGTTGCTGCCCGAGCTGGCGCCGCTGCATGTCGAGCGCATCAAGGCACTCGCCACCGCCGGCTTCTATGACGGCACGCCGTTCCATCGCGTGATCGATGGCTTCATGGCGCAGGGTGGCGACCCGACCGGCACCGGCACCGGCGGTTCCGACCATCCCGACCTGCCCGCCGAGTTCAGCCCGCCGGGCAAGGCCAAGTTCCTGCGCGGCGTCTGCGGCATGGCGCGCACCAACAACCCGAACAGCGCCAACAGCCAGTTCTTCATCATGTTCGCGCCGGCGCCGAGCCTGGATGGCCAGTACACCATCTGGGGCCGCGTGGCGGAGGGCATGGAGCTGGTGGACAAGATCAAGCGCGGCCAGGGCCCGAACGGCATCGCGCGTGAGCCGGACCGCGTGAAGTCCCTGCGCGTCGGCGCCGCGGCCGCCACGCCGGCCGAGGGGGTTGACAGCACCCCCGCCGCCGACGCCTAACACGCTTCTCGCGCGCCCGGATTCCGGGCGCGCCCCCCGAGCCCGTAGCTCAGCCGGTAGAGCACGTGACTTTTAATCATGGGGTCGTGGGTTCGAGTCCCACCGGGCTCACCATCCATTCGGATGATGGTGCGCCGGCGCGCCGATGCGGCGCTACGTCACCTTCTTGTAGATCGTCAGTCCCAGCACGAACAGGATGACGGCGATGATGACGGCAAGCCAGAACAGCAGCTTGGCGATGCTCATGGCCGCGCCGGCCAGGCCGCCGAAACCGAGCAGCGCGAGCACGAGTGCCGCGACGGCAAATATGATGGCCCATTTGATCATCTGCGCTTCCTCCAGGGATGGAAGCACCTGAACGGGCTGCGCCGCCCAGAGTTCGCCATGATTGCGACCCGGCGGGCGAAGTTGGTGGCCGGGCCGCCGTGACGGGCGCGGCACGCGGCCGCAACCTGTCACGCTCCGAACAGCGGCGGATGCGGCCCGCGGGATCAGGCGCTGCCTGGCTGAACCTCGGTGTAGGGCAGGCGCTTCACCCGATCCATGTTCACACCCTCGATCCGCAGCAGTCGGGTGGCGCCGTCACGGCGCGGCGAATGAAGGGCGCCCGGCTCATACAGATAAACATCGCCCGGGCGCAGCGTGTAGTCGCGGGTGCGGACGGCCTTGCCGGATTTCAGCCCTTCCGGCCGTGCCAGGCAGTCGTAATCCGTCATCACGGTCTCGCCGGCCGCCTGGCCGTAGATGGCCCAGGACGGGCCATGGTCGTGTGGCGGGCTGGATTTGGCATTGGCATAGGCGTGGGCGAGCACCGTGAAGCCCAACTCCGCATCCTCGTACAGCACATGGCGCTCCGGCGTGCCCTCCGGGATCGCCTCGGCGACGAAGCCGGGGTCCTTCAGCGCGTCGCGCACCAGGGCGCAGACCATCTGGCGCCCGGCCGGGCCGGGGTTGTCCTTCAGCGCGGATTTGCATTGCGCGGTGAAGTCTTGAAGCGTCAGAGCCATGTCGCGGCCTCCCTTTGCAGAAGCAGAATCTTCTCCCGCCCGCCGCGCCTGTCAATCAGCCTGCCTCTCAGTCGGCGGAGACGATGGCCTGTGCGCGGGCCTTCAGCACCGCCCGTCGGCGCAGGTCCCGGCGCAGGGACAGGGCAAGGGAGGCCAGCATCAGGACGATGATCCCGACCGCGACCGGATACTCGAACACATACAGAAGATCGCCACCCGCCAATTGCCAGGCGCGCAGCATTTCCGTCTCGATCAGCTTGCCCAGCAGCAGGCCCACCACGATGGCGGCTACGGGAAAGCCGTAGCGGGACATCAGCCAGCCCAGCACGGCAAAGACCAGCAGCGTCAGCGGCCCGGCGATCGAACCCTCGATGGCGAAGGCGCCCATGGTGGACATGACCAGGACCGACGGGATCAGGTAGCGCAGCGGCAGGCGGACGATGGTGCTGGCGGCGAAGACGAAGGCGCCACCGACCAGGACGAGGATGAAGGCCTGCGCGAAGTTGGACAGGATGATCGCGTAGACGATGTCCCGGTTCTGCTCCATGAAGCGCGGACCGCCGACGACGTTGTGCATGGCAAAGGCGGCCAGCAGGATCGCCGTGGCGCCGCCGCCCGGGATGCCCAGCGCCAGCATCGTGGCCATGGAGCCGCCTTCGGAGGAGCTGTTGGCCGATTCGGCGGCGATCACCCCCTCCGGATTGCCCTTGCCGAAACTCTCCGGATCCTTCGAGGCGCGCCGCGTTTCCCCGTAGGAGATCAGGTTGGCGATGGAGGAGCCGATGCCGGGCACCGCGCCGACGAAGATGCCGATCGCGGTGCCGCGCAGCAGGGTGACCGGGCTGCGCAACACCATCATGCCGCCAGCCAGGATGCGGCGCAGGCTGATGGTGCGGTTCTCCTTCGCCTCCACGATGAACTTGGCATTCACCAGGGCGAATAGCTGGCTGGCCGCCAGCAGCCCGACCATGGCCGGGATGGTGGGCACGCCGTCCAGCAGCCAGGGGATGCCCATGTCGCCGCGCATATAGCCCGCGGTGTTCATGCCCACCGTGCCGCACAGCACGCCGATCGCCGCCGCGAACAGCCCCTTCGCCACCGTCGACCCACCGATGGAGCCCAGCAGCACCAGGCCCCAGATGCCGATCGCCGCCATCTCATACGGCCCGATCCGCAGCACGATCTCGGCCAGCGGCTGCACCAGCACGAACAGAACGATGTAGGAGATCAGCACCCCGATGCAGGAGGCGAACAGCGCGGCGCCCAGCGCCTCGCTATGCTGGCCCTTCCGCGCCATCGGGTAGCCATCGAAGGTGGTGGCGACGGCGGAGGAGGTGCCGGGGATGTTGATCAGCACGGCGGGGATCGAGCCGCCGAAGCCGGCCCCGGTATAGACCGAGGTCAGGAAGATGATGGCCGGCAGGAAGTCCATGTACAGCGAGGCCGGCAGCACCAGCGCCATCGCCATGGAAACCGAAATGCCGGGCAAGGCGCCGAAGATCAGCCCGATCAGCAGGCCCGGCACCACCCAGAACCAGGCGGCCGGCGAGCCGGCGAGGATGGAGACGGCGGAGCCCAAGGCCGGGAAGTCGATCATCGCGGGTCCGCCCTACAGCAGGCTGGTGGGGAAGGGGTAGGGCACCAGCAGGCGGAAGCCGGTGATGATCGCCAGGCTGAACAGCGGCGGAAAGACGGCCAGCGCCAGCTTGTTCCGCTCACCGCCGATGATCAGCGCGACCAGCGTGAAGCCCCAGATGGCGATGTCGTAGCCCAGCGGTTCCAGCACCAGGATGAAGCCCGCGAAGGCCGCCACCATGGCGACCACGCGGCCGATATCCGCCCGGCTTTCGACCGGCGCATCCTCCTGCGGCAGCACCGGGGTCCGCAGGTAGCCGAGGGCCAGCACCGCCCATAGCAGCAGCACCAGCCAGGCGGTCGGCTGCAGCAGCAGGAGGTTCTGCGGGCTGAGCGAGACGCCGCGCGCCTCGATCAGATAGGCCGCCGCCACCCCGGCCAGCAGGGTGACGAGCAGCAGCGGCGCCCAGGATACGCGGCGTTGCAACGGGATATCCGGCATGGTGCGGCGCCTGTCCGTTGGCGGTTCAGGCCTGCCGCAACAGATCGGCGAATTGCGCCATCAGCGCGGCGGAGGACAGGTAGGCGCGGTTCGATGCCTCCGGCCCGTACCAGGTGGTGGCCAATTGCTGGTTGGACAGCGTGCTGATGCAGTCCGGGTCCTTCGTCGCACGCTCCACCGCCTGTTCCAGGATGCGGTAGCGCGCCGGCTGCGCATCGACGAAGCGCTTCAGCACGACGAAGCCGCGCTGGGATCCATCGACCGATTGCGGCGCGAAGCCGGCGGCGCGGGCATGGTCGGACAGCAGCGGCGCATCCGGGTAGTCCGGCGACTTCTCGTCGCTGAACACCAGCAGCGGCTTGATGCGGTCCTTGATCGGCAAGAAGCCCTCGCCACCGACGAAGCCGACATCGACATGCCCGCCCGCGGTGGCCGTGCGCGCCGGCCCGCCGCCATCATAGGTCACCACCCGCACGCGCGACCGGTCGATGCCATGCGCCTGCAGGAACAGCGCCATGTTGATCAGGTCGGCCGAGGCCGGCTGCACGCCGAGCGAGAGGCTGCGCGGGTCGGCCTTCAGCCGTGCCACCACCTCCTCGATCGAGTTGATGCCCTTGCTCGTCGCGGCCGCGGCCAGGGTCAGGTCGCGGGACGGCAGGTTGATCATGTGGAAATCTTCCGCCTTATAGCGGGCATTCCGGGTCAGGATCGACAGCGGGATGAAGGGGCCGGCCGAGTGCACCATCATCATGTAGCCGTCATCCGGCTGCTGCATGAAATAGGTGTTGCCCAGCACCGTGCCGCCGCCCGGCCGGTTCACCACCGTCACCGGCTGGCCGAGCTGCTTCTGCAGGAAGGGCGCCATGGCGCGTGCCAGGCGGTCATTATAGCCGCCGGTGGCGAAGGGCACGAGCAACGTCACCGGCCGATCCGGAAAGGTCTGCGCACGGGCGATGCCCGGGGCAGCGAGCGCCGCGCCGGTGCCGGCGGCCAGCAGCAGCGCCTGGCGACGCGAAACAGCCTGGATGGGCTTCGTCATGGCGGTATCCTCCCTGAACGGCGGCGCTTGATGCCGCGCGGCTCTTGATCTTCTTCAATTCACCTAGACACCATACTGCTGACAGTCAACGGCAGACGCTTCGGCGGATGGGCCGGCTCGACACAGGGGGGGTTCAAATGGATCTGGGATATCAGGGGCGGCGGGTGCTGGTGATCGGCGCCTCGACCGGCATCGGCTTCGCCACGGCCAGGCTGCTGGTGGCGGAGGGGGCGGAGGTGATGATCGCCTCCCGCGACGCGGCCGGCATCGCGGCCGCTGCGGCGCGCATCGCGGCGGAGCTCGGCCGCAGCCCGGCCACCGCCGTCGCGGATATCACGCAGGATGGCGCGGCCGACCGGCTGCTGGTGGAAGCCGCCGCGCGGCTCGGTGGGCTGGATGCGCTGGTCGATGCGGTGGGCGGGTCCATCCGCGCCCCGTTCGAGGCGCTGACCGATGCTGATTGGCTCGGCAACTACCAGTTCAACGTGCTGTCCGCGGTGCGTGCCGTGCGCGCGGCGCTGCCGCTGCTGCGCCAGGGCAGCGCGCCCGCCATCGTGCTGCTGGGCGCTGCGGCATCGCGCATGCCCTACCCGAACCAGATCGTCTCCAACGTCCACAAGGCCGGGCTGCTGGGGCTGACCAAGACGCTGGCCGGCGAATATGCGGCGGAGGGCATCCGCGTGAACTGCGTCGCCCCCGGCCGTACCCTGACCCGGTTGTGGCAGGACCGGGCGGAGAAGCTGGCCGCCGAGCGCGGCGTGGCGGTGGCGGAGGTGATCGCGGAATTCAGCCACGAGATCCCGCTCGGCCGCTTCGCCACGGCGGAAGAGGTTGCGGTGATGGTGGTCTGGCTGCTCAGCCCGCGTGCCGCCTATGTTACCGGCCAGACGGTGAATGTGGATGGTGGCATCGCGCGCGGGCTGCTGTAGGGCAGGCTCTGCCGCAAGCCGTCAGGCCGCCACCGCCCGCCAGCAGATGATTCCAGGGAAACCGCAGACCCATGGCCGAGCCCAGCACGTCCCGCCCCAGGCGCCCCGTCTCCGTCCTGCGCGCCTTCATGGACAGCGAGGCATCGGGCGGGCTGGTGCTGATGGCCGCCGCGGTGCTGGCGCTGGTCATCGCCAATTCGGCGCTCGCGCCCGCCTATTTCGGCGCGCTGTCCGCCTATCTCGGCCCGCTATCGGCGCAGCACTGGATCAATGACGGGCTGATGGCGGTGTTCTTCCTGCTGGTCGGGCTGGAGATCAAGCGGGAGGTGCTGGACGGCCAGCTTTCCACCTGGTCCCGCCGCGCCCTGCCGGGCATTGCGGCGCTGGGCGGCATGGCGGTGCCGGCGCTGATCTACCTGGCCTTCAACATTACCGATCCGATGGCGGCGCGCGGCTGGGCGATTCCGGCGGCAACCGACATTGCCTTCGCGCTCGGCGTCTTGTCGCTGCTCGGCTCCCGCGTGCCGACCTCGCTCAAGGTGTTCCTGACGGCGCTGGCCATCATCGACGACCTGGGCGCGGTGGCGATCATCGCGCTGTTCTACAGCGGTGCGCTGTCCCTGCCGGATCTGGGGCTGGCGGCGGCGGTGCTGGCCGGCCTCGTCGCCATGAACCGGGCGGGGGTGCTGCGGCTTTGGGCGTATCTGCTGCTGGGCGCGGTGCTGTGGGTGCTGGTGCTGCGATCGGGCGTGCACGCCACGGTGGCGGGCGTGCTGCTGGCCTTCACCATCCCGCTGAAGCCGGCGCCCGCCGCGCCCGACGACCTGGCCCATTCGCCGCTGCACCAGCTGGAGCACGGCCTGCACAAATGGGTCGCCTTCCTGATCATCCCGATCTTCGGCTTCGCCAATGCGGGTGTGAGCTTCGCGGGCGTGACGCTGGCGACGCTGGGCAGCAACCTGACGCTGGGCGTCGCCATGGGCCTGTTGTTCGGCAAGCTGATCGGCGTGTTCGGCTTCGCGGCGCTGACCATCCGCCTGGGCTGGGCGGAGCTGCCGATGGGCGCCACCTGGACGCAGTTGCTGGGCATTTCCCTGCTCTGCGGCATCGGCTTCACGATGAGCCTGTTCATCGGGCTGCTGGCCTTCGCCGAGGCCCCGCTGCTGCAGGACCAGGTGAAGATCGGCATCCTGATGGGGTCGCTGGCCGCGGGCCTGTCCGGCTGGCTGCTGCTGCGCCTGGCCCCGCGCCGCATCCCGGCCCCGATCCGGCGTTCGGCGTAGAACGCCCCGGGCCGCGCCTCAGGCGGAGGCGCGGCGCTCCATTACATCCACGGGCGCCTCCACCGGCGCTTCCTCGGGCGCCTCCTCGGGCTGGCCCTGGCTGGCGACGATCTGCGCCAGCGCCTTTTCCAGCGTCGCGACCCGGATCGGCTTCTCCACATGGCCATCCATGCCGGCCTCATGGCAGGCAGCGATATCCTCGCGGAACGCGCCGGCCGTCACGGCCAGGATCGGCACGCGGCCGATCGGGCCGGGCAGGGCGCGGATGCGGCGGGTGGCTTCCAGCCCATCCATGCCGGGCATCTGGACATCCATCAGCACCGCATCGAAGCTCGCCGGGTCCTGCGACACGGCCTCCACCGCCGCGGCGCCATCGGCCACCAAAGTCACGCTATGGCCCACGGCCTCCAGCGTCGCGCGCAGCAGCAGGCGGTTGGCCGCCACATCATCCGCCGCCAGGATCCGCAGCCGGCGCAGTTGCGGCCAGGCCGGAGGACCCGATGGCGAAAGGTTGGGCGGCACGAGGTCCGGCCCTGGCAGGGGCGCCGCATGGGTTGCGCCATTCGCCGCCAGCGGGCGCCCGGGCAATAAAAGCTGGGCCAGGTCAGGGGAATCGGCGCGTGGCAGGATCGGCGCCAGGGGCGCTTCGTTCACCGCCGGGGCCGGAAGCTCGAACCAGAAGACGCTGCCACGCCCGCCCGGGCCGGCTTCATATTCGATCTGTCCGCCGAGCAGCGCCGCAAAGCGGGCGGAGACGGCGAGGCCGAGGCCGGAGCCGGCGGCCCCGTTGCCGCGCGGATCGTAGCGCACGAAATCCTGGAACAGCCGGCCATTCAGCGTCGGGGACACGCCGGGGCCAGTATCCGTCACCTCGAAGCGCAGCCGGCCTTCGAGCGGCTTGTACAGGCGCAGGGTGACGCCACCCTCCTCGGTGAATTTCACCGCATTGCCCAGCAGGTTCAGCATCACCTGGCGCACCCGTGCACCGTCCAGCAGCACGGTGCGCGGCACATCGGCCGCCACCTCGATCCGCAGTGCCAGCCCCTTCTGGTCCGCGCCCGGCCGCAGCAGGTCGACGCAGGATCGTGCGAGCGCCGCGGCATCCGTCGCCTCCAGCCGCGGCGCCTCGGCGCGGCCAGCCTCGATGGTGCTGATCTCCAGCAGCCGGCCGACCACCCCGGCCAGGTGTTCCCCGGCCTCCGCGATGGTCCGCACCTGTTCGCGATGATCCGGCCCCAGGGTCCGGTCGCGCAGCAGAAGCTGCGCCCAGCCGAGAATCCCGTTCAGCGGCGTCCGCAATTCATGGCTCGCCGCCGACAGGAAGCGGGATTTCACCGTGCTCGCCGCGCGTGCGGTCTCCAGCGCGGAGGCGAGGCGGGCCGCCATATGGTCCAGCTGGTGCGCCAGCGCGGCCAGTTCGGGGGTCGCCACCCGCGGGTCCAGCCCAACCCGGGCCGAGAGATCGCCTTCCGCCAGCCGGTCCACGGTCTGGCCAAGCCGGCGGATGGGCCGCAGCACCATCACCTCGCCCAGCGCCAGCACCAGCCCCAGCAGCGCCAGGCCACCGGCCGCGAGCAGCAGGTAGGACAGCGTGCGGCGCTGCCGGACGGAGGCCAGCAGACCCTCCTCATCCACGCCCATGATGACCCGCAGGTTGCTGTTGGGCACCGGCGCATGGGCAAAGATGCCGGGCACGTCCCCCCGCATCGGCGCGCGCAGCAGGCCGGTCCCATGGCTGGACAGGGCGGCGCGGGTTGCGGGATGGGCGCTGGCATCGGCGCCGGGCCGCCATGCCGCCAGCCTGTCCGGGCCGGCGCCCGGCACATGCAGTCCCACCAGTCGGCCGGCCCCGTCGACCACGCCGACGCGGAAGGTCGGCGGCGCCACGGCCGTGACCAGCCCCAGTAGCCAGTCGGGATCCACCCCGGCGCTCAGCACGGCGGCGACCCGGCCATCGGTGCCGATCACCGGCACCATCAGGAACAGCATCGGCGGTCCGCCGGAGGTACGTCGCACCAGGTTGGACAGGGATTCCCGGCCGGTCCGCATCACCTGCTGGAAGTTTGGCCCATGCGCGACATTGATCGCCGGCTCCCCGGCGCTGTCGCAGATCAGCGTGCCATCCGTGCGGATCACGCTGAGCGCAAGCTGCCAGGGCGCGGCGGCGGCGATCTGGCGCAGTGTGGTACGGCAGACTTCCGCCACGGCGGCATCCGCCCCGGTCGTTGCGGGCGTGGCAAAGCTCGCCGAAATCTCCGGCACGCGGGACAAGGCGGTAAGCAGGGTGCGCGCCTGGTTCACCAGACCCTCCACCTCCCGCACGCCGCGCGTGGCGGCGGTCACGGCCTCGGTCTCCGCGGCCAGGATGCGGTCCTTGGTCTCCGTCTCGAACAGCCAGGCGGAGAAGGCCAGCATGGGCAGCATGGCCAGCACCGCGAAGCTCGCCCAGCGCCGGCGCACGCCGAAGCCCCAGCGCCGGCGCGACTGCGGTCGTGGCGCAAGGCGCGCCAGGGGCCGCGACCCGCCGGCGGGGCCGATCTCCGGCCGTGGCGGCAGCGTCCAGGCGGGGTTGGCCGGTGCCGCGGCCTGCTGCAGGGGCGGGATCGGATTGGGACGACCAATCAGATAGCCCTGCACCAGGTCGCACCCCTCGGTGCGCAGGAAATCCAGCTGCGACTGGGTTTCCACCCCTTCCGCGCAGGCCTTGATGCCCAGGCCACGGCAGAGTTGCAGCACCGCGCGGATGACATTGCGGGCGCGTTCGCTGCCGTCGATGTCGCGGATGAAGGACCGGTCCAGCTTCACCTTGTCCAGCGGCAAGGCGTGCAGATAGCCCAGCGAGGAATAGCCGGTGCCGAAATCATCGAGGGCCACCCGCACGCCCAGCACGTGCAGTTCCTCGATCGTGACCGCGGCCGCGGCCTCATCCTTGATCAGCGTGCCTTCGGTAACCTCCAGCTCCAGCCGGTCCGCGGCCAGGCCGGAATCGCGCAGCATGCTGGCCACCAGCCCCGCCAGCCCGCCGAGATGGAAGCGGGAGGCGGAGACGTTCAGCGCCACCTTCAGCGGATGCGGCCAGGCGGCGGCCTGGCGACAGCCCTCCCGCAGCACCCATTCATCCAGCATGCCGCCCAGGCCGCAGGCCTCGGCGATCGGTACGAAGACGGAGGGGGAGACGGGGCCGTAGCCCGGCCGGTCCCAGCGCAGCAGTGCCTCGCAGCTCACCACCCGGCCGGTCGCGGTCTCGGCCACCGGCTGCCATTCGAAGCGGAAGGCGCCATGCGCCAGGGCCGAGCGCAGGTCCCGCTCCAGCGCCTGGCGGCCGGCGAGCTGGCCCTCCATTGCCGGATCGAAGCGCATCTGCCGGCCGCGGCCCTGGTGCTTTGCGGCATAGAGCGCATTGTCCGCCCGCCGCAGCAGCGCATCCGCATCCAGCCCATCGGCGGGGGCCAGCGCATAGCCGACGGAGGTCCGGATCGGCACCGGCTGGCCCTGGTATTCGAAGGGCGCGCTCAGCGTCTCGATCAGCCGCACGGCCAGCGCATCGGCTTCGGCATGCGTGACCGGGCCGGACAGGATCACAGCAAATTCGTCACCGCCGAGCCGCGCCACGGTATCGGCGCCGCGCACGGAACTGGCCAGGCGCCGCGCCGCTTCGCGCAGCAGCGCGTCCCCGCCAGCATGGCCCAGCAGGTCGTTCACCGCCTTGAAGCGATCGAGGTCGAGGCAGAACACGGCGAAGGCATGTTCCTGCGGCCCGCGCGCCAGCTCGATGGCCTCCGCCAGCCGCTGTTCGAAAAGCGGCCGGTTGCCGAGGCCCGTCAGCGGGTCGCGCAGCGCCGCGGATTGCGCCGAATCGAGGCTGCTCCGCAATTCGATGGCGGCGGCGACGCCCTGGGCGATATCGGCCAGCGCATCGATGGCGGCGGCGGACATCTGCCGCGGTTCATGATCCACCACGCTGAGCGTGCCGAGCGCATGGCCGCCCTGGTCGATGATCGGCGCGCCGGCATAGAAGCGGATATGCGGCGGGCCGAGGACCAGCGGGTTGTCGGCGAATCGGGGATCCGCCTGGGCATCCGCCACCACCATCACCTGCTGGGGCGACAGGATGGCGTGGGCGCAGAAGGAGACGCTGCGCGGAACCTCCCGCAGGTCGACACCTACCGCCGCCTTCAGCCATTGCCGGTCGGCATCCACCAGGCTGACCAGGCCGATCGGCACCCCGGCCAGATGGGCGGCCAGCCTTGCAAATCCGTCGAAACGGGCTTCCGGAGGCGTGTCGAGGATGCCGGTGGCGTGCAGAGCCCTGAGGCGCTCTGCATCGTTCGCGGGAAGTTCGGCGGGCGGCAAAGCGTGGTTCGCTTCCCTTCAGGGTGACAACGAATAACTCAGGGTGGCAACGATTTACGAAAAACAACTTACGGTAGCATAAGACATTAAAATGCGCCTTCCTGAAAGGCAAATTGCGGTCCGGTACGTCGCCGGAACGCAAGCGTGATCCGGGCCGGCAAGGCCTTGCCGGGCTGGCGGGCGGGAATGGGGGGCGGCGCCACGCGCGCCGCGGCGGCTCAGCTGGCCGGCAGCAGCAGGTGCACCGCGGTGCCGCGGCCCGGCGTGCTGTCCGCCAGCAGGGCGCCATCGGCGCGCCGCAGGAAGGCGGCCACCATGGCCAGTCCAAGCCCGGTGCCGCGGCCGGCGGGCTTGGTGGTGAAGAAGGGTTCGCCCAGCCGGGCCAGGGCTTCCGGGGACATGCCCTGGCCGTGGTCGCGGACCGTGATGCGCAGATAGCTGCCCGGCGCCAGGGCCGGTGCGCCGCTGGGGCGGGGCGGGATCTGCAAGCGGTGCGCGGTGATCCGCACCTCTCCGCCCTGCGGCATGGCGTCCCGCGCATTGGCCGCCAGGTTGATCAGCGCCGTCTCCAGCTCCGCCCGGTCCAGCCCCGGGGCGCTGCGCAGCCCGGGCGGCACCTCGCAACGCACGCGGATGCCGACGCCCAGCGTGGCATCCAGCAATTCCGAAAGTTCGCGGAGGGAGGCGGTGATATCCACGGCGCCCGCGGAGGCCAGCACCTCCGGGTCGCTGCGCCGCGTGGTATCCAGCAGGCGGCGGGACAGGGCCGTGGCGCGGGTGGCGTGCTGCAACAGGTGCTCCGCCACCTGCCGGACCCGCGCCGTGTCATCGGCGTAGCGTTGCAGCAGCCGGGCCGCGGCGCCCACGGATTGGGTGATGTTGCCGAAATCATGCGCCAGCCCGCCGGCAAGCAGGCCGAGCGTGGCCTGGCGTTCGGCGGCGCGGGCCTCGGCCATGCTGCGGCTGCGCATGCTGCGTTCCGCCTGCCAGATGGCGGCCAACAGCACCAGCATGGACAGGAGGGCGCCGGCCAGGGGGTTGGTCATGCGCCGCTGCCAGTCCCGCGTCAGCGCCTGCTGCGACAGGCCATAGGCGATGGCCACGTCATGCCGCGGCAGCCGCCGGAATGCGGTCATCCGCATTTCCCCATCGAAGGGGGAGGGGCCGTGCATCACCTCCACCGGCCCGCGGCGCAGGGCCCGCAGCAGGTCCGCCGTGTTGCGCGGCAGCATGGCGCCCACCGGCTCCGCGGGCGCTGGCACCGCCGCGAGCACGGCGCCATCCAGGCGGAACAGCATCACGGCGTCCTGCGGCGATTCCAGGATGCTGCGATAGAAGGACTGGAAGTTTCCGGGCCATAGCGCGGCTAGGATGATGCCACCGTCGCTCAGCCCATCGGCGCGCGGACGCGCCCGCAGCACCGGAAACACCGCCCGGCCGGTGACCGACCGGACGACCTGGCCGATGAAGACCGTCTCCGGGATGGCGTTGCCTTCGCGCATCGCCTCCAGATTCGGCCAGGCGCCAACGGGCCGGGGCGGGGCGCGGAAGGGCTGCGCGCTCGACATCACCAGCGACCGGCCGGGCGTGATCAGGGCAACGCCGCCGGAGTTGAGGTTGGCCGCATCCAGCGCCCGCAGGAAGCCGTACAGCACCTCATCCTCCGGCACCTCCGACCAGTCCAGGCCCTGCATGCGGTGCTCGATGGCGGCGATGGTGAGTTCCTGGGCATCGAAGGCGCGCAGCGCGTGTTCGTGCAGCATCTCCGCCACGCGCAGGACGCGGCCGTGCGCGGCTTCCTCGACCGTGGCCTTGTTGTTGAACCCGCTGGCAACCAGCGCGGCCAGCGGCAGCAGGATGGCAAAGGCGCGCAGCAGCCACAGCCCGCCTCGCGGCAGGCGATGGGTGGCCTCCGACTCCGGGCTCATCAAGGGTGGCACCAGCGCAGTGCGGGGCGAGGCAGGCCGGGCACGGAGCCGCCTAGATCCGGCATGCCGGGCTGAACCGCGATATGCCGCGCGATCTGCCCCGCGATATGTCCCGCGATATGCACAGCATCATCATCATCACCCGGAATCATCACATGCCCGCAACCATCACGCCACCCTCGGAATTTGCCGGGGGCGCGGCGGGTCGTCGCGGTTCTAGTCCGGAACGGGTTAGGCAGGCGTGGAAATTCCGGGCGATGATTCCCAGGCGGGGGATACTGCTGTAGAGGCCCCGCGTGACCACGCCCCTGCCTGCCCGTCTGGCCATCATCATTCCCGTCTTCCGGGAGGCCGCCAACGTCGCCCCCCTGGTCGCCAGGCTCACCGCCGCGCTGGACGGCCTGGCGTGGGAGGCGGTGTTCGTCGATGACGACAGCCCGGATGGCACCGCCGCCGCCGCCCGCGCCATCGCGGCGACGGACCCGCGCATCCGCTGCATCCGCCGCATCGGCCGCCGCGGCCTGGCCTCGGCCTGCATGGAGGGCATGCTGTCCGTCTCGGCCCCCTATGTGGCCGTGATGGATGGCGACCTGCAGCATGATGAGACGATCCTGCCCGCCATGCTGGCGGCGGTGGAAGCCGGCGCGGATATCGCGATCGGCAGCCGCCACGTGGCCGGCGGGGCGGCCTCGGGCGGCTTCTCCGCCGCGCGGGGCGCGCTGTCGGATGGCGGGGCGAAGCTGGCGCGGCTGTTGCTGCCGGTGCGGGTGGCCGACCCGATGAGCGGCTTCTTCCTGCTGAAGCGGGACCTGGTGGAGGAGGTGGCGCCCCGGCTGGCGGCGCGCGGCTTCAAGATCCTGCTGGATATCCTGCTCTCGGCCCGGCGCCGCCTGGTGGTGGCGGAGGTGCCCTACAGCTTCCGCTCCCGCCTCGCGGGGGAAAGCAAGCTGGATGCGACCGTGCTGCTGGAATTCGCCGGCCTGCTGCTGGACAAGGCGACGGGCGGCGCGGTGCCGCTGCGCTTCCTGGCCTTTGCCGCGGTCGGCGCCGTGGGGCTGCTGGTGCATATGGTGGCGCTGGCCCTGCTGGTCGGGCCGCTGGGTTTCGGCCAACTGGGCTTCGGTGGCGCGCAATGGGGCGCGACGCTGGTCGCCATGACGGCCAATTTCGTGCTGAACAACCGCATCACCTATCGCGATGCCCGGCTGCGCGGGCCGGCGCTGTGGCGCGGCCTGGCGCTGTTCTACCTGGTCTGCGGCATCGGTGCCGCGGCCAATGTCGGCATTGCCGGGCTGCTGGTGCGCGATGGCGTGCTGGCCTGGGGCGCGGCCGGTGCGGCGGGGGCGCTGATCACGGTGGTGTGGAACTACGCCGTGTCCTCCACCCTGGTGTGGCGGGCGCGATGACCCGCGCCATGACCGGCGCGATGACCGGCGCGATGGGCGCCCTGTGGCTGCTGCTGGCCGTCACTGCGCTGCGGCTGGGCGTGGCGGCCCTGGTGCCGCTGGCGCCGGATGAGGCGTATTACTGGGTGTGGTCGCGCAGTCTGCAGGGCGGCTACCTGGACCACCCGCCGATGGTCGCCTGGTTCATCCGCGCCGGCACGCTGCTGGCCGGCGAGAACGCTTTCGGCATCCGCCTGGCCGGGCCGATCTCCATCGCGGTGGCCAGCCTGTTGCTGGCGCGGGCGGCGGATGCGCTGTTCCCGGACCGGCGGCCCGGTCTATGGGCGGCGGCGCTGTTCAACGCCACGCTGCTGGTGGGCGTCGGCGGCATCCTGGTGACGCCGGACCTGCCGCTGCTGGTGTTCTGGACCGCCGCGCTGTGGGCCCTGGCGCGGCTGCATGCCAGCCAGGATGGCCGCTGGTGGCTGGCCTTCGGCCTGCTGGCCGGGTTTGCGCTGTTTTCCAAATATACCGCCGTGCTGCTCGGCGCCGGGGTGGTGCTGTGGTTGCTGGCCTGCCGGGAGGCCTGGCGCTGGTGGCGGGACTGGCGGCTTTATGCCGGCGGCGCGCTGGCCGGGCTGGTTTTCCTGCCGGTGGTGGTCTGGAACGCCCGCAACGAATGGGCTTCCTTCGCCAAGCAGGGCGGCCGCGCCGGCGTGGACGAGGCCGGCTTCACGCTGCGCTATCTGGGCGAATTGCTCGGCGGGCAATTCGGGCTGGCAACCCCGCTGGTGTTTCTGCTCTGCGTGGTGGGCGTGGCCGCGGCGGCGCGGCGCTGGTGGCAGGGCGATGCGGCGGCGGGGCTGCTGGCGGCGCTGGTGCTGCCGGGGGTGGCGCTGTTCACCTGGCAGGCCACGGGCAGCCGTGTGCAGGGCAATTGGCCGGGCATCCTCTACCCCGCCGCCTGCATCGCCGCCGCCGCCTGCATCCCGCCGCGGCTGCTGTCCTGGCGCCGGCCGGCCGTCGTGCTCGGCGCCGTGCTGGCGCTGGCGGTCTATATCCAGGCGGCCTTCGCGCCGCTGCCGCTGGGCCGGCGCCAGGATCCCACCCTGGCCCGCCTCGGCGGCTGGCCGGAGCTGGCCGCGGCCGTGGAGGCGGAGCGCCGCGCCCAGGGCGCCAGCTTCGTGGCGGCGGAGGAGTACGGCCTGGCCGCGCAGCTCGCCCTGAACCTGCCGCCCGGCGTGCCGGTGGTGGCGCTGAATCCACGATGGGCGCTTTTTAACCTGCCGCGCCCGACCCCCGGCGTAACCGGCCTGCTGGTGCAGAGCGAAAGACGTGACAGCGCGCCGGATTGGCCGGAAGCCCAGCCCATCCCGCGCGCCGATGGCCCGCTGCTGCGCAGCCGGCGCGGGATCGAGGCGGAGCGCTATCGCGCCTTCCGCATCGAGACGCGGCCAGGTCTGCCAGCCACGGCCATCCTGCCGCGTCCTTGACGAAACAGGGTCGCGATCGAAGCTGTAGACGCGTCCAAGGCGGAGACGACCATGCTGATCAAGCGACCGCGCGGCTGGGAAATCCCCGAAAGCCAGGCCACCCCGGAACATCTGGTGCTCGGCCGGCGTGCGCTGATGGCTGCCGCCGGCGCCGGCGCGATGCTGGCCCCCGGCGCCGCCAAGGCCCAGTTCTGGCGCCGCAGCGAACCCGCGGACCCCTGGACGCGGCTGCCGGCCGATCTGCCGGACCTGCCCCCCGCCATGCGCAACACCCGCTACCCGGCGGGCCGCGACCTGTCGCCGGAACGCGACACGGTCACCTTCAACAACTTCTACGAATTCGGCAGCGACAAGGGCATCTGGAGCACCGCGCTGCGCATGCCGACGCGGCCCTGGACCATCAAGGTGGATGGCATGGTCGAGAATCCCGGCGAATTCGACGTGGATGACCTGATCCGCCGCATCGGGCTGGAGGAGCGCGTCTATCGGCTGCGCTGCGTCGAGGCCTGGGCGATGACCGTGCCCTGGACCGGCTTCCAGCTTTCCAAGCTGCTCGACATCGTCCGCCCGCAGGGCTCCGCGAAGTTCGTGCGCTTCGAGACCGCCCAGAAGCCGGAGGTGATGACCGGCCTGCGGCAATCCTGGTACCCCTGGCCGCATATCGAGGGCTGCACCATCGAGGAAGCGGCCAATGAGCTGACCTTCATGCCCGTCGGCCTGTTCGGCCGCCCGCTGCCGCCGCAGAATGGCGGGCCGTTCCGCGTGGTGTTTCCGTGGAAGTATGGCTTCAAGTCGGGCAAGTCGATCGCCCGCATCACGGTGACGGACCAGCGCCCCGTCTCCTTCTGGGAAACGCTCCAGGCCAGCGAATACGGCTTCTGGGCCAATGTGAATCCGCAAGTGCCGCATCCGCGCTGGAGCCAGGCGACGGAACGGCTGATCGGCAGCAATGAACGGGTGCCGACGCGGCTGTTCAACGGCTATGGCGATTTCGTCGCCGGGCTCTACAGCAACCTCCAGGGCGAGAGGCTCTGGGCCTGAGAGGATGGGCCTGAAGACGCTCGGGCTGGTGCTGCTGGCGGCCGGCGCCGCACTTGCCGGCTGGTTCGGCGCCGGGACGCCGCTGGGCGCGGTGATCTTCGGCATCTGGCCCGAATTCCTGAACACCCTCCAGGCCGGCGTGCAGCGGCGCATCCTGCCGGAGCTGTGGGACTGGGTCTTCCTGCCCCTGCTGCTGGCGCCGTCCTGGGTGGTCCCGGCGGTGCCGGGGGCGCTGCTGCTGCTGTTCAGCCTCGCGCGGCGGCCGGCCAGGGGCTGAAGCGGCGGATATCAGGCCGGCAGGTCGGCCGGGGCCTGGAACCAGCAGACATGCTCCGCCACCAGATCCAGCCGGTAATGCTGCCCGGGCGCGCAGCGCGGCAGGGTGAAGCTCAGGCTGCGTGTGGCGCCGGGCTGGGTCGGTTCCTTCGCGACCGGAATGCGGCGGAAATCCCGGTTCACCAGCGTCTCCCCCTGCATCACCTGCACACCGAGATTGACCGCGCCCCGCGTGGCACCGGAAGCCCGCCAGCGCAGCGCGCCGGTGTTGCGCAATTCCACCCGCACGGCCCATTCGGCGCCCGCTGGCCGCACGCCCCGTATCACAATGGCACCGAGCGGCTGGCTGCCACGCTGCGCGGGGTTCCCGGCTTCGCGCGTATCGGCAAGGCCGGTCGATTTCACCAGGACGAAGTGGCGGGTGTTGTCGAGGAAGGGGTTCACCTGCCGGACCACCGGGGCCAGGTGCTCAGCCTCCAAGGGCTGCCTTGCGCTGCGGCGGGCTGCCAGCGGCAGGAACTCCGCCACCGGCAGGAACGGCACCTCCGCCAGGCCGACCGCCACCTCCATCTCCGCGAAGCCCGCGGCCTGGGCCAGCGGCCAGATGGCGTCCACCCGCACATCGTTCTCGATCACGCCATGCTGGCGCATCTCCGCCTGGCTGGCCGGGGTGCGCGAATGGTAGGGGCCGGGCTCGATGAACACGGCGCGCCCATCATCGCCCAGCACGCGCGCCAATTCGCGCAGCGTGCCGGCCTGGTCATGCACATGGTGGAAGGCGCCATACATCACGGCGCGATCCATGCTGTCATCCTCCAGCGGAATCGCGACCCCGTCCGGGGAGTGCAGCCAGGACAGCCGCCGCAGCAGATCCGGCTCATGCCGCCGGGCGAAGTCATCGGCCTGCCGCAGCACCACGGCGGAGACGTCGCAGCCATGCGCGTGCAGGCCAAGCCGCGCCAGGATGCGGGTGAGCCAGCCGGTGCCGCAGCCGAGTTCCAGCACCGACTGGCCCGCCACCGGCTGCAAGGCGCTGAACAGGGAGAACAGGTTGCCCATCGCGGTGACGGCGGCGGCCGGGTTGTGGAAGGGCTTGCGGAACAGCGGGCTGTCGGGGTCCAGCCCGGCGAAATAGGCATCCGCCTTGGCCACATGCTCCTGCGGGTCGAAGGCCGCCATCAGGGCGCGGACATCGATCGGGGTGTGGCTGCTCATGCCCGTTTCCTCAGGATAGGTCGTGCTGCTGGGCCTGCTGCCGAGCCAGGGCGATCACGCGCAGCGCCTCCGGCCATAGGCCGAAGGGCGCCAGCGCGTCCATCCGCGCCCAGGCCACCTCCGTCACATCCCCGCCGGGCCGCGCCGTGCCGGACAGCCAGGCGCCGGCATAGTCGATGATGGTGTAGTGGAAGCGCGGGCCCCGGCTGGCCTCCCCGCCCGGCTCCCCGCCAGGCTCCCCGGGGGTGATGGCATCGACCACGGCGAGCAGGCGGAGCGGCCCGGCCTGCACCCCGGCCTCCTCCTCCAATTCGCGGCGGGCACAGGCCTCGGCCGTCTCGCCAAGGCGCTGGCCGCCGCCGGGCAGGGACCACTCCCCCTGGCGCGGCGGGCGGCCGCGGCGGATCAGCAGCACCTCCTCACCGCGCAGCAGCACCACGCCGATGCCGACCCAGGGGCGGGTCGGGTATTCGCGCGGGTTGCCCGGCGGGGTAACGGGCGGGGTCACTGCGGTGCGGCGGGCGCTTCGGGGTTTACCCCTGGGGGCGCCTCGGTCGAAGCGGGGGCGTTGGCCTCCTGCTTCAGCAGATCCTCCAGCCGCGGCACGAAGGATTTCTCCTTCCACTGGCCGAGCTGATAGGCCCAGCCCTGCCAGCGCGCATTCAGCCGCGCGGCTTCCGCATCACCTTCCGCCGCCAGGGTCGCCCACAGCGCCTCGCCATCCTTGAAGGCGGTGACGCTGATGCGGAGGTTGTCGGTCAGCTCGAAACGACCCTCGCCGATCCGCTCGCCGGGGATTTCCGCGGCGCGGCGGACATCGAGGAAGGTGAGGAATTCGAAGCCGCGCGCCACCTCATCCAGGCTGATCTCGTCCAGCGCCGGCGTTTCCGTGGGCTCCAGCACCGCCAGCGGCGCATCCGTATCCGTGCCGCGGCGCAGGATCAGCGGGCCGGCGCCCTGGCGATGGATGTTCACCCCGCGCACCCGGTCGCGCGGGATATTGGCCAGGTCGCGGTCGATCCACAGATTGGGATCGGAATCCAGCGGCAGGCGACCTTCCGCCAGCCAGGCCTGGTTTTCCGCCGGGCGGCGGACATAGACCGATTCCGGCACATTGCCCTGCACGCGCACGCGGCGGCGGCCCACCACCAGCTCCGCAATCGCCGCGCCCTGCGCATCCAGGATGCGGAGCAGCGAGGAGGTGGCGGCGGGGCGGGAGGGATCATCCAGGCCGAGGCGGTCCAGCATCTCGGGGTTCGCCGTGCGCGGCTCGGTCAGGCGCAGCTCCGTCAGCCCCACCAGCAATTCGCGCACCCGTTCCGGCCGCACCGGATAGTCCGCCTTGGCGGGCAGCACCCAGGCCTCGCCGGCACGGCGGACCAGCAGCGTGCCGTCATGCCGCCGCACCTCGATCGTCGCGGCATTGGCCAGGCCAGGCGCCAGGTTCGGGAAGGCGAGGTCGCTGGCCGAGGCGGGTGGCGGGCTGGTGCGATCCGGCGTCAGCAGGATGGCGGCGCCCACGGCCGCAGCCGCGGTGCCGCCGAGGGCGAGCAGGGTCCGGCGCCTCATGCGCGGGCTCCCGCGCGGCGGCGGCTGCGCATGACGCCGAGGCCGATGGCAAACAGCGTCAGCAGCGCCGGGACCAGGGCGATGTTGACCAGGCGCAGCCAGGTCTCCAGCCGCTCGATGTCCCGTCGCAGCTCCAGCTGCACCTGGCGCAGCTGGCCGCGGGTGCGGACGATCTCGGCGCGGGCCGCGTCGATCTCGGCACGCTGTTCCGGTGTGATGACGGCATTGGCCGGGGCACCCTGGCCACCACCCTGGCGCAGCTCGCGCAGGCGGCGCTCGGTGGCTTCCAGGCGCTCCGTCAGCCCGCGCTCCGTTTGACGAAACTGCGCCTCGGCGTCGCGGCGGATGTCATCCACCAGGGCAAAGGGGCGCAGCGATTCACCGCGGGAGCGCAGCGAGACCAGTGCCTCGCCGCCTGCCATCGTGTCGGCGGCGTTGATCAGGAAGGCGCCGTTGTCGCTGATCGGCGTTGCCACCTGCTGGCCGAAGAAATCCTGGGTGCGGACCCAGAAGCGATCCTCCAGGATATCGGCGTCGTTGCCGACGATCAAATTGGCCGGGCCTTCGGTGCGGGCGCGATGGGCCGGGAAATCGGCCGGGCGCTCGGCGCCCTCGGGCGGGGCCGGCGGCGCGTCGAAGGCGCTGGTCAGCGGGCCGCGCAGGCGGGCCACGATGGTGCGGCTGGTATCGTCCGGCCGGAAATCGGCCAGCAGGCGGGCCGGGCTGGGGTCCGTCCGCACCGCCGCCGCGTCCACCAGCATGGAGCGCGTGCTGCTGGTGACCAGCGGGGTGAATTCCACCGTGGCCCCCTCGCGCCGGCGCACCTCGCCGGCGGAGGCGACGGTCACCTGTTGCAGCTCGGCGGTCGCGACTTCCGTGCGGTTCAGCCCATCCGTCGGCACATTGTACCAGGCGGCGTAGTCCACCGCCTGCACCCGGTCCCGCGGATCGGCCCGCACGCGCCAGGCGCCGCGGAGATCCAGCACCACCTTGTCCGACGGCGCCTCGACACCCCAGGCATTCAGCAGCCGCGACAGGGAGGAGGAGGTATCGGTCGCGGGCCGCTGGCCCGGGGAGGGGCGGGAGGCCTGGCTTTCGCTATGCGGGTCCGTCAGCGCAATCAGCCGCCCGCCACGCATCACGAACTGGTCGATGGCATAGAGCGTGGCATCCGACAGCCCCTGCGCATGCGCCACCAGCAGCACCTGCACATCCGGCTCGATCACCTGCGCGTCGATCGCCACATCCCGCACCGTGTAGAAGTTGCGGATCTGGTTCATCACCACGAAGGGCTGACCGACGCCGGGCTGGCGCATCATCATCGCCCGCGGATCGCCATTCAGCGGCAGCGACGAAATCACGCCCAGCACCGGTCGCGTCGGGTTGGAAAGCTCCCAGACCATCCGCGTCAGGTCGTATTCCAGGAAACGCTCGCGGTCCGGCTGGAAGAAGGGGATGGTCCGCTCATCGTCCAGCAGGTTCACGCCGGCCAGGCCGAAATAGACCTGCTCGCCGGACTGATCCACCGGCACGCCCTGGATGCCCAGCGCCATGGCGCGGTCCTCGGTCTCCGAGAAGGGCTCGGGGTCGAAGAACTCCAGACGGACCTTGCCGCCGGAGACGGCCGCATATTCCTCCAGCATCGCCCGCACCCGCTCGGCATAGGCGCCGTAGAGCGGAATCGCGGCGCCGAGGCGACGGGAATAGAAGACGCGGAAGGTGACCGGATCGGCCAGGCCCTGGAGCACCTGACGGGTGCCGTCGGACAGCGTGTAGAGGCGGTTCTGCGTCAGGTCGATGCGGGCGCGGGACAGCAGCCGGTCGGCCAGCATGTTCACGCCGACCAGCAGCACGGCGGCCAACGCCAGGGCCAGCAGCGCGGAAAGGCCGCGCTTGCCTTGGGGCTTGGCGGGATTGAGGGACATGCTCATGAGGCTCAATCCGCCTTCCGCTGGTCGATTGCGATGGTGTTCGCAAACAGGAAGAAGGCCATGAAGGAGGCGAAGAACACGACGTCCCGCGCCGAAATCACGCCCCGGGTGAAGCCGGCAAGACGTTCCGTGATGCTGATGCTGCGGGCGATATCGGCGAGCTGCGGCACGCGCTGCGACAGGAACTCCGTCACCACCGGGCTTCCGGCGGCGGTCAGGAAGAAGCAGGCGGCGACGGCGAGGACGAAGGCGATGACCTGGTTCTTCGTGAGCGCGGAGATCGCCGCACCGACCGCCAGGAAGGCGCCGGCCACCATCAGGCAGCCGAGATAGCCGGTCAGGATCACGCCGTTATCCGGATTGCCGAGCATATTCACCGTGATGACCAGCGGGAAGGTCAGGACCAGGGCGATGGCGCAGAAGGCCCAGGCGGCCAGGAACTTGCCGACCACGGCCTCCCACTGCGCCAGCGGCAGGGTCAGCAGCAATTCGATGGTGCCGAGGCGGCGTTCCTCCGCCCATAGCCGCATGGTCAGCGCGGGCACCAGGAACAGGAACAGCCAGGGCACGAAGGTGAAGAAGGGCTGCAAATCCGCCTGGCCGCGGGCGAAGAAATTGCCCAGCGTGAAAGTCAGCGCACCGGCCATCACCAGGAAGATGACGATGAAGACATAGGCCACGGGGGTGGCGAAATAGCCCGCCAATTCGCGGCGGAAGACAGTGACCATGCCACCCATCACGCGGCCTCCACTTCAGCGGGAAGAGTCAGCGCGCGGAAGACGGCATCCATGGTCGGGCCCTTGGCCGCGAGTTCCGCTGGCGTCGCATCGGCCACGACGCGGCCGCGCGCGATCACCACGGCGCGGGTGCAGACGGCGGCCACTTCCTCCAGGATGTGGGTGGAGATGACGATGGCCTTTTCCGGCGCCATGGCGCGGATCAGGTTGCGGACCTCGTGCTTCTGGTTGGGGTCCAGGCCATCGGTCGGCTCGTCCAGCACCAGCACGGCCGGGTCGTGCAGCAGGGCGGCGGCCAGGCCGACGCGGCGTTTGAAGCCTTTTGACAATGTCTCCACCGGCTGGAGGCGGACGCCTTCGAGCTGGGTCAGCGACATGGCATGCGCCACCCGGTCACCCAGCGCGGAGCCATGGAAGCCGCGGGCACGGCCGCAGAACTGGAGGAAGCCGGTGACGGTCATCTCGGGGTAGGTGGGCGCGCCTTCCGGCAGGAAGCCAAGGTGGCGCTTCGCCGGCACGGGGCGATCCACCACATCCTCCCCGCAGATGCGGGCGGTGCCGGAGGTGGGCGTCATGAAGCCGGCCAGCATCCGCATGGTGGTGGATTTGCCGGCGCCATTCGGGCCGAGGAAGCCCAAAACCTCGCCCTTGGCGACGGAAAACGTCACGTCATCCACGGCCGTGAAGGCCCCGAATCGTTTCGTCAGGCGCTCGATCTCGATCAGCGCGGTCAATGCCGGCACCCCCCGGTTTTATACAGCGCGGCGATTAAGGAGGCAGGGGGAGGGATGCAAGCCCCCGGTCGGCTCGCGCGCCCGTGAGGCCGGCCGTTACAGTTAAATTCATGAGATTCGGAGATAATCCTTTCTGCTAAATCTCAAGGACATCCAGCCGTGAATGCCATGCGCCGCTCGGTCGTCAAGCTTCTGGGCGTATTGTTCGCCGTGCCGTTGCTGGCACTCCTCGCCATGGCGGGACTCCAATTGCAACATAGCCTGTCCGGCCTCAAAGCCGCACAGGACTCGCTTGGAGTCGCGGAGCTTGACCGCATGCTGTTCACGCTGGCCCAGGCGCAGCGCAGCCCGACCGCCCTGATCCAGACGGCGGTCCTGACGGAGGACAACCCGAAGCCCCGCATCGACGCGATGTTCCGCGAGATCGAAGCCACCACGCGCCAGACGATGGAGGCCGTGGAGCGCCAGCGCGACCCCACGCTGGCCGCGCCGCTCCGCGCGCTGCAGGAGGCGCTGGCGAAGGTTGGCCCACAGATGTCGGCGTTGGAGGCGCTCTACGCCCGGCCGAGGGGCGAGCGTGATGTGCGGACGCTGGCCGCGCTGTCCCAGGCGCAGCGAGATGTGAGCGATACCGTCAACGACCTCAGCCAGGTGGTCAGCACCCGCATGCGCATGACCAGCCCGCTGGCCGCCGAACTGGTCATGGTGCGCCAGCAGGCCTGGGAACTGCGCGCTGGCTTCGGGCAGAATTGCTCCCTGCTGCGGCCCTTCATCACCACCTCCCGGCCGCTGGATGCGCAGGCGGAGGCGCAATGGGCGCGGGTCGGGCAAATGGCAGCCGGAAGTCGCGAAATTCTGGAGCGCCTGGTTTCCCGCGAAGGCGCCAGCCCGGCGCTTCGCCAGGCGCTCGGTACGGCAACAGGCCAGATCGACCAGGCCAGTGCCATGATCCGCGGCGCCGTGACGCGGCTGGACGGCAGCAACCGCCCGGTGATGCCCGCCGCCGACTGGACCGCACAATGCAACGCCCCCTTCGCCGCGATCATCGCGGTCGGCACCACCGCCCTGGATGCCGCGGTGGCGAATGCCGAGGCGGAGGAGGCCCTGGCCCTGCGCAACCTTGTCATCGCCGCAACCATCCTGGCCGTGACCCTGGCGCTGAGCCTGGTCGCGACGGTGGTGCTGCTGCGCCGCCTGGCGCGGCCCGTGACGGCGCTGAACCTGGCCGTCACCCGGCTGGTTGCCGGCGACCTGGCGACCCCGGTGCCGCTGCCGCGCCAGCCGGATGAGCTGCGCAGCATGGCCGAGGCGCTGGAAGCCCTGCGCGAAGGCGCCGCCCGGGCCGAGGCGCTGCGCGCCGAGCGCGCCACCCAGCAGCAGGCGCAGCTGGCGCGGGCCGAAAGCGTGGCAACCCTCTGCCGCGGCTTTGAGGCCGGCGTGGCCGGCGCGTTGCAGGATCTCGGCGGCGCCGGGGCGCGGCTGCAAGGGGCGGCGGGCCAGATGCGGGAACAGGCCGGCCGCACCGGCGAACAGGCGACCAGCGCATCGACCAGCGCCGGCATCGCGATGGACAGCGTGAGCACCGTGGCCGCCGCGACCGAACAGCTCGGTTCCTCAATCCGGGAGATCACGGCGCGCGTCCAGGGCTCGGCGCAGGAAGCGCGGCAGGTCAGCGCGGAGGCGGCGCGCGCCGAGGGCGTGGTGCAGAACCTCGCCACCGCCGCGGACCGGATCGGCGAGGTGGTGGGCCTGATCCGCCGGATCGCCGGCCAGACCAACCTCCTCGCCCTCAATGCCACGATCGAGGCGGCGCGCGCGGGGGAGGCCGGCAAGGGGTTCGCGGTGGTGGCCTCGGAGGTGAAGAACCTGGCGGTGGAGACCGCGAAGGCCACCGATGGCATCGCGACCCTGGTCGGCGAGATCGGCAGCGCGACGGAGGCGGCGGTGAAGGCCACGCGCTCCATCGCCCAGGGCATCATTGGCATCGACAGCTCCGCCACCGCGATCGCCGCGGCGGTGGAACAGCAAAGCGCTGCGACGCAGGAAATTGCCCGCAGCGTGCAGCTGGCGGCGACCAGCACGCAGGAGGTGACGGGCACCATCGGCCTGGTGGCCAATGACAGCCAGATGACCGGCATCGCCGCCGATACCGTCTTCACCGCGGTGCAGGAGGTGGATGGCGTGGCCAAGACCCTGCAGGTGGAGGTGGAGCGCTTCCTGGCGGAGGTGCGCGCCGCCTGAACGGGTGGACGCTACCCCGCGTCCAGCGTCGCCAGCGTGGTGTCATGCCCGAACAGCGCCAGCAGGCCGAGCGCCGCCTGTCCGCGGGGCGTTTCCAGCGGTGGGTCGCGATGCAGCAGCACGGCGGCGTCCTGGTGGGCGAGGTGGGTGAGGCGGGCGATCTCCTCCGCCTCCTCCTTCGGGTCCAGCAGCCGGGCGCCGGGCAGGCCGGATTGCCGGGCGCCGAGGGCCTGGCCGCCGCCGCGGGTGAACAGGTCCTCCTCCGCGATCCGGAAGCCATCCTCCGTATCCCGCAGCACCAGCAGGCGGCGCTTCTCGGCCTCCCCCAGCGCGGGGGAATGCACCAGCAGGCAGGAGGATGGCTTGGCGCCGCGGCCGACGCGGCCACGAAGCTGGTGCAGCGCGGCCAGGCCGAAGCGCTCCGCCTGTTCGATCAGCATGATGGTGGCATCCGGCACGTCGACGCCGACCTCGATGACGGTGGTGGCCACCAGAAGCTGGGTGCGGCCGGCGGCGAAATCGGCCAGCGCGGCTTCCCGCACCGCCAGATCCTGCACGCCATGCGCCATGCCGACCTTGCCGGGGAAGCGGGCGGCGAGTTCGGCGAAGCGGTCCTCGGCCGCCACCGAATCATCGCGCTCGCCACCCGTTATGGCGCGCACCACCCAATAGGCGCGCTCGCCGCGGGCGATCGCCTCGCCGAGGCGGTCGATCACCTCCGGCAGCCGGTCCTGGCTGACGATGCGCGTCGCGATGGGCTGGCGGCCGGCGGGCTTGCCTTCGAGGCGGCTGACCGACATCTCGCCCCATTGGGTCAGCAGCAGGGTGCGCGGGATCGGCGTGGCGGTCATCACCAGCATGTCCGCGTCCTGGCCCTTCTGGGCCAGCATCAGCCGCTGGCCGATGCCGAAGCGGTGCTGCTCATCCACCACCGAAAGGCCGAGGTTGCGGAACACCACCGCCTCCTGGAACAGCGCGTGGGTGCCGACGACGATCTGCACCATGCCATCCGCCAGGCCGCGCAGCACCCGCTTGCGGGTGGCGCCCTTCACGCTGCCGGTTAGCAATTCCACCTGCACCCCGGCCGGGATGCAGAGTTTTTCGAGCGTCCGCAGATGCTGGCGGGCCAGCAGTTCCGTCGGCGCCATCAGCGCGCCCTGGGCGCCGGATTCCACCGCCTGGAGCATGGCCAGCACCGCGACCAGCGTCTTGCCGGAGCCCACATCGCCCTGCACCAGCCGCAGCATCCGGCGGGGACTGGCCATGTCCCTGGCGATCTCGGCCAGCGCCTGGGCCTGGCCGGCCGTGGGTTCATGGCCGAAGGCGGCCAGTGCGCGGGCGGCCAGCAGCCCGGTGCCGGGCAAAGCACGGCCCGGCCGGTCCCGCTGCCGCTGGCGCACCAGGGCGACGGCCACCTGATGCGCCAGCAACTCGTCATAGGCCAGGCGGCGGCGGGGCAGGGCGGGGATCGGGCCGGTCGGGCGTTGCAGGGCGCGGATGGCGGCCGCAAAGCCGGGCCAGCCTTCCTGCGCCACCAGCGGGGCATCGGCCCATTCCGGAACATCCGGCAGCAGGGCCAGCGCCTGGTCCATGGCATTGGCGATGCGCTTGCCGGTCAGGCCGCGCACCATGGGCCAGACCGGCTCCACCAGCGGCA
>LNFM01005302.1_pt1 | contig 30503 bp, 21 predicted proteins | sample 596031 | NCBI WGS metagenome assembly LNFM01 (sample SAMN04254537, study PRJNA301005) | activated carbon metagenome | isolation source: dual media filters at the Ann Arbor, Michigan drinking water treatment plant | place: USA: Ann Arbor
TGGCGCTGAACCAGGTGGGCGGCACCATCAGCCAGCAGGAGAAGGAACTGATCATGAGCGTGATCGGCACCGTGATCCTCTACCCGCCGGCGGACGACGGCAGCGGCGCGATGCCGCGCTATGTCGAACCCAGCATCGTGGGCCTGCGTGATCTGCTGCTCGGGCGCGGCACCTCCACCACGGAGGGCAACATCGATATCGACGTCTACGTTTGCGACGAACCAGTCGAGTGCCTCAATCCCGCCCGCACCACCGTCTCTGCCAAACCGTACACGCGCATGGTTGCCGAGCGGCTGCGCCGCATGTCCGACAACATCGTGACGCGCTCCCCGCAGACGAGTGCGGACATCGGTTTCATCAACAACACCACGGAGCCCGTCTACAAGATGCTGGCAGTCGCCAATGCCGTGCCCGGCTCCAACACCGCCGAGACCCTGATCGAAACCTACAAGGACGTGATTGCGCTCGATTATGCCGAGACTTTCCTCAATCGCGTGATTCGGCAGGCCATGACCGCGCTCTCGCAGACCCTGAAGCGCACCGCGATCGAACAGCAATACGTGGAGACGTTGAGGAGCAACGCCCAGGAAGCCCAGCGGCAACTGCTGACCGAGAAACAGACCGCGTACGCCAAAGTGCGCTCGGTCTCGTCCATGACGCAGGACTTGCAGACCTTGGAGCGGCAGCTCTGGAGTTCGATGCCCTCCGCGGTAAAAGCAATGCTCGATTTCAGCGCCAACTCGGGCGCACGCGGATCCTAGCTGACAGTGGGCCTGACCGGCACCCGCTGGCCAGACGCCAACCATCCACCCCATGTTTGAAATCTACGCCTACGGCAACGTCGATACCCTAACTGGGGTGTTCAATGCCATTGCCGCCATCATGGGTGGCGACGACTATTTCGGCCTCATCAAGACCGTCGCGGTGACCGGCGTGCTGGTAGCGGCTTTCGCGGGCCTCTTCACGCCGGGGCGTTTCCATGGCTGGGGCTGGTTGATGGGATTCCTGTTCCTCTATTACGCCCTCTTCGTGCCCAAGGCCGATGTCGTGATCATTGACAAACTGGGCAGCCAGACGCCAGTCGTGGTCGGCAACGTCCCGATCGGGGTCGCCTTCTTCGGCCATTACACGAGCAAGGTGGGCGACGTGATGACGCGGTTCTTCGAGACCGCGTTCCAGGTGATCCCGGCCACCAACGCCCAGCTCCCCAGCGAACTCGCCTACCAGAAGAACGGCGTCATGTTCGGCAACCGGTTGATCCAGGCCTCCCGCAGAGCCAACATAACCGACCCGCAGCTACGCACCGACCTGATCGCTTACGTCTACAACTGCACCCTCTATGACCTGCAGGACGGCACCATCGATCCAGCCAGCTTCTCCCAGAGCACCGACATCTGGGCGCTGATGGGGACCCCGAATCCAGCGCGGTTTTCAACGTACGGCAACCCGGTTCAGGTCGATACCTGCCCCAATGTGTACACCTATCTCGCCAACCGCCTGCCCGCCGAAGTGGCCCGTGCCCGCGCGATGCTCGCCTTCCAGTTGAACCCCTCGCTCGACGCAACCACAGCGCAAGGCGTGATCGACAGCCAGATCGAGCAGGCCTACTACAAGACCAGAATCGCGACAGCGGCGCAAGGCGCCGCAGACCTCCTGCGCCAGAACATCATGATCAACCTGGTTCAGGACACGAGCAGCATCGTCGGCCAGAAGATCAATGACCCCGCTTCCGTCATGATCGCAACTGCTCGCGCCAATGCCACCGCCTCGATCAACTCGTCGTTCCTGACCATGGGCAAGGTCGCTGAGCAAGCCCTGCCCCTGATCCGCAACGTGATCGAGGCAATTATCTACGCCGTGTTTCCATTTGTTTTTCTGCTGTTCCTGCTGGCGCAGGGACGCGGCCTCGGAATGGCGCTCAAGAGCTTTGTGCTAAGTCTCGTCTGGATCCAGCTCTGGCCGCCCCTCTACGCAATCCTCAACTACGTAGCCACACTGGCGAGCGCCAAGAACCTTGAGGCCGCGGCACGCATGGGCACAGCAGCCCAGGGCCTTGCCCTCGAATCTGCGTCCAGCATCTACCAGGGTGCAATCTCCGATCAGGCCGTGGCAGGCTACATGGTAATTTCCATCCCGATCATCGCCACCGCCATCATCAAGGGCGGCGAAGTCGCGTTTCAGGCGGTTACAGGCGTAGGACCGATCCAGTCAGCCGTATCGGGAGAGTCAAGCGCAACGAGCAAGGGCAACGTCAGCCAGGACATGGTCTCCTTCGACCAGCAGCAACTCGCCCCGACCAGATCCTCCGCGTTCATGTTCACGACGAGCAACGCCCATGGCACCACCATTCAGGGCGCCGGCCCGGATGCAGGGGTATTCCGCTATCAGGCCACCCTGAGCCGGTTGGCCACGACTTTCACCTTTACGGAGAGGCAGGCCACAGCACTCTCAGAGAACGCACGCGAAGCAGAAACCCTCGGCCACAGTCAGCGTGAATCAATGCAGCGTAGCCAGGCTGCCGCTCTCACCCGTGCGCTTGGCATTCAAGAAAGCTTCGAGCGATCACAGCAGCGCTCCGGCGCAAGCACCACGTCCGACGGGGGCTCCACCTCGACGCAGCTCCAGTCACTGAACTCGGTAGCGCGCGAAGTGAACCGGCGGCTGGGATTGGGTGAAGACTCGACTGTTGGCAAGAGTGTCGCCGCATCAGCCTCGGTCGGCGCCATGATTCCCCTCACCGAGATCGGTGCGCAGGCGAAGACGGAGGGACGACACGTCGATCAGCAGCGACTCCAAAGCGCCTACGACTACGCACGCAAGGCAGTCGAAACCACACAACTGTCGGAAGCGACTGCACTCGTGAAGGAGTTCCGATCCTCCGATGCGTACCAATGGGCGCAGGGCAGCAAGACAGGCTCGACCTCCGGCTTCGACTCGTCGTATCGAGAGTCCGTTGACCTTCAGTCCTCCAGCGAGAACGCCTACGGTCGAGCCAAAGAACTCGCCCGTACCGCACAGTTCATGCGCGAGTGGAGCAGCGGCTCCCAGACGGATTTCACCAACTACGCAGCACGCAGGCTATCGGAGCGCGGGATGCTTCGCGAAGACGATCCGATCAAGTTGCAACGCGCCGTCACGGAGATCGCCTTCGCGTATGCGAAAGGCGGCGACGTGGGCAATCAATTTGTCCCTGGAGACAACCCGCTGACACCGAGTCGCCCCCTGCCCCAACTGCTTGGCTGGACATCATCGGCGCTGCGTGAGGATTTCGACCAAACCGACAAATCGAGCAGTAACGACGTGCTGCGGAATCAGGCAGCGACGAACGACAGTACGATCCGGGACCGCCAATCCCGTCAGCGCGTCACGCCGGGGCAAACCGTTGGCAATGACATTGCGACGCGAATCAGTTCGAGCGAAAGCCAAGCCTCCGCGACCCTCGATAGCCGTCGCCGCGAAGTCTCGCAGGAGCAAGGAACCCTGAGCGAGGATTACAACGCGACAGTCAAGTCCGGCAAGGTGAGCCGCCACCATGGGGGGAATCAGGCAGTGTGGGACACCGTTGGCGCGCAGATCGACAACCGCGCCAAGCTGGGTACGCCCCCGGAGAGGCCGAGCATCGGCGAGTGGCACACCAACAAAGACGGCGTCCCGGTTGCAGGACCAAAGCCCGAAACACGAGGCGCTGCAGGATCAGCCGCTCCGGCTGAACAGTCTGCGGGACCACAAGAAATCGGTCGTCCGACCGACGGGAAGGGAACGCCCGGGAACCGTTAGGAACAGCCGTGCGTCAGTCGTCGGCCGCGCCGATCTCCAAGCTGCCGAGTCCGTTTCCGGTCAGGTATCCAGGCGCGTCGTCACCATAGCGGCTGGCCGGATTTCCGGTGACCATTGGGTCATTGTGCAGCCAGCGATCAAAGTCTGGGTCAGTTGTCGGAGTCCCAATATCGAGACCCCCGGAAGCAGATATGGGTACCGACAGACCGGCCTGTATCGTTCCCTGAACGCTCGCGAACCAATCAGCTAAGAACGAGCGGAAATTTTTCAGCATCTCTCTGTTCAACCTTCGACCGCCGTCTTGGTGCCGCCCCCATGCTGCGTTACCCGGGGACGACACCGAATCTTGATTCCACCCTTCGAAAACGCTTCGTCTGACGCCTTGCTCGACCAAACGAATGCTTCGCCCGGACCCAAGTTTGCCATGCGTTCAGCTGACAGTGACGCTAGGGCGGCATTGGCCTTCTGAAGATGCTTGAGCCATGCAGGTGAATTGAACTTGTGGAGCACGATCTGGCTGGACAGCTCGATCAGCGAGACTGGGACCGACGGAGGGTCCTGACTCGCCACCAATACGCTCGTACCCTTATGCCGCATCTCGCGCACCACTTCGACCAAGCCCGCTACCAAGTCAGGGCTCTCGATATACTTATGTGCCTCGTCGAATACGACCAGCTTGTTGAAGCTTTGCCCTTGGAATTTTGCATCGGCAAAAAGCTGCAAGAGCACCACAAACAGGCCAAGAGCCTCATCCTTCTCGATAAACTCGTCGCGTAGATCGACGATGATCAATCGGCCTGGACGAATTACTTCAGAGAGATGCGCGGTGTCGTCGATATATTCGCCCGCTAGATCAAGGCGCATGCGCGCCAAGTCTTGTAGGTGGTCCGGCAATGAGGAGTTATCGATACCTTGGCGAAGGGCATCGATCGTCATGTTGCCCCGAAGTGCCTTCATCAGCCGATTTAGCTGGCGAATATATGTAGCCTGGTTGCCCACTGCCCCCATGAGAAAACGCCAGTGGCTGGACTGAAGTTCGGCCGCGGCGAACTTCAAGGGAAGCACCTCGATGTCCGGATACTCGGCCTTGCGCTCGTTTACCTTATCTGCGGGAGCCAAGAGCACTACATCTGACAAACCTTGTGGTTCCGCCCCATAGCTTTCCCGTAATTGGCGCACCTGCTGCTCAATCGAGTTCGGCAAAACCATCGACGTAAACTCCGGTCGATAGTCCATTGTCGGGCTGTAATGAAAGATTACAGTGGCGAGTGGGCGCGGTAATAGATTGATCCCGGGTATCTTCAGAGAAGCCATTTCCGCGATGGCTCCCAGTGTGTAACTCTTGCCGCCGCCTTGAACGCCGAACAGGCTGATCGTATGAGTTTGGTTAAGGTCCAGCGCCACCTTCCGACCGGCCACGTCACCGAGAATCCCGTATTGCGGCGATTCGCCACCTGTACCGAGAATGACATCAAATTGCGGGCCATTGCTCGATGACATCGCTTCCGTTGGCGGAAGCAGCTTCGTTTGATGGGGGCGGTCAGAAGTTTTCACGTCCAAAGGCACCTCCGGACTCGTGCTGGCCTTTGGGAGCGGGGAAGGCTCAATTGCAGCGATTGCGGCGGCAACTGGCGCCGCTAGTGGCGCACTGTCTCCCGCCTTCGGCTCTGCCGTTCCACGCGACAGAGAGTAATCCAGCGCAGTCTGCCCACCTGGCGCATCCAAGTCCTCGTCGCCCAACGGAACAGTACGCTCCCGCTGTGCTCCGAGAAACTCTGCCGTCTTTAGCGCAGGAATCGAGAACGCTCGCTCTCGTCTTCGACGAAGTTCTGCTGTCGCTTGCATGGCAGCGGTACCACCTCCTCCTTCGCTTGGCTCGGAACTCACACTTTCGGTCTCGGGCGCTGCTGCGTCTATCAGCTGTTGGATTAGGTCCGAGCCAACGCGGTGAAACTCGATCCCAAATTCCCATTCCGCCGGTTCGGTCCCCGTTTTTTGAAAGTCGAAAATCAGTGCGCTTTTCGTAAAACGGAGTTGGTAGCCAGCCTCAAGCGTATTCAGTAGATAGCATGCTTCGTCGTCTGCGTCCGAATCGATTGCACCGTAGCGGCGTGACCGGTCAAGATAGAACTCCAGGAGCGCTGCCAAGTCTCGCACCTTCATGGCACGGTCCGCGCGGTCTATCTCGGTACGATTCGGATCGAAATGCCATGCGATAACCTGTTCGCTTTGCGCGATCTGTGCCGCCACTGCCTGCTTAAGTTGGTTGTAGCCCGCAAGTCCACCTACTTGGGTGTAGCACTTGACCTCGACGAGGCGACAGGTGATCAGTCGTCGCGTGGCATCCAGATCGAACAATGCGAGATCTGTACGTCGAAATGACACTTCGTCGCCCAGTTCGTCGGCTTGCTGCTTCAGGGCTCGATAAAGATCGATATGCGCATCCAGCGGCACCACGATCTGGTTGGCGAAAACGCCCTGATGTTCCAAGTAAAGGCGAGAGAGAGCCAGCCCGAGAGCCTCAGCGCGCTGATTCGGTGCAGATATCAACTTCAGGGCAAGTCGTCCCGATAGCGACCGAAGTTGCTCCAAAATGACTAGCGCATGCGCGCCGTCGACCCGAATCCCGTAATCAGCCAGAACCGGCCTAAGCAGCGCCTCCAATTCGGCGACCGAGCGCGAAGTTATGACGAGTCGATGGCCCAATGCATTGGCCATGTCCGGCGAATGGTCAATGAGGTAATCCGGTCGCGATGGGTGATGTCGATGATCGAAGAACTCAATCCCCATGTTACGGTCGAGTGTGACGACCCAGTCGCTCACCTCGTGCACCTGATGGAGAAGGGCTCGCTCATCGCTGTTCAAGACCAGCGTTACAACGGGGCGAAGATTGACGCCTACTTGGCCGGTCGCCACTGCGGCCGTTGCCGTAGAGATCGTCCGGGCGAGCCCCGACAGGAGATCCGTCAGTTCCTCTTCGCCGTCAAGCGGTTTCACGGGACCGTGAAGCGGACGCCTACGCCACGCGACAGTGGTCTCGTCCTCAACATAGTCCACCGCAAATCGCTGAACCAATCCATGGACGGCTGAGGTCTCGGAGCGTGGCGATGCTCGCATCACCTGTATCTCTTCAGCGGGGAATACGTCAAACAGCATCGAGATGTGTGCCGCGTGTTGTTCGGGGCTGTCCCGGAACTCGGAAGCGGCGCGAATTGCCAAGCGGAGCTTCGGCCGAATGTGGCTCTCCGTCGGCGTGACAAAGGCGTCGGCTTCTTTGGCGGTTGTTCCCGAATCGGGAGAGAGCAACGAAACGAGTGCTTCACCGACGCCCGGCATATCGGGATCCGGCACAAAAAGCCTAATGTCATACCGCAAGTCGGCAAAGGCGGGCCGGCGCTGGAGCTCAAGCAGCATGTCTGCAAGGACCGTGGCGCGTCCGGCGTTGAAGGCATTGACCACAAAGGTCCGCACGTACGGGTGTTGGGCTAGGTAGCGTTGTGCCCTCGATGCCAAGTAGGCACCGTCAATCATGGCGCCGCCGATCGCTGGTTCCGGTATCCCTAGGACCGCACACACCTCACCGACCAAGCCCCGCGGATCAGTCTCGTGAGACGGCGCATACAGTGACCAGAACGGGTTGAGATTGTCCACTGCCGTAAGTACATGCCCCGCCTCGGTGGGTAATACCGGCGGGAAGGCTGCAGGCGCCAACTGCTTCAGCAGCGCGTCACGTGTTGGACCAATGAATTCGCGAGGCCCATTCTTAGCCGCTTCAAGCCACTTGCGGCCTACCTCGGCCCACGTCGCGAACCATATTGCCCTCAGCGGATGAAGCGGCGACACGAGCGCAGCTTCGCGATAGCGATCACGGTAATCGGTTATCGCAACTCGGATTGAATCAATGGAAAGGATGCGCCGCAGATCAACCAGCGCTCGTTGAGCTTCGGGACCATCGCCCGTGTCAGCCTTCTTTGCTGCAGCCTGCACCAGGTCCAGGTAGGCGCTGGCGTATTCCAGGGCCAGCGGCTTCAGTACGAATGGATCGGCGCCCTGTGTTACCAGCTCTTTTGGCGTCGTTCGTACTTTCTCAAAGTAGCGCCTTCGCACTTCGACGAAGCGCTCGGACTCGACACCTTCTGGCCATCCCGTGAGATCCACCACGGCCGGTTTAGCGACACCCTGTGTCACAGCCATGCGCCAACTGATGGCGCTATCCGGTGCCGCCAACATACGCCGCTCCAAGTCCAGCAGCACGGGTGACAACGGAACGTGAACCGCCCCCTCGCGGCCCAGCTTGACCTCCAGTGTTGCACCGCTCAAACCGCGCCCACGTCCTTTGTGATCAAGCCACTCCACGCTGGAAACACTTACCCCGGCCGGATCCCTTTCCTGCGACACCGCAATGAATTGCGCCCTCAAGCGTGCGTGTGCCAAGCTCGATTCTCTCGGGACAGCCCTCTGGCGCGGCTCAACCTCTACATCCTCGTCAGTAAGGACATAAAAAAGGTCGCTCTCGTTCGGTCGAACAACCCCGGCCTCCGGTGCCGGATTCCAGGGCACCGGCTTCCCGGCTTCATCAATGAGAGGTATGAGATCGCCGTCTTCCGTCTCAGCGAGCAGGCGAACGAAGTGCCAGCCCTCCTCCCATTCAATCTTGCCAATCGATGAAAAGGTAACCGTTGCGGCGTCCGTGGCTCGAGTCCAGGCAGCCTTGCGGCGCACCAGCCCAATCGGACCGTTATCCCGAGAGACAACTTGCGCGACAAAACGACGCAAACCCTGAACCCTCGACGGATGCGGATCTACGCGAAAGCCGACACTGAACTTCCGCAATCCACCCTTCCCAATGGGCAGAACCCGCTGTCCGATCAGTTCAGCAAGGCGCGGGTCCTTCTCCGCATCCTCTACAACCGGTAGGTCGAGAGTGACGTCACCGATGAAAATGGAATCGGGACTTGCGCCGCCGTCTTCGAACTCCCATTTGTTGAACGCCAACGGCCAATTGGATCGATCAAAGACGACGGCGCGCGTCCACAGTCTCGGATCCTCCACGCCGGAGTTGGCCAGGAAGTCGCCCAGCGTCTCCCGAAATTCGGGCGTCGCCAGACCAAGATCAAGCGCGCGACCGCGTTCCGAACGCGAGGACCATGTAATTCGCTCCACGCATTGCCTGTTCCGGAATGCTCGCGCTGGAGCGCGCTCCGGCTGAACCAGCAGGGCAAAATCGGGAACCAGTCCGATTTCATACAGAGAGGCCCCGATTGCTTCCGGATCGTTGCCGTTGACCTTCCCGGTCAACAGGAAGCGCACGATCGCCAGCCCGTCCGCGAACGGCCAAGGCTTGTCCCCCTCAGCTACCACTCGCAATACCTCGCCCACGGGACCTCGTATCGCGGTTGGCAACTGATCAACGAGCTGCCCGCGCAACGTCTCGTAGATGCCTCCAACGCGGATTTCCTCGAAGGTGGCAACGCCGAAGGAATCTTCGGCAGAGGCTCGAAGATCATTCGGCACAAATACCAATAGCGGCGGGCGCTGACCGCCATCGGGCAGCGGATTACGCAACTCGACAAGCTTGGTGCTGGATACGGAGATGTCCGCCGGGATCCGGTTGGTGCCATCGGACAGCACAACTGCAGTTAGTCCGGGAATCTCCGCGTGCAACCGCCCGCAGAGCCGAACCATCAGGTCCCGGTCGAGGTCGGTAATGCGCATGCAATGGCCCGCCTCGCGGGCTTGTACACGTCCCTTTAGCCAAGGCAGCAGGACGCCCTCCAAGGCATCCAGCAGATCGGCCTGCGTCAGTTCTTGAAGACCTTGCTTCATGGGCCGACTTCCTGATCGTCTACTCCGACGCGATAGCGTGGGGTTACGGTTTGCGTCACATAGGCATCAGAAAGATCTCGGAAAAACCCGATCTCGCGCAGCCGGGATACGAACGCTTGTACGTTGGCGCGCAGTGCCTGCCTATCCTCGATGCTCGCCGGGCCAAATCCCTCGCCCTCGGGCAATTGGTCGATGTGCAATCCGTAACGCTGCCGCAGAAACGTAAGGAGTTCATCGACTCGCATTTCTCCCGTGCGGAAACCTTGTCCAGCTGGCTGCAGCACTGCAATCTGCAAAAGCACCTCGAGAAGACGACTATCAAGGATGAACCGGCGCGGTGCGCTGCGGGTGCGCCCCTGCGAAAGAAAGGCTCCTGGACGATTCTTCTGCATCAGCGCATCGAGGCATTCTGTAATGTATTGCCGATGGAATGCGCCGCGGAGAGCGACAAGGAGTTCGATGTACTTGTCAAACTCTGGCAGTTTCATCTCCGCCAGCGACGCGAGTTCGGGATCCAACCCGTTCTCCTCCCCGGCCATGTCCTCGAGCACGCTAGACAGCCGGGCGCCGAAAAACTTTTCTCGTTCTACGGCAAGAGCTTCGCGCTGCAATCCGAGTACGTCGCCCACTGAAAAATGCCCGGATGCAGGACGCGTAAGCTTTCCTTTCCTGTTCTGGTCTTCCGCAAACTCGTCGAGCTTCTTTGTAACAAAATACGACCGGACGAAAGCCGGAATACGCCGGTAATGCGTATCGGCACTTCGCTCCGCAAGACGTGCCACGGGAGAGTCCGGATTTCCTGCAAGATCGACTAGCATGCCCACGCGATAAGGACAATCACCCTGCGGATTAGCGGCTCTACGAGGATCGACCGGACAGGTGCCTTCCGCACAAATTGGATCACCGCCCTTGCGACGCGCCAGTGCCGGCAGGAGCTTAAGGAGCCGCAGGTGATACAGAGCCAGGTGGAACGAGAGCAGGAGCTTCAGGTAATCCACCATCACCGAGCGCGGAATGAATGAGCGATAGAAGAGCAGTCGCTGAATGTCTTCCGCCAACAAATCGGCCGACCCTACGCACAGTGGGGCGAATCGCTCCCCTGCATGTCCCGGGTCTGCCTCGTCCTTGCGCTGACTAAGGAAATGCAGAAGCGTGGCTGTTTCGATGTCGACAACGGCGTTCGGGTCGACTTTGTTCGTGACTTTGTCGTAACCGTCAAAAAAGAACGACTTGAGATGTTCGATTGCGTGAAGCCCAGCCGAATGCCGAGCGTGCACCAGAACCTCATAGATCTGCTGAGCCGCGCCATAATCGCGAGCGTGTTTGGGATTTCGAAAGCGATAAGTGAATCCGTGCAAGGGCCTCGGGCCAGCGACTGCCTCGTTGCGTTTTCCTCGGTTCACAATGTCCATCAAATGGGTCTCTACCCATCGCTCGATGATCTCCCGATGCGCGCCGAAACCTTTGAACTGCTCCGGGTGCTCCATGATCTCGTCTACAAAGTCTTTGATGGTCAACTCTCGCTTCTGGCGGAATCGACTAGGAAAGCCGTTGTGCGCGATCCGCTCGAAAAGCCCGAGAAGCACTCGGTCCATCTCGATATGCTTGAAGTCGATGTAGCTGATCTTTGACAGGCGGAACTCGCGGTCACGCTTAAGCAGAGGCATCAGGCCACCTCCTTCACGCGAGCCATCTCCAGCTTCCCGTCCGCCATCCGAGCCAACCTGTAGAAGTCGTGGCCAGAGGTCGTCAGCATGATTTCCCGGTACGGGGCTGCGTTGAGGGCGTTCTTGAATACCGCCAGGCTCAGGTAATACCCCTGAATCTCCTCGACGCTCGGTCGATATCCCTCATTCAGCCGCGCGAGCATCTCGAACATGTCCAGGTTGATAAACAGCTCGGCGGGTTCAGCGTTGGCAGCTTCCAGTTCATATCGCAACACGAGTCCTGTTGGCAGGTGCTCAACAAAGCGTGCGCGATCAGCGTCGTCTTTCACTCTTAGGGCAAAGCGCTCCAGGGGGAACAGGCGATAGCTGCGAACCGTCCCACCCTCGACCTGGCGCACCTGCAATGCAAGGCTTCCGGCCAGACGCTCCGGTCGCAACAGTCCTTCGCCCCGGTTGATGGCATGCAGTATGTTTGCACGGAGTTCGTCCGGGGTTTCGCGGCTGCGCACGATATTTACGAGTCGATCTGCGGTCCGGTAGGGAAGCATGCCGCTCCAGCCATTGTCCCTTCGCTCGAAGAAGTTCCGGCGGCGTGCCATTGCGATGTAGCCGCGATGCGCCGCATTGCGCTGCGGACTAGGTGTGCCGGAGTAATCCCGAGGAAGCAATTCAAACAAACTCGCCATGACTTCGCGATCGAAGCTCGATCGTTGTTCGAAGCGGAATAGCCCGCGGTCATCCGGTGACAAGAAATCGAGACCGCGGTCGAAGCGTGGATCCTCGGCAAGACCAATATCGACGTCGGCCAAAAGGGTTAGCAGGCGATCCGCGGTTTGAACGCCGCCACCCATCCAGCTATTGAAGTAGTAGCTCTTCGCAATTTCCTCCCGCTTGCCACTCGCATAAAGCGCATGGATCTCGTCGCAGTCTCGATTACCCGTCAAGGTGAACGAGAGTGCGGAGCGCAGATCCCGCATGGTGATATGAAGACGCCCTCGCAGATGCGTCATGGTATAAAGCGTCTTTAGCCGCTCGATTGCCTTCGGCCCTGCGGTCACGTCCTGGAAGGTCCGGGCGTTGTGAAGCGCATAGCAAGAGGCCTTTAAGTCGCAACTCTCGCAAGGCGACCAGAATCGTTGCTCCGTCATGCGAAGCAGTTGCCGCTCCAGAATCGACCCGTCTTTTGCGTCTGCGACAACGCTGCGCAGGTTCAGATTGATTACTGCAATGCCGTGCGAGGGTTCGCCGCTGGACAGTCCACGCAGCACGAGACGGCGCAACGCGGGAAACTGCTCGGCATTCGAAGCCAAGAAATCAACCAGCCGGCCTTCATTGATAGCTATGAGGCGACTTTCCCGCGCAGTCCAATCCTTCTCCGATGCGCCCGAGAACGGCGCAAAGAACTGCCTAAGAACCTCGTCGTTGCTCTTTGCACCCTCGTCCTGGCTCCCGTCGTAGTTGAGCAGGTAATCGCGGCCATGGAGGGTGAATCGACAACCGTTGGGCAACGATCGATCAAAGTTTGCTCCGGACGCGTGCGCCTGATGTTCAAGTTTCTGGAGGAACGCCGTCTTGCCGTCTCCGGCGTTCCCTGAAATCAATACCAAGCGAAACTCCCCGCCGAGCACCGCCGGTACCAATTCGCGGTCCAATGCCGTGTCCACATAGGAGTGCTCACCCAGCGCGTCGAGCCCGCGAGTACCACAGTTGCTCCTCCTGCTCTGGCTGTAAAGCGTAATCAGGTGAGATACGTAGGGGTTAGTGTTCGGTGCGGCACCCGCAAGAGCAATGCTCGGATGTGGCGCTGTCGGTGGAAGAAGGCGACGAGCAGCACGCACTTGATCAAGCGCCTCCTGTAACGCTAGGGCTGACGCATAGCGCTGCGCTCGCTTGGGTGCAATCGCCCTGAGGACGATCTCGACGAACTCTGGAGCCAGATCGGCAAAGCCTGAAAGTTCCCGCGGATCTGGCGCTGGCGTACCGACCGGTGGTACCGTCACGTCCCACGGGTAGCGCCCAGTCAGGGCCTCATAGATGGTCAATCCGAGCGCATACAGGTCTCGGTCTGCCCGCTCTCCATTCTGCGGGATCACCTCCGGATCGAAATCCGGTGGAAGATAGCGCCGAGAGCCACCTCCGCGCGCTTCGTGATCCCCCGCCTTGACCGAAACGTTGAAGTCGATGATCTTCGCGCCACGGTCCGTCCACAGCAGGTTGCGCGGCTTGATGTCGAAGTGAAATACACCGTGAAGATGCAGGTGAGTTAAACCAGCGGCTACCTGCTTGGCTAACTCAAGAGTGTCTTCGGGAGCGAGCAATTGTTGCTCGATCATCTCGCCGACATCACTGCCCTCGATAAATTCAAACAGTATGAAAGGCGGACCGTTGCCCGGAATTACATCGGCATCAAGTACACGTACAACATTCGGATGCTCGGGGATACGTACCAGTTGCTGGTACTCCCGCTTCAATCGTTCGATAGTCGAGTGGCGATCGTGCAAGACGAGCTTGATTGCACGAGTGACATCGCCCAAAGTGTCGATCACCTTGTACACAACACCGAAGGAGCCTGGCCGCCCCAACCGCCTCTGCACCACGAACTTGTGGGTCAACTCGAAACCCGGCGCCAAATTCTTGTAGTCCAACACAGGGGCCTGCGGACTTGGCGCTGGCTCGGCAGCACGTGATTCCTCCGCCCGAGGCTCACGACGCGGCGCCATTAACGCGGCAAGTGCGCGTGCGGCATCTGCCGCCGAAGGACGTACCGCAGGATCGAAAAGGCAGAGCCTTTGAAGCCACTCGTCGAATCCGCCAGGCACCTCGGCAACGGCTACAGATGGTTTGACCGGGAAAATACCGTTCTGGTCGAAAACAACAGATGGATCGCCATTAAACGGCTTGTCGCCAGCGAAAAGCTCGTAAAGAATCAAGCCAGCGCTGAACACGTCAGAGGCCGGGCTCGCATTGCCCGGCTCGCGGAAGGCTTCCGGCGCGCAATAAGCGGGCTCGATTTCGTCGACGATCTCGTGCGCTATCGTGAGGCTACGATCTGTGCCGACTCTAGCGAAGTCAAACCCAATCAGTCGCAATCGCCCGTCAAGTCCGACCAACAGGTTTCCCGGAGTCAGGTTGCGATGCACGACGCCGTTGCTATGGGCGTGAGACAGTGCGTCCAGTAGTTCTCTGGCGATACGGTACTTCTGGTCGAGTGTGAGCGCGAGCGCGGGTCGCTCCAGGTGCACACGTAGCGCTTGACCGGAAACATCCTCTGTCACCAGCACATAACGGTCCCCCTCCTCCGTCGAGAAGAAGTCCCGCGCGCCGACAATATTGGGATGTCCCGGAAGACGACTTAAGGCGCGGTATGCAGTGGCAATTCGATTCCGTCGTGAATCGCGATCTTCGGCCGGCGCATATGGGTCAGCTTGATAGACACGCAGCAGCGCAGCGCCAGCACGCGCACCGACGAAGGTATTGAAGGCCCGATACTCAGTGTAGTCGTCAGTTTCTCCCAAGCGCTCCTGCACTTCCCAGTTGCCAAAGCGCAACGGTCCTGACCGAGGTTTCGCTACGCCCTGGATCGCCTTGATCACCATCGCCTGAAGTACGGAAATGGATTTCGAATACTGTCCCGGAATGCGCGCGGCATTCTGGAAAAAAACGGCTGAATGCTTGAGCGTTGTGACGTTACCTTCATCGCGACCATCGCGATCGCTTAAATAGGCGTCTGGCGCCGTCAATACTATGGCGGCGTCAACGTAAATACCCCGTAAGTCTTGCCGGTTCGGCTGACTTTCGGTGATGATGCCTTTCAATGCGCGGGCATGGCTGCGCAGCTTTGGAAGCGGTGAAGCGTAGGGCGATCTACCTTCCGGATACCACTTGGGTCCGTAGACATCGATCACGCCCCGCGTTCCCTTCACGTCCACGAGGTAGACCCCGTGTGGTGCTAGAACCGCGATGTCGATTTCCCACTTGTCGCCGTCGCGAGCTATTTCGAAGTTGTGAAGGACGAGGTAGCTATCGGGCAGATGATCCCGCAGATGAGCGATAGCCTGACGCTCGGCATCATTCACGGGCTGACCGATGGCGATGACTTTGCCCATTACGAATCCTTCTCGATAGCGCGCTCCACGAGCGCTACCGCATTCCGATCAAGGCGAGATGCCTCGTCTTCGAGATCCCACGAGAGCACCACAGGCTCAGCTATTTGCTCGCGGATTCTCTTCTCAGGCCACGGAATCATAATCTGGGCCAAATGGGTAGATTCGAGCTGCGGAATCGAGGTTCCAAAAGCATTTCTTACAACGGACCGAAATCCCACTGGGGACGCAAGTAAGGCAAACAAGTAGGCGGCATCCGTTCGTTCCTGCGCCACGATACGAATTAGATGGTTTGAAACTACACTTCCGTCCTGATCTGCAGTAACCCGCATTACTTGGCCGATTAACCCGCCAAGCTGCCCTGCGTCTTGCATTAGCAACCAATCGCGCCTGACGAGATATTCGTCAATCCCTGGAGCTTTCTTGCGCAGATATCCGCGCGGCTGCGGGTCGTAAGTAAATAGCTCTGCACCAGAGAAGTATGGGTAACCGTACGCCGGATCGGACACGTACGGCCGCTTGAAGATATTAGTTTGGAATACCCTGCATACGGCACCGAGCGTCTCCCTTGGCGCGAAACGCTTGAGTGCTTCTGCCGCCATAACACCGGGTGGCGAATGGTAAGCAGCATCAAGCCTCCCAAGTGACTTGGCGGGCAACTGAAACGTAGCGAATGTGGTGGGTGTTCCTTCCTGCGACATATCTGGCAGACTCAGACTTGAAAGTAGTTGCTCCCGAGACTGGCGCCGGAACACCGCTGCTTTTGTTCGATTACTTGCTGCCCCCTCAACAAATGAGTGCGCCTCGGCCTCAATTGCTTCGTCGAACCTTGGAACAAGCAATCCGCTGATATGCTCCGGTTCAATATGCTGAATGATCGCACCGTAGGTTCCGCTAGTTACCATCGGTATTCCGTATTTGCTGTTCAAGAAGGCGAACAAGTAGCCGGATGGAATAATCGCTTTATCCGGAACAACCCTAAGCACATCCTCTGTACAGGCCATTCCGTCCATGTCGGGACGTGAGTACGCCATTCGACCAACTGTGCCAGCCCTCGTGATTAGGGTCCATCCCTCATGGATAATCAACAGAGGATTGCTATGCACAGCCTTATTGGAAATCAGGCTGCAGTGCGTCAAGTCAGCTCGAAGAATGTCCGTGCTCGAAAGAAAAGGCGTGCCGTAGCGCGGATCCTCGACCCACTGCCTCTTGATTCGCCCTGCGTGGACAATCCCTGACATGCCACCGGCGGTGACTTCACACAAGCGTTGTGTCTTCGCTTTGAGTGATTCAAGGATGAACCGCGCTTCAACAGCGCCGCCCATGTATGGGGCGGTATCGAGTCGCATTCCCCAGCGCTGGATCCAGGTGAACGGCACCTCTTTCAGTCTCATGCCGGTGCCTCACCTGGAAACCACTCCTGCAAGGCATTGCGAAGGTCTATGAAAGCAGGGTCCTGGCATCCAATTAGGGAAATGCTACTCGTGATCGAGCGGTGAATAGCTGATGACCAGCCGATACCGCGACGGCGAACAACCGCCTCTAGGGCCTCCTTCGGTCGCGTCGGCTTGGACTGCCCATCCGGCCAATCCAATCCTGCGCCACGTATTGCCTCGACCATACTATCCACAGAGGTGAAGCCAAGCGGCGTCGCGACCCTATGGTTGCGCTGCCAAATCCATGCTTCGAGTTCGGGGTCGATGACAACAACCCGAAAGTGCCCGGCATTCCAGCCTGTCCGGAGAATTCGCCCAGACAATTCGTCCCGTAACTCAGAAGCGCCGCGATCCGTTCCAAATTCACGGTCAAATACCACTGCTGCGTGGCGGTGCCTTCCACGATAGGCCTGAAGCCACTCATGGCCTTTACTGAATACTCCTGCGTCGCATCCAGGAATCCGGATCAGATCCTCGGCCGGATCGAACTCGAATGGGCGCGTATTCAGGTTATATGGCGCGTTGAAGTCCGGCCTCTTGAGAAAGGCTTCAATCGCCTTCTCCATCGTAAGGTCAGCGACGAATACGACCAAGTCTCTCATCCCAGGACACCCGCCGCGAGCAGAGAACCGAGATCGATCTGCCCGTGCCATTCCTTCAATCGCGGGTGCTCAGTACCGCGGACGATGCTGGCCGCTCCGTTGGCCTCCAATCGCGCGCAGAGGACCTGATCCAGCTTGCTCGCTGCAAGCACCACCGGTGAGTGTGAGCTGATGAGCACCTGAGAGCCATAAATGGACTGAAGTGATTGCAGGACTGCCTCCACCGCCTTCGGGTGGATGCCGTTCTCGGGCTCCTCCGTGATGATCACCGCAGGACGCCGCGTGAGATAAGGGAGGACGGTCAGTGCCAGTATCCGTAGCGTTCCCTCTGAAAGACCTGACGATGTGACCTCGTAGCCTCCGTTGTAGGCAACGGCAAGGTAGGCATGATGGTCTTCCTCTCGCTCCCTGGCTCGGATTGAGGTGACCTGGGGAAGCGCGGTCTTTACGTGTTCAACCCAGGCACTGAACTTGTCGGTTTCCTTCTGAAGCTCTAGTACCAGCCATGGGAGATTTGCGGCATCCAACATCAGCTCGGCAGACAAACCCGGCGGGCTCGCGGACTGGAGGAGATCGGTATCCGGACGATAGAAGACACATTGTGTGGTGAGAAAGTCATAGAACCAACGCGCGGCGGGGAAGTCAGCGGACGACTCGAATTGCACCTTCGGCAAGGCAAGCATCTGTCCGTCCACATGCGCAGGGCGCGACTTCTTGGCGCGATGCGCCTCTGCCCTGAAATTGACTTCACCCTGCCGATCGCGCTCGATAATGAAGCGCCAGTCCCGATGGCGGCCTGTCTCACCATAAATACGTGAGCCTCCACGCTCTGGTTGGTTCGATAGGGAGAACAAGAAGAGATACTCGTTTCCGATCACCAACTGACGGTCGTTGAAGATCTCAAATCGAATCTCATATCGGACGAAGCGAAGCCATTTTTGTTCGTTGTTTTGTACCGGCCCCGACTGCGAAGGGAGAAGGGCCGAAACGACCGTCTCCGGCAGTTCCGCCTCAATCGACAAGATAAAATCGTTTCCTTGTGCGCCGAAGACGAGCTCGTTCAATGTTGAGCTACGTGGCGGGCGATCATGCAACTTCGCCGTAAAGGCCTGCGCGACCTCGCGCTGCAGAAGGCAGTCCGCGAGTAATCCAGGAATGTCCAGAAACGTCGTTTTGCCAGCCCCGTTCGCGCCGACAAGAACGCCATAGGACTGAAGATCCGTTTGTAGCAGCTCAAGGCAGCGATAACGTGTTGCCTCAATTCTAGTAATCATGAACCGGGCTCCGGATTCTTTTGCCGAAACTCACGGTAAGCCTCGGCGATCTTCGGCAGATCGTCATCGAGAATCTTTTTCTTTCGATGTAGGGTGCGGACAACTACTTTGCCGCCGATACGAATACGCTCCGTCTCGACATCGTCTTTCAGAATTTCCTCTCCGTCGGGCGTGCGCTCGTAGAGCGGTACACCGCGCCGGTCGAAGCCGACCTTTTCGGCCACTGCCATGAAGACAGGGTAGTCCACCTTGCGGCCGAGATCCTCGGCCTGAATCTCCTCGCGTGTCTTCCTCTTCAGAAATAGCAGGCTCGTGAGAATGTTGACGTTGGCTTCGACGATGAAGGTCTCGACTGGCAGATCGACACTTGCAAGGACCCAGCAGTGTCGAAGGATCCAGCGACGAATGTATTCGTCCCCTGGGTTACCGAGGATGCCGTCGGGGAGAACAATGCCCATACGCCCGCCAGGACGCAGCCATTCGATGCCGCGCTGTATAAATAGAACTTCGGGCGCTACAGCAGATTGATAACCATCCGCTTGGACGCCCGTGTTCTTGTTTGGCTGCTTTCTTGCGATTTCGTAGTTCCCGAGAATTGCTGGATCGGTGATTGGAATGTCAGACCCAAACGGCGGATTCGTCATTAGCACGTCGATGGAGCCTAGCGGGACTTTCTCGTTTGCTTCCTTCAGGCCCTCGAGATGTCCGGCGGGAAAAGTGAGCGAATCGATGTGAAAGACATTGCCTTTTGAGCCTGCCGCCATCATCAAATTCATGGTCGTCGCGCGAACCAGGGCCGGATCGAAATCGGAACCAAAGAGGTTTGTGTCGACGAACTCGCGGACATAGTTTCCTGCATCGAGAATGTCAGCCGTCTCTTCGCCCCCTGAGGGCATTTCGTTCTTGTACTTCGCCAGGATGTGGGCGATTGTCGCGACGAGAAAGCCACCGGTACCGCACGCAGGGTCAAGCACCCGCTCGTCCGGCTTGGGGTCGAGCATTTGCACCATTAACTTGATGGCGCCGCGCGGAGTGAAGTATTGGCCGCGGTCACCTCGAAGATTGGTCCCAACGATTTCCTGGTATGCAGCTCCTTTCGCATCAACGTCCGTGCGCCCGAAGTCGTACTTCGCGAGTTCGGACACCATGAACGAGAGCGCTCGGTCAGAAAGGGATATCTCCTCCCGACCCGTGAAAATCGGCTTGTACTGCTTTTTCACGTCTTCGAAGAGTGAAGTCACGCGCTTCTTGATCTCGCGACGCCCACCCTCTTCAAATTGCTCCGTTGGTCCCGCCCAGAAGCGGCGCTTCTCGCTGGGTTGCCGCTCGTCGTACATCTTGCAGAAGATCAGGTAAAGGAACTGCCAGAAGGCCGCGTCCTTGGACATCCCTTCGTTACCATGGATGAAATTGTGGCAACGGCGAAACGCGGTCCGAAGCATTTCTGGCTCGGCGCGGCGCATCTTGGCGCTGGATGCGACATCACGAGTGCCAACAGATTCATCCGCCTGAGGCCAATCTCCAAGCGATTTGAACTTCACATCGAACCGCGTGACTTCTTTCTGGAAGAAGAAGAATTCCAGGCCGTTTGTCCAAAGCCCGTACTTGCAATGCTCTGCTTCGGCCATCGCCGACTTGAGCAGAGCGAACTCCTTCTCCGCCTCTTCCGGAGACCGCATCTTGTACGAACTCTTCCGGCCGTTCGTGGGCTCCTTCTCGCAAATCACGATGCGGCGTATGTGCTCGGGATCTTTCGGTGCTCCGGGTTCAAAGATGACAAGGTCAAGTTTTTTTAGCCGCCCGTCGATCCGCAGCTTGAAGTCCGGCACCATGTCATCCACGGAGATAACGTACTCGTGAAATAGCGCCCGAGCGATCCGTTGTCGTACGCGTTCCTTCTCGCTATCAGAAATCACGCGACCGGTGACGTAATCAAGAATGCTGCCATCCCCGATCGCACTGGTTTCTTCTGTGTCGACGCTCGTCGCCACTTCCGAAACTTCGATCTCGTCAGATAACTCTGGCTTCTTGGTCTTAGGCATTCGCTTCTTGGTCTTAGGCATTCTTATGTCCGATATCATCGAGGTCGTCGGAGGTCGATGCAGCGCCACCCGCCCTGACCCACGCATCGACATCATCCTTCTTGAATTTCCAGAACCTTCCCACCTTGTGGCCAGGCATACCCTTGGAGGTAACCCACGTGTACACGGTGTCCTTGCTAATGCCCAAGTATTCGGCAATTTCATCGACCGACATCCAACGCTCACTCATTTGAGATCTACACTCCAGCTTAAAGAGGGTTTGACCTGATTGTATTGGGTTTGATTGGGTTTGCATAGGTTATGCGCCTTCAGGTTCAAAGATTGCTCAGACCTTGAAAAGGCCCTATCCACGGTCGCGCGTGTAGGCGCCTCTCGCGCACGGAACGCTCGGCGCGGTGAGATTACCGATGCCGGTCTGTCGCGTGCACGAGATGTACGCGAGCTACGGGGGGGCTGAAACGGAGACCAGCCTCACTCCCTTAAATTCGGACGGAGATTCCGTCGGCTGATTTGAGTTAGGGAGCATAGATGTTCCACTAATGCGTTACATATTTGCAAATAAAGCTATTTAGTAACATAATGCCGCATCATGCCTACTATGCCTCGACATACTGATCGGCTTCTGCGGCTCGCCCAGCAGAAGGGCCTGCTGCGCCCCAGCGATCTGGCTGCGCTTGGAATACCGAGGGTCTATCTCACCCGCCTTACGGCCGGCGGCAAACTCGCTAAGACCGGACGCGGCCTCTACCGGCTTGCCGAGACCCCCCTCTCAGAGAGTGAAAGTCTCGCCATCGTGTCGGTGCGGGCGCCACAAGCCGTTTTCTGCCTGCTCACGGCTCTGCAGTTCCATGGACTGACCACGCAACTTCCGCGGCAGGTCTGGATCGCCCTGCCCCAGGGTAGCCACGCCCCGAGGATGGACTATCCGCCAATCAAGCTCATCCAGTACACCGGCGATGCTTTCACGCAGGGCATCGAAATGCACCGAATCGACCAAGTCGATATCCGGGTCTACAGCGTCGCAAAGACGGTGGCCGATTGCTTCAAGCATCGGAACAAGATCGGGCTCGACGTAGCGCTGGAGGCGCTGAAGGATGCACGATCGCAAAAGAAAGCCTCCGCCGACGACCTCTGGCGCTATGCCAAGATCTGTCGCGTTGCCAATGTCATGCGCCCCTACCTCGAAGCTGTCGAATGAGCAAAGACCTCGCTGCATCAGTGCGGGCACGCCTGCTGAACATCGCCAAGGCCGAAGGATCGAACTTCAATCAGGTTCTCGTCCGCTACGCACTGGAGCGCTTTCTCTACCGTCTGAGCCAATCCCCGCACGCAGATCGCTTCCTGCTCAAAGGAGCCCTGCTGTTCACCCTCTGGTACGACATGCCTCACCGACCGACACGGGATGCCGACCTGCTCGGTTTTGGGCCTAGCGATCTCCAATCAATCGGCCAGACATTCCGTGATATTGCCTCCATCACGGTAGACGACGGCATCACCTTCGATCCCGAGAGCGTAAACGCTGTAGATATCCGCAAGGACGCAGGATACGCGGGCGCGCGGGTCGTGATTACCGGCGAGCTGGCCAGAGCTCGCTGCAAAACGCAGATCGACATCGGCTTTGGAGACGCGGTCACCCCTGGCCCGGTTCAGTCCGAGTACCCCGTCTTGCTCAAGGATTTTCCGGCGCCACGCCTTCGCACCTATCCGGTCTACACCGTCATATCGGAAAAATTGCACGCCATTGCCTTGCTAGGCATGACCAACAGCCGGGTCAAGGACTACCTCGATCGAATATGAATACCCTCGCCCAGGCAATCTCCGCAACCTTCATGCGGCGCGGCATGACAGTGCCCACGAAAATGCCGACGGGGCTATCCGATGAATTCGCGGCCGATCCTTCGAGACAAGTCCTGTGGACCGCGTTCGTCAAAAAGAATGAACTCGCGATGATCCCGCTTGCCGATGTGGTCGCCCGAATCCGATCTGGGCTTGAGCCGGCGATCGGCCTTGCGGCACGAACATCCAGAACCTGATGTACTCAGAGAAAGCCTTATCCACGGTCGCGCGTGGAGGCGCCCAACACGCACGGAACGCGCGGCGGTGGGTAAGCCCGCACACGGCGGGCTTTGAAGATGACTACGGATTCATTCGCTGAGTGAACGTTCCGCACGCCAGCGCAGCCTCGGCGAGATTCTGGGTCAAAAAATACTCGGCCGACTCGCGCGAAAATGGAACACCTCGGTCCTCGGTACCCAGGTAAAAGCCCGCCTGTGATTCGAGGACTGTCACGGGTAATTCGACTCCGCAGATTTCCTTGGCCAATTTACCGATCATGGCTTCGCTCCTAACGGATTTAGGCTTGTGAAATAGCCGTGCCAACTCGCACGGGCAGGAACGCCGCTGAGGCTGCTACCAACTTTCGCGACGGATTCAACACCTTTGACGTGCAGATCGAATAACGCAGATTGAACTTGTTTCGACATGATGGTCTCCTTTTGAATGAAAATTGAGGAGACCATGCCCTCGCCGGGGATGGGACTCCCCGACAGGGGTGAAGCTACTGACAACTACCTCCCGACCTTGCGGTCACCGGCTCCCAGGAGATCAGACCGGTTTCAGTTGATCATTGGCGCTCGGGCGCATTTCATTGGCGCGAGCAATACAGATTGCATCTATATGCAGGTGACAGCGCTTGCCGCATTTTGGTTCCAGGTCACCGCATCGATCCTGACTGGATAAACACGAACACGAGCAAAACAAGTCTTATCCACGGTCGCGCGTGGAGGCGCCCAACACGCACGGAACGCGCGGCGGTGGGTAAGCTGTCCGCGTCAACCGTTGTCTGGCAAGATCGTTAGCATTACTGACACGCACGTTCCCATTGCCGAGGAACTTGCGCGTTGGTGTGATGGTCACATTGTCAGTTCCGCGATTGATGCACAGCGCAAGATGCTTTTTTGGCATCCTCCGCAGGATCGCAGGACACTGAACATCGATTTACGCTGGCTGAGTCAGCCCGCTTGATGCCCGTAATCGCATCGCCCTTGCTCGCAACGTCGAGCGCGAAAGCCGGACTCATCTCCTGTAAACCGGCAGCCGCAAGGCACGGAGATACACGTTAGCCCGCAGCAAACGTCCAAGCAACGAGCACCGTTCAGCCGCAGCAGTCTAAGGCCGTACGGAAGCAATCGGGCTTCGCCCGCATTCGCGTGTGACAGCCCTACTCCACTGCCCCAGCAGCACCATCTGTTTCAGTCAGCAATGTTCTGCGCCAGTCGTAGCTGCGTGCGTCATGCACGCAGCAGCCTCAGGCCGGCGGATCGTAGCGGCACCAGCCAATACGGTTTCTGCTGCAATACATGCCGCGTGACTGCGGCAGCCTCTCTGCGCCAACCGCATCGTCACTACGGCGACGCCGGTAGTGACGATGCGCGCAATGCCCCAGCCATCGAGGACTAATCGGTGGCTGGCGCAAGTGACGACCCCCAGTGACGGGCTCCCTGACCCGTCGTCAACCCGGACCGTGCAACGCGGTCCGTCCCCCTGCCCGCTCCTTGCGGGCTCACTGTAAAGCAGCGCCGAAGAAGCGCCCCTCCGAGCCTTGGGTCAACGGCTCAGATCGATGAATCGGCTTCCCACAGGAAGCGCCATCGACGCCAATGCCGCGTGCCGCGGCGGCAAGCAGCAAACGAAACGGCACGAAACGGGAGTGGTGTCCCGGGTCCCTTGTAGATCCCGATACGCCTAGCGTTCGGGACGGACAGAAACACTAACCGGACAGTTTCACACACCAGCAGCAGCGTAAAGGGCAGCACCAAAGGGGCAACAAACGGAAGAAAGGGATCAAACCTGGAGAAAACGAATGCGGGACCTGAACTACGAGCTGAAACAACTCTGCCATCGCAATCGCGACGGCAGCTATGCTACGCAACGCGACCGCGAGCGCGTGCTGGACCAGATCGCCAACCAACTCCACGACTGGGGCTATCAGCACATGGGAGCCGCCAGCTTGAAGTCAAAACACGTCGAGCGACTGGTCGAAAGCTGGAAGGAAGCGGGTCTGGCCGTGGGGACGATCAAGAACCGCATGGCGGAGCTTCGCTGGTGGGCGGAGAAGATCGGCAAGGCAAAAGTCGTCGCCAACGACAACGCACACTACGGGATTGGCCAGCGCCAATACGTCACCAACATTAGCAAGGCCCGCGAACTGACGGCAGGCGACTTGGCGAAGATCACCGACCCGTACACGCGAATATCGTTGCAACTTCAGGCAGCGTTCGGCTTGCGGCGCGGAGAGTCGATCAAGATCCGGCCCGAGTGGGCCGATCGTGGCGACAAGCTCGCTCTGAAGGACACCTGGACCAAGGGTGGCCGTGCACGGGAAATACCCATCCGCAACGAGGAGCAACGCCGGATACTCGACGAGGCGAAGCGCTTTGCCGGCAGGGGCAGCCTCATTCCGGCTGATCAGCGCTACGTGGAGCAGCTCCGGCGCTTCGAGTACCAGTGCGCCAGAGCGGGCAGCCACCGGGTTCACGGGCACCGCCACCAGTACGCGCAGACCCGATACCGGGAGATCACCGGCTGGGCCGCACCCGCCGCCGGCGGGCCGCGCTCTAAAGATCTGACGCCGGCGCAGCGGGAACTCGACCGCGAGGCGCGGCTTACGATCAGCCGGGAACTGGGGCATGAACGCGAGCAGATTACTGCGATTTACTTAGGCCGCTGAGATGGTCGATAGGAAATCCTGCAGATGTGGCTGACATGGCTGTCAGCATTGCTAACGCTGCGGGTGCCAGTGCTTTTTTGAACACCCGGCAGAGCGCGCCCGATCTAATTTACCGAAGCATTAGCTTGGACGCGGCCGTTGCGTTTGAGCTACGCGGTCAAAGTCAGCGCCCCACCAATTATCCGTCTGGGTTTGACCCGCCGTAAGCCATTTTCCACATCGTCATGAAGGTCCGATCCTCGGCCATTGCGGTAATTGGTGTTCTGTGCCACCAACGGCCGAAATGCGCAGATCAGCGGTCGTAGGCGCGAAAATCGACTTGAATGTTGAACTTCAAAATAGCTGTAGGTCAACCACTACCCTAAAGAGTCTCTACGATTGCAGTGCAGCGTAGGCAGCGATTGTTGTTCCTTGAGGGGCATTTGGATCGGCGGTATGTATATTCCGCTCTTTCAGCTTCTTCCCCTGTTTGGCCAGATTCGCCAATTGTTTCTTGCCCTTTTGCTTCCTGCGCCGTATCTGCACCATCTTGGAATGACTCACGAAAACCTCCAGTCGAATGTTGAATGCGGGTAACTCTGACGAATCCACCTAGTCATGTCTGTCACGGTAAGCTGACAAACCCCGGCGCGAGAACTGCCCTCTCATGAACGAGGCCAGTCCGACGCATTACTTCTGAGCAGATTCGCGCAGGGTCTTGGCCGCCGCAACCATGTTCTTCAGAGCTGGGATTACCTCCGTCCACGCACGCGTCTTAAGTCCGCAGTCGGGGTTGACCCATAGCCGCTCTGCGGGAATACGCTCTGCGGCCTTTCGCATCAACGCGACGATATGATCCTGAGTCGGAATGTTGGGCGAATGGATGTCATAGACACCGGGCCCAATCTCATTCGGGTATTTGAAGAGGTCGAAGGCATCGAGCAGTTCCATGTCCGAACGTGAGGTTTCGATCGTGATGACGTCAGCGTCCATTTCAGCGATTGAGTCGATGATGTCGTTGAACTCGGAATAACACATATGTGTATGGATTTGCGTTTCGTCGCCAACGCCATTTGCCGTAATCCGGAAACATTCGACAGCCCAGCCCAGATAGTCACCCCATTGCGATTTGCGTAGGGGAAGCCCCTCGCGCAGCGCGGCCTCATCAATCTGGATCACGCGAACCCCTGATCTTTCCAGATCGAGCACTTCCTCGCGCATCGCCAGCGCGAGTTGCTTGCATGAAACGGATCGAAGTTGATCGTCACGAACGAACGACCAGTTGAGTATCGTGACAGGCCCCGTCAACATCCCTTTCATGGGCATCTTGGTCAGAGACTGCGCGTACTTGATCCAGTCCACAGTCATCGCCTTCGGGCGGCTGATGTCGCCAAAGAGTATCGGCGGCTTGACGCAACGCGAACCATAAGATTGCACCCATCCGAATTGACTGAACGTGTATCCGTTGAGCTGCTCGCCGAAATATTCCACCATGTCGTTGCGTTCCGCTTCGCCGTGCACCAGCACGTCGAGGCCCAGCACTTCCTGCTCTCGCACGCTATGCTCGATTTCCGCGTACATCGCTTTCCTGTAAGCGACTTCATCCAGCGTGCCTGAGCGGAACTGGCTTCGTGCGTTGCGGATTTCCTTGGTTTGCGGGAAGGAGCCTATCGTCGTCGTCGGGAATGCCGGCAAGTTCAGGCGTGCTGCCTGCTGCGGTGCACGCTGCGGATAGGCGCTCCTACGCTGCCCCAGCGCGGCGTTCAGGTCCGCGAGAGCCGATTTGATCGCAGGATTGTTCACACGCGGGGAGTTACGGCGGGCGTCGATAGCGACCTTGTTGGCGGCTAGTGCCTCCTTGACGGAATCGCGCCCGTTGTTCAACGCGGCGGCAAGAATTTTTAGCTCTTCGAGCTTCTGCACAGCGAAAGCCAGCCAAGATTTCACTTCACTGTCCAAGCCATCTTCTCTGCCCAGATCAACCGGCACGTGCAACAGCGAGCATGACGGCGCAATCCACAGACGCTCGCCCAGGCTTTGCGCCAGGGGCTCGACCCAGTCCAGCACGGCGTTGAGGTCGGTTTTCCAGATATTGCGTCCGTTAATCAAGCCCAGCGACAGCACCTTGTTCGAAGGCAGCAGGTTGAACAGTGGCGTCACGTCGTCGCGACCACTTATGGCGTCGATATGCAGGCCTGCCACCGGCAGGTTGGCGGCCAGGTATCCGTTCTCCTGCAACTGCCCGAAGTAGGTGGCAAGCAGCAGTTTGACGCGGCAGCCCTTGAGGTCGTGATAGGCCACGTTGAAAGCGTGTTTCCAGTCGGCGTCCAGTTCGGTCACGAGGATGGGTTCGTCGATCTGCACCCAGGTCACGCCCTGTTCGGCCAGGGCTTCCAACAATTGCGCATAGGCCAGCAGCAGACGCGGCAGCAGTGCCAGTTTGTCGACGCCGTCCTTGGCCTTGCCCAATGCCAGGTAAGTCACCGGTCCGATGATGACCGGCTTGGTCTTAACACCCTGAACGCGTGCTTCAGCCAGTTGCTCCACTAGGCGCGAGGCATCTAGCCTGAATTCGGTGGCGGCGTTGAATTCCGGCACAATGTAGTGATAGTTGGTATCGAACCACTTCGTCATTTCGCCGGCTGGCACACCCGCGCCGCTGTCAGCATCCGGTGCCGAACGGCCGCGCGCAACGCGGAAATAGTTGTCCAAGGCGTCACCGCCAAGGCCACGAACGCGCTCGGGTAGATTACCCAGTGTGAAGCTCATATCCAGCACTTGATCGTAGAATGCGAAGTCGCCCACCGGGGCGTAGCCTAGGCTGGCTTGCTGCTTCCAGTGTGTCTTGCGCAGGGCTGCGCCCAGCGTTTTCAATGAATCCAGTGAAGATTGCCTCTTCCAGTAGCTTTCCAAGCCGAATTTGAGTTCGCGTTGAGCACCGATACGGGGAAATCCAAGATTGTGTGTTGTGACCATGGCTGCCTCTGCGATGTGAAAGTCGAAAAGACGCGATATTAGGGGGTGAGATCAATGAAATAAAATGGTATTATTTCATTTATCCATTATTATTATTCATGTGAAAGTGATGAGTGAATAATGCTTGAACGCGTCCATCTAGCGATTGTGCGGGAAGTAGAGCGACGAGGTTCGTTGACGGCGGCGGCTGATTCTCTGCACCTGACGCAGTCGGCGCTCAGCCACACGGTTAAGAAGCTCGAACAGCAGTTGGGTACCGATATCTGGCATCGGGAGGGACGCCGACTGCGCTTGACTCAGGCTGGCGAATACCTATTGGCAGTGGCTGACCGGTTGCTTCCTCAACTCATCCATGCTGAGGAACGCATCAGCCAGTATGCTCGTGGTGAGCGTGGAACGTTGCGCATCGGGATGGAATGCCACCCATGCTATCAGTGGTTGCTCAAGGTGGTGTCGCCTTACCTGGAAACGTGGCCCGATGTCGACGTCGATGTAATTCAGAAATTTCAGTTCGGCGGCATCGGCGCACTTTTCGGCTACGAGATCGAAGTCCTCGTGACGCCAGACCCGCTGTTCAGGCCCGGGCTCAAATTCGAGCCTGTATTCGATTACGAGCAGGTGCTGGTGGTTGGCCCGACGCATGCTTTGCGTGCTGCTCGGTACATCGAGCCGGAACAACTTGCAAGCGAGGTATTGATCACCTATCCCGTCGCAGTGGATCGCCTCGACGTATACACGCAGTTCCTGACACCCGCCGGCATCACCCCGAGGCGGCATAAAACCATCGAGACGGACGCGGTGTCGCCGCACTTCCTCGCTGGCTGGTTGACGAGTATGCGGATAAGTTGGCGGTGACTCCCATTCGCCTCGGTCGCGATGGCATTGCGAAGCAGATTTATCTTGGCATACGCGAAGCCGATACCCGTGTCGATTACCTGGAGGCCTTCATCAGGCTCGCGCGTTCGCCAAACCCGGCCAATACCAGAAAAGCAAAGAAAGTATGAACACAGATTTCAAACGGACCCTCCTCCCTTGGCCGAACGGGCAAAAGAAAACCGTCACAAAGGACGACTTTCCGCTGCATGACTGCCGAGCAAGTCATTGCAGACCTATTTTGGCCGCATCGCCAATGACAGCTTCACCGAAGAGCGGACGGCCGCGGCAGTTCTCCCGTGCTGGGGCATTTGCCCGAAGGTGGTCGACCCGCCTATTCCTCCAGGTCAAGGGCAGGAGATGGCGCTGTAAATTGGTCAGCGATTACCAAAGCGTGTAGCCAAGATGAGCGCAACATGAAGGCGGCTTACGATGAGTCTTTCGCAACCCATAGTTCAGTCCCTCTTTAGCGTAGATATCCCATCCGAAAGGCAAACACGACGTGCCACAAAACAATCGGTGCGGCTTTTGGCCGCACCGATTCAGAAACCGCCCTGACAGGCGGTTGATGGACACCGAGACCGGATCGTTGGACCCGGCTACGGCGATCATGCTGCTTCCGCAAGCTCTTTCCAGTCGCTGGAAGGCAGTTCAATCAACTTCCCGCCCAGCGCCTCGAACTCCGTGGCCCGGTCGTAGTCCTCAACGTCATGCGAAAAGTGCGTGACTGCGTTGACCAAACCATAGGCGGACAGATCGCCTTCCACAATGAGGTGACGCAGCACGCCGGCACGTTCGGACTCGTTGAGCGTGTAGCGATTGGCGAGCACCTCGACGGTCTTGACAGGATCGCCGGTGATCTTGATGTCGAGCGTCTTCTGCATCTTCTGCGCCAACTGACGAAACGTTGCTTCGGAGACTGCCGCCTCGACGACATCCCGCACCTTCAGGAAGAAGGCCTTGTCATCCGCGTCCAGCGTATCGTCCTTGAAGAAGGTGATCGCCTCCCCTTCCGACTGCAGAATGCGGCCGACATGCGTCTTGCGCAACGAATGGTCTGACGCAATCAGCCCGTTACGGCATACCAGACGGTAAACCAGAGGTTGCACCGACAACGTACCGTGACCGACTTCGGAGTTCGAGATCACGATACCTGCCTGCACCACATCCCCCGGCGCAATCTCGTACTCGACCCGGGGTGTGACGACCTTGAGATACA
>LNFM01003539.1_pt1 | contig 30502 bp, 36 predicted proteins | sample 596031 | NCBI WGS metagenome assembly LNFM01 (sample SAMN04254537, study PRJNA301005) | activated carbon metagenome | isolation source: dual media filters at the Ann Arbor, Michigan drinking water treatment plant | place: USA: Ann Arbor
AGACGCCATCAAGCCGGAAGCCGGTGGTGCCATTCAGGCTGGAGAGGTTGATGCTCGAGTTCCAGCCGCTGGATTTGCCGAAGACGACATAGCTGGAGCCCGAAGCGCTGCCATTCGGGGCGGCGAAGTTGGCGCCGACAATGAGATCGGCGAAGCCATCGCCATTCACATCCCCGGCCGAGGCCACAGAATAGCCGCTGCTTTCTTGAACCGAGCCATCGAGCCGGAAGCCGCTGGTGCCGTTGAGGGTGGAGAGGTTGATGGTCGAATCCCAGCCGCTCGCCTTGCCGAAGACGACATAGCTGGAGCCCGAATTCGATACACCCGGGTCGGCCTGGAAGGCGCCGACAATGAGGTCGGCGAAGCCATCGCCATTCACATCCCCGGCCGAGGCGACGGAATTGCCGCTCTCGTCAGCGGCCGCGACGCCATCGAGCCGGAAGCCGGTGGTGCCATTGAGGGTGGAGAGGTTGATGGTCGAATCCCAGCCGCTCGCCTTGCCGAAGACGACATAGCTGGAGCCCGAATCGGTGCCATTCAGGTCGGCAGCTTGGGCGCTGACAATGAGGTCGGCGAAGCCATCGCCATTCACATCCCCCGCCGAGGCGACGGAGAAGCCGCTGCGGTCGTCGGCCGAGACGCCCTCGAGCCTGAAGCCCGTGGTGCCGTTGAGGGAGGAGAGGTTGATGCTCGAGCTCCAGCCGCTCGACCTGCCGAAGACCACATAGCTGGCGCCGGAACTGGAACCATTCGGGTCGGCCAGATAGGCGCCCACAATGACGTCGGCGAAGCCATCGCCATTCACATCCCCGGCCGAGGCCACGGAAATGCCACTGCTGTCACCGGCCGAGGCGCCATTGAGCCGGAAGCCGGTGGTGCCGTTGAGGCTGGAGAGATTGACGGTGCTGCTGAACGACATGGCATGCCTTCCACGGTTGTTTTGACGACCGCGCTTCGCACGCACGTCACGATTTCGTGAGCCAGTTACCTCGCCCCTCACATTGCAGTCAAGTTATCGCGGGCCATGTCAGACAATCGTCACGCATGCATCGGGCGGCCGGCGGGCTATTCGGAAAGGTCGTTGGCCCCTGCCGCCCGCGGACTCCCGGGTTCAAAGGGCCTTTCGGCCCTTTGCGGGAGGGATTGGGAGGGCAGAGCCCTCCCAAGGGCCACGCTAAATGAACTGCCCGCGCAAAAACCCCAGCGCCGGCAGCGGCTTCCACTGCCGCGGCAGATCCGTCCGCCTGATCGGCGCCAGCGAGTAATGCGGCACCGGCTGCTCATTGCGTCGGAGAAAATCGACATAGGCCTGCACCTGCTGCGTGCGCCAGGCCATATCCGCCGCCGCCGCCGCGTGGCTGCGGAACACCTCCGCCACCCGATGTCGCTTGCCCATGGAGGCCACGACGGCCCAGAGCGTGTCATCGCCCCCGCTGTCGCGGCGATGCAGGCTGACAAGCTTGGCCGATGTCATATCCACAGCGACATGCTGATCCGCCCGGGGGCGAAAGGTCAAGCGGGATTGCCGCCGGCAGCACTTCGGTCAAGGCTGCGCGACCTTTATTCGGAGACCGCCATGCTGCCCGCGCGCGAACAGATCACCATCGGCTTTGCCCATGTCGCCTACAACTGCAAGGCCAGGCTGGCGCTGCGCCAGACCGGCATGCGGGCGCTGGAAGCCCGCAACGCCGCCGAGCTGGAGGCGATGCTGCCCGAGATCGACGTGCTCAGCCTGTCGGGCATGTGGCGCAACGATATTCCCGCCCGCGCGCCGAAACTCCGATTCGTGCAATCCATGAGTGCCGGGACCGATCAGTATGACCGTGCGGTCTTCGCCGCCCACGGCATGCGCCTCGCCAGTGCCGCGGGGGTGAATGCCAAGGCCGTCAGCGAACACGCCATGGCGCTGATGCTGGCCCTGACCCGCCGCCTGGTCGAGGCGCGCGACAACCAGCAGCAGAAGATCTGGCGCGGCATGATGAGCGACTTCGAAAAACGCGAGGATGAGCTGGCCGGCAAGACCTTGCTGGTCGTCGGCATGGGGCGAATCGGCGGGCGGCTGATCCGTCTGGCGAAGGCTTTCGAGATGCATGTCATCGGCGTGCGCGCCAACCCGGCCTCGGGCGCCGAGGGCGCGGATGAGGTGCATGGCATGGCCGCCCTGCCCGCGCTGCTCGCGCGCGCCGACATGGTGGTGCTGGTCTGCCCACTGACGCCCGAGACCACCGGGCTGATCGGCACCGCCGCACTGGCCGTCATGAAGCCCAGCGCCTACCTCATCAACTGCGCGCGCGGCAAAGTCTGCGACGAGCCGGCGCTGATCGCAGCCCTCACCGCCGGGCACATCCGCGGCGCGGCGCTGGATGTGACGGCCGAGGAGCCGCTGCCCGCCGAGTCGCCGCTCTGGACCCTGCCGAATGTCTTCATCACGCCGCACACCGCCGGCGAGACCTGCGCCTATGAGGATAACGTGGTCGATCTGCTGCTGGAAAACCTCGGGCGGCTGTGGCGGGGCGAAAGCCAGCTCGCCAACCAGATCGTCTGATGTGCGGCCGCTACCTCCTCGCCCGGCCGGTGGCGGAGGTGGCGGCGTATTTCGGCGTGGCCGGGCCGACGCCGAACCACCCGCCGAGCTGGAACATCGCCCCCACCCAGGACAGCCTGGTCATGCGGCGACACCCGCAGAGCGGCGAGCGGCATCTCGATGTGCTGCGCTGGGGCCTGGTGCCGCGCTGGGCGAAGGACGCCGCCGGTGCCGCGCGGCTGATCAACGCCCGGGCCGAGGGCATCGCGGAAAAACCCAGTTTCCGCGAGGCCTTCGCCAGGCGCCGCTGCCTCGTGCCGATGGATGGGTTTTATGAGTGGCGCAGCGAAGGCAAACACAAACAGCCCTTCGCCGTCGCCCTGCGCAGCGGCAAGCCCATGGCGGTGGCCGGCTTGTGGGAGGGCTGGCAGCAGCCCGATGGAACCTGGCTAAGGACCTATTCGGTGATCACGACCGAGGCGAATGCCCGTCAGGCGCTGGTGCATCATCGCATGCCGGCAATCCTGCCGCGCTGCGACTGGAAGGCCTGGCTGGGAGAGACGCCATGCGACGCTCCCCATGCCCTGCTGCGCCCATGCCCGCCCGATGACCTGGCCTTCTGGCCAGTCCCGGCACGGGTGGGACGTGTTGCGGAGAATGATGCGGGCCTTCTCGCCCGCGCCGATGTGGCGGTGCCGCCCGCACTGGACGACACCCCAGTCTACTGACCTTTACACCTCAATAGCCCTGACTGTGTCAGGGCTATTGAGGTGTAGCCAAGCTTGGACCGGCAATTCGGGCCCTGGGTGTTTTCGCCCCGGGCGATCGCGGGTCAGTCGTCGCGATGGACACGTTCCATGCGCTCATGCCGCTCCTGCGCCTCGATCGAGAGGGTGGCGACGGGGCGGGCTTCCAGGCGGCGCAGGCCGATCGGCTCGCCGGTCTCCTCGCAATAGCCATAGGAGCCATTCTCGATCCGCTCGAGCGCCTGGTCGATCTTGCTGATCAGTTTCCGGGCACGGTCGCGGGTGCGCAGTTCAAGTGCGCGATCGGTTTCGACGCTGGCCCTATCGGTCAGGTCGGCTTCGGTGATACCACCGGCGGAAAGGCTGCTGAGGGTTTCCCCAGCCTCGCGAAGCAGCTCATGCCGCCAACGCAGGAGCTTCTGCCGGAAATATTCCAGCTGAAGCGTGTTCATGAAATCTTCGTCTTCTAATGGACGATAATCCGGCGGGATTGTAACCAACATGGAAGAACTTCCCCTGCCATGGACAGGCCGGCCCGGCGCCAGCCCATCTTCGGCGGTCGCACCATAGGGGCTGGGCATTGGCTCGCCAAGGGGTTAGCGGCCGTGGGACTGGTATTCGCGTAATTTTCACCAAGATGACCGGGTGCTTTGCGCAATATCCACCCTCACGGGCGCGTGATCAATCCCGGTGGATCCCACGCCTCGCCAATTCGATTCTGGCGCGCAACGCCAGGCCCCGCAGCACCTCCGCCAGCGCCGGGTCCTCGCCATCCTCTCCTTCCAGCAACCCGACGAGCTGCTGCATGACCGATGGGTTGGATTTGCCGGCCAGGAGTTCGCGTTGCAGGCTGTCCAACCCCCGCAGCAGGGCGCCGCCGCGCCGCCGGGCCAATTGATCCCGCGGCGAGGCGACGGAGCCCACCAGGCCCGGCACCGCGGCCGCGCCCACCGCCATCACCGCGCCGCTGTGCTGCTGCCCCGGCACCCGAAACCCCGCCGCCGCGGCGTGCTGCGGCCCCGCCACCGCCGCCCCCTGCGGGCGAAAGGCCTGGCCAGTCCTGATGCGCATATCCATCCGCCCACTCCCCTGCTCACGGGCCCGGGGCCACGCGCGCCCCGAACCGAATCCGCCGCCGCCTGGCGCATGCGCGCCGCCAACCCGGGGGAGCGCAGGCGCCGGCGGCATGCCTGCCGGAGCGGTTGCTCCACCGGAACCGGTGCAGTTGAAGCCGCTCCAGGCCAGCCGCTTGCCCTGCCACGGCACTTCCTGCCGGGCTGCCCCGGCCCCGGCGCTGGCACGCCGCTTGCGATTGCCCCGTCACGGACGCGCCCCCTGCCCTTCCGGGCCGGGCTTGCCGCCGCTGAACGGAATTGGGTGATGCTACTGGGACATTCTTGCCGATTGCCGAAGACGGCCGCGCTGGCGGCGCTGCTTTGCCTGCTGGCCGGCATGGCCGCGGCTCAGCCCGTGCGCATCAAGGACATCGCCGATATCGAGGGCGTGCGCGACAACCAGCTCGTCGGCTACGGCCTCGTGGTCGGGCTGAACGGCACCGGCGACAGGCTGCGCACCGCCATCTTCACCCGCCAATCCCTGGTCGGCATGCTGGAGCGGCTGGGGGTGAACACGCGCGACAATGAGAACCGGCTCGACACCCGCAACGTCGCCGCCGTCATGGTCACCGCCAACCTGCCCGCCTTCGCCCAGCCCGGCAGCCGCATCGATGTCGCGGTCAGCGCGCTGGCCGATGCCACCAACCTCACCGGCGGCACGCTCCTGGTCACGCCGCTGCTGGGCGCGGATGGCGAGGTCTATGCCGTGGCCCAGGGCGCCGTGGCCACGGGCGCGATTGCCGCGCGCGGCGCCGGCGCCTCGGTCAATCGCGGCGTGCCGACCTCGGCGCGGATTTCCTCCGGCGCCATCGTCGAGCGCGGCGTACCCTTCGCACTCGCGGGCCGCGACCAGATGCGCCTGTCGCTGCGCAATCCCGACCTGACCACCGCGCGCCGCATGGCCACCGCCATCAACCGCGCCGCCGGCGAGGGCACGGCGCGCGCCACCGACCCGCGCACCGTCCTCCTCGCCCTGCGCGGGCGCGAACCGGTGACGCTGCTGACCGATATCGAGCAGCTGCGGGTCGAACCCGACCAGGTCGCCCGCGTCATCGTCGAGGAAGCCTCGGGCACCATCGTGATGGGCAATAATGTCCGGGTCTCCACGGTGGCCATCGCGCAGGGAAACCTCACCATCCGCATCACCGAGACGCCGCAGGTCAGCCAACCCGGCGCACTCTCCAATGGCGAGACGGTGGTGGTGCCGCGCACCCAGATCGAGGTGGATGACCAGGCCGAGCGCCGCCTGGGCGTGCTGCGCACCGGCGTCACGCTGCAGGAGCTGGTGCGCGGGCTGAACAGCCTGGGCGTCGGCCCGCGCGACCTCATCACCATCCTGCAATCGATCAAGGCCGCCGGCGCCCTGCAGGCCGAACTGGAGATCCGATGACCATATTGCCCGCCGCCACCAACCCTGCCGCCGCCACGCCGCGCATGCGCCAGGCCGCCCAGCAATTCGAGGGCCAGGTGCTGTCGCTGATGCTGCAACCCATCTTCGCCGCCGCCAGCAACGCCCGCTCGGCCTTCGGCGGCGGCGCGGCCGAGGCGCAATGGCAGCCCATGATGACCGAGGCCTATGCCAACCGCATGGCCCAGGCCGGCGGCCTCGGCCTGCGCGACATGGTGCTCGCCCACATGATCCGCATCCAGGAATCGCAACAGACCACCCAGGAGACACGCCCATGATGGACGCAGTGATCACCGCCGGAACCCGCCTCGCCGATGCGCTGAAGGCCGAGAACGAGGCGCTCGCGGCGCTCGACCTCTCGCGCGCCGCCACCCTGGCCACCAGCAAGATGCAGGCGTCGGACGCCTTCGCCGCCGCCACCGCCGCTGCCGCGCGCACCGGCACCAGGGCGGTGGGCGAGGAACGCGCCACCACCGCCGCCCTGGCCGAGCGGCTGCAGGCGCTGGGCGCGGAAAACCGCCGCCTGCTCGAACACGCCATCGCACTGCAAAGCCGGGTGATCGAGACGATCGCCGGTGCCGCCCTGCCGCGCGCCGCGGCGCCGGGCTATGGCGCCATGGGCCGCGCCCGGATGCTGCGCCAGGCCCCGCCGATGGCGGTCTCGGCCCGGGTGTGACGCCGCGGGCGTGATCGCGCGCTGCGGTGCGGCCGATCACGCTCATGACCCCTTCCTGTCGCCACATTCCCCGGGCATAGGCGGGGCATGGATCATGGCGGCGACAGCGAATGGATGGCGTTGCTGGCGGGCGGGGCGGCCGATGGCGAACTCGGCGCGCTGTTCGGCCCCATCCTGGCCGCACCCGGTACACCCGATGGCTGCATGCTGGTCGGCCGCCTGGCGCAGACGCTCGACGGGCGCATCGCCACCGGCAACGGCGTCTCACAATGGATCGGCGGCCCGGGTGATCTGCGCCACACCCATCGGCTGCGGGCGCTGTGCGATGCGGTGGTGGTGGGTGCCGGCACGGTCGCGGCCGATGACCCGCTGCTGACCACCCGCCTGGTGTCCGGCCCCCATCCGCTGCGCGTGGTGCTCGACACCGAGGCCAGGCTGCCCGAGGGGCTGCGACTGTTCCAGGGCGGCCCGCCGACGCTGCTGGTGGTGGCGGAAGGCCAGGCCAGGCGGCCACGCCATGGCATGGCCGAGGTTCTGGCCCTCCCACGCGGGGCGGATGGCCGGCTCGACCTCGCGGCCCTGGTGGCCGCCCTGGCGGCGCGCGGGGCGAGACGGATCTTCATCGAGGGCGGTGGCGTCACCGTCTCGCGCTTCCTCATGGCCGGGCTGCTGGACCGGCTGCATGTCACCATCGCGCCCATCATCCTGGGCTCCGGCCGCCCCGCCTTCGCCCTGCCCGAGGCGCAATGCATCGCCGATGGGCTGCGGTTTTCCTGGACCATGCACGACATCGCGCCCGATCTGCTCTGCGACATCCCGCTCAACCGCGCCCGGCCGCCGCTATGCCGGTGACCGCGCGCGCGCTTTGGGTGGTGGCCCCCGGCCAGGTCGCGCTGCGCGACACGCCGCTGCCGCCGCGCGGGCCGGATGATCTGCTGATCCGCATGCTGGCCAGCGGTATCTCGCGCGGGACCGAGCGGCTGGTGCTGCACGACCGCGTGCCGGAGAACCAGCGCGCCACCATGCGCGCGCCCCTGCAGGAAGGCGATTTCGGCGGCGCGGTGAAATACGGCTACTGCGCCGTGGGCCTGGTGGAGGAAGGCGCGCTCGCCGGCCGGCGCGTCTTCGCCCTCGCCCCGCATCAGGAGCGGTTTTGCGCGCCCAACGGGCTTTGCGCCGTGCTGCCCGATGCCCTGCCCACCGCCCGCGCCGTGCTCGGCGCCAATATGGAAACCGCCGTGAATATCGTCTGGGATGCGCGGCCGCTGGCCGGCGAGCGCGCCCTGGTGGTCGGCGCCGGCGTGGTCGGGCTGCTCGCGGCCTTCCTGCTGGCGCAAATCCCGGGGATGGAGGTGGTGGTGACCGACCGCGATCTCTCCCGCGCCGGCATCGCCCGGTCATTGGGCGCGACCTTCGCCGCACCGGACGCCGTGCCGGGCGAGCGGGAGCTGATCATCCACGCCTCGGCCAGCGAGGCCGGGCTGTGCCTGGCGCTGGACCGGGCCGGCTTCGAGGGCCGCATCATCGAGGCGAGCTGGTTCGGCGCCGCCCGCCCCGCCCTGCCGCTGGGCGAGAACTTTCATCAGAAGCGCCTGTCGCTCATCTCCACCCAGGTCGGCAGCGTGGCCACCGCCATGCGCGGCCGGCGCAGCCATGGCGAGCGCATGGCGCTGGCACTCCGGCTGCTCTGCGACGCGCGGCTGGACGCCCTGCTGGAAACCCCGGTGCATTTCGACGCGTTGCCGGCGCTCTATGCCGGCTTGCTGGAAAAGCCCGCGCTTTGCCCTGTCATTTCCTACGGAGACCCCCTCTGATGTACAGCCTGACCGTCGTCGACCACATCATGGTCGCGCACAGTTTCCGTGGTGCCGAATTCGGCCCTGCCCAGCGCCTGCATGGTGCCACCTTCATCGTGGAGGCCGAATTCCGCGCCGCGACCATCGACCATCTCCATCTGCTGATCGATATCGGCCTGGCGAAGGATGAGCTGCGGAAAATCCTGTCCGCGATGGACTATCGCAACCTCGACACCGAGGAGGTTTTCGCCGGCCAGAACACCACCACGGAATACCTCGCCTTCCACATCCACGGCCTGCTGGCCGAGGCCTGCCGCGATGGCCGCATGGGCCCCGGCGCCGCCCAGGTGAACGGCATCAAGGTGCTGCTGCGCGAAAGCCACATCGCCTGGGCCGCCTTCGAGGGGCCGGTTGCGTGAAGCTGGCCCTGCTCGTCCCCGGGCCGTTCGAAACGCTCTCCGGCGGCTATCTCTATGACCGGCGCATGGTCGCGGGGCTGCGCGGCCTGGGCCATGATGTCACCGTGGTCGAGCTGGCTGGCCAGCACCCCATGCCCGACACCGCCGCGCAAGCCTCGGCCGGGGCCGCGCTCGCCGCCCTGCCCGCGGATACCATCGTGGTGATCGACGGCCTCGGCCTGCCCGCCTTCGCGCCGCTGGCCGGCGAACTCGAAAACCGCCGCGCCATCGGCCTCATCCACCACCCCACCGCGCTGGAGACCGGCCAGAACGCCGAAGCGCTGCGGGCGCTGGAAATGGCGCTCTTCCCCGCCATGGCCCGGCTGATCGCCACATCCCGCCTCACAGCCGAGGGCCTCGCCGCCGATTTCGCCATCCCCCCCGCCCGCATCGGCGTGGTGGAGCCCGGCACCGACCCGGCCAGCCGCGCCCAGGGCACGGGCGAGCCGGTGCAGCTCGTCTCGGTCGCCAGCCTCACCCCGCGCAAGGGGCATGACGTGCTGCTTCGCGCCCTCGCGCGCCTCACCGATCTCGACTGGCGGCTGAACATCGTGGGCGGCGGCACGGACAGCGTGCATGGCCATGGCCTGGCCGCGCTGGCGGCCGAACTGGGCATCGCCCAGCGCGTGACCTTCAGCGGCCCGCTCTCCGGCCCGGCCCTGGATGCGGCCTATGACCGCGCCGATATCTTCGCCCTGGCCACCCATTGGGAAGGCTATGGCATGGCCGCCGCCGAGGCCCTGGCCCGCGGCCTGCCCTGCGCCATCACCCAGGGCGGCGCCATCGCCGATGTGGTGCCCAAAGCCGCCTGCGTCATGGCGCAGCCCGGCGACCACAATTCGCTCAGCCGCGCGCTGCGCCGGGTGATCTTCGACCCAGGCCTGCGCATGCAGATGGCCGACGCCGCCTGGGAGGCCGCAGAAACCCTGCCGCGCTGGGAAGACCGCGCGGAAAAATTCGCCGCCGAACTGGAGCACGCCCTTGGCTGAAAACTTTTCCGGCGACTGGCTCGACCTGCGCGAACCGCACGACGCCGCGGCGCGCGACGAGATGCTGGCCATCAAACTCTCGGCCGCACTCCCCGCCCGCCCGCGCATCATGGACCTCGGCGCGGGCACCGGCGCGCTGCTGCGCTGGCTCGCCCTCTATATCGGCCGCCCGCAGGCCTGGACGCTGGTCGATGCCGATCCCGCCCTGATCGAACGCGCCTTCGACACGATTGCCGAACGCGCCGAAACCATGGGCTGGAAAGTCACTTCGCCGGGCCGCCGCACGATGCTGGTGCACACCCAAGCCGGCGCCTGGCGCGTCGAGGGCCTGCTGGCCGATTTGCGCGAGGCCCCGGCCAACCTGCCGCTGCACAGCGTGGATGCGGTGGTGAACACGGCGCTCTGCGACCTCGTCAGCGAGCCCTGGCTCGAGCGCATGGCCGCGGCCTGCACCGCCCGCAAGATCCCCTTCTACGCCGCGCTGAACGTGACGGGCTGCGCCCGCTTCATCCCGCCCCACCCGCATGACGCCTGGGTGCGCCGCGGCTTCCTGCGCGACCAGGCCCGCGACAAGGGTTTTTCCGGCCAGGCGCTGGGCCATGACGCCCCGGCCGCGATCGCCCGCGCCTTCTCGGCGCAGGGCTATGTGGTGGAACAAAGCCCCTCCCCCTGGCGCATCCCCCGCGCCTTCGCGCCGATGCTGGGCGAATTGGCGATGGGCTGCGCCGAGGCCGCGCTGCGCCACGAACGCCGCGAGGCCTGGCGGATCGAGGACTGGGCGGAGGACCGCGCCGACCAGGCCGCGATGCAGCGGCTGAGTGCGACGGTGCCGCATATGGATGTGCTGGCGCTGCCGGGGTGAATGGCCTGCGCCGCCCGTAGCCCGCAATCGCCCTGGGTGGAAACACCCAGGGCGAAAATTGCCGGGCCAAGCAAAGGCTAGACTCAAATCGCCCTGACACAGTCAGGGCGATTTGAGTCTAGGCGCCGGCCAGCGTCATCCCCTCGACACGAATAGTGGGCGCGTCGGTGCCCCGCCGGAACAGCAGGTCCGAGGCCGGGGTCATCTGCAGGAACATCTCCTGCAGCTTGCCGGCCACGGTGATTTCGCTCACCGGTTCGGCCAATTGCCCGTCGCGGATCATGAAGCCTGAGGCGCCGCGGCTGTAATCGCCGGTCACGCCATTGACGCTCATGCCGATCATCTCGGTGATGTAGAGCCCCTCCCGGATATCGGCGATCAATTCGGCCGGCGAGGCGGTGCCGGCGGCGAGCCAGAGGTTCGTGGCCGAAGGGCTGGGCGGCCCGCCCGTCCCCCGGCTGGCATGGCCGGTGCTGGCCAGGTTGAGCTGCCGGGCGCTGCGGCCATCCAGCAGCCAGCTCATCAGCACGCCGTCCTCGACCAGTGCGAGCGGCCGGCAGGGCGTGCCCTCGCTATCGAAGGGGCGCGAGCGCGGTCCGCGCGGGCGCGTCGCGTCATCCATCACGCGCAGCCCCGCCGCCAGCACGCGCTTGCCCATGCTGTCCTTGAGGAAGGAGGTGCCGCGCGCGACCGAGGCGCCGTTGATGGCGCTGGAGAGGTGCCCGACCAGGCTGCCCGAGACCCGCGGCGCATAGACCACGGGGATGCGGCCGGTGGCGGGACGACGGGGGTTGAGGCGGGCGACCGCCTGCTCCCCCGCGCGCCGGCCGATCAGCGCGGCATCCTCGAGATCGGCGAGGTGGACGGCCGAGGAATAGTCGTAATCCCGCTCCATCCCCGTGCCGCTGCCGGCCAGCGCGGTGGCCGAGATGGAATGCCCGGTGCGGGTGTATTCGCCGGCGAAGCCACTGGTCGAGACGATGGCGATGCGCAGCCGGTTCCAGCCCGCCTCGGCACCCTCGCTATTGGTCACGCCGGCGATGGCGAGGGCGGCTTCCTCGGCGATCCCCGCACGTTCGATCAGCGCTTCGGCGCTGGGCTCGCTGGGGTCATGCAGGTCAAGCGGGCCGGCATCGGGCGCGGCCAGCGCCGCGAGCAGGCCGCAAAACGGGTCAGCCGGCACCACGCGGGCCATGGCCACGGCTTGTTCGGCGAGGCGGGCGAAGCCGGCGGGGTCGGTGTCGCTGCTGCTGATGATGGCCTGGCGCTGGCCGATAAAAACCCGCAGGCCGATATCCAGCCCCTCGGCGCGCTCCAGCTGCTCCAGCTTGCCCAGCCGGCGCTGGACCGAGAGGCTGGCATTTTCCACCAGCAGCGCATCGGCGGAATCGGCGCCTGCCTGGCGCGCGGCGGCGAGCAGCGCGGCCAGCCTGTCGAGCCCGTTCATGCCGCCAGCCTGTCGCTGATATGGCCGAGCCCCGGCACCTTCCCCGCCGGCCCCAGCGCCGCCAGCGTGGGCTTGCCTCGGAAGATTTTCGCGGCCACCGCCTGCACATCGGCCACCGTCACCGCGGCGATTTTCTGCTTGGTTTCCTCGGTGGGGATGATCCGGCCATACACCTGCCATTGCCGTGCCAGCTGTTCGCAGCGGCTGCCCGTGCTCTCCAGGCTCATCAACAGCGAGGCGCGGAGCTGCGCCTTGGCGCGGTTCAGCTCCTCCTCGGTCACGTCATGCTGGACGCGCAGCAGCTCCTCCAGGGTGACGGGGATGAGTTCGGCCGCCTCCTTCTCGCCGGTACCGGCATAGATGGCAAAGAGGCCACTGTCGTCGAAGGGCTGGGTGTAGCTGTAGATGGAATAGACGAGGCCCCGCTTCTCGCGGATTTCCTGGAACAGGCGCGAGGACATGCCGCCGCCCAGCAGGGTGGAGAGCAGCATCGCGGCATGGCTGTCCGGGCTGCGATAGGCCACGCCCTCGAAGCCGAGCACGACATGCACCTGGTCCAGCTCGCGCTCCTCGCGATATTCGCCGCCGGTGTAGCGGGCGGGTTCCGGGGCGGGGGCGGCGAGCGCGGGCAGGCCGGCGAAATGGGTCTGGGCGAGTTGCAGAACGGCTGCGTGTTCCAGCGCGCCGGCGGCGGCCACGACCATGTTTTTCGGGCCGTAATGGGCCTGCATATAGCCGGTCAGCGCATCGCGCTTCATCTTCTTGATGATCTTCTCGTCGCCCAGGGTCGGCCGGCCCATCGCCTGATCGGCATAGGCGGTGTTCTGGAAATGGTCGAAGACGATATCGTCAGGCGTGTCATTGGCCTGGCCGATTTCCTGCAGAATCACGCCGCGCTCGCGCTCCAACTCCTCCTGCACGAAGGCGGAGTTGGTCAGGATATCGCCGATGATGTCGGCGGCCAGCGCCGTGTCTTCCTTCAGTACCTTGCAGTAATAGGCGGTGTTTTCGCGCGCGGTGTAGGCGTTGATCTGCCCGCCGACATTCTCGATTTCCCGCGCGATGGCCGCGGCATCGCGCCGCGTGGTGCCCTTGAAGGCCATGTGCTCGAGGAAATGCGAGGCGCCATTGACCGCCGCCGCCTCATGCCGCGTGCCGGCCGCGACATAGGCGCCGAAGGAGACAGTCTCCACCCGCGGCATGGTCTCGGTGACGATGGTGAGGCCGCTGGGCAGGGTGGTGACCTGGATGGCGTCGTTGGACGAAGGTGAGGACAAGGCTGGGTTCCTGAGGGGGCGTTTGCATTGCATTTTGGCGGCAAACCGGGGCTGGCGCCATAGCAGGGCCGGTGAGCGGCTTCCGTGCATATTGGCAGCGCTGGGGATGTTTGCACGGTTTTTGCTGGATTTGTCCGTCCTGCTGGTGCGGGTTTCGGCTGTCAGCCTGTTCCGCACCACAACACAGGGCCTGAGCGTGGCGGGCCGGGTTGGATTCGCCCGGGGGGCTGACAGGCGTCCCGAATTCTTGTTCTACGGGCATTGGACATGAACAACGAGGCAGACCGCGATGCTGTGGATTCCCCTGACACTCCTCATGGCAGCGTTGATCGTCGCCGAAATTCTGCGTCAGCTGCGTCGCCCGGCGACCGGGTTGGCCAGCCTTGTGCTCGGCCTGGCATTCGCGCTCGGTGCTGTCGGGATGGTGGTGCTGCTGGTGAGCGAGCTTGAGCTCGACGCCGCCGGGCGTGCGCTGGAATGGTTCAACGCGGGCATCGCGTCGCAGCCGGCCCTGGTCACCACAGGCCTGGCCGGCGCTGGCCTGGCCTTGCTCCTTGGCGGGGCCACGCGGCTGGTCGACCGGGTTGCACTGGCCGATCCGGACGGCCCGCTGCCCAGCACCGCCGCTCCCGGCCTGGCCTGCGGATTGGGCCTGCTGCTGTTGATCGCCACCTATACCCGGCTGTGATCGGCGGCGCGGCTGGCCTGGGCGGGCTGCCGGCTTCGATCAGCCGTCAGCACCAACCACGCCCGCACCGCGCAGCGCCAGGGCGCGCACCGGGTCGTCGGTGGTGATGGAATGCGGCGCCAGGGCGAAGGCCAGCGCCAGCGCCTCGGCGGTGTCGGCCCGCCAGATATTGGTGGTGCCGGTGATGGCGGGCAGCACGCGCGGCAGTTCAGCGCTCTCCAGGCCGAAGCCCAGGCCGTTGCAGCCCAACCCCGCCGCATAGGCATTGAGCGACCGGGCGCTGTGCCAGGCCATGTCGGAGGGGCGGATCAGCAGATCCATCTCGGGCATCGCGGCCTCGGCCAGGGTGGCGGGGAGGAAGGACATCAGGCGGATACGGGCGGGAGTGCGGGCGAGATCGGCCCGCACCGCGGCCAGCAGGGCGGGCACGTGGTGGTTCTGGTGATCGGCCTTGATTTCCAGCCGCAGCAGTTTTTTCGAGGCCGCCACAAGTTCCAGCAGCGCGGCCAGGGTGGGCAGGCCCTCATCCAGCCCGCGCAGCCTGGTGGCCGCCAGCTCAGCGGCGGTCCGGTGGGCAATAGGGCCATGGCCCTCGGTGGTGCGATCCAGCGTCGCGTCGTGATGCACCATGGCGACACCATCGGCGGAGAGATGGACATCGCATTCCACCTCCTCGATCGGCAAAGCGAGGGCGTGGCGGAAGGCGGTGAGCGAGTTTTCCGGCCAGAGCAGGGCGCCGCCGCGATGGGCGCAGAGGGTGATCACGCTGGTTGGACGATCAGCTTCAGACCCATGCTGCGCAGCACCTTCAACACCGTGGCAAGTTCGGGATTTCCATTCTCGCTGAGCGATTTGTAGAGCGACTCCCGACCGAGGCCGCTGTCGCGCGCCACCGCGCTCATCCCTCGGGCACGCGCGACGACGCCGAGCGCCGCGGCGATTTCAACTGGATCGCCCTCCGCGAGGGACAGCGAAAGATATTCGGCCTGGGCTTCCGGGCTGTCGAGAAACTCGGCGGCATCGAAAGGAATGGTCTCCAAAGGCATTACATATCCTCCAAACTGGCGGCCAGCTCCCAGGCCCGGGCAATATCCCTTTGCTGGCTGCCCTTGGTTCCACCGCATAGCAGAATCACCAGCACGGCACCCCGTTGCATGAAATACACCCGGTAGCCCGGACCATGGTCGATCCGCATCTCCTGAACGCCCTGCCCGACCGGCTTGATGTCACCCAGCAAACCGCGCTGGAACCGCTCGATCCGATTGGCGATCCGCGCCTTCGCGATACCGTCGCGCAGGCCATCACGCCAGCGCGCAAACTCCAGGGTCAGCCTGACTTCCATCAGTATCCCATGAGATACGAAAAGTCAAGCATTTCGCCGCGCATGCGCCCGCACAAACGCCTCAATCGGCTCCAGCGCATTGGGCAGCACGGTGAAGCGTTCCTCCCGCTCATAGAGATCGGCGAGATGCGGCGGCAGCGCCGGCGCCTCGCCCAGCGCCTCGCGCACGGCATCGGGGAATTTCGCGGGATGCGCGGTGGCGGCGATGATCACCGGGACATCCGCGGCGCCCTGATACGCCCGCGCCGCCGCCGTCCCCACCGCCGTGTGCGGGTCCGCCACATAGCCGCTCTCGCGCTTCAGCCGGCGCATTTCTTCAAGCGTCCCGGCATCATCCAGCGTGAAGCCCTGGAAGCGCGCCGTGGCCGCCCGCCAGGCCGCATCGGGCACCGGCATCCGCCCCTCGGCGCGGAAGCGCGCCATCTGCTCCGCCGTCGCCGCCGCATCGCGCCCCAGCAGCTCGAACAACAGCCGCTCGAAATTCGAGCTGACCTGGATGTCCATGCTCGGCGACAGGCTGGGCTCCACCGGCCTGGCCGACATGTCATTGCTGGTCAGGAAGCGCGAGAGGATATCGTTGCGGTTGGAACCGATAATGAAGCGTTCGATCGGCAGCCCCATCCGCATCGCGCCATAGGCCGCCAGGACATTGCCGAAATTGCCGGTGGGCACGCTGACGGCCACCGGCCGGTCCGGCGCGCCCAGCGCCAGCGCGGCCGCGGCGTAATAGGGGATCTGCGCCGCGATGCGCGCCCAGTTGATGCTGTTCACCGCGGCCAGTCTCATCTCGCCCCGGAACGGCGCGTCGTTGAACATCGCCTTCACCGCGTCCTGGCAATCATCGAAGCTGCCCTGGATCGCCAGGTTCGCCACATTGGGCGAGAGCACCGTCGTCATCTGCCGGCGCTGGACTTCACTCGTGCGGTTCTCGGGATGGAGGATGACGATGTCGATGGCCGCACGGTCACGGCAGGCCTCGATGGCGGCGGAGCCGGTATCGCCGCTGGTCGCACCCACGATGGTGATACGCTGCCCGCTGCGTTCCAGCACATGGTCGAAGAGCCGGCCGAGCAATTGCAGCGCCACATCCTTGAAGGCCAGGGTCGGCCCATGGAACAGCTCCAGCGCGAAATGCCGCTCATCCAGCTGCACCAGCGGCACCACAGCGGCATGGGCGAAGCTGGCATAGGATTCCCGGCACATCCGCCGCAGATCCGCCTCGGCCACCGCCTCGCCCATGAAGGGCAGCAGCAGGCGCGTCGCCAGCTCGGCATAGGGCAGGCCGCGCAGCGCGCGCCATTCATCGGGCGAGAGCACCGGCCAGGTCTCAGGCATGAACAGCCCGCCATCCTCGGCGAGACCGGCCAGCAGGACACCTTCGAAGCCGCGGGGTGCGGCCTGGCCGCGGGTGGATATGTAGCGCATGGCCGGGCTTATAGACCGGCCGCGATCAATCAGTCAGGTAGCGCCGGGTGAGATGGGCGGTGAAATCCGACGGGTCCAGCGGCTTGCCGGTGGCCGCCCGCAACAGGTCCTGGAAGCCCAGCCGGCTGCCGGCCGCATGCACATTCGCCCGCAGCCAGCCCAGCAGGGGCGCGGCATCGCCCTGCCCCAGGGCCGCGTCCAGCCCGGGGGTGGCGGCGCGCGCGGCCTTCATCAGCTGGGCCGCCGCCATCGCACCCAGGGTGTAGCTCGGGAAATAGCCGAAGGCGCCGTCATGCCAGTGGATGTCCTGCAGGCAGCCCCGCGCATCATCGGGCGGCGTGATGCCGAGCAGGCGATGCAGCCCCTCGCCCCATGCGCCCGGCAGCTCCGCCACCTGGAGCTCGCCCGCGATCAGCGCCCGCTCAAGCCGGAAGCGCAGGATGACATGGGCGGGATAGGTGATCTCATCGGCATCGACGCGGATGAAGCCCGGCGCCACATGCCGCCAGAGTTTTTGCAGGTTTTCGCCCGCATAGGCGGCGGGGTCACTGCCATAACCCGCCAGCAGCTGCTGCCCCAGAAACGCCAGAAAATCATCGCCCCGGCAGGCCTGCATCTCGATGATCAGCGACTGGCTTTCATGCGCCGCCATGCCAGCGGCCTCGCCCACGGGCTGGCGCCGGAACGCCTCGGGCAGGCCGCGCTCGTAGAGCGCGTGCCCGGTCTCATGCAGCACGCCCAGCAGCGCCTGGGCGACATCGCCCTCATGGTAGCGCGTGGTGATGCGCACATCACTGGGCGTGCCGCCGCAGAAGGGGTGGGTGCTCTCATCAAGCCGGGCATGGCTATATTCCAGGCCCATCCGCGCGCTCATCGCCTGGGCCATCGCCTTCTGGGTGGCCACGGGGAATGGGCCGGGCAGCGGAATGGCGGGGCCGCGCTTCGCCTGGATCTCCAGCGCGCGCGGCAGGGCCGCGGCCAGGAATTGCTCATAGGTCGCGAAGATCGGCTCGACCTCGGCCGCGGTCACGCCACGCTGGAAGCCATCCATCAGCGCATCATAGGGGCTGAGGCCGAGCGCGGCGGAGAGCGCCTGCGCCGTCTCGCGCTGCAGCCGCACCACCTCCTCCAGCGCCGGGCGCACCATGGCGAAATCGGAGGTTCTCCGGGCCTCGCGCCAGATTTTCTCGCAGGCGGAATTGGCGAGCGACGTCGCCTCCACCAGCGCGGTCGGCAGGGCGGTGGCGCGGATATGGGCGTGGCGCATCAGCGCCAGATTGGCTTGGTCCCATTCGCCATCGGCCTCGGCATGGGCGAGGTCCTCGGTCACTTCGGGCGCGATGGCCAGGTCGTGCATCATGCCGGCCAGCAGGGCGAGCTGGTCGCCGCGCGCGGCCCCGCCGCCCGGCGGCATCATCGCCGAAGCATCCCAGCCCAGCATGGCCGATGCCTCGCCCAGGGTGGCGATGCGGGCATGGCGGGTCTTCAGGCGTTGATAGGCGGCGTTCATGGCGTGCGGATCCGTCGAGAGGCCCAGAGCAGGAAAATCCCGGTCCAGGCCAGGGCGAGGCCGAACCAGGTGATGGCATAGCCGAGATGGGGGTTGTTCGGGCTGGGAAAACCGCTGGCCGGGCTGGGCACACCGCCCTGGTTGGGCGCCGGCGTGCTGCCCAAGCCGCCATCGGGCCGGGCGCGGCCCGGCACCACCACCGCCAGGCCGAAAGGCGCCACCGCCGGCAGCCCCAGCGCCGCGCCGATTGCCGGCACGTCGAAATTGTGAAAGCGGCGGGTGGCAGCGCTGTCGCTGGCCGAGAGCAGGCCGGGGCGCTCCGACGGGCGCATATAGCCCTGCACCGTCACCACGCCTTCGGGGCGGAGGATGCCGGCGCGGTCCAGCGGCACCCAGCCGCGCTCCACCAGCAAAGCGGGCGCGCCCTCGCGCTCCAGCGGCGTGATCAGCGCCGCCCCCAGCGTGGTGCCGCGCACCTCGCTGCCCAGCAGCACTTCCAGGTCATGGCGAAAGCGGCCGCTGTCGATGATATGGGCGAAGGGCGGCGGGTCGACCGCCGAAATCGGCGGCCCAGACTGCGCGCTGGCGAGGTCCTGCAACAGGGCGGTCTTCCACCCCATCCGCTGGACCTGCCAAATACCCAGCGAGAGCAGCGCCGCCAGCACCGGCAGCGCCAGAAAACTCGGCAGCACGATGCGCCGCCACTGCAAGATGGGGGCGCCGCCCCCGCCTTGGCTCAATGGCCGGTGGCGCCGGCGCCCAGCACGTAGATCGACACGAAGAGGAAGAGCCACACCACGTCGACGAAATGCCAGTACCAGGCCGCCGCCTCGAAGCCGAAATGCTTCTCCGGCGTGAACTGCCCGGCCATCGCCCGGAACAGGCAGACGGCGAGGAAGATGGTGCCGATGATCACGTGGAAGCCGTGGAAGCCGGTGGCCAGGAAGAAGGTGGAGGAGTAGATGCCGCCGCCGGCGAAGGCGAAGGGCGCCTCGTAGTATTCCAAAGCCTGCAACGCGGTGAAGCTCACGCCCAGCAGCACGGTCAGTGCCAGGCCCTGGATCAGCGCGCGGCGGTCATTGTGAATGACGCCGTGATGCGCCCAGGTCACCGTGCAGCCGGACAGCAGCAGGATCAGCGTGTTGAGCAGCGGCAGGTGGAAAGGGTCGAAGGTGGTGATGCCGGCGGGCGGCCAGACCGCATGCTCGGCGCCCGAGACATGCTCGGGGAAGATGGCGAAGTGGAAATAGGCCCAGAAGAAGGCCACGAAGAACATCACCTCCGAGGCGATGAACAGCATCATGCCATAGCGCAGGCCGAGCCGCACAATGGGCGTGTGCACGCCGGGCTGCCGGCTTTCCTTCAGCACGTCGCGCCACCACATGAACATGGTGAAGAGCAGGCCGGCGAGGCCGGCGAGGAACACCCAGCGGTTGCCCTCATGCGCGTTCAGAATGATGCCGAAGAGCAAGGCACCACCCGAAAACGCCCCCACCAGCGGCCAGGGCGAGGGATCGACGAGGTGATAGGGGTGCTTGTGCGGCGGAGCGGGCTCACTGCCGGCAGTGGCTGGGCCGTGCTCGGCGGTGGCGGCGGGGGCGGAACTGGCCATTCTCAATCCTGATTCCCGGGCCTGTGACGACCCTTTGTTCTGCGCCGCAACATCGCTGCAAACGCGGCTTTGATCAACCCGTCAGCGGGTGGAACCGGTGCCGATATGAGGCCCCGCATTGGCGAGGGTGCCGGCGCGTTCGGCATCCGCCAGGGTGCGGAAAAAGGTATAGCTGACGGTGATGTTGCGCACGCCGCGGGCCTGCGCATCGTCGAGAATTTTCGGGTCCACCCAGAAGGCGAGCGGCATGTCCACACTCTGGCCCGGCTCGAGTGTCTGTTCGGTGAAGCAGAAGCAGGCGGTCTTGTGGAAATAGCGGCCGACGATGTCGGGCGTGACATTGTAGGTGGAGATGCCGGTGACGGGATGCGCGCTGTCGTTTCGGGCGGTGTAGAAGGCCACCCCCTCCTCGCCCAATGCCAGCGGCATCGACACCTGCTGCGGCGCGAAATGCCAGGGCAGGCCGGGATGGGTGGAGGCGACGAAACGGATGTTGATGGTGGTATTGGCCACCGCCCCGGGGGCCGCGGTGCCCAGCATGGGCGTGCCGCCGAAGCCGGTGGCGCGGCAGAACAGGTCATAGAGCGGCACGGCGGCGAAGGACAGGCCCACCATGAAGCCGACAAAGCCCATGGCGCCGAACAGCGTGCGGCGGTTGCGCCGCGCCAGTGCGTCGGACGTCGTCATGGCGAGCGAGACCCGGGATAGCTGGGCAGAGCCGACAAATCCTGCGCCCAGCCGATGGCGTCGGCCGTGAAGATCTGGTCGATGGGCGGAATGGCGGCGGGGTCGTCCAGGGTGGCGATGGCGACATCGATCCCCTCCGGCGCATGGTCGCCCTCATATGTCATCGCCGTGCCGCAGCGGCCGCAAAAGCCGCGCACGGCAATGGTGCTCGACCGGTAGAGCGTGGGCCTGGCAGCGTCAAAGGCGAGATTTTCACGGCGAAAGGTGACGAAAGCCATATATGGGGCGCCGGCGGCCCTGCGGCACATCGAACAGTGACAAATCGAGGCGTCGCGCATCGGCCCGCCCGCCCGGTACCGGATCGCGCCGCATAAGCATCCGCCGGTGAAGACTTCCTCAGCCACGCAGCAACCGCGCGACGGAAATGAAATAGAACAGCACCACCAGCGCCACCAGCGCCACCAGGATGGCCCAGTTGCGCTGCCGGCGGCGGCGCAGGAATTCTGCGCCCCCCTGCTCCATATCCGGGGTCATGCCAGCACCAGGTGATCGACCACCAGCACACCCAGCAGGATGAAGAGGTAGCTGATGGAATATTTGAAGCATTTCTTCGCGGGGAGATCGTTGGTCAGGCTGCGCCCGGCCTCATCCTGCGCGTCGGTCCACACCGCCCAGGCGTGCCTGAGGAACCAAAGCCCCAGCAGCAGCGCCGAGGCGCCATAGATCCAGCCGGAAAACCCCATGATCCAGGGGGCGAGCGCCACCGGCAGCAGCGCCACGGTATAGACCAGCACCTGCTTGCGGGTTTCCCGCGCGCCTTCGACCACGGGCAGCATCGGCACCCCCGCGCGAGCATAATCGGCATGGGCAAACAGCGACAACGCCCAGAAATGCGGCGGGGTCCAGAAGAAGATGATCGCAAAGAGCAGCAGCGGCTCGGGCGCGAAGGAGCCCGTCACCGCCACCCAGCCGATCAGCGGCGGAAAGGCGCCGGCAGCACCCCCGATGACGATATTTTGCGGCGTCCGGCGCTTCAGCCAGATGGTGTAGACGAAGACGTAGAACAGGATGGACGAGGCCAGCACGATGGCCGCCAGCCAATTCGTGGCCAGCCCCATCAGCGCCACCGAGAACACCGCCAGCCCCACGCCATAGGCCAGCGCCGAATCCGGCGCGATGCGGCCGGCGGGGATCGGGCGGTTCTGCGTCCGGCGCATCACCGCGTCGATGTCGCGGTCATACCACATGTTGATCGCCCCGGCCGCGCCGGCGGCAATGGTGATGCAGAGAATGGCGGTGATGGCCAGCACGGGATGCATCGCCCCCGGCGCCACCAACAGCCCCGCCACACCGGAATAGACCACCAGCGAAAGCACCCGCGGCTTGAGCAGGGTGAACCAATCCCGCACCTCGGAACCGGCCGCAAGGTCCGACCGCGACTGGCCACTTCCGGCCAGCGCGTGAATCGGCCCGGACAATGCATCAAGGGGGGCAGAAGCCCCCCCCACGCGGTCATTGATGGCCGTATCGCTCATCGTATTGTCACCTCAGGCGGCGCATCAGCGGATGCGCGGCAGTTCCTCGAATGTGTGGAAGGCGGGCGGGCTGGGCACTTGCCACTCCAGCGTCGTCGCACCCTCGCCCCAGGGGTTGGCGGCCGCCACGGCGCCGCGGCGGAAGGTCACGTACATCACGTAGAAGAAGAAGACGAAGCTGGCGACGGAGACGTAGGAACCCATCGAGGCCACGAAATTCCAGCCCCAATGCGCATCGGCGTAATCGGGGTAGCGGCGCGGCATGCCCTGGTTGCCCAGGAAGTGCATGGGGAAGAAGGTCAGGTTCACGCCCACGAAAGTCAGCCAGAAGTGAATCTTGCCGAGCTTCTCCGGATACTGCCGGCCCGACATCTTGCCGATCCAGTAGTAGATGCCGCAATAAATCCCGAACACCGCACCCAGCGACAGCACATAGTGGAAATGCGCCACCACGTAATAGGTGTTGTGCAGGATCTGGGTGATCGAGGCATTGGCCAGGACCACGCCCGTCACACCACCCACGGTGAACAGGAAGATGAAGCCGATGGCAAACAGCATCGGCGTGTCATAGCGCATGGACCCACCCCACATCGTGGCGATCCAGGAGAAGATCTTCACGCCCGTGGGGACGGCGATGACCATCGTCGCGGCCATGAAGTAAGCGCGCGTGTCGACATCCATGCCCGAGGTGTACATGTGGTGCGCCCAGACCACGAAGCCCACCACGCCGATGGCGACCATGGCATAGGCCATGCCGAGATAGCCGAAGACCGGCTTCTTCGAGAAGGTCGAGACCACATGGCTCACGATGCCGAAGGCCGGCAGGATCATGATGTAGACCTCGGGGTGGCCGAAGAACCAGAAGAGGTGCTGGAACAGCACCGGGTCACCACCGCCCTCGGGCTTGAAGAAGGCCGTGCCGAAATTGCGGTCGGTGATCAGCATGGTGATGGCACCACCCAGCACCGGCACCGCCAGCAGCAGCAGGAAGGCCGTGACCAGCATCGACCAGACAAAGAGCGGCATCTTGTGCAGGGTCATGCCCGGCGCGCGCATGTTCAGGATGGTGGTGATGAAGTTGGCCGCACCCAGGATCGAAGAGGCACCGGCGAGGTGGAGCGCAAACAGCGCCATGTCCATCGACATGCCCGGCTGATACTGGCTGTCCGACAGCGGCGGATAGATCGTCCACCCGGCACCGGCGCCCTGGCCGACGAACATCGAGCCGCCGAGGAGGAGAAAAGCCGGCACCAGCAGCCAGAACGAGATGTTGTTCAGGCGCGGGAAGGCCATGTCCGGCGCGCCGATCATGATCGGCACGAACCAGTTGCCGAAGCCGCCGATCAGCGCCGGCATGATCACGAAGAAGACCATGATCAGGCCATGGGCGGAGACCATGGCGTTCCACATCTGGCCATCGGAGAAGATCTGCATGCCGGGCTGCTGCAGCTCGATGCGCATGAGCAGCGAGATGCCGATCCCGATGATCGCGGCGAAAAGCGCGAACAGGATATAGAGCGTGCCGATATCCTTGTGGTTGGTGCTGTACAACCAGCGCGACACGAAGCCGGGCTTGTGGTCGTGGTGGTCATCATGCGCCTGGGCGTAAGCCATGGGTCTTGCCTCTCGATCTGTCTCAGCGCGCCGGGGGAACGGCCGCGGCCGCCACGGAAATGGGCGCATCCGGCGCGCCCGCAACCACCGGCGCGGGAGCGGCGCCTGAAGCGTAACGCGTGCGGGCGGAAGCCACCCAGGCGTCAAATTCCTCGGCCGGAATGGCGCGGACCTCAATGGGCATGAACCAGTGGTTCACGCCGCAGATCTGGTTGCACTGGCCGAAATAGGAGCCGGGGCGGTCGGCGCGGAACCAGGTCTCGATCGAGCGACCGGGAATGGAATAGCGCTGCACGCCCAGCGAGGGCACGAAGAAGGAATGGATCACGTCCACGCCCGTGCTGATCACCCGGATGTTGCGCCCAGCCGGAACCACCAGCGGCTCATCCACCGCCAGGTTGCGCAGCTGGCCCGGCTGAAGCTCCTCGGTCGGGATCGGCCGGCTGTCGAAGCTGAAGCCGCCATGATCGGGATAGGCGTAGTTCCAGTACCATTGCCGGCCCTGGACGTTGATCGTCATGTCGGCGTCGCGCGTCCGGTCCTGATAATAGATCAGGCGGAAGGAGGGGATGGCGATCACGATGAGGATCAGCACCGGGATCACCGTCCAGGCGATCTCGAGCCCGGTGTGGTGGCTGGTCTGGCTCGCCACCGGATTGCGCTTCGCCGAGTAGCGGAACATCACCCAGGCCAGCAGCGCGCCCACGAAGATCGTGATGGCGACGATGATCCAGAAGACCATCTCGTTGAAATCATGGACCGCGGTCTTGATCGGCCCGCCCGAGGCCTGCAGCCCCATGGCCCAGGGCGTCGGGACGCCGAGCGTGGTGGTTTCCGAGGCCAGCGCGGGAACCGCCACCATGCCCGCAACAATACCCGCCATGACAGGGGCGACCAGCGCCCGAAGCCCGTTCTTCACAAGGCGCATGCCCATTCGCATCCCAGCTGTGCTTCCCAACAATGGTGACGCTTTTCAAGCGCGCCACCCCTTCGTTTCAGTGCTGCCGGACCATAATCGCAGTGCAGCATAGGAACAAGGTGTGCGGCGCCGGTTAACCGCCGCCGCCGGGATCCACCTCCACCTCGGCATCGCCCTCGGCCACATGGTCCACCATGTCCGACAGCATCGAGCGGATATGCGGGTCGCCCACGACATAGAAGACCTGGCGCCCCCGCCGGTCGGCCTGCAACAGCCGCGCCGCGCGCAGCAGGCGCAGGTGATGCGAGACGAGACTGGCCGAAATCGCCAGCCGGTCCGCCATCTCCCCCACCGCCGCCGGATCGTCCAGGCATGCCAGGATGATCTTCAGCCGCGTCGGGTCGCTCATCAGGCGGAACATTTCCGCCAGTTCGACAACCTGATCCTCGGGAATGCGTGGGCGTGGGGCCATGAACTGCACCATTGGCGGTTGATGAACGCGACGCAAGGGGCAGGGTCTTGTCTGGCGCCCGATTCGGGACCAAATCATGCAAGCAACACATTGAAATCCCTGAATCATTGAAGACGTGAATAGCTGTTCAAGCATCGCCCGAAGGGCGCTACCCGCGCTCCTCACCGCCACCCCGGCGCTTGCGCAAAGCCGCGCGCCCAGCATCGTCACCACCACGGCCATGCTGGCGGATGCGGTGCGCGCCGTCGCCGGCACCGCCGCGCGGGTGGAAAGCCTGATGGGCGAGGGGGTGGACCCCCATCTCTTCCGCCCCACCCGGGCCGATACCGCGAAGCTGCTGGCCGCCGACCTCGTGGTGCTGAACGGCCACCGGCTGGAGGGGCGGATGGAGGAGGTGCTGGCCCGCCTCGCCGCCGCCGGCCGTCGGGTGCTGGCGATGGCGGAAACCCTGCCGCGGGCCGAATTGCGCGCCCACCCCGAATACCCCGATGCCGCCGACCCGCATGTCTGGATGGACCCGCTGCTCTGGGCCGAGGCCGCTGGCACCCTGCCCCGGGCGCTGGCGCCGCTGCTGCCCCGCGCCCCCCTGGCCCAGAACCTCGATGCCTATCGCGCCCGGCTGCGCCGCGTCCATGATTATGCCATGGCAGCCCTGGGCGGCATCCCCGCCCCCCAGCGCGTGCTGGTCACCGCGCATGACGCCTTCGGCTATTTCGCCCGGCGCTACGACCTCGCCATCGACAGCATCCAGGGCCTCTCGACCGAGGCCGAGGCCTCGCTCATCCGCATCGAGGCCATCGTGGCCATGCTGGTCACCCGCCGCGTGCCCGCCGTCTTCGCCGAGACCTCGGTGCCCGACCGCGCCGTGCGCGCGCTGATCGAGGGGGCGGCGGCCCGCGGCCATGCCGTGCGACTGGGTGGCAACCTCTTCTCCGATTCGATGGGCCGCGCAGGCACCTATACCGGCACGCTGGAGGGCATGCTGGACCACAACATCACCACCATCGCCCGGGCACTGGGCGGTGCAGCACCCGCCACCGGCCTGAACGGGCGGCTGTGATGGCGCCGCTCAGCATTCGCCACCTCAATGTCTTCTATGGCGAGACGCCGGCCCTGGCCGATATCAGCTGGGACGTGCCGCTCGGGCTGACCGCGATCATCGGCCCCAATGGCGCCGGCAAATCGACGCTACTCAAGGCGGCACTTGGCCTGATCCCCAGCGAGGGCGAGGTGCGTTTCTTCGGCACCACGCTCGACGCCGCCCGCGCCCGGGTCGGCTACCTGCCGCAGCGCGCCAGCGTGGATTGGGATTTCCCCGCCTCGGCGCTCGACGTCGTGGCCATGGCCCGCACCCCGCGCACCCGCTGGTGGGGCGCGCTACCCCGGCGCGAGCGCGAGGCCGCCCGCGCCGCCCTGGCCGAGGTCGGCATGGAAGCCCTGGCCGACCGCCCCATCGGAAAACTCTCCGGCGGCCAGCAGCAGCGCGTCTTTCTCGCCCGCTGCCTGGCGCAGGAGGCCGATTTGCTGCTGATGGATGAGCCGCTCGCCGCCGTCGACGCCGCCACCGAGCGCGAGATCATCAAGGTGCTGCAGAAGCTGGCCGAAACCGGCCGGAGCGTGGTGGCGGTGCATCACGACCTGGCCTCGGTGCCGCATATTTTTGAACACGCGCTGATGCTCAATGGCCGGGTGGTGGCCGCCGGCACGGTGGCCGAGGTCTTCACCCCCGCCACGATCGTCACGACCTATGGCGCGGGTCTGGCGGCGTGATCGCCCACAACACGCTGGTGGTGGTGCTGGGCTGCGCCGCGCTGGGTATGGCGGCGGGGGCGGTGGGCTGCTTCGCGCTGCTGCGCGGCCGCGCCTTGCTGGCCGATGCCATGGGCCATGCCGCCCTTCCCGGCGTGGTGGGCGCGGCGCTGCTGGGCGCCTGGTTCGGCACCGACCCGCGCGCCTTGCCGCCGCTGCTGGTCGGCGGCGCAGTGGCCGGCGCACTCGGCCTGTGGGCCGTGCAGGCCCTGGCCGGCACCGGCCGCATCCGGCAGGACGCCGCCATCGCCGTGGTGCTGGCCAGCTTCTACGCGCTGGGCGTGGTGGGGCTCTCGGTGGTGCAGGCGATGCCGGCCGGCGCGCAGGCGGGGCTGTCGCATTTCATTCTCGGCCAGGCCGCGACCATGCGAACGGGCGATGCCTGGGCGGCGGGGCTGTTGGCGGTGTTCTGCGTGGCCAGTACGGTGGCGCTCTTCCCGCGCTTCCGCGCGCTGTGCTTTGACGCGGAGTTCGCGGCCCTGCAGGGGCTGAACATCCGCCGCACCGATGCGGCGCTGATGGGGCTGATCCTGCTGGTCTGCATCGCAGGCCTGCCGGCAGTGGGGCTGGTGCTGGTGGTGGCACTGCTGGTGCTGCCTGCGGCCACAGCGCTGATGCTGAACCAGCGCCTGCCCGGCATGTTCCTGGCCAGTTGCGCTGTGGGAGGCGTCTCGGGCGTGCTGGGGGCGCTGATTTCGGCCGGGCATGCCGGCTGGCCGACCGGGGCGGCGGTGGTGCTGGTGGGGGTGGCCTTCTTCGCCGCGGCGCTGCTGGTGCGGCGGGCGTGATGGCCACCGACGCAGCCCTTCGCCACCTTCGGCCGCTCCAGGCATTGGGGGCGTGATGGCCTTCCTGCAACTCGATTTCGCGCCGCTGCTGGCCGCCATCCTGGCCGGCGCCACCTGCGGGCTGCTTGGCAGTTTTCTCGTGCTGCGGCGCGAATCGCTGCTGGGCGATGCCATCACCCATGCCGTGCTGCCCGGCATCGTGCTGGGGTTTTTCGTCACCGGCTCGCGCGCCGGGCTGCCGGTGCTGCTGGGCGCGGGGCTGGCGGCGCTGCTGGCGGCGGCGGCCATCACCTATTTGCGGCGCGTCGCCCGGCTGGAGGGGGGGGCGGCCACCGGCATCGTCTTCACCGGCTTCTTCGCCGCGGGGCTGGTGCTGCTCGACGTCACCGGCGCGCGCAGCGTCGATCTCGACGTGGATTGCGTGCTGTTCGGCCAGATGGAGACCCTGCTCTGGCCCCAGGCCCAGGGCCTGGCCTCGCTGTTCGACGTCACGGCATTGGCCGCGCTGCCGCGCGCCGTCTTCATGCTGGCCGGCGTGGCCGTATTGGTGGCAGTCACCGTGGCAGGGCTATGGAAGCCCCTGAAACTGCTGTGTTTCGATGCCGCCTATGCGCAGAGCATCGGGCTGCCCGTGCGGGTTCTGGATGTGGTGCTGAACCTGCTGCTCGCCGCCGCCGCGGTCGCGGCCTTCGAGGCGGTGGGCTCCATCCTGGTGGTCGCCCTGCTGGTGGCGCCGGCGGCGGCGATGCGGCTGATCACCAACCGCTACAACACCCAGCTGCTCGGCGGCGCGGCTTTGGGCGCCGGCGTCGCGGCGCTCGGCTACGCCCTCGCGGGGCCGCTGCCCGCCGCACTCGGCAGCGCCCATGCGGTGAATGCCGCCGGCGCCATCGGCGTGCTGGCCGGGCTGATGGTCGCGGCGGCCGCCATGGCCGGACGCTGGCGCCGGGCCTGACCGGTGAGACCCAGATCGCCCTGACTGTGTCGGGGCGATCTGGGTCTACCCTTGTTTGGCCCTGCAATTCACGCTCCGGGTGATTTCACCCAGAGCGATTGCGGGCTAGAGCCGTTTCACCGGAAGTGAAGACGGTGAAACGGCTCCAGCTCATTGTTTGGGCGCGTTTTCCGAGTCGCCTTGCGAAGCCGCAAGGCTTGAAAACGCTCTAGTACCCCAGCGCCTCGCGCGCCCGGGCAGTATTGGGCAGGACCTCGGCATCGCTGATCGTCAGGTTCTCGAAGGCCGTGCGCAGATGGGCGATGGACCAGCGCAGACGGCGCAGCGCCTCATCGGTCTGGTCGCCCCGGCGCAGCTCCAGCCATTCCAGCGCCACCGCCTGGATTTCCAGCTGCTTGCGGATCTGCCAGCCATTGGTGGCCATCTCGGAGGCCAGGGCCGGCCGCAGCCCAACCGGGCCGGCAATCGGGCGGAACGGCTCCAGCGCCTCCGGATCGATCGGGATTTCGGCCTGCAACTGATCGCCCAGGGCGATCGCCTCGCCGCGGGAGGTCTCCAGCGTGTCCATCGCCGGCTCCGGATCGAAGCGCGTTCCCAGCACCGCCAGCGCCGAGCTATAGGCCGCCAGCGCCTGGGCGTGGCGGTTGACCAGCGCCGTCACCACAATGCGGCGCTCGATGCCGCAGCGTTCGCGCCCGGCGGGGGTGAGGCTGGCCGTGCTGCGGCAATCCGGCAGGCTGACCGGGCCTGGCGGCGGCGGCACCACCGCCACGCGCCGCCCGCGCCGGCGCGCGGGCGCGGGTGTGCTTGCCACCACCGGCGGCAATTGCAGCAGTTGCACCCGCTCCGCCTCCCGCGCCACGGCTGAGGAATGGTCGCGCATGGCGCCGGCAAAGGCATCATAGCGCGCAGGCGGCGTGGTGCAGGCCGCGACCGCCAGGGCCAGCAGCAGGACAATTGGGTTTTTCAATACATCGTACTCCGAAGACGCTCAGTATAGCTGCTGTCCACCGTGCTCGCCTCGATCCGGCCTGGGGTCTGGCTGGCCAGCAATTGGCCCATCGTGGGCAGGCCCTCCGGCCGGCCACGGCCATCCCAGAGCCGCGAGCGCATCATGGCCTTGGCGCATTGCATGAACAATTCAGTGACGGAGACGACCAACAGCGTGGTCGGCTCCTTGCCCTGCGCGACATGGCGCGCGCGCATCGCCGGGTCCGTCGTGATGCGGGCATGGCCGTGCACCCTGAGCGTCTCCCCCGCGCCGGGCACCAGGAAGAGCAGCGAGACGCGGTCATCCTCCAGAATATCCTGCAACCCATCCAGCCGGTTGTTGCCGCGCCGGTCGGGCAGCACGAGCGTGGTCTCGTCCACCACCTCGACAAAGCCTGGCTCGTCGCCACGCGGCGTGATGTGGATGCCCCGCGCCCCGGAAGTGCCGAGCAGCACGAAGGGCGAGGCCGCGATAAACTGCCTGGTCGCCATGTCGATGCGGTGCGTGGACTTGTTCTTCGCCACCTCAAGCGGCGCGCCATAGAGGTCGCGCAGCGCGTCCAGGCTGGTCACGGCGAAAGGGTCGGCGGGCGGTTGCATGTCCATACCCGCCAATCTGCCCAGCAAAGCGCTGTGTGACCAGATGTTTCGCGAGGCCACAACCGCAGGATGGAGAGTGGCGGAGCGGGCACCGGGGGGCTATATCGGGCGACGTTCAACCAATATCTGAGGTTCGGGACGGTCATGGCCGGCCATTCGCAATTCAAGAACATCATGCACCGCAAGGGCGGGCAGGACGCCAAGCGCGCCCGCGCTTTCGCCAAGATCGGCCGCGAGATCACGGTTGCGGTGAAAATG
>LNFM01003540.1_pt1 | contig 30497 bp, 17 predicted proteins | sample 596031 | NCBI WGS metagenome assembly LNFM01 (sample SAMN04254537, study PRJNA301005) | activated carbon metagenome | isolation source: dual media filters at the Ann Arbor, Michigan drinking water treatment plant | place: USA: Ann Arbor
CGATCGCCAATCCTCGGCCTTCAGTTTCTCGCCGCGTTCCAAACGCGCTTCAGCTTCTTCCGAGAGCTTGGCCCAGATGGCGACGCCAAGCGGCATCTGTTCAAGCCCCTCTTTGGTGAGACCGAGCTTGGCGAACGCTGCGGGATCGACGGTCTGGCCACCGGGAAGCGGTCCGAAACGAAAGACGCGAAACTGCTCGAACAGCACCGCCGGCATGAACGACCATTCGAGGTCCTTGATCTTTAGCTCGCGGTGCATGGGCGACTGGGACAATAGCCAGACCACCTGCCCTAACGCCTCTGCCACGGTGCGTGGCGTGCCCGGTGGGGGCACAGGCGATCTCGGTGTAGTCTCAGACATCAACGGCCATCCGGAAGCGTGGTGAGCAATGCAGCGACCTTCTGATCGCGGTTGCGCCCGGATCGTGCAAGGTCCGCTGCCCCTCGGGGTTGGAAGCTCGCCATCGCGTCGATCATGTGCAGCAGGCGCCGATCTGACACGCCTAGGCCACGATGCAACGCCGATCCCGTCCGAGCGCCGGCCCCGATCGCAGGTTCAGACGCCCCATCGCTGAGATAGCCTTCCATGAGCCCGGCCAACGATACGCTTGTTACCGGCGATTCGGCTCGATCACCGGAAATCGACTGCCGCCGATCGATGCGTGCCGCAGCCGCTTGGGCCAAGTCTTGGACGAACCGATCGCCGAAGCTCGGCTCTCGTTGCGGCGAGCCCGAGTCCCTACGACGGCGATCATCGGACGTACGATCGTCCGTCTCGGGCAGCGGCGCACTTCCGCCTTCATAGCCAAGCATGACATCAGCCAGTTCACCGACAGAGCCGTCCCGCCATGTAAAATAGCCGCCCGAAAGCACAGTGTTCTGCGTGACGTCGCCTGTCCCAACCACCGCGTTTGTTCGCGTGAGCCCTATGGTGGCGATGCCCTGCCGAGCAAGCGATGCAAGCTCGTGGGTTTGACTGACGCCATCCTGGTTCGCGTCTTGCCAGATCAGCAGGTCGCCATAACGAGCATCCTCAGCGTCGATGACGCCATTCTCATTGGAGTCGAACGCAGCCAGCGCTTCGAGATCGGTTTGAGCGCCGTCGGCCCGGAAGGAAATCTCGGCGCCAGAATTGATCAGACCATTACCATCGAGATCGATGGCAAGCACGCCATCGCCCGCACTGAACCAGCCCGAACGCTGTCTGTGACCATCGTTGTCGGCATCGAAGAGAACATTCGACTCTGTTGGAGACAGAAGCCGGACGCCATCACCATCAAGGTCGAAGACGATCGGCGGTAACTGCCCTGGCCCACCAGAGCCTTCCGTAGCTTCGACGCTCGTGCCCCACGTCTGATAAGCCAGGAACACATCGCCCACCGTCCCGACGGTGCCGTCGCTGCGAACATAGTGCGTTGTGCCGTAAACGACGTTGTCGATCGCCCCAGCTACGCTTCGCCCAGTGGGCGTTAGTGTGAGACTGATCGAGGCGATGCCCAAGGGCGCCAGCGTGCTGAGTTCACCAGACTGACTGACGCCGTCCTGGTTCAAATCCCGCCAAACGGAGAAGTTGGCGAAATCCGCGTCGCCCGCGTCGAACTGGCCGTTCTCGTTGGTGTCGAACGCAACAAGCCCTTCAAGATCGGAGACGGCAAAGTCCAGGTCTTCGCTGAAGGCGATCTCACCGCCATCGTCGATCGTGCCATTCGCGTTGCGGTCAAAAACCAGCAAACCATCGTCAGCAGCCACCCAGCCGGTACGCTGCGGCATGCCATTTTGCGCCATGTCGAAATCAACGGTCGAGTCCGCAATGCTGATGATTTCGAGACCGTCACCGTCCAGATCGAGCACGATCGGCGCCGCCATCTCTCGACCGCTATAAATGCCAACAACCAAGGCAGAAGACATCACGTTGCCAGTGTCGCGGCTGCGAACGGTTACGTTGTAAACCTCGTTATGATTGGTGAAGGAATTCCCGCCTGGATTGACCCAGCGGACCACCCCGGTGCTGGAAGTAACGATCTGGCTACCGATGCTCGTTCGATCTTCTACGATGGTGTCAAGATAGGTGTAGGTGTACGATGGCGGTTGAGTGTCCTCTAGACTGACGTCGTACAGGTCATAGCGGAACGTGACGTTCTCAACGATGTACGTGAGTGCGCTTCCTTCAGGATCGGCGCCTGAAAGCTGGCCAACCACATTGTTGGAGCCGGGCACCCAGCCATAAATGCCCATCGAGTTGCCGGTGAAGTTGATCGTCGGGGCCTCGTTCACGTCGGTGATCGAGAAATTGAACGTCGCTGTAGACGACAGACCGGCACCCAGAGCGCCACCGTCCCACACGCGAACTTCAAGTGCATAAGACTGGCGTGTCTCGTAGTCCAAAGCTCCGTGCAATCGCACTTGGCCGGTCACCGCGTCCACTGCGAAAACAGACGTGTCGCCAGACAGCACTTGGTAGCGGAAGTTGCGATTGGCCGACGAGAGGTCGCCATCGGTCGCTGCGATCGTCGCCACGACGCTTTGAGCAGCGCCCGGAAGACTTTCTGCTACGCTGAAGGTCTGTCCAGTCAGCGTCGGCGTATGGTTGGTCTCTACCACGCCTACGGTGATCGTGCGTGTGGTGCTCGAAGCAAGCGTCCCATCCCAAGCCTCGACCTCAACGGTGGCTGCTTGAACTTGAGCGTAGGTTAGCGTCACGCCAGATGCGAAGCGAAGCTCATTGCCGAGGATAACAAAGAGATTGCCCGGATCGTTGACGATCCTGAAAGTTGGCGTTGTGCCGTTGGGATCAGTCGCTGACAGCGTCGCTACAAGCTGTCCGCCGACTGCACCCTCCGGAACCGTCAGAATGGCTTGGTTCGTGATCGTTGGTACGTTTGGCGCGTAGTTCTGGTTTGGATCGCGAACGAAGACCGTCACGGTCTGGCGAACCCGATTCCCATCGGCGTCCGTGACTTCAACCTCGAACGTGTCCTCGCCCGAGAACGTCGTATTGGGCGTGTAAGTCCAATCACCATCGGTCTCTAGCGTGACCGTCCCGCCGGTTGGGCTCAGCGTCAGCGTGTAGCCGGTTATGTTATTGTCGTGGTCAATGGCGCCGACGCTGCCGTTGAGCGTAGCGCCCATCACTGTGGTGACTTCCTGATCCTGAACACGCGGCAGCGCGTTTCCACCCGCATCCCAATACGCCGGCAAGATGCCCGTAATCGATGCCGGCATGCTGGCTGGCGTGCTGGCCGAATGGCTGGTCATCGCTGAGATCAGCGGCGCCGCATATTGCATGTAGAGCGTCGCGTCAGCGGTCACGATCTCGACGAAGTTCGTCGCACTGTAGTCATCGATTGTGATCGAGAACGATGGGTTGCCGATCGCGGTGATCCGAAGGTCGTTGCCGTATTGCGTGATCCAAAGCGCCGAAGACGGGATGTCCGTGATCACGATCCGGTTGACGCCTTGAGCGTCAACAATCGTGTCTTCGCCGCTTGATGCGTCAAAGGCGTAAGTGTCGGCCCCGGCGCCGCCGTTCAGCGTGTCAGTGCCAGCTTGGCCCGCAATCTCGTCGTCGCCGTCACCGCCAAAGATCGTGTCGTTTCCGTCGCCACCTACGATGTCGTCAGCCGCAGCGTCGCCATAGAGCGTGTCATCGCCCTCACCGCCGGAGACATCATCCTCACCGTCGCCGCCATGGATGACATCGTTGCCCTGACCACCCATGACGACGTCATTGCCGCCATCGCCGTTCAACGTGTCGGCGCCATCACCGCCTTCAACGACGTCACTGTCATCGCCGCCGGATGCGGTGTCAGCGCCGGCGCCGCCCGAGATATTATCCTCTCCGGCGCCGCCAACAATGGTGTCATCGCCATCGCCGCCGAGCAGCACGTCCATGCCGGCGCCGCCGTCGATGTTGTCACTGCCGCCCAGACCAAAGAGACGATTGTGTGTGCTGCTGCCGATCAGTGTGTCGCCGTAGAGATTTGAGCCCGTGACGTTCTCAACGCCCGAGATTGTGTCGCCGTGTCCGTGTCCAACTGAGGCGACCGCACCAGCGGCGTCACGGCCCGTCACGGTCTGCGCTGTCAGATTGGAGAGATTGACGATCACGCCAGCGGTCGAAGTCACATAGCGGATCGTGTCGCCATACTCGGTCTGCCCTTCTTCGAGGGCACTGCCCGTCGAGTCCGCGCCGCCTGCCATGCTGTCGGCGCCGGCCCCACCCTCCAGAACGTCGTCACCTTCACCACCGACCAGCGTATCATTGCCGCCGCCACCGGAGAGCACGTCGTTCCCAGCAAGACCGTCCATCGTGTTGGCGTTGTTGTCGGCGACCATGAAGTCGCTGCCGCTGGTTCCGGCTTGGCCCAGCGTCCGGATCGTCCTGAGATCAACCACCAAACCGTCATTTAGCTGAAGCCACTCGACCGCCCTGTCCGCATTGTTCTGCGCGAGCACCTTCACTGAGTCGGTGGCGCTATAAGCAATGTAGAGATCGGCGCCGGCGTTCGGTCGTGTCACGACGAAGTCAGACAAACTAATCCCGCTGCCAAACAGGATCGTATCGTCGTCGCCCCCGTTTCCAGCGGCGGCTGTGTCACGACCCGTCTGCAAGCCATTCCCGGTACGCTCGAAGCCAGCGAGAAACTGTCCATTTCCGACCGGCCAGCCACCCGGGGTGGGCACAGGCAGCAGCGTCTGATTGTTCATCGCGTAGATGAAGTCGATGTTGTCGCGTGAACGGTAAACTTCTTCGCCGCCAACGGTCTTGGTTACGACAAGACGATAGTGGTGCCACCACTTTCCACCCGAATAGGTGAGCGAGATACGGGTCCACGTCGCGTCGAAATCGGCGTCATTGAAGACGCCGTTCGCAAAGACAACCTCTTCAAAGACGATCTTGTGGTCTTGGATGATATCGACGCCATAACCCAACTCGAACTCGTAGGTGTCGCTCCCCTCGCCGCCGACCATCGTGTCAGCGCCGCTGCGACTACGGAAAATGTTGTCGCCCGTGTTGCCGACCAAGCGGTCCCCAAAGTTCGAACCCTCCAGGCCTTCGATACTGGAGAACTGATCACCCCACGCGTCGCCCGTCGAAGACGACAAGGTGGTCAAGCTAACGCGAACCGCCGCACCGGCTCCGGCGTATGAGGCGAGGTCATCGCCTTCCCCACCGATAAGTTGGTCAACGCCGACGCCACCCTCAAGCACATCGTTTCCTGAACCGCCGATCAGGACGTCGTTGCTGTTGGCGCCCTTGAGCAGATCGTTGCCGCCGCCGCCGACAAGCAAGTCAATGGCGGCGTTGCCATTGATCATGTCATCGCCTAGCCCGCCGGTCGCCCAGTTCGCGACATTGGTCAGCGAAATCGTATCGTCACCGTCGGTTCCGCCGGACATCGCATAGCCGCCAATGCTGCCGGCCTCGACGAAGACGAAGTTCTCGATGGTTGAACCAACGGAATACCAATCGCGAATGGTCAGTCTGTCGCCAACCTGCTCAAACGCTGTGTTCTCGCCTGCATCGATTGCGAGATGGAGATCGTTGCCGATACGCCGGATGACGATGTCTTGGAAATCGATGCCGATGCCGAATTCGATGACATCCACGCCGCTGTTGGATGAGATCGCGCCGCTCACTTCGCCTTTGTGACGACGCAACGTCTTTGTCTCGTCGTTCCAGTCGTACCGACCGATCCAGGCATTGCCGTCAAAGACAACTGTAGAGCCAATCTTTACGGTGCCGTCGGCTTGAAGCGTGTAGCCGTTGAGGTAGGCGCCGTTCTGCCAAACGACGTCCCAGTTGTTCACGAACTCATCAACGATGGTGTCGTGGCCATCTAGAAGCTGAAAGCGGACGACGTCATTGCCGGCGCCAGTGACGACGTAATCGTTGCCGCGACCGCCGGCCAACAGGTCATTGCCAGAGCCGCCATAGAGATCATCATCATCATCGTCGCCGAACACGGTGTCGTGCCCGGCGCCGCCGATCACTCTGTCCCGACCGCTGCCGCCCGAGACCATGTCGTTGTCGCCATCACCAGCAACGAAGTCATCGCCCCCGCCGCCGAAGCCGAAGTCATTGCCGGCTAGGCCACGCATTTCGTCGTTGCCGCCGCCGCCGACCATGAAGTCAGCGCCATACGTGCCGATGATCACGTCGGCGCCGTTCGTGCCGGCGACGAAGGATGTCATGTCGCCAATGCGGATTTCTTCGCCGTCGGCAAAACGCAGCCACTCGACGCGGCGGGTTATGTTGAACCAGTCTTTGATGGTGATGACGTCGGTCGCAGGCAAAAGCTGACCGTTCGTGCCGATCTGGTGCAACTCGATGATCAGATCGTTGCCCGGCTCGGAGGACGTTCCGGAACGCCGCATGACGATGTTGCGGACAGTCACGCCAACGCCGAAGGCGATCGCGTCTTCACCGCCTCTTACGTCGCCGTTCTCCAGGTACTCGCCGTCGCCTGCCCAGTTTCGGGCCACGGAACCGGCAAGCAAGTTCAACATCCGGGTGGTGAAGTTGTCGCCGCCGCCGACGCCGCTGGCGGGATCGGACTCGTCGAAGATCACATCTTCGCCGTCGCCAAATCCGAAGATGTATTGATCCGAACCGGCGCCGCCGAGGATGCGGGCTTCGCCATTCGGTCCGCGTTCATTATCTGCCCCGCCTGCAAGGATGTCGCCGCCGGCGCCGCCGACCAAACGATCAGCACCGGCGCCACCGTTCAGCCAGTCGCTGCCACGTGCGCCGTACAACTCGTCATCGCCATCGCCGCCTTCGAGATAGTCACCGTTGCCGCCATCGACTGCGATCGCCGCGTTAGTGGCGGTGGCGTCACCGACGGTGAATGTTGTGACCGCATCACCGGCGAAGAGCCGGTCATTCCCCGCACCGCCGAGTAGCCAGTCGTCAAGCTTGCCGCCAACAAGCACATCGTTGCCGTCGCCGCCGAGCAAGTCGTTGCCGAGATCACCACCGCGAATGGTGTCGTTGCCGGCACCACCGTCGATCAGCGCTGCTACTCGAACATGATCCGTCGGCTCCCCATCAGGAGCCTCAAACGTCAGTTCGGTCTCAACGACACGCCAGCCGCTTCGACCCACGCTAACTTGATGGGTAACCTCGACCGTATCAGGCCCGGTGAGCAGTACGCCCTCATCCAACTCGACCGGTTGACCCTGAAACGTGATTTCGGAGGGGACTATGAAAGTCGTGTTTGTCCTGGGGTCCACGAAGGACCTGTCAACCCCGATCGTGAACGTCTGAACAAGAGTTCTATCGTTTTGCCATGTACTCCAAGAAAGCGTGATAGCATCGTTCGCGTTTGAGCCTCTGACTAGGGCCTTCGCCCGGCTATCAATGCCATCGCTCACAAAACCAAGCGGTTCACCCGCGTCATCTACAACAATGAACAGCCTTTCGTTTCTGTCCGGGTCGATCCCTAGAACGAGATTGCTCGTGCTTAGAGCTAGACCGTCGATCTCCCCATCGCGTACTTCGTCTAGAAATCCCGCCCAGCCGCCGATCCAATCTGTCTTCCAGCGACGATCGAGCCCGAGTTCCTGGGCGCGGGTCATCGTCAGTATCCAGGCAGCGGCGAACACACTGTTCTCAGCGTTCAAAATCAGTCCGTTAACCGTCGCCTCAGCCGTCAAATAGGCGCTGTAATCGGCAGCGATGGCGATATTGCCGAGCAATGCTTCGAGTTGAAAATCTCCCGCCGCATATCCTTGGACGAGACTTCTATCCCCGCCGGAACTTTCCAAAGTCGCCGCGATCGCCCGCTTGACGAAAATGTCACCGCCGACAAGGCGCTCACTTAAATCCGTAGCTGCAATGAAGGCACCATGATTCACGAGTTCTAGTGCATCTGAGGACCTAAAACTCACACCGGAACCGGAGTTCGGCTTATAGAGAAAATTCTCTCCCTTCTGCTCGTACACGCCTGTTTGGACGCCCGTTGGATCAACGACATGCGATCCTGTCGCGTCGATAATTGCGTTGAGTTGAGAACCAACTTGCGATGCAAGCGATCGCACCCCTGCCGCTGATCCTCCGTTCTTTGACCACGAGTTGCTAACGGCGAAACTGTCACTAGCTGAATGCCAGCCAAGTTCCGCACCAGCCTTCGGCGTTCCTCCAAACCACGAGCCGATTATGCCGCCAAACACATAGCCTAAGAAAGCGCCAAGAAATGCTCCGACGGGACCGGCCCATCCCAGCAACTTTATTCCGAGAAGCACGCCATCTGCACCAAATTTGATGCCTGCAATAGAACCGATAGAGGAGCCTAGAGAGGCCCCGACTTGGCCACCGATAGTTTCGAACTCGATGAGTTCTGCGGCCAGTCTCGCGCCGAGGAACGAAGCCGCAATGGTGCCGACATTCACCCCTTCAAGCCCGTCGAACAACCCAGAATTAGGCGTGATCAGGTTCTCGGCGATTCTCGAAACGTAACCATTCACAAGCGACTGTCCGAGATCGGCCAGCTCACCCTCTAAGCCAAGTGCTTCAAAAATCTCACCTACAAGCAGAGAGCTCACTGCACCGACAGCGGCTCCCGACAGTTCAGTAAAGAAGTCATCGAATACGTTTGAATCGAGTCTAGTGACTTGCCAGTTTACAATGAAGCCGCCGTTCGCGATCGCCTCCGCGAGATTACGTCCAATTGTGCCAAGCGTCACGCCCAGAACCGTGCTGCCAAGCGGATCGTCACTCAGCAGGCGACCCAATGTCGAGCCAAACTGATAACCGATGTCACCACCGAACTCTACGCGCTCATTCAATCGAAAATCATATATGAATCCCCGCGAAAACGCCTCCGAGCGCATGAGCGCCACGAGGTCCACGTTGGCAGGGTCAAATACATCACCGTTGAGTCCGAAAACTTCAGGGCCAAAGTCTCCCGTCCCGTTCTGGTAGATGGTCTCCAAGATGATGTCGCCGAGCAGCGTCTGACTTATCACGTTGCCGGTTGTCGGTTCTCGAATGGTGATCTGCACGACCTGAGTAGCCGCATCGTAGACAAAGCTCATATCCGCGCGACCGGGCTCGTCGTATCTCGCATAAATGTACCGATCGCCGTCGGTCGCGGTGCCTGATTCATTGTGAACGCGCAGCCCACCCGCTACGTAGGTATGCAGTTCTTCGACTTCGAAATTGAAGACCTGCGTACGCGCTTCAATTTCTTGAAGCTCGCCAACTTGTTCCAGTTCGCCTTTATCATCAACGAGAAGTTCATGAGCAGCTAAGCTGTCGAGCGCGACGAACTCTCCTCTGGCGTTGAGAACACGGTGCCCTGGGGTAACAATCAACCCTGCGCGATCGAGCACGTGGCTTACTTCAGAAGTGAAGAGCCGCGTTACTTTCCTCGCGACCAAGGGGCCACGCCCTCTATCCACACTGGAGTCGAAGGAAGCGACAAAATCACCAACAACTACTTGTTCGATCGGCTTAGTCGATCGGTCGGCCATGAGAATGGGGGTGCCAGCGCCAAAACACTGCCCGAACGAAAACAATAGCGTGCCCGGGTTTACTGCGTAATGCACGGCAATCCGCGCTATCGTCCACATGAGTTCAAGTGAGGCACCCACTTCATGTTGTGTTTCGAGTGCTTCAATAGCGACGGGAAGAAAATCCCTCAAAAAATCTCTTTGAGCGATCTCGTTCCAGTAGACTTGTCGCGCGCGCTCATATTGCGAAAGCAGATCCCCGGTAAAGTCTTCGGGCCGAGGAGGAACAGGTTCATACTCAAGTGCAAAGTCGGCTAGCCGCGTGTGAATCGCAATTTCGCGTTCAAGGGCAACCGCTTCCGAAATGGCGCCCGACTGTAGGTTTCGCCGATTTACCGCGAGTGCAAAGTCGTGATCGAAGCCTGCCCGATCAAGCGGCGCAAGATTCGAAATATGAGGCAGGTAAAGATCGTTAGCGTTCGGGAGATTGCCACCGTTAGGCGGCAGTGCACCGATGTGTACGCGGATTATCTGAGGTTGCCCATCAGGCCCAAGTATGATCGGCGCATCCGCGCGATCACTTTCTCGACGATACAATTCAATGACAGTGATCGCATTGGCCGGTGCGTCGAGATACTCTTGGTATACTTCTACAGCAATGCGATGTGTCTCGTTTTCGGTCGTGCCGAAAGCCCATCCGCCCCCTTGAAAGTAACCGAACACGGGTTGGCCTTGGGCGGGAATCCCGAACTGCCCCTGGTATGGTCTCAGGTCCCAACGATCAATTGGAAAGTCTCGCTGATATGGCTGGTTGACACCCGGTAACCGGGGGTTTCGTACAACAGTAAAGCCGGAACCGTTGCGGCGATAGATGCGCCGGGTCGGATGATGTCTCTGGTCCTCTTGGTACCATAAGAGATAGTTGCGAAAGTCGGTCATTCTGCCAACTCCGATGCCCCGTGCGCCACGAGTAGTTGCCTTCCCCCAAACACGACGTCGTTCGGAGCCATAAACGTCGTCGTTCCCTCAGCGTCGCGCACCGAGTAAAGGTGATAGTCGCTTGGCACGGCGCGCTCATCCCCACTCGCGAGCGTGCGAACAATTCGTCCCGCGATAACGTTTCCGTCGAGACTTACCGTGCCTTCTTTATACTGGACGTCGTTCCAAGAAAAAACGTCGGAGCAAGTTTCGTTCGAACACAGGCGAAGAGCGATCGTATTGCCCGACTCAAAGTTTGGGTTCGGCTGAGCATCGCTGATGAGAAGCCGGCCCTCTGCCGTAACGCCCAATAGCGTCGCGCTGTCGCTGGCGGGCAGCACACCACGCGGCGTCCGCGACGGCTCTTCCCCTCGTCTTATGAAGAAACCCAGTCTGCCGCGATCTAGCGCCTCGCTTGAACGTGTGTTCGCGACCCAAATCTCGCCGGAAGCAGTGCGTTCAAGGTCTGACGCCAATCCAACGCTTAGAAAAAAACCATCATCTCGTGGTCCATACGCTGCCAAACGTCCCCAGCCCCAAGCTTGTCGCGTTAGTCGGGTTTTCTCTTTGCTTCGAATATCGACTTCAAATAGCGCCAGTTGAACCACGCCGGTTCGGTAAGACCTCAGCTCTGGGTTATCATCAGGAACCGATTGATTGGCATCACCAAAGCAAATCAGTCTCTGGCCATCACGCGAGAATTGCGGACATGTAAAGCAACCCATCGGTTGGTCGCTAATGACCTCCGAAACGCCGCCTTCAATCGGCGCGATCCAAATCTCAGAGCTGCCAAAATATGTTGGAGGCGTGACGACCAATGCCACCCTGCGACCGTCCGGAGAAAAAGATGGGTGCGCGAGTTTTACAAGCGAATTCGGATGAGCGAGCACCCAACCCGTCTTCGCTGTAACATCTATGATTGCCACTTCATTCACGGGACTTAGCGGCAGCGTGACGGCCATGTATCTCCCGTCGGGCGAAAGGGCAGGCCCCCTAAAATACAAGTCACCAAAATGCGTCGGCGGCGGCTGTCGCCGCGCCGAAGCGAGGTTCTCGGGAGCGTTCCAACGGAGGCGCATATCAAATGTGCCGCCGCCACGTTGGCCCAACGCGCCGCAAGCTGAACTCGCAAGAATCCCACCGCCGGCAAAGAGTCGAAATAGCGTCCTCCGATCATACTGCGACATAAGTTTCAGCCTACTTCAAGCTACTTGACGGCACCGGCGGACAAACGCGGTCCAATAAACGCTCACCGCTCCCTCCCCGCTTCCTCCACACGCCGCGCAATCGGCGACAGGAGGAATTCAATTATCCGGCGGCGCCCCGTCCTGATCTCTGCCGTCACCGCCATGCCGGCGGTCAACGGACGTCCCGCGCCAGCCACGCTAATCGATTGTTGTGACAGTTCAACCCGGGCGGGAAACACAAGTCCGAGATTCTCGTCTTCGACTGCATCTCGGCTCATGAAGGTCAGCGTCCCCTCCACAACGCCATAACGGGTGAATGGGAACGCTTCGAGCTTCACCCGAACCTCTTGGCCCTCGCGAACAAAACCGGCGTCACGATTCAAGACGTTAGCCTCAACCACGAGCGTTGTGCCTTCGGGGACGATGACCAGCAGCGGATCGGCAGGCCGCACCACCGCGCCTAAAGTCGTCACCTGAAGCTGCTGGACCACGCCGGCAGAAGGTGCGACCAGCAGCATCCGGCGATTGCGTTCGCTGGCCATCGCGAATTCCTGCTCACGCAAGCGTGCAGTGGCATCAGCTTCATTGAACGCATCCAACGCCTCCCGACGGAATGTGCTTCTGGCTGATGCCAAACGCTCGTTCGCCGCCGCTTCGGCAGCACGGGCTCGGATTAGTTCTTCCCGCCGGATCGCTAGGTCCTGGCGTAGGCCGATCGTGCGTTCTTCGACTTCAGCAACGCGAAGCCGAGCGGCATATCCCCTCTCAGCGAGTGCTTGAAAACTCCGTAGCTGCTCTTCAGCAAGTGGAAGCTGTTGCTCAAGTCGGACGACATCCGCCTGAACCATGGCCCTGTCGCCTCGGCGTTGTTGTCGCTCGGCGGCTAGCCCTCTTATTGCGGCCTCTTGTTCTTCGATCCTAGCGGCAACGATCTCACGTTGGGTTTCGACTATTGCCTCGTCCACGCCATCCGGCGCAACGAAACGCGCCGATCGTCCAGCAGCGTAGTCGAGCAACGCTTGTGCACGGGCTCGGTCGATCTGCGCCACGAGCAGAGCTTCTCGGGCCTGTTCGACTTCTGCTTCAGACAAAGTCGCGTCGAGTTCAATAAGCGGCTCGCCTTCGGCAACGACTTGACCGTCACGAACGTAGATCGCTCTAACTACACCCTGATCGGGCGCCTGCACTGTCTTGATGCGGCCATCAGGAATGATGCGCCCTTGCGCGACGGCGACAACGTCGATCGAACCTAGGCATGCCCAAGCCAAAGCGATCGTTAGGAAACCCATGATCCCCCAAAGGATCGAACGACCGATCGGGTTCGGCGGCTGTTCAAGGACTTCGAGCACGGCAGGAAGAAATTCGGTGTTGTCGGCCTCACGCTTGGCCTTCTCTTCAGCCCGAGCCGCACGCCATGCTTCAACCCAGGTGTCGCCATGACGACGGAGGCTTGCCCATAGCTCTCTCATGATGCGCCTCGGCCTAATCCCATCTGCTTGGCGTAGAGTTGAGCATAGCGTCCACCACGCGCCATCAACTCATCGTGGTCGCCCATTTCGACGATCTGGCCACGCTCAAGCGTGATGATGCGATCCGCCGAACGAACCGCCGAAAGCCGGTGCGCAATGATGACGACCGTGCGGCCCGCAGACATCTCAGCGAGGTTGGCCTGGATGATCTCTTCGCTTTCCGCATCAAGCGCTGATGTCGCCTCATCCAAGATCAGAATTTTGGGATCAGTCGCCAAGGCACGAGCAATCGCCAAGCGTTGCCGCTGTCCTCCGGACAAATTGCCGCCGCGCTCATCGATCTTGGAATCGTAGGCCTCAGGTAACTCTAGGATAAAGTCGTGAGCCCCCGCCATTCGAGCAGCGGCGACAACGCTATCCATAGGCATCGCCGGATCGGCCAAGGCGATGTTGTCGCGAACTGAGCGATTGAACAGAAGGTTCTCTTGCAGGACCACACCTACCTGCCGGCGTAACCAAGCGGGATCGACCATCGAAAGATCGATGCCATCCACCAGCACTCTGCCACGCTCCGGCGTGTGCAGGCGCTGGATCAACTTCGTCAGCGTTGACTTGCCCGATCCTGATGGGCCGACGATGCCAAGCGTCTCCCCGCTGGCAATCTCGATCGAGACGTCTCGCAGCACTTCAGGCGCATCGGGTCTGTACCGGAACGTCACGTTCTCAAACGTCACGACACCACGCACTGCTGGCAGGCTCGTGCGAGACGCTGACATCTTTGGCTCAGCCGGGGCATTCAAGATGTCGCCCAACCGATCAACAGCGATCCGCGCTTGCTGGAAGTCCTGCACCAATTGTGCGATCCGAAGCACCGGCCCCGCCGCTTGGCCAGCCAGCATGTTGAAAGCGACCAACTCACCCACCGTGAGTTCGCCTTCGATCACAAGCTTAGCGCCGAAGAAGAGCAACGCCACGGTGCCAAGCTTTTGCACAAGCTCGATGCCTTGGCGTCCCCAGTTCGCGATCATCGCGGCGTTGAAGCCGGCCTTTATGTAGCCAGCTAGCTGCCTTTCCCAACGCTGCTGCATCTGCGGCTCGACGGCGTGAGCCTTGATCGTCTCTATGCCGGTGACTGACTCGACCAGAAAAGCTTGGTTCTCGGCGCCCCGCTCGAACTTCTCATCCAGCCTTCGGCGCAAGATCGGCGTCAGCATGATGAGGATCGCCGCATAGAGCGGCAGCGTGATGAGAACGATGATGAACAGCGTCGGGCTGTAGAACCACATCACGATCAGGAAAACGATCGCGAAGAAGAGATCGATGACGACCGTCAGCGCCGATGAGGTCAAGAACTCTCGTATGGTTTCCAGTTCACGCACACGGGCGACCGAGTCCCCCACCCGCCGAGCCTGGAAGTACGCCATCGGCAGATGCGTGAGATGGTCGAACAGACGTGATCCAAGTTCGGCGTCAACACGGCTTGTGGTGTGAGTGAAGAGATAGGTTCGTAAGCCTCCCATAACGACATCGAAGATCGACACAACCAGAAAGCCGATCGCCAAAACCTCCAAAGTGGTCAGTCCGTTGTGAACCAGCACCTTGTCGATCACGATCTGAAAGAAGATCGGCGTAATGAGTGCGAGAATCTGGATGAAAAACGAGGCGATCAGCACGTCTCTCAGTAAGTGCCGGTACTTTACGATTGCCGGAATAAACCACGTGACGTCAAACGCTCGCATGGCGCCGGCCATACGTTCCCGCGTCGTCATCAAGATTAGCCGACCCGAGTAAAGCCCGATCAGGTCCGGAATGCTGATCTGCTCGGGCTTGTCCTTGTCCGGATAGAAGACCAGCGCCTTCTCGTCTGACACCTGCAAGATCAGGAAGAAGCTACCGTCCTTGGTCGATGCGATGGCAGGAAGCGGCTGCCGCGATAGTCGCTCGGATGTCACACTTGCTTCACGCGCACGGACATCGAGTTGCTTGGCAAGCCGCAGCAGGTCGTGCGTGTCGAGCGCCTCACTGCCCTTCCCGGCAGCGTGGCGAAGCTGAGCAGGATCGGCGGGCTTCTGAAGAAACCCTAGCATAAGCACGAGGCACGCGAGCCCGGAATCGGACGGACGCTCGTCGTTTGACGAACTCGGCTCCGTCTCAATCTCCATAGCCGCCCCGCCCTCGAACAACCCAGAGATGTTTCTCGCAAATGCTATGGCGGGTCGGGAGCGGGTTCGCCAAGAGGGGGAAGCAGCGGAAATCGACTAAAGGCGCCGATCAACCGCAAGCCGTTCTTAGTCAGGTCAACGACCACCACGGCTACACCAAACGACTCGGCTTAAACTCGCGATCCACCTAGGAGACATGGCATGCGGCGTGATCTCGATCTCATCCGTACAATTCCCTTGAAGCTCGAAGAACACGCCGATCCGCAGGATTGGGCAGACATCAAGGTGCTGACGCCAAAGCGGACACCGCCGCCAGAACGAATACCCAGCTACCCATGGCCCTGATCCCGCCTCCATGCGATCTCGTCAGGCCAGACAAACAGGAGTCAGTAGGGTGTCGCTAGTTTCCGACGACGAAGAGCTTGTCCTGTTCGCCTTCTACCCGGCGCCTAGACCACTTCCCCCATTTCCTTCAGAAACAAGCGGCAGGCAGCGTAAATCTCATCTTCGACCCTAGCGGTGGTGCTCGTCAGGGCGGAAAGCACCTGCTCCGTTAGTTCGCGCCGCCGTTCTTCGGTGCTTTTCACCATTCCATGAGCGCTAAAGATACTACGGATGCGCCGTTCGGCACCGTCGCTTAGCCGAACGTTTGCGATACCTTTCATTTCGTCGATCACTAGGCGACCGCCGATCAAAGGTTTCACAGAGACTACGGCGCGCTCGTCCCCCTCGATCACATAGAACGCCAGCAAGCCCGACGCGATCTGATCGGCGTACACCCTCATGCAATTGCCGAACTCCAACGCCGTACGGCGGAGATCGCTTAGATCGGAAACCGGCTTTACGTCAGGATGGTCAATGTACGGCGGCATCGGGAAAACATCTGCCTTACGTACGATCGCCAACAGAGTTTCATAGAAGTCGCTACGCGAGCCAGAAGGCGCGATCGAGACAAGCAACAGAGCCGCTTTATCAGTTGTGTCGCACATGCGGGCCACCACGCTCGCCTCGATGGGGCGGCGCACATGGCGGCACACCTTTGCGGCCCGAAGCATCGGCGGAAGCTCGTACAGCACTGCCACCAAGGCAGGCGTGACTTCACGAGCGTGCCGCATGACCGTCATCGCCTTTTGGCACGTCATAACTGACCAGAGCTTGCGATAGTCTTCGAAGCTCCACACCGGTAGGGGCATCGACGATAGGATGCGTTCAAGCCCAGTGGGGCACGGGTCTGCGATCAGTGTCCCAGCCTCCTGCCACTTAAGTGACCGGAGCCGATCGAAGTCGATCGCCTTCCGGTCAGAACCGGTGATCAGCATGCCGAGCAAATGCATGCGCGCCGGCGCAAGCTCGAAGAATGGCTGATGGGGAAATGGAAAATAGGCGGCGATGTCGTCCGCTAAGTGGGGAGCGAGCGCTTTGAGAGCGCCAGAGGTACGAACGGAATGATGCATTGCGAAAGCCTTAGTTGCTCATATTCGCATGCGAGATTCCTCCTTCGTCATGTCCCTTCAGTATCCGCACCGTTCAGTAAACTCAAGGTGACGAACGACCGGTCCCTTGCCTTCATCGCCTCAAACCAATCGCTTCTGTCCTACGAGTGGACCTACAAGTGGATAGCCGGACGTCGGCGGCCCATCGTCTCGGTGCGATGACGGACGATGATCAGACCACGCCATGATCGAGCCCTCGCGTTTACCACAGGCGGTGCAGGTCAACGACCGAGCGATGTCACGCGTCCACGTGCCAACACCCCAGGTCTTCACAACGTCCGCCCACAGCATCACCACGGTGTGCTTGCATGCGAGGCACGAGAGATAGAGGCCCAATACGCCGTTCGTCTGGGTGATCCGGTATCCGGGTTCTTTGCCGTCGTAGTCCACGGTCGGCTCCAAGCCGACCCGATCCCCGCAGCGATCTAGTCATGAAGGCTGTGCAGTAGAAGATGGCCGGCGCTGGTTCGTGCTTCGAAAAACGCCTACTTAGCTCGGTGCAAGACGGGGGCTGAGCAAGGTGGCCGCCCTGACACGCTATGCTTGCCGACAACCAATTTATCCACAACCGGCCACGCGTCCTCCGTCATCGGAACAGAGAACACCTGAATCAACTCGTCGTCACTCGCATGATCTAGTTTCCACCCACGCCGCCACCAACGTTCCATCTCTCGATAATCGCGATGATCGCATTCTTCCCACGGCACACAGCCGCAGCAGCCCGCTTCGATTGCGATGTCTTTAGCTCGCCCAGCCATACGACGTGCTTTAGCGCGCATAGCGGGCGTGGGGCTCGTCAGTAAGCGAAACTGGAGGCGGGGGTGATCCCGAAGATATCCATCAATCATGTCCAACACTCTTCAGCCGAGTGAAGAACCCCGTGCTTGTCCACGGGGTTCATGCTTTCAGTGCGTGACCTTGTCGTCCGGAAGGACGGTGATCATCGGAGCCCCCTCGTCATCGGCGCTTACCTTCACCAACACGGACGCATTCTTTTTGTTCAGCACCGCGTAGATGATGGCCACGAGCATTTCGTGCACAGCTTCGAAGACCTCGCGACTTGGTTCGAGACACGTCTCGCACATGTTGTCGGCAATATCATCGATCGCATCATTGATCTCAATGCAAGTACCGATCGCCGCACGTGCTCTTTGCGGTAGTTCGACTTCAATCTCTTCAATCAAATCGTTCATAGTATCATCCTAATCAAAAGCACTCTGAGAGTGTGAAGCAATGATACACAAGAATCAGCGAGCTTTTGGCGTCTTCAGCGCTGCAAATTTTCCTGCGTTCGATTCCTGTGGAGGCACCCACACAATTCATCGCCCGTCGCTGGCCGTCGGCGCTAGCTGAACAGTCCACGCCGCATTGCTGACGTCTGCCTAAGAATGCGATGGGGCTCGATCGCAATCGACTAAGGAAGATGCGATGACTTCAGGAAGCATTCGCTTCATCAAGAGAAGCGGGACTATTCGAAGGCAGGGGGCGGGGGGGGGCGGGCCACACCTTTGGCACGCTGGCACAATGGCACAGTACTTTCGGGTTCGAGATTCTTGCTTACTTCAGAATCTACATCTTTCCTTCCTGCATTTTTGAATCTGACAGAATGAAAAAGCACTGTGCCATTGTGCCATTGTGCCAACCCATCCTCCAAGGAAGCTGGAAGGGGTTCGCACCCGCCTCCTCCGAAGAGACAGCGGGTGCATCACAATCCTCATCGCTCGTTCGCCACTGAACGCACACATTGGACATCAGTCTTGATCGTCTGCTGTGAATACGCATCGCCAAGCTCGGCTGCGGTCAGGCGGGAGTACGCCGAGGCGTTCCGGACAAACCAAAGCCTCAACCTGCCATTCGCAGTCCGTGGCTGGCGGTCTTGGGGGTCCTTGGTCACGCCGACCGCCGCCAGCGCCCGGCGAATGCGCTTATTTGTGAGGCCAGCTTCAGGCGGACACTTGCTACGGATGAAGCTCACCAACTCGTCCCAGGTGGCGATGTCATGCGCGAAAGGCCCGACTTCATCCTGAAACCATTCGCCCACTATCACGTCAATGTCGGCCCTGCTGTACGAGATCATGCGCTGTTTAGCCGAGGTCTCGAACGGCGGACGATGAAAGTTGAAACCGGTGAGGTCGATGGATTTCAGTGCGTCGTAGACGCTCGCCACGAATGCCGGCGAGAGATCGAACAATTCGGTATAGTAGGCAGCCCCACCTGAATGCCGCGACGGCGCAGTATCGACCACAAAGAACCGCCGGTCATCCGATGGCAGGTGAAGCGCGTAGGGATCGTTGGATAGCAGCAGCACACCACGTGGCGTGTCCAACATCTCAGGGTCCTTACCCTTCTTCTCGAACTTGTCGGTCTCGTTTGTCACCAGCGCCTTCATGTTTTCGTAGGTCTCGCCGTGACCCTTGATCGAAACTTCTTCGACACCGAGCAGCACCTTGCCCGCCATGTGCCATTTGAACTGGCTGAAGAGATTGCTGCCTTGAGCGCTGTTGACATTGGATGGCCCGAGCACGCGCTTCATCACTTCCAGGAGATATGACTTGCCGGTGCCCTGCCCGCCGATAAGCGCGACCGAGTAGCCGAGCTTGCGCTCTGGATGCTGCACCATGGACGCGAACCATTTCGCGACCACGTCGCGTTCATGGGCATCCGGAATCAGGTAGTGTAGGTGGTCAAAGAACTTATCGGGACGCCCATCACCACCGCCGTGACACGGCGGCTCGTAGAAGTTCAGGTAAAGTTGGCCATCTTCACCAACGAACGGCCCTGGCGGTTGTCCAGGATCGTAGGCCCGGGCACGAACCTTCGTTGCCAAAGTGTCTCTCAGGAATACCTGGGACGGAGGCCCAAGGAGAGCAAGTTCCGCATGCGCTCGATTGAAGCGCGGCGCGTCGAAAGCCATCCGACCTGTCACCCGATGCTCGACGATCTCGTCCGTGCTCTTGACGTAGATGAAGTCCTCAAGGAGCCGAACGTGATCTGCGGTGCGCGTGCCTAAGTCGATTGGAGAGACGATCCGATCTCGGAAGTAACATCCATCACAACCAGCAAATCCGAGCCCGGCGATGTAGTCACACCCCGCTGGAGCCTTGGCTGCGGTGAGTTTCGCATCGGTCTCTTCGGATGTATTGCCCGGATACGGCGCCGACGCTGCTCTGGCTACGTCTTCGCCGCACAGACCTTCCTTCCAGACCCCGATGGCGGCGTGCCACTGCGGCTCGGACAACGTCGAAGCCGATGTCACGCAATGGCGCATGAAACCGCAACCCTGGTGGACCGCTCGGAGGTTGGCAGGAATGATATCATCCTCGTCCTTGCCGATCTTCTTTTGGTTGATCCGCTTGATCCATTCGTCTTCTGCGGCTTCCAGGAAAGCATCCAGAACAACATTACAACGACGCAGTGACGCAGTGGAATCCGCGCTCCGATACGCCTTTGGACGCGGTTGCATGGCATCGATCACCTGCTGGATGTCATGCTCGGGAATGGCTGAGGCGGTTTGATCGAGCGTGTAGTAACGGTGCGTGCACGCAAGCGGCACGCACTTTCCGGCACCAGCCTTCGGGTTCTGAGAAAATGGTGCCCGAAATGTTCGAGCCAGATCGCTGATGGAATCAAATCCGGTCCAGCCGTGTTTCTCAGCGGCAAGCCGTTTCACATACGCTTCGAACGCCTTCCACACGATCGCGACATCGCCGCCGGCCACGGGGATCGGCGTCTCGAAAGCATAGAAAACATGCACGCCGCCCGAACCCGAAGCGTTGATGAGCGTTGGTGGAAACGGAAGCGCCGATTGTAGAAACTCGACCAAAACATCAGCGCTGGCTGGGCAATTGGGTTTGCCGGTATCGAGATCAAGGAAAAGTGCTGGCAAATGCGTGATGTCTTCCTTGAGGAAATGGCGATCGACCGGCGTCGCGGTCAGGCCGAGATTCACCACGAGGCTGCCGGAGCCATCAAAACTGGCGACCCAACTATCGACGCCAAGCTCACCATGGAGGTCGGTGAACGACCATGTGCGCTTGCAGCGCCCCTGACGATTTACGATGACTTTGGCCTGGGTAAAAAGGCCATCCGCTCTCGGAGCGATGACGCGCAGCGTTTCCGCTGCCGATTTCGGCAGTTCAATATGCATACTAGTCTCCTGCCCCGACCGATGAAAAGGATCGGGGGCACTCGTAGTTATTCGGGTGCCCCCGGCCTTCATCGTGTGCTGCTTGGCTCGCAGCAGGAGACGTCATGACGATGGTATTTACCGATCGTCATGACACCGAGTTGGGGGCGAAAGCTAAGATTGGATACAACGGCTAGGGCAACGACGCGGCGAGTTGCGCCTCCCTGGATGTCACTTCTCGCGCCACTTCTGAAGCGAAGGCTTGGCTTCGGACAAAGACGGCGCCGACTTCGTCCCAGTCATAAGTCGCTTTAACGCCCTTCCCTTCAATCAGTGGATCACCAGTCGCCTTCACGATCTCCATCCGATATCCGCGCACGCTCGGCGGATCAGGCCACACACAAGCAAACACCGGGAATCTATCTGTTTGCGCGACGACCTCTGCCACCGAGAATTGCACGGCGCTTGTGGTCTGCCGTGCAATTTCAATGATCGCATCAACATCGCTCACCAGCGCAAGCGAACCCGCTTTCGCGATCTTGAGCTTGGACGGCGGCAACGCTTGTCCTTTACCGAGCGCAGCCTCCGGCACGTGCTTGCCATTTCTGTACATCACTCACACTCCGTCACCATTCAGTGAGCCAAACGACGCATGCCGTCGCGACTCGCCATCAAGACGGCGGCGTTTCTCGCTGCTTTATCGTCGATGTCTAGCGGCGTTGTTCGCAAGATCGTGAAGACGTGAGGTTTAACGCGCCCCTGATGCGATGCTAGTTTCATCGCTACCAAGCACACAGAAAACTACTTCAAGCGTGCACCCAATCTGCGCGCGAGTATCGATGCAGTAGTTTCGGTTAAAGGTCTTGAGGCGCTGAGACCTCTTCAGCACCGAACGATCAACTGATTATCCCTAGATGTCGCGAACATCGTAGCGGCGGTCCTCTGGTCAATTTAACAAGAGCGCGTCCACCGAGCGCAGCGGGCGAGCACCCCTTGCAACACTGCTGAGATTTCGCGCCGAAAATCTGGACGGCCCCGCTCGAAGTGCTGATGGAAAGCAGATCGGCGCTCCACGATTACTAGGTTCTCTGCGCTTCAAAATTACCATGGCGCTTGCCCGTCGCATCGAAAAATGGCCTGCAACACAATTCCCTGCTGCTCGGACGGCGCTTTGATTCATGCTCCGAGGAGGCCAAATTGCGCTTGGATTATTTCTTCGTAATCTCGCTTCAAGTCGGTCACCGCCGCTTGATAGAAGCTGCAAGGATCACGTTTTGATTTCTTGCGACTCGCTATGCTCTTGGTGCCTACGGTGAAAGCTTACCGGCCCGGCGGCGCGAAGGCTTCGCACCGCGTTGTAGATGTTGGCGACCACGACATCGGCAGCGTTGCGGGAATCGGCTCGAACACTCGCCGGCACAACATCTTCGCAGTCGCCACGAATTCCGGATCATCTCCGAACGCTTCCGCCAAAGCGTCGATCGCCGGACGCCGGGCGCCACGGAGTAACCAGATCACGTTCACCGTCGCCGCCATTGCCGGTGACAAGCATTGCGCCAACGCGCTGCCGATGGAGCGACCATCGCCCTTCCGACTGGCGACACTGGCGATCGCGTTCGCATGGGTGGGCAGCCCGGTCGTCAGCAAACCCTCAGCGGCGTGAGCTAAAACGACGGCTAGGGCATGAAGACCGAGGCGGCGCGCGAGAAGTGCGCGGTCAACGATGATTTGGAGCAAAGCGAACAAATCAAAGGCACGCGGCATGCACTATTTATCGTTTACACAATGGCTCGCAACTCAATTTCTGGGTGAGATAGTTTTTCGATCGCCTCAGCCAAAATGGGCAGCCGAAAGCCCAACCCTTCCTCATCCCTCCCGTAGCGACCGCCTTCATCTGACGAAGCATGGCCCGTAAGAGCGTCGTCCAGCGCCTTTGCAACACCCGCATTCCGTAAGCAATTCTTGAATGTATGACGGAAGGAGTGAAACGACTTTCGAGTGTCCGGAACGATAGGTCTCGAGTATGACGACCACCATTTTGAAAAACCTCCCGACACTTTGAAGGTCTTGTCGCGCTTCTTGCGCTCATCCCAATCCATCGAGGGAAATAGATGCACGCCACCGCTTTCGCGTTGGCTGTTCACGAGTTGGAGAATTCCGAGATCGAGCAACACCGAATGAATCGGCACCTTCCGATGAGATGGCGCATTTTTGAGACTTCGCAGGTAACCGGGATCGACGCCGTCATAGCGCACCTGAAAATGGATGAACGGGATACCCGCTTCCTCTTTGAAGTCGGTGACGGCGAGTTGGGCCAATTCTTCCAGCCTAGCTCCTGAATAGGCAGCGAGAAGCGGCAACCACTTCTGGGCTTTGTCGCCTGCACGTTTGTCCGAAACGGGTTGCCCGACAAAAAACGCGCTTCGAAACAGCTTACCCATCTCACTTGTGGTGTACGGAAGTTTGGTTGGCGGCCCGTCAACGTAGTCTACCGAGATGTTCGACATGGGATTGACGAAGGTTTCGCTGTCGCTTGCGGCATCCGCAAAAACCGCGCGGAGAGCAGCGAATACCTTCTCGTTGAGTGTCTTCGGCTCCAGACGCTTATACGGGGCTGCGCCGTTCGCTGTGTAGCGAGCGACGACACTACGGATAGATTCGGTGCGCATCGCCGCCGGAAGATGAGCGGGATACTGAGCCATCAAGTCACGAAATTCGATACAGTGACGCCGAGTAATCTTGTGCAGCGGTAGATCGCCGTGAACGTCGATAAAGCGCTTGATCTGGGTTTCGAATTCGCGAGCAGTCTTGCCGGCTTCCTGGCCAACCGGCACTCGTTTTTGACGCCATTTTACGAATGCGCCCCACACGGTGACCTCGTCGCTTGGCTCGACGATGAGTGAGGTCGCACTATCCGATCCGGAATTTATGGGACTGAGCGAGTGTCCCGGTGCAATGTCTCCGTTTCGCAAACCGTCTTCAAAAGCAACCACTTCACGCCATGCCGTTTGAAAAACGGGGCGCAATCTCGCCATCGCTGGATGCGTGACGCTCAGTTTGATGCCGAACTCTTCGAGTACGTTGAGCAGCCGCTCATCGAATCCTGGAATGTCCGCCCAACGTCCCTGCCGTGAGAGGGGGTAGCGAAGTTCGTGGTATCTGGCTCTGAACGCCAGATATTCGTCCGGGTTCGCCTCGGGATCGGGGATGGCTTCATCCGGCTCGTTGAAGGCTCGCAGTTCCGCACGAGCAAGTTCGGCCACCCGCCAACGCTCGATGGCTCGTAATGCTGTCTTGGGATCGATGGATTTGGCCGGCACTGATGCGCCGGCACGCGCCGCCTGGATGATGCTCTCAAACTCTCTCAAAATCGGTGGTGCAAGCTTCGCTGCGTCCGCATAGCGCGTCGTGCCGAGCCTTCGTGTGAGATTCTTCTTGCCGACGCGCTCTCGGCAGTCCGCCGGCACCACGAGGATCGCCTCATAGGTACCGTCCTTGAGTACCCTCGTCCCGGGCACTGTTTTCTTCTTCTTTGCGCCAGCTACCATCCACGCATTTGTAGTGGCGATTTGTAGTGCGTGAAGCCAAAAAATCCCTGTAGTGACGGGATGTTCTTTTGTTTCAACGCCAAATGGCGCGGCTGGCGGAGAGGGAGGGATTCGAACCCTCGGTGGGCTTGCACCCACTCCGGTTTTCGAGACCGGCCTATTCAGCCACTCTAGCACCTCTCCGGAGGCCCGCTTAATGGCGAGCATCGCGGCCGGTTGCAAGTCCGGCGCCTAGGTTTTGCTGTTACGGCCGTACCGCATTGATCGTTATCGCCCCGTCGCCGTTCTGGATCGACGTGCGTTCGGGCGGACGGCGGGCAATCAAGGCGGCGGACTCAGGCGTCGTTACGCCGGGGGTTTGGCCAATGATAAACCAATCGGCGGCGGCATCGCCGGTTTCGGCCAAGGCGATCTCCAACATCGCGCCCTCACAGGCGCGGCCGTTGCAGATCACGCTGACGAAATCCTCCACCGCGCCGAACTCGATCTCAGCCCCGTTGAGCGAGGCGCGCAGCGGTCGCGCCGCGCTAGGAATACGAACGATGACGCGCCCTGCCCCCGAGGCGGCGATACGGGCGCGCACGGTGCGCTCGCCACCGGCGATGCTCGTTGTGATGTCGGTTAAAGTCGCGGCGGGCAACGGCTGGATGGGCGCGGGCGCAACCCAAGTCTCGGCGCTGTCGCCCGGCAGCAAGGGCGCGGCGGTGAAGCCTTCGAACTCCGGGGGCAAGCGGCGCTGCGCCGTGCCGAGCGCGAGGCGCGCATCTTCGACGGTGTTATCGAGCACATAGACGACGTTGAGCGGCGCCGGGCGTTCGGCAGTGGCGGCGGGCACAAGCGCGCTTGCGCCGACAGCGCCAGCGGCCAACAGCGCAACGATCAGCACAGGCGTGCGGAGACGCTCTGGGGCACAGCGCGCAATCCAGCCGAATGTCGTCAACAGAACAATCGCGATCAGCGCCGCGAAGGCGAACGGAAACTCAAAACCGAGCGCAAGCTCCGTCAACGCAATCGAAGGGGCCCAAGTCGCCAGCGCAAGACATGCGGCGAAGGCAGCGCCCAGCGCCTGCGCCGGCTTCCACATGGTCGCAGCGAGTGCGCCGAGCGCAAACACCAGAGCGGGCCCTGCGAAAAAGATCGTGACGCCAGGCAGCGCAAATGATGCCGCTAGACCAAGCGCTGCATACCAGAAGAAGCCTGCCGCCTCCGCCTGTGCTGGATGGCGCACACCGCGCGCCAGCATCAGCGCAAGAAGCGCGCCGAACAGGGCAAACAGCACGCACCAAGCGCGCGCGGGCTCCGGATAGGCCCACGCGTAAGACTCGCCCGGGCGGAGGAGCGTCAGCGCGAAGCCCGCGCCAAAGGCGAGCGCGGTCGCCGATATCAATGCGACGAGCGGGCTGGCGAATGAACGCCAGCGGTGTTCGCGGCCAGTGCGCCAGAACGCGGCGAACGCAATGACCAGCGCAACGCCGAGCACAATCTGGGCCGCACTTCGCGGCGCGCTCAGCAACGCAAACGAGCCAATATCGGTGTAGACCATCTCCGTCGTTGCGCCGCGATCTGCTGAACTGGCGAAACGCTGGAGTGTATGGAGCGCGATATCTCCTGCGTGCTGGACGCTGCGTTGATCGAGTGACGCGAGAGAATCCTGAGGCGTGTGATAATCCTCCACGCCATCGAGCAGCGCCAGATTGACGACATCAAGCCCGTCACGGGTTAGCGCGCTGACATCGGTCGAGTTCGGAAGCAATGCATAGACATCCGCCATCACTGAACTCGCGATGCCGCGCGGCGCACCGCTGAAGGCGGCGACGGCGTCTGCGTTCGGCTGGTTGGATTCGAAGAATGTCGCCGGCCCGCGGGTGCCGCGCGCTTCTACGTTCACGAGCGCTTCGACCGCCTCCATGAGCGGATCGGTTGTGGCGAAGCTGTGGGCGCCGATGAGCCCGGGCTCTTCGCCATCGCTGATCAGGAAGATGATGCGACGCGCGTGCTGCTGATCGCGTAGAACACGCGCCGCCTCAAGCAGAACAGCGATGCCGAGGCCATCATCGGCGGCGCCGGGTGCGGCTGGCACGCTGTCATAGTGCGCGGCGGCGAGGACAGCAGGCCCCTGCTCCGGGCCGATCTGAAAGATGATGTTGCGCACGCGCGCACAAAACATGGCTTGGACATTCGGCGCCGGCCGGCAGGCGAAATCATCGCGCACTTCAGGCGTTAGGCCTAACGTTTCAATTTCCGCGAGCAAGCGGGCGCGTACAGCATCTTGCGCGTCGCTATCGACCGGATGCGGGGTCTCATCGCCAAGGATGCGCTCAAGACGCGCGATCGCGGCGCTCGTGTCGAATTGCTCGGCGCCGTTGGTCGTGCGCACTGGCGGCGGCTGCAGGACCGCACCCGCTGCCATGAACACAGCGAAGAGAAACGCCAGCGGCGCGAAGATTAGAAACGGTCGAAACCCACCCATGCGCAAGCCTTAGCGCATTGATGTGCTGAGTTCACCTGCTCTCGCTGGGGCCGCGAGAATTAGTCCTGCAGCGCCGGGCCGCCGCCGAAGGCGCGGTACGTGGCGATCGCCGCGCGCGCGGCTTGCGCCTCTGCGTCGACGCGCGTGAGTTCGGCGTCGATCAGTTGCTGCTCGGCGCGCAGGCGATCGGTGAGGCTTTGGATGCCGGCTTGGTACGCCGCGCGCGAACCGCGCGCAGTGATCGAAGCCGCCTCCTCCGCATTGCGCGCCGAGACGAGGCGCAAGCGGCCTTGGTCGAGCGCGACCAGCGCGTTCGAAGCTTCAGCCACGGCTTGCGTCACAACTTGGCGATACTGGATCAAGGATTGATCGAACTGCGCATCGCGCTGGCGCTGCACTGCAAAGCGCTGGCCCCAATCGAAGAGCGGTATTGAGATGAACGGCGTCGCGTTGGCCACGGTCAAGCCTGCACCGGCCGGATTGCCGATCAAAGCGTCGGTCACGTTGATCGTGCCGGTGAGATTGAGACGCGGAAAGAGATCAGCCCGCGCGATGCCAAGCGCGGAGGCGGCGACAAGTGTCTGCGCTTCAGCGCGCGCGACATCGGGGCGCAAGCGGAGCAAATCGGCCGGCGCTGCGGGCGCTTCAGTGAGATTGAGATGCGGGACCGGCGCGCCGGTGTTGGCGAAAGCCGCGTCCAGCATGGCGCCCTCCGTACCCGGTGCGCGGCCGCGCAGCACAGCGAGCACGTTTTCAGCGCGCCGTTGCTCGATGACCAAGCCGGGCAAACGCGCGCGTGTGGATTCAGCGAGACGGCGCGCGTCAGCGGCGTCGGCGCGCGAAGCAAAGCCGGCATCGGCGCTAATTTGAAGAATGCGCGCGAGCTCATCAGAGGTTTGGATTGAGCGCTCGATCGCGACACGGCTCGCGTTCGCTGCGCGCAGATCGACATAAGCCTGAGCCACGTCGGCCGCGAGCGCGACTTGCGCACCGCGCAGATCGGCGAGCGCTGCCTGGGTATTTGCGCCTGCGCCCGCGGCGGCGGGGCCAACTGCGAACAGCGGCAGCTCCCAGCCGACTTGCACGCCGTATGAGCCGCTCATCTGTTCGCGCTCAGTGCCGACGGGGACCGCGCCTTCCATGATGCGCGAGTATTGGCCGCTGCCGGTGGCGAGCAGCTGGGGGAGATATTGCGTGAGCGTCTGATACGAAAGCGCCCGCGCTTCGCGGACGCGTGAAACCGCGAGTTGCACCGATGGGCCTTCGCGCAGCGCTTCATCGACGAGTTGGTTCAGCGTCGGATCTTCGAATCCCTGCCACCAATCCGCGACCGGTACGTTCGCCCCAACCGGCGCGTCACGCCAGGCAGAAGGGAGCGGCGGCGCTTCGGCGCGTTCGCTGGGCATGGTCACGCAACCCGCGGCGGCAAGGGCCGCGCCTAAAGCCGCCGCGCGCGCCCAAATCCTCAATCGGGACCGCAAATCGGTCATTTCCCCTAGTCTCCTCAGGCGTTTAGCCTTCCTTCAGTCGACTCAACCAAGAGTTCAGTTTGCGTCGCTGATGTAGAAATCCAGCTTGACGCTGACCACCCTTAACATTTATAGAACGAACATTCGTTTTATATGCGTTGCAGCGCAGGCCCGCAAGGGCCGTTTTGTTTGAGGTCGTAACGCGTGGCCCGGCTTGCCGATCCCGAACTGGCTGATCGCCGTCGGCGCCAGATCATGGACGCCGCCATCGCCTGTTTCCGCCGCCGCGGTTTCCACCAGGCGACGATGCAGGAGATTTGCGCCGAGGCGAACATCAGCGCCGGCGCGCTCTATCGCTACTTCGCCTCCAAGGCCGAGATCATCGGCGCGATCGCCGAAGACAAGCACGGCGACAGCGACGTGCTCTTTCTTGAGGCGGCGCGCAAAGGTCCGGTGCTTGACGCGCTCTGCCTCATCGCGCGCGAGTTCTTCGTGAAGTTCGAGGAAGGCGATGGCGCGCTCATCGCCGACATCTTCGCGGAATGCATCCGAGACGACGCAATCGCCGATGCGCTTCACGAAATTGCGTCGCGCGGTACGCAATATTGCGTCGAAGCAATCAAGACAGGCCAAGCGCGCGGTGAGTTCGACAGCACGCTCGATCCGATTCTAACCGCCAATACCTTGTTTGCAGCTATCGAAGGCATAGGTCTCCGGCGCGCCTTCATGCGCGACACCAATACCGATGCCGCCGTCGCCCAATTTCGCAGTCTCGCAGAACGCTATCTGAGCCCCTCCCATGAATAAGCCTGAAAACCCCGAAACCTTCGACCGTGCGAATGGTCTGCTCAAACGCGCCGCCGACGCTGGCGGGCGCGCTTTGCGCGGCGCGCGCGATGCGGGCCAACGCGCCTGGGATAGTGCGACGACAGACAGCGAAGACACTCCCGGCAAGCGCCGGCGCGTTCTCTTCATGCTCGGCGGCGGGATTGTTGCGGCAATTGCGATCATGTCGGTGCTCAGCCGCTTGGGCGGCGACGGCGCGATTCAAGCTGAAGCGCCGACGGCCATGGCTGTCTCTGCAATCAGCGTCGAGATGCAGCCGTTGCAAGGAACGGTTTCTCTCAATGGCGAAGCGCGGCCGGTGCGCGACATTCAGGTCGCAGCGCCAGCGACGGGCGTGCGCGTGCTGCAAATCCTCGTCGATGAAGGCGATTACGTACGCCAAGGCCAAGCCATGGCGCGGCTCGATACAGCGCTCGCGAACGCACAAACCAGCGCCGCACAAGCCAGCGTCGCGGAAGCAGAGTCCGCCGCAGTGCGCGCACGCGGTGAATACGAGCGCGCTGACTCGATCCGCGACTCCGGCGCGCTTTCGACGGAAGCGATCGAACAACGCCAAGCGGCAGCTGTTGCCGCCAACGCGCGCCTCGCAGCAGCGCGAGCGCAATTGGCGGAAGTCAACGCGCGTCTCGGCGGCGGCTATGTACGCGCGCCTGCGGCAGGATTGGTGATCGACCGCATGGCCGAGATCGGTCGCTCGGTGGACGGGCAGATCCTTTTCCGCATCGCGGCAGGCAACGAACTTGAAGTCGCAGCACAAGTCGCCGAGGGCGAAGCGTTGGCGCTGCAAGAAGGCCAGACAGCAACGTTTACTTTGGTCGATGGCTCGACGGTGGAAGGCCGCTTGCGCCGCCTGCCCGCTTCGATCGACAGCCGAACGCGCACTGGCGAAGCCTTGTTCACGCTGCCACGCGACACGCGCGTGCGCGCCGGCATGTTCCTGCGCGGCCAAGCGCAGCTTGCGCCACGCAACGCGATTGCCGTGCCGCAAAGCTCGGTGCTCTACGATAACGGCCAAGCCTACGTGTTCGTGATCGGCCAAGATAACCGCGTGCAGCGCACCAACGTATCGCTTGGCGCACGCAGCGGTGAGCGCGTCGAGATCGTCTCCGGCTTGGAGCTGAACCAGCGCATCGTCGGCTCGGGTGCTGCGTTCCTGCAAGACGGCGACGAAGTGCGCCTCATTCAGGACGAGGCGCCGCAACAAGAATCGTCGGCGCAGGAACTACGCGGCCGGGAAGGCTAAGACATGGCTTGGAACATTTCCGCAGGCGCGATCCGTAATCCGATCCCGCCG
>LNFM01003541.1_pt1 | contig 30496 bp, 34 predicted proteins | sample 596031 | NCBI WGS metagenome assembly LNFM01 (sample SAMN04254537, study PRJNA301005) | activated carbon metagenome | isolation source: dual media filters at the Ann Arbor, Michigan drinking water treatment plant | place: USA: Ann Arbor
GCCGCCCCTTCTTCCCCTTCAGATCCGAGGAGGCCGCGATGACGCGCCCCAACGAACCCGCTCACGCAGACATCCACCAACGCATCACCGACATCATTATCGCCCAGCTGGAAACCGGCGTCCGACCCTGGACACAGCCTTGGACCGCAGCCGCCAGCGTCAGCCGACCGCTCCGCCATGACGGCACGCCCTACACCGGGATCAACGTGGTTCTGCTCTGGGCCGAGGGCGCGCACCGCGGCTTCACCGCTTCGACCTGGATGACGTTCCGGCAGGCGCTCGCGCTCGGCGCTCACGTCCGCAAGGGCGAGACCGGATCCACCGTCGTCTACGCCAACCGTGTCGTGCGCACCGAAACCAATGACGCCGGAGAGGACGAGCGCGTCGAGATCCCGTTCCTGAAAGCCTATTCGGTCTTCAACGTCGAACAGATCGACGGCCTGCCCGAGGCTTATGCGACCGCAGCCCCCCTGGCGATAAATCCCGAGGTGAGGATCGCCGAGGCGGAAGCCTTCTTCGCCCGTTGTCAGGCGGACATCCGTCACGGCGGCGGCTCGGCCTACTATGCACCGGGACCGGACTTCATTCAGATGCCGCCATTCCAGACCTTCCATAATGCGGAGGCCTACTACGCCACGCTCGGCCATGAGATGACGCACTGGACCCGCCACGCGAGTCGTCTCGATCGAGACTTCGGTCGCAGTCGTTTCGGAGACGCAGGCTATGCCCGCGAGGAGCTGGTCGCTGAGCTCGGGGCGGCCTTCCTGTGCGCAGACCTCGGTCTGGCGCTGGAGCCGAGGGAGGACCACGCCGCCTATATCGGCTCGTGGCTCAAGGTGCTCCGCGACGACAAGCGGTTCATCGTCTCGGCGGCGGCGCATGCCCAGCGCGCCGTTGCCTGGCTTCACGACCTGCGGACGGGTTCGCCTGAGGCGCCCACCTGAAAACGCGACAGCGCTTGCACGTCCCCAGTCGTCGGCGGAGCGCCGATGATGCGACGAATGAGTGCGCGCATGAGATCGGCCAATGCGATGAGCGTCTCGTCGTCCTCCTGGCTGGAATAGGGGGACACGAGATTGCCGTGCATCACCGCATTCCTGATCTTCTGCCAAGCCGTCGTCTGATCGCGCGTGATCGCGCCGTCAGCGATCAGGGCTCGCATCGCGACGGCGACGGTCACGTCGCCCGAGCGTTGGACAGCCCGGATGGCGGTCTCCTTGAGAGGATGGCTCCCGGGCCAGGCCCGGATATGGCGGATCAGGGCGGTGTTGGCCTCGAGATCGACATCGTCGCGTTTGGCTCCTCTGGGATAAAGCATGGCGACCAGACCTTCGATGCTGCTCGCCAGCGTCAAGGCCCAGACCCAGCGCGATCCTCTTGCCGCCTGGATGACCTCCTCGTGGAAATGGGTGATCGGGTTGGCCTCGAAACAGCGGTGACCCCCGACGCGTGCGGACGCGACATGCGCGAGCAGTTTTTCATAGAGCGCCCAGAATGCCGCCTTGTCCGTCTCGTGCCGTTCACCAAGCCAGAGCGCAGTCCAGTCCGAATCTCGGGTCCAGGCGGGAGACGGTCGGACAAACAGGGTCGCGTCCCCTTCCGATCGCGTGCGCGCCACAAGGCGGGGGTACGCCAACTGGCCGAATAGAATGCGCAGGGGCTCGCCCAACCAGTTCTCGGTATAGGTCAGAGGGAAGGCCTCTGAGCCGGGAGTGGAGATCGTCAGCACGCCCGTTTCGAAGTCGAACGTGAAGTTCACGGTCTCGCCGAGCACCTCGAGCGCGTATCGATTGAGCGGCGGCCCTCCGGCCTGCGGCGTCGATACGAAGCGGGCGAGTATCAACGAGGCGTGGTGCTCCTTGGGTATGGAGAACCGAACCTCCGTCGCCCCGGTCGCGGTGGGGGACTCCTGGCCGCCGCCGATGATCGACTCCGTGAATCCCTCGAACGTCCAACCGTCGTTTCCGGGCTCGACCCGAGGGACCGTCCAGCCCCCGGCGTAGTCGGCGCCGTCCGTGTCCTCAAGGAAAAGGCGAAATCTGAGGAGACCGTCGTAGCGATCCTGCCTCTGTCGGCTCAGCTGCCGCAGAACATATCCCGGATCGTCGGGGATACCGGTCAATCTGTATTCGAACCGCGTAGCCGAGACAGCGCGCAGCTCCCCTGCGCCGACGACCAGCTCAGGCTCGTGGTCGCGCGCCATCAATCGCATGACCGGAAAAGCGTGCGTCGAGGGGACGGCCGCGAACCGCGAGATGCGGTCAAGAAGGGACATGGAACGCGAGACCTCGGGCCGACGACATGGGCGACAGTGGTGGCGTCGGCGCAGGTCGTTGTCCAGCACCCCGTCCGGCTGGGGCGCCCTTCAGGGCGGTGGGCGAGCGGCCGTCTTCGGTCGCCGAGGGGAGGGCGGGCCAGCCCCGTAGGCTTGCGGGGCGAAGGCGGTGACGGTCTAGGGCAGGATAGGCTTTGCGCCGGCATTGTCTGACAGACCCGTTCCCCGATGGACCGCCTCACCCTTCGCGTTTCACCCGATCTCGTCCGCCGCTTCGACGCCGCCGCTGTGGGACAGGGCGGACGTTCACGACTGTTGAGGCGGCTGATGGAGGCGGCGGCGCACGCACCCTTTCCCGAGCCTCCAGAGCCGCCGTCAGCGGCCCGATCAGGGAAGTTGACCCTGCGACTGGCGCCGGCAGACCTCACCCTCCTGGTGGCCGAGGCGAGCGCCATGGGGCTATCGCGCACCCAGTGGTCGACCGCCCTGATCCGGCGAAAATTGCATGGCCGGCCGCAGCTGTCGCGCGCCGAAGCCCTCGCCTTCATTGGTGTGCAACGTGAACTTCGGCGCATCGGCGTGAACGTCAATCAGATCGCGCGGGCCCTCAACACGGCTGTCCTCGAAGGCCAGGTGCTCGATCTGGAGATGGTCCAGCTCACCGCGTTCGCGGATGAAATCCGGGGCCACCTGTCGGGCCTGCGGGACGCTTTCGAAGGCAATCTCGCCTATTGGTCGGACGGCTCGTGAGCGAGTTCCGACCCCCGATCGGCTTTGAGGATGCGTTGCGTCCGCCGGTCGATGTCCGGCGCGCGCGGATCACGCCCGCAACGATCGGCCGACCGGCGGCGGGTGAGGGCGCGATAGCGCGCGCACGATTGATGGGGGTCGCCAGACGCGCGCCGGAGGTGATGGTCAAGATCACCGGCCGGACACGAGACGGTGGTCACCTGAAGCGCCACCTCGACTATATCTCACGCAACGGAAAGCTGGTGCTCGAAGGGCCCGACGGAGAGCGGCTGGCAGGGCGCGACGCCGTGCGAACCCTGGCGCAGGACTGGTCTGCGGAGGTGACGGCGGAGCCGGGTCGGCGGCGGGATTCGCCGATGTCGTTGTCGGTCGTCCTGAGCATGCCCGCGGGAACCGACGCCCTGAAGGTCCAGGACGGCGCCCGCGCCTTCGCCTCGGCGACGTTCGGCGATCGATATCCCTATGTCTTCGTCCTGCATACGGATGACCACCATCCGCACGTCCATCTGACAGTGAGGATGCTCGGGCGGGACGGAGACCGGTTGAACCCGCGAAAGGCCGATCTGCAGGCCTGGCGGGAGGCGTTCGCCCAGGCCTTGCGGGAGCGGGGCGTTGAGGCGGAGGCGACGCCCCGCCGGGCGCGTGGCGTGGTGAAGAAGGCGGAGCGGATCGAGGTGCGAAAGATGCGTGGACGCTTCGAGAACGGAGCGGGAGGTCTCCCCAACGTGTTGGCGGCGGCCTACCGCGATGCGCAACTCACGGGGGGCGCCGAACCGTGGCGCGAGCCGATTCTGGAGCGTCAGCGGAACATCCGCCGCGCGCTCGTCGCCGAGGCGTTGAGGCTGGGGCGATCGGACCGGAGCGAGGATCGCACCGACGCGGTGATCATTGAGCGGTTCGTTCGAGACCTGCCGACGCCGGAGACCCGTCGCGACGAGATCGTGCGTCGCGTCGAGGCCGCCCGTGGCCTCGAGATCTCACCCGGACTCCCCGACCGGCCGCGACGGCGATGATGCTGGACGAGGACGGGGAGCGTGGTGGGAGAGACCGGACTCGAACCGGAAGCCTTTTCAGGCTCAGCTGACCTTGACGATCAACTGGCGGCCCACGCCACCTTTCTCCCATCGCTGCGCAGACCTTAAGGGCTCGCGGCGTCGGGACAAGGACGAAGCAGGCAAGGTCATACGATGCTGCTGGCCTGGCGATATTGACGGGAGTTCTCCGGGCGGAACGGCATGCGGTTGGCCGGTGATCTGATCTCCCAGCAATAGACCTGGAACACCGACGACGTGGGATCCGCCGGGAAGGGGGCGCTACGCCGACTGATGATGGCGTGCGGAAACTCAAGCGTTTGGTAGTTGGCGAAGAGGGCGCGCAGGATCAGCCGTCGCGCCTCGACCGTGGGCCCCAGCGTCGTGCTGTGTTGGACATTCAGATCGTGGCGAAGCAGCGGGGAGGGATGGCCACGATTGTCGGACGCCGTGAAGGCTGGATGCGCGAACATCGCCTCCAGCTTCTTGCGTTTGCCTCCGAGCACGAACAGGCATCGGACACCTTGGGCGGCCAGCATCTCAAGTCGGATGAGGTCCCAGAGGATCTTCGGTATCGACGGAGCGGTCGCCCCGATCCACTTCGACTCCACGGCGACTGACACCTCGTTGTTGGCGTCGAGGACGACGAAGTCGATGGCGGGACGGGCACCGGCTGTCGTCATCCGCGGCGCCAGAACCGGATGGGGATACTCCGCCAGGGTGCGGCCTGCGCTGGCGGCATTGAGAATCTGGCCAATCGGGTGGGCGAGGTATTTCTCACTGAAGAGGCTCGTGCGATCGCAAGCCGCTTCAAAATTGAGCCAGGCGCCGACGCCGTTCGTGAGCCGCTTCGCATAGTCCATCTTGTTTCCCGCTATGGCGTCGGCGTCAGGTCAAGTCGCAGCGCCTTGTGGATGCGTAGGGCGTCCGGTTCATAGACCCCGGCGGCGTCCGCATAGGTCCGCCACTCGCGGACCCGATCGGCGGTCTCGCGCACCATGCCGAGGATCTTGCGGCTCTTGAAGCCGCAGTATTCGCCGAAAGCGACCAGGTCCTCGCTCGTGAAGTCGTCGCGCTTGCCGTTGAGGGTCATCTGGTGCGTGCTGGTCCAGGGTCCTGACGGATTGTAGGCGTAGCCGACGTCGAAGGCCGGCGAGAGCCGCCAGGCGCCGGCCTTGTCCATCAGGAAGGCGATATTCTTTACGTGGTCGTCCTGGTTTCGGATCAACAGGTTGAAGACCGCGCGGCGGAACTGCTGTTCGACATCGACGGCCTCGAGGTTCAGTTGACGGATGGTCTCGACCGCTTGCTCGTAGCTGTAGGCGCCGGCGGCGTTGAAGTCGAAATGCCTGAGCGCGCCGAGCGACTGCATGTGCAGCTTCTGGCCGGTCGGCGTCCGATCGAACCGCTTGGTCATGAAGTGGCTGCGGCCGCCCTCGTGGTGCAGCCGACACTCGGCCATGTCGATGCCGGCATCAATGGCCATCTGCGAGAAGGCGTATTCGATCAGACCAAAGCCCTGCGGATCGGCCAGTTCCTTGTCGCGATTGTTGCTGACGCCGTCGAACTTCATCAGCCAATAGGTAAAGCCCTTGTCCGCGGGCGCCTGGCCGGACCGGAACTCGCCGGTCGTTTCGTTCCAGGCCAGCACGGCCTTGGCCCGGGCGCCGCCGGCCGAGGTGCCGACGCGGAGGATCTCCTCCAGCATGTCCTGGTCGTCCTCGCCTGTCAGGACGCCCTGCATGTTCTGGCGCATCGACAGCACCTGGTTGGCGAGGTCGACCAGGGCGTCGATCTCCAATCGACGCGACCGGCGTTGCGCCTTGAGGAGGGTGGGGTGAAATTCCAGCGCGCCCATGCCTCGGGTGCCGATGTAGCAGAGCCGCTCGACGGGGTTGAAAGACCTGGCGTCCCGGCCCTGACGGGTCAGCCAGGCGTCGATCAGCGCATTGCCGTACTTGTCGGGCAAGGAGTCGGCCAGGAGGCCGGGCAGGCCCTTGAAGGCGTCTCGGGGCAGTTCGGGGAAGGCGTAAGGGGCCTGGCTCGGCGGCATCACGAGGGGGGAGACGGCGATGCCGCTGGCCGTGAACTCCGGCACATACTGGAATACCGCATAGTCCCGGTCCTCCAGCCAGCTGACGGCGCCGATGTCCCGACCCCACAGCCGGATGGTCGCGTCCGTCACGCGTCATCTCCCCAGGACCAAGGCGTCGCCGGCTCCTGCGCTGGGCCGCTTGCCCGCTTGCGCTCGCTCCCGGCGGCGATGCGAACCCGATCGACCGGGCGAACATCCGCTGGCGGCGCCAGGGCGTCCAGACGGTCTCCCAGCCCAAGCGCCTCCAGCACCCGGATCAAGGTATCCAGGGAGACGTTCTCGCCATCCTCCAGGCGCCGCAGGGTGTTCAGGGCGACGGCGGCGCTGTCGGCCAGCTGCCGTTGGGTGAGGTTGCGGTTCAATCTTTGGGCGGCCAGACGTTCGCCCAGCTGTTCCGAGCGGGTTACGACGTTTGCTTTCGATTCCGGCATGTAAGAACCCTTATGTGGGTGTTTGAAGCCGAATATGGCCTCAAGTGCTCATATATTGGTTGTTATGAGTAGGTGTCAATCCGGGACTGCAAGAACCCTTATATGGGTGATTGAGGCTCCTGTTACGCCTAATCGCCCATATAAGGGTGGTTATGCGTAAGCTTGAGGGGGTCCGGAGTGAAGGCGGGTCAACGCGACCGTGACCCTCGCGAGGGCGACGTATCGTGGTCCCGGGTCCTTGAACGCAGCCTGTCGAGATAGGGCGCTGCCCGATCCCTGGCGCGCGCGATCAAGCGGGCCTGGACCTCGGGATCATCTATGAGGGCGCGCACCATTTTGGAGACCGTCCTGAGCCGCGCCTCCAGCCCTGGCGCCGGCGCCGGCCCATCCTGTCCGATCTGTCCACCCGCCTGGCGATCGCGTTGCCTGGGGCGGTAGCCCTTGACCTCCATCCCCAGGGCCTGGGCCTGAACCCAGACCTCGCGGCGAAAGGCTTCGTCTCCCTTGACCCGGAGTTGCGACCAGCCACGATGCTCGGCGATCCTGAGCATGTCGGCCACCGCGTTCGGATAGGCGGTCGTGGCGGTCAGCGCCCGGCCGGTGTCCCGGAACACGGGGTCGGTGGTCCGATGATCCCGATAGAAGCGCTCAGACCGTCCCTGCCGATCCCGTTCCACCAGATAGCGATCGAGCAGGGCGGTGGGCACGTCGCCCTTGGTCACGGACCGGGGCCGCCGGGCCGCCGCTCCGGTTTCGGGGCCGATCTGGTTGGCCGGCGTGGCGGGCTCGTCTCGCCTGGTCATCGGCGTTCTCTCGCATCTTCAAGGACGGGAGGCGGAACCGCGGCGTCGATCATACGATCGACCCAGTCGCCGAACACCGTCTCCGACGCGTCGGCGGCCGGCGGGGCCAGACCTTCCGCGGCGAGGGTCCGGGCGAGGGTGTCAAAATCCATTTCATCCTCCGCCGGGGGCAGGGTGATGAGGGGGAGCGCGATCGCGGGCGGCAAGGGCGGAGCGGGACGCAGACGGCGTCGGAAGGCGTCTTCCCGGTAATAGACGATCTTGCGGCCGCGGACCGGCGGAACGCCCGCCTTCAGGACGATCAGGGCGTCGGCCGAGAGCTGCATCAGCTCCTGCGGCAGCATCAGCGCCCGGCGTTGGTCGGACTCCGTGATGCTCCGTCGGCCAGCCCCCAGACCTGTTGGCCGGCTCCGGCTGCGGGCCCGGTAGGTGTAAAAGCCCAGGCGCTCGCTGAGATCCTGCGCTACCCGGAGTTCCTTGGGCGCGAAGACGATCTCGATTTCGCAGTTGGTGAGGATGTCCTCGGTCAGGTCGGGGCCATAGATGGCGCGCAACTGCGAGGGGCTCTGCAGCACAGGCAGCAGGCGCAGACCGTAGCCGGCGGCCCAGGCGAAGGCATGGGCCAGCACCGGGGCGGGGCCCAGTCGGGCGAACTCGTCCAGCAGCACCAGCACGGGCTGGTCGCCCGGCTGGGGCAGCCGCCGGCTGGTCAGGTCGCAGAGCTGCTGGAACAGCAGGGCGTAAAGCGGCTGGACGCGCAGCATGTTCTCCGGTGAAGCGCCCAGATAGAGGGACACCCCGCCCTCCCTGAGCGTTCCGAGATCGAAGTCCGAAGCGCTCGTGGCTTGATCCACACGCGGGTTCAGCCAGAGCCCCAATCGGCTGGTCAGGGTCTGACGCACCGAGGCGAAGGTGTTCTCGCTGGCGCTGGTGAAATCCGTCACCGCCGCCTCGATCGGCGGCGACAGGCGCGCGCCGGCCGCGTGACGTTCGGCGAGGAGGCCCGGCAGACGGGTGCGGGCGTCGCCCGCGGTCAGGGCCCTGAGGATTTCGCCGAGCGTGAAGGGCCGTTCGGGGCTGGCGGCGATGAGGCCGCCGACGCCGATGAAGCCGGTGCGCGCAGCCTCCGACCAGAAGGGATCGGCGTGGTTCGGGGCCGGAAACAGCATCGCCGCGATCCGCTGCAGTTCATCCACCACGACGATCGGGTCGGTCCGGTCGATATGGCCAAGAGGATTGAAGCGCGCCGTCCGGCCGTCCTTGGCCAAGGGGTCGAACAAGAGAATCCTCTGGCCCGCCTCGGCGCGATAGCCGGCTGTGGCGGCGAAATTCTCCTGCTTGATGTCGAGCACGACGACGGAGCCCGGCCAGGCCAGCAGGTTGGGAATGACCACGCCGACGCCCTTGCCGGTGCGGGTAGGGGCATAGAGCATCACGTGCCCGGGCCCGTCAGCGATCAGCAGCCGGCCGGCGGAATAGCCCAACACCACGCCGGTCCGGCCCCTTAGACCCGCCCGCTGGAGCTCGGCCGGCCCGGACCAGCGGGCGGCGCCGTGGAGGGGGCGTCGGCGGGCCAGGGCCATGGCGGCGCCCAGCACGAGGCCCAGCAAGCCGGCGGCGCCCAGACCCACGCCCAGCCAGCGCCGGACCTCCGGATCGTGGCGGTAGTAGAAGAAAAATTGGGGGACCTTGCGCGGGTCGAGGTCGCCCGAGACCTGGCCGAGACCCGCGAGGGCCACCATGGCCGCCATGGCCATCAGGCCGCCCAGGACGACGAGGCCGGCCAGGCCGATGGCCAGGGCCTTAACGGGCGCGCTGGCATTTGCGATGGGGCTCATGCCAGACCTCGGTGACGCGGAACCGGCCGTCGACTTTCCTCATCTGCACCACGATATCGATGAGCAGGTGCAGCAGGGCGCGGATGTCCTCGCGCGGCAGGTCTCGTCCGCCTTCGGACTCGCGCACCAGCAGGGTCAGTTGCTCGAAGGCGAGGGCCGCGCTGTCGGCATGGACTGTGGTGATTGATCCGGGGTGGCCGGAATTCACATTCCTGAGGAAAAAGAAGGCGCTTCCGTCGCGAAGTTCTTGCAGAAGAATACGATCGGGCCGCATGCGCAGCGCGCTTTCGAGCAGCTGTTTGGGCCCGACCTTGGCCAGGCCCTGACCGTCCTTGGCATAGACAAGGTGCACGACGTTGCGGTGAGGCACGACGAACTCGCGCGTGTCTTCAATGGTCAGCAGCCGTTCGTCCTTGGGGATCAGTTCGACCAACCCCTTGGCGAAGGTGGTCTTGCCCGAGCCGGTCGGGCCGGAGATCAGGATGTTGCGGCGCGCCTTGACCGCCCGGTCGAAGAAGGCCGGCCAGTCGGCCGTCTTGCGCAGCCGGATCAGTTCGGCGTCGACCGGATCGGCTTCGGCCGGGATCACGGCGTCGAACAGGCCGGCGGCCGCGAACTCCGGCATCGACAGGCGCCGCTGCGACGGCTTGCGCAGGGTCAGGGAGACCGTGCCGCTCGGCGCCACCGGCGGCAGGACGATCTGGCAGCGGAGGTCGCCGGGCAGGGTCGTCGAGCAGATCGGCCGGTCGGCGCCCACATCCTGTTTGGTGTAGGCGGCGCCCGACACCGCCAGGGTGCGCAGCCAGGCCTCGGTCAGCTCGGGCGCCTCGTGCCAGCGCCAACGGCCTTCGGTCTCCACGCCGACCTCGCCGGGCCGGTTGACCACCAACTCGGTCACCCCGTCCGGTTCGAGGAAGGGGCGCAGAGGGGCCAGATAGTGGTCGAGGACAGCGGTGTCGTCCATCAGCGCGGCCGCAGCTGGTAGACGCCGCGGAAGTCGAGGTCCTGGGCGACGAAGATCCTCACCTCTGAGCCTTGGGCCTTGCGCAGCGTAGGCGGAATGTCGACCGAGCCCTGCAGCGCCGCCGCCGCCGCGTCCGACGGCAGCCGGGCGCCGGCGCCGTCGTCGGCGCCCACGGCGGCATAGGCGCCGTCATCGACGAGGGACAGCAGCAGGGCGCCCCCGAACCGGTCCCAGAAATGGGTGTCGACGGCGCCGTCGAACCCGGCCCGGCCCAGGGCGTCAGCCGCCGGAGAGGCGAGACCGACCGCGACGCCCGTCGGGGTGACGGCGCGGGTCCACAGCACGAACAGTCGGCGTCGACCCTGTTGCAGCCCGCCCTGGTATTCGCCGAGCACCCGGGTGCCGCGCTCCATCAGAACGACGGCGCCGTTCTCCGAATAGACATCGCGCGGCAGGACGCAGGCCACATAGCCGGGCGTCGTGCTGTCCATGGCCGTCTGCAGCACGCACGGGACGCTCGCGCCCGCAGCGATCAGCAGGTTGCGATCCGGCAGGCGGCCCGCCGCCGTCCGACCGATCGGACTGACCTGACGCAGGCGATCGAGGGGACCCGGCTCCGTCGGAGCGCCGAGCGGGGCCGGGACTGGTAGGCCAGCCGGGCCACGCTCCGCACCGCCGGAGCGGCTGTAGGCCATGACCGGCGCGCGGCGGGCGCTCTCCGCCAGGGTCCGGCCCGAATCCGCCGCGGCCGGCGGCGGAGCCGATGCAGCGGCCGGCGATGGCTCCAGCGCGGGGATCGGGTCTTCGGTCAGCCGAGGCGCGTTCGGATCGGTCGCGGCCTCGGCGAGCACCGGCGCCTCCCGCCGCGCCGGCTCGAACGGGGTTAGTTGACGGGGCGGCGTGTCGCGGTCGCGGGCCTCGGCCGGCCGTTCGTCGCCGCTGTCCCATGTGGCGGCGAGAAAGACCCCGCAACCGAGCAGCAGGGCGGCCAGGCCCACCAGCCTGCCCGGGCGACCGCCGAACCGGCTCTGTATCGGCGACACGCCGCGATCCACGACGGGCGCCGGGGGCGGGACCGGTTGGGGCTCGGGTGTCGGAGACCCGGGTGTCCGGCCAGCGGTCATGACGGCTCTCCCACGCTCAGGCGTTCGACCCCCGGCGAGGCCGTGGCGGTGCCGGTCGCGGCCCCGCGCGGGTCGAAGGCGTCGTTGAACAGGCACAGGACGGTGCGGCCACGGCGCAGGCGCAGCACCCTGGGCGTACCGTGGACCACCACGAATTCGCCGCGAACGTCGTAGGGCACGAGCCGCTCGGACCCGTCTTCCCCGACCTCGAACAGGGCGGGAACCGCCTGGGCGCCGGGGAAGCGCAGGACGGTGAAGCGACCGTTGTCGGTGACCTCGCTCGGCTGCAGGGCGACGTCCCCCTGGGCCGACCAGGCGTGGTTGCGCGGCCCCTCCAGCGCCCCGCGCTGCAGCTCCAGCCCGACCAGTCGCTGCTCGGCGGCCTGGGTCTCTGTCGCGAGCCGGCGCGCGGCGGCCGCCTGGTCGTCGGCGGGATAACGGAAGCGGAGCTGGTAGATCAGCGGCGATCGGTCCGAGGCCTCGCGTGCCGCGAGCTCGAAGGCGTAGTGTCGGATCGCGCCGTCCCGTTCGGTGACCACCAGCAGATTGGTGCCGGCGTGCCGCTCGCGGGGCTTGAGGAACAGGACCGAGCCCTCGGCGGCCACCTCCCAGGCGACGCTGTCGCCGATGGCGGCGTGGCGGATGGTTTCTTCGGGACCGAACACCACCTGGGTGGCGGTGCGGTAGGCGCCCACGATCCGGTAAACCTCGCCGGGCGCATAGACGGCCTCGCGGATGCGCGGATCGGGGTCGGCGCCGACCTGGGCGCCGACGTCGGCGGCGGCGGGAGCCGCAGCGAACAGGCCGAGCAGCAGACCGGCGAGCAGCAGGGGGCGGATCATCGGACGACCTCCGGGTCGGCGCGATAGGAGAGGACCTGGAAGCCGAGCGGATTCCTCAGCCGGTCCGCCTCGTTCATCGGCGCGCGCGTGTAGTTGAAGGCGATGGTGGCGATCCAGTCGGTCTCAAGCGTCTGCTGGGCCTGGCGCACCGTGCGGCGGAAGCGGACATTGGCGACATCCTCGCCAATGAAGCTGATCGCCCGGACCGCGACGATCGCTTCGCCGTCGGGCCCATAGAGGTTCTGCGGGCTCTCGGGGTTGGAGCCGCGATAGAGGTCGGCCCAGCGCCGCTGTTCCGACGGGGCGGACAGCAGGGCCACGAGGCGGAAGGCGTCTTCCGCAGCCGGATCCAGATAGCCTTCGCGGCTGCGGACATACTGGGCGAGGAAATATTTGCTGACGGCCTCCTCATAGGGGACCGGGCCTTCCTCCGCCGACAGGCCGCGCATGACGTCGACGGCCCCGGTTGCCTCGTCGACCCGCACCACGAAGGGTTCGACTGTCTTCAGCGGCGTGAGCAGGGCGACGGCGCCAACGGCGGCGACGGCCAGACCGCCGGCCACGCCCGCCGCGATCCAGGCCAGGCGGCGGGAGCGCAAGGCCGAGGCGAGCCGGTCTTCGTCCCAGCGCCGCGCCTCCTGGAAATAACGCTTCAGCGCATCGGAGGGGACGCCGGTCATGCGCAGCCTCCGCTGCTCGCGGGGCCGGGAACGGGTGGGGTGAGCGGCGTCACCGCTGTCCCGTCGAGCACGGAGCCGTGGGGATTGACCGGGCGACGCGCCGAGCCGTCGCAGGTCGGCAGCCCCGGTTCGCGATGGGCGCAGCCGGCGGTCAGCAGCAGGCCGGCGATGAGGAGCGGGCGGATGGACATGTCAGGCGCCTCCGGAGCGGATGGAGCCGCCGCCGCGAGACGGCTGGCGGCTGGCTTCGAGGGGGCCGCGCGCGGGGGTTGGGCCCCTTGAGCCCGGCGTTGCGGCGTTGGCGAAGTCGGCGAGGCCGGCGCTGGCGCCGCCGGCGACTCCGGCGGCGATGGCCGGGGTCTGCAGGAAGAAGATCGCGCCGAGCAGGCACAGGGCGATAAAGATCAGCCCGCCGATCATCGGGTCGGCGCCCTGGATCGAGCCCCACTGGTCGCGCACCAGGGAGAGGACGAGCTGGAAGATGACGATGATCAGGGCGAACAGGACCAGATAGTTCACCGCCTGCGACAGCCAGCCGAAGAAGTACCGGCGGGTCGCGTCGAACAGGGCGCAGGCGATGAAGATCGGACCCAAGGTCACCAGCAGGGCCAAGGCCAGTTTGGCGATCAGCACCACGCCGAAGCCGAGGGCCGCGGCAAGGGCGCCGATGATGAACACCGCCGCCGAGACCACATAGGGGCCCGGATTGAGTGGGGAGGCGTCGCGCGAGATGTCCTCGCCCAGCCAGGCGGCATAGGCGAAGAACTGGTCGAAGGCGGCGCCGACGCTCGGCGTGGCTTCGCCGCTGACCGCCTGGGTCAGGGCGTTGGGCAGGCCAGTGAACAGGGGTTCGGTGACGAAGCTGGAATAGGCGTTGGTGGTGGCCAGGGCGTAGAGGAAGGCCAGCTTGATCGATCGGACCCCGAAGTCCCGCATCGGCTCGCTGATCGCCCCGCGGAGGATGGCGATCCCGTAGAGCACCACATAGAGGACCAGGGCGATCCGCAGCGGGCCCTCGACGACGGCGATCACCGCCGACAGCCGATCGCCCAGAAAGACGGTCAGCCGCTGGTCGACGAAGGCGTAGCTGGGTTCGAAGACCTGGAACTCCATGGCGGGTCCTCAGAACCTCTTCTCGTAGGCGGCCATGCGCTCGCGTCGGCGCGCCTCCACGAGCCCGGCCCGCGCCGCCTCGCAGTCGGAGTGGCGCCGGCCGGCGTCGCAGGCGGCCACGACCGCGCGGGCTGCCTCAGGCGACGCCGTGAACTCGCCGGCCGTCCGGTCCGGCGCGCCGCAGCCGGCGAGGGCGGCCAGGGTCAGAAGGAGGGCGGCTCTCATTGAAAGGCGCGCTCATAGGCCTGCATCCGGGCGGTCCGCGCGGCCTCGGCCCGTTCGCGCGCCCGCTGTTCCTCCAGCCGGGCCTCGGCCGCCTGGGTCAGGGCCAGGCCCTGCAGACGCACCTGCTCATTGGCGATCAGGGCCTGCTCGGCCGCGAGCCGCGCGTCCAGATCCATCACGGCCCGGGCCGTCGGCGCCGTGTCCAGGGCGGATCGCAGGGTCTCGAGCCCGTCGCGCCGTCGGTCCGCCGAGCGGTCGATCGCCTCGCCGACGGCCAGGTCGCGCGCGGTACGCGCTCCGGCCCGTTCGAGGGCGTCACGATAAAAGGCCTCGGCGCCGCCGGCCTCGCCGGCCGGCGGTTCGTAGAGCCGGGTCTGGCGCCGGATGGCTTCGGCCCGGCCGGCCAGGTCGCCCAAGGCCGACAGATCGCCGTCCGCGGCGGCGCGCAGGCCGTCCAGATCTGGCAGGGGGGTGCGCACCTCGGGCAGGCCGAGCTCCCGGGCCAGGGCGTTGACGTCGGAGATTTCGTTCAGGCTGTCGAGCAACTCCCGGCCCTGTTCGACCTGGGTCTGCAGGGCGCGCAGTTGGTCCATGGTCGTGCGCGCCTCCTCGATCATCTGGGCGAGGGCGCGGGGATCGTGGACGATCTGCTGGGCCTGGGCGGCGGGCGGGCCCACCGCGAGGATGAAGGCGGCGACGGCGGTCGCGGTTCGGATACGGAAGGTCACAGGCGTCTCCTCTGGGTCTGGAAGGGATCGCGCCAGGCGGCGTAGTCCTCGCCGACCTCCCGGCGCAGGGTGTCGAGCAGGCCGACGGTCTCGGCGCGGCCGGAAAGGACCGCGAGCAGATCGTCGAGCCCGGTCAGGTCCAGTTCGACGACGACGCTGTCGTGGCCCTGTTTGACGAGGAAACGGTGGGATTCCGGTGTCAGGGCCTCGCGCACGAGCCGGAACTCCTCGTGGGTCAGGCCGAAGCCGTCGATGTAGTCGCGCGCCTGACCGTGTGGGTTGGGCAGGAAGATTTTCGTGGCGCACTGTTCAAGGATGGCGTGGGCGATCGGCGAGCGCAGGGCGTCGGCCGGTGATTGGGTGCCGAACACCATGAAGGCGTTCTGCTTGCGCCAGGTCTTCAGACCGTCCTGCGCCAGGTCGGTAAAGGCTGGATCGCCCAGCACCTTCCAGAACTCGTCGATGTCCAGCACCAGCCGCCGGCCGTCGGTCCGTTCGGCGATGCGGTGGAAGAGGTAGAGCATCGCAGGGGTGCGCACCTCGTCGTTGTCGAGGATCTGCGTGATGTCGAAGCCGGCGAACCGCGCCTCCAGCCCCAGAGCGTCGGTTTCGTTGTCCAGCACCCAGCCGAGCGGCCCGGTGCGCGACCAGCGTTCAAGGCGGGCGCCGACGCCGGCGGCGTCGCTCTGTCCGAGCAGGCTGCGCAGCGCCGCGATCGACCGGCGCGCCGGCGGCAGGGCTTCCAGAGCGACCACGCCCTCGTCGATCGCCCGGGCCTCGGGGGCCGTGAGCGGCGCGTCGGGCCGTTCGACCAGGGCGCGGACCATCCGTCTCAGGAAGGCGCGGTTGGCCGGGGATGGGGCCAGGGTCCGGAACGGGGCGAAGCCGGTCGGCTCGCCGTTGCGCAAGGTCAGATAGGTCCCGCCGCAGGCGCGCACGAAAATCTCGGCGCCGCGGTCCTTGTCGATGAACAGCTGCTGGGCGTCGAAGCGCTCCAGCTGGGCCAGCATGAAGTTCTGGACGACCGTCTTGCCCGAGCCGGACGGGCCGCAGATGAAGGTGTGGCCGAGGTCGCCCAGGTGGAAGTTGAACCAGTAGGGCGAGCCGGCCGTGGTGCGCAGCAGGGCCACCGCCTCGCCCCAGTGATTGCCGGCCGCCCGGCCGACCGGATGGGCGTGGAAGGGCGCGAGCGCCGCGAAATTGCGCGAGGTGATGGCCGCCGGCCGGGTGCGTTTGGCGAAATTACCGGGAAACTGGGCCCAGAAGGCGCCTTCGAGGCCGAGATCCTCACGCGCCACGACCAGGCCGGATTCGGCCAAGGTTGCGCGCGCCTTGGACAGATGGCCGTTCAGGCACGCCGGCGTGTCCGCGAGCACCAGCAGGGAGGCCTGATGCTCGCCCATGGCGAAGCGGTTGGAGACGAGGTCGTCCAGGGCTGTGTCGAGACCCTCCAACTGGGACGCCGCGCGATCCCGGGCCGAGACCATCTGGTTCTGCTTGCGCTCCAGGACGGCGCGGGCGGATGCCTTGGACAGGAAGGCGAACGACTGGCTGGCCACGAAGCCGAAGGGCGCAGTCAGGAGACCGTCCCACAGGCCAGGCCGGGTCGAAGCCGGATATTCCTTGATGGCCAGGATCCCGCCGAACCGGGCGTCGGCCACGTCGCGCAGTTCGAGGGTCTCGCGGCCGAAGATGGCCCGGACCGTATAGAGGGCGTCCCCAAGATGGCCGTGGACCAGGGGAACCGCGCCGGGCCGGCCCGTGAGCACGAGCCGCAGCGCCTCCATCGGTTCGGAAAACCACAGGCCGTCACGCTCGACGAGTCGGAGCCCGCGCGGCCGATAACGGTGCAGATATTGTTCGAGGTCGCGCGCCGCCTCCTCGATCCGGTCCAACGCCGCCCAAGCGGTTTCGGCTGACGGTCGACCTGCGCCGCGTAGTCGTCCGACCAGGGCGGCGCCCCGGTCCGCGGCGTCCCTGCCGGAATGGAGGACCAGGAAGACGAACAGGCTGTTGGTCCAGAGGCGCCGCGAGGCGATGCGAGCGTCATAGGCGCCGCCGAGCTCGGCGGCGAAGGCCGAGCGGTATCCTTCTCTGTCGGGCGGCTCGACGGTGTGGCGGACGAGTTGGTGCCAGACTGCAAGGCGATCGTCGGCCAGGTTGCGCCAGGCCTGGTTCAGCTTCAGGTGCCAGTCGTTGAGATCGACGACGTCCGCTGTCTCATAGGCGGCGCCGTCGAGCTGGAAGCCGACCATCAGGGCGCCGCTGTCCAGGGCGATCACCATGTCGCTGACATGCCGTGCGTAGGGCAAGGCCGGGCGGGCGCTGGTCTCGCGCCGGCGGCGGGAGAGGGCGGGGCCGTCAGCCATGACGCAGGTCCTCCGCGCGGAAGCGCCGGACCAGAGGCAGCGGCGTCGGCGAGCTGCCGCCCCAGATCGCCCCGTTGCGGCTGCGACCCTTGGTGTCGACGAAGACGAACAGCAGGCGAAAGGCGTTGTGGTCCGCCTTGCAGATCGCCCGGAAGACCAGATGCAGGGCCGGGGCGACGAGGAGGTAGAGCAGGCTTCCGCCGACCAGGAAGGCCAGGCCGGACAGGATGACGTTGACGCCCATCGCCTCCATCGGCACCCCCAGGACCATAGCGGGTCGGGTGCAGGCGAGGAACAGCGGTTCGTCGATCAGGCGGGTCTCAGCCATGACCGCCTCCCGCCCAGACGACGCCGATCATGGTCCCGCACACTAGGCCGCCGACGGCCAGGGCGAACTGACGCGGCGACAGCAGGCCACGGACGAGAAGAACGACCAGACCTGCCGCGGCCACGCCGCCGGCGACAAGGAGGAGCTCCGGGGTGTTCATGGTCAGGCGCCGCCGGTGATGAGGTTGACGATCTCGGCGGCGCCGAAGACGACCACGATGCCGAGGACGACGATCGCGGCGCGGCGCAGGTCGAACAGGCCGAACATCCACAGGATGCCGACGATGACCACGGCAAGGATGGCCAACAGCCGCGCCGTATTGCCGGTGAGCATGTCGACGACGTTCTGGAGCAGGCCTTCGACGTTGGCCGAAGCGAAGGCCGGCGTGACCAGGCCGAAGGTGGCCACAGCGGCGACGGTGGCTCCGGCGCCGAGGCGGCGGGACAGGGATGACGGGATCATGGGACAGGGCTCCAGGAGGCGGCGGCGGGGGCGAAGGCGAGGGCGGCGCTGAACCGGGCGCGCCCGAACACGTCCCAGTCCGCTGGCTCCACCGGGATGGGGGACGGCTCAGGCTGCGGTCGGGCGGAGGGTGCGATTGCGGCGGCGACCGGAGCGAGACCCAGACGGGCGGCGGCGGCTTCGACGCGGCCGACGTATCCGTTGGAGAAGCCCTTGACGGGATGGCCGGTGTTGTAGCGGGACAAGGCGCGCCGCAGAGCGACCTGGGGCGCTTCGCCCGGCGCGGGCCGGTAGCCTGCGCGCAGAACGCGACCGGCGGCCGCCAGATTGCGGCAGGGATCGAAGGCGTCCTCGACGGTGAGGTTGAGCCAGGCGAGATTGGCGCTGTTGATCTGGGCCACGCCGAGATCGAGGTTGGCGCCGCGCGCCAGAAGCTCCCGGGCGATCCGGGCGGCGTCCGCGGGGCCTCTCGCCCGCCGCGCCGGTCGGGGGCCGGCGTTGACGCCGATCGCCAGCGGGTCGAAGCGGCTTTCGGCATAGGCCACCGCCGCGAGCGTCTCGGGGGCTACCCCGGGAGCGCAGGCGAGCGAGAGGCTGAGGATCAGGCTGAGGTCCAACATCTGCAAACTCCAAAGGCCGGACCAGAAGAGCCTCTGGCGCCCGCAGCCGCGACCCGCAGCCGGGGCGCCGCAGATCTACGGGGCGTGGTCGAGGAAGGAGCGCGGCTCGGCCTCGCGACGCGTGGCGGCGGTCAGGCGAGCCACGGCCTGGATGCGGGTGCGGACCCCGAGTGTCCGGCAGGCGAGGAGGAGATGCTCGTCGACGGTTCGGGGCGAGAGGCCGAGGCGGTCGGCGATGCGGGTCGAGCTCAAACCATCGCCCGCCAGGGTCAGGCAGGTCTTCTGACGGTCGGACAAACGTTCGACAGGATCAGAAGGCTGGAACTCTGAGCAACGCGACGCGGACATCCGCGGATTGAAGCGGGGGAAAGACTTTGCGGCGACCCCGCAAGTTTGCGACAGCGCCTTTACGGTCGTACGGGCTCACGCCGCACCGTCGTCGCTGTCCGTCGGGAGAATCAGCCGGCCGAGCCGCTCCTGCAACCACGTGTTCGCGGCGCCATCGCGTCGCACCGCCTGGGCCGCCAGTTCCTTGGTGGCTTTGGTGAAGGCGTTGATGATCGGCAGCGCATCCAGCTCGGCGATTGCGTCGCCGGCGTCCTCGTCCAGCTCCTGCAGGGCGACCATGAGAATGGTCATCAGCTTGTTGTCGGCGCAGCGCACGGCGAAGGCCGGCGAGCCAAGGGCCAGGGCCGCCAGAATGGCGTAGGGATCGGCTTTCACGACCTCGGCGAAGCGGTGGATGCGTTCGAGGTTCACCTTCCCGCCACCGGCCTCGAAATGCTCGTAGGACCGCAGGGCCATGTCCATGCCGCGCGCGACCTCGACCGTCTTCATCCGACGGTGGGTCCGCAGAAGGCGCACGCTGGCGGACAAGGTCTGGTTCAGGGACGGGCGGTCGTCGCGGCCCATGTGTCGGCTGTCTCCCTCTGGGGTCGAGGTCGCCGGACAGTTGCTCCGCACGCCTACTGGTTGAAAAATGCCCCATGGCGCCGCCAAATGAAAGCCACGCGTCTTCGGTCGGCGAAAAGCTTGCGCATCAGCGCAGATAACTTGCGGACCTGAGTATAGTGAGAAAGCGAGTGGTTGAGTTGCTGTTAACCTTTCGGTGTGATGCGGCCGGAGCCGGCCCGTGAGGACGCGCGATCCCTTCGGCCTGGTTCTGGCCAGCCTGCGTCAGGCCCTGGGCGACGGGCTGGCTCCGGGACAGCACCTGGCCGTCGTCGACATCGCCGCCGCCCTGAAGCTCAGCACCAGCCCCGTCCGCGAAGCCCTGTCGCGTCTTTGCGGCGAGGGGCTGGTCGAGGATCGCCGCGGCGCGGGCTATTTCACCCGCGCCTATCCGACCGAAGACATCCTTGGTCTGCTTGACGTCGAGGAGGCCCATGTGGGGTTGGCGGCGCGGCTGACGGGCGCAGATCCCCCGGGGAGCGACGATGACCCCGCTGTCGAGGCCTGGATGCGTGAGGTGGTGGGTCGAGCCGAGAGCGAGCCCCTGAGCGAGAGCTTCGAGCGCGTGCATCGGCGGCTCGCGCCCCTGCGTCATCTCCATGGCCCGCTGGAACCGACCGCGGAAGAGGAGGCGGCGCTGGTCGCCTACTATGCGCGCTGGCGGGCGGCGGCCGGCACGATCGCGGGGCGGGTCCGCCGGCTCGAGCCCACGCCCTTCGAATACATCCCCAATACTGTTTGAATCGATTTGGAGCCGGGCGCTGATGCTGGGTCGTCGACTTTGTCGACCCAACAAGGAGACGACCCATGACCCGCCTTTCGACCCCTCACGTGCTCCGCCTCGGCGCCGCCCGCAAGCTCACCCGCGCCGTCACCCAGGGCGAGCACTTCGAGCTGAACTCCCAGCGGAAGTACGACATCCCGCCGACCGAGTGACCGGCAGGAGCCGTCCGGCGACGGGCGGCTCCGACGGCATTTTTCTTAAACCGCCGGCGTTCTCGCCGGCCCTGTCGGGACACATCCCATGGACACCAAGACACTCCGCCCGCTGGTGCGCTTCGGCCAGGCCCGCCATCTGACCCGCGCCATCGATATCGGACCCCTGATCGAACTCAACGCCAATCGGCGCTGGATGATGATCGCGGACTGACTGACCGGCCGGACCGCCCCCGGGGCGGTCCGGCGCCTTCTTGCCGGAGATGCTCAATGCCTTCCCCTTTCAAACCCAGAATCCTGCGTTTCGGACCGGCCGCGCAGTTGACTCGCGCCGCCGGACCCGGCCCCTACCGCGAGCTCAACTCGCCGCGGTACTGGTCCCCGGAATGAGATCGCCCGACCGGTCAGTTCCGCTCGCGGGCGGGGTTCACGCCGTCCGCCTGCGCGATGACCTCGTCATCCTCGACCTGCGGACTGACGACTATCTGTGCTTGCCGGATTGCGGATCCCTGACCCCGACCGACGGTCAGATCTCCGGCCGGTCCGGTATGCTGGCTCACCTGCTGGACGCCGGTCTGCTGGACGAAGCCGGTACCGGCGGCCGCCGATCCCTGCCGACCCTGCCCACCCAAGGCTGTCCGCCGACGTCGGCGCGGCCCGACGTCGGCGACGCTCTGACGGTCGCGAGGCTGTGGAGCGGGCGGGCCCTCACGCGACCCAGCGTCGGCGCCCTGGCGCAGCGCGCGGGCGGGCGGTCGGGTCGACGCGATCCGCAGGCGGCTGCGCGCCAGGCCGAGATTTTCCGCCGGCTGCTGCCGTTCGCGCCCTGGACCGGAGAATGCCTCTTCCAGGCCGATCTCCTCCTGCGCTTTCTCAATCTACGCGGCCTCGACGCCGACTGGGTGTTCGGAGTCCGGACCTGGCCCTTCCTCGCCCACTGCTGGCTGCAGATCGACGATGTCTGCCTGACCGATGCGCCGGACACCCTCGTTCACTACCGGCCGATCCTGGTGGTCTGAGATGACCGCCGACGCTGTCCTCGTCCTGGCGGCGGACAACCACGCCGGCGCGCTGGAGGCGCTCACCCGACCCCTGGCCCGGCGGCTCGCCGCGGCCGGCTGGAGCCGCCGGAGCGCCAGTCCCTTTCTATGGATCTACGCGCCCGGGACCAGCCGGGTGGCGATCACCCCGGCCTTCGACGGTCATGGGGCGATCATCGGTGATCTGTTCGATCACGCCGGTGCGCCGCTGGCTGAAACGGCGCGTCGCGCCGTCGCCAATCACGCTCTGACCGCCGGCGCGGCGGCGCGGTTCGTGGAAACCCACTGGGGCCGCTACCTCCTGATCCGGCGTTCGACTGAGGGGACCTCGGTTCTACGCGATCCGTCAGGGGCGCTCGACTGCGTCGTCTGGCGACAACCCGGCCTCACCGTGATCGCTTCGAGCGCGGCCGCCGCCCTGGACCCGTTCCTGCCGAACGACATCGGTCTGGACTGGGCCGAGGTCGGCCATCTGGCCCGACGCCCCGGCGAGTTCCGCCATCCCCTCGCGCTTCGGGCCCTTTATCCCGTCGCCGCAGGCGCGCTGGCGACGGTGTCCGAGGCCGGCGCGACCGCCCGGCAGATCTGGACGCCCGCCGACGTCTATCGCCGCAAACGCCGTCCGATCGCCCCGGACGAACTGCGCGACGGGGTTCGCACCGCAGTTCAGGCCCTCGCGGGCGATCGGACCTGGGTCGCGGAGCTTAGCGGGGGCCTCGACTCCGCCGTGGTCGGCATGGCGCTCAGCGACGATCAGCGGGCGCGGGTAACCGCCTGGGTCAACCACTACGTCGCCGACCCCGAAGGCGACGAACGGACCTGGGCGCGGGCGGTCCTTGAGCCGCACCGCCTTTCGTTGAACGAGGTCCTTCGCGAGGGCCTGGCGCTGGACGAGGGCCGGCTCAGCCGCGCCGCCGAATCCTTTCGGCCGGCGATCAACGACCTCGACCCGGACTACAACGACGACATCGCCGCCCGGATCGAGGCGACCGGAGCCTGGGGGTCGCTGACGGGGCAGGGGGGCGACGCCGTCTTCTTCCAGATGGCCACGCCCCTGATCCTGGCCGACGAGATCGTCGAGCGCGGGCTTCGGGCCCGACCGGCCGTGGCCCATCGGCTGGCGCGCTGGACCCGTCGTTCCCTCTGGCCCCAGACCCTATGGCGGGCGTGGCGGACGCAGCGCCGGACCGAGCGGGATCCGCATCCCTGGCTGGACGACCTCAAACGCGTGCCGCCGGCCAAGGCGCAGCAGATCGAGGTCATGACCTATTGCCAGACCTTCCAGGCCCCGGCCTTTCGCTCGCGATTGGGACCCTGCGTCCACCCGCTGCTCAGCCAGCCGGTCATGGAGTTGGGGCTCGCCCTGTCGACGGTGGACCTGACCTGGGGCGGGCGGGACCGCGCCGCCCTGCGCGCGGCCTTCTCCGCCGACCTGCCGGAGCGTCTGATCCGGCGCCGGTCCAAGGGGGAACTGGGCGCCTATTACGGGCGGGCCGTCGCCGCCCACCTGCCGTTCCTTCGCGACTATCTACTGGGGGGCGCCCTGGCGCAGAACGGCGTGCTCGATCCCGCGCTGGAGGACCGCCTCTCCTATGAGCACCTTCTCTGGCGCGGCGGGCACGGGGAGATCCTCAGCCTGGCGTTGACCGAGGCCTGGACGCGGCGCTGGCTGGAACGTCTGGCGCTGCGTCGGCCGGTTTGAGATAGCGGTCGAACCAGTCGATCGTCTGCTCATAGTAGACCTGAAGGTTGCCCGGACTCTGGATGCCGTGGTCCTCGCCGAACAGATGGGTCAGGGCGACCGGCCGGCCCAGACGATAGAGGGCCCCGTACATCTGTTCCGATTGCGACAGGCCGAAATCCAGTTCGCCGGCGAACATGAGAAGGGGCGCGTGGATCCGGGGCGCCTGTTCGAACGGACTGTTCCGACGATAGCGGTCCGGGTCCTCCCAATAGGGACGATGCATGGCCGCCTGACCCGTCTCCAGCCAGCCCGCGTTGCTCGACATCATCGACGCCAGTTCGCCCTCGGCGCGGGATCTGGTTTCGACGATGCCGATCACGCTCGTCAGGTCATAGGAGCCGTTGAGCGCCACCACGGCGGAGAATCGCGACGACTGGCTGGCGCTCAGGGCCGCGGTCCAGGAGCCGAAGCTCCAGCCCCACAGGCCGATCCGGTCGGGGTCCACCGGAGCGACGCGGGCCGCAGCGTCCACCACGGCGAGAATACGATCCGCCAGGCCCGCGCCGGGATCCTCGGTGGCGGGGAGGTCGGGGAACAGAACGGCGTAGCCCTGGGCCGTCAGAAGCCGGCCGTTCAGCGGCAGGGACAGATTCTCCGCCGTCATGCCGCCGGGCGGGCTATCGAAAACCTGGCCCTGATAGGGGATGACCACCACAGGCGCGCGCCGGCTAGGTGACGCAGCCGGCAGATAGAGCCAGCCGCCGGCGCCGTTCGGGCCTTCGATCCGCCGGGGCGGGGCGAGGTCGAGGGTCGCAAGTTCGGGGTTGAGGACATGGACGTCCCGACCGCCGGCTTCGTCGGTCAGGACGAGGCGGTCAGGTCCGCCCGCGTGGGTGAGGCGGAGCGATCGACCCTGCGACCAGCTGACGGCGTCGCCCGATGCGGCGGAAACGCAGGTCGGCGCGGGCTGGGACGCTGCGATCCGGCACAGACGGCCCTCGCCCGTGCGAACCACGCCGCTCGTCGCCCCCATCGGTCCCGACAGGGCGCGGACGCCGAACGGGCCGTCCGCCCGACCTGCGGACGCGGTCGGCCCCAACCGCTCGGTCCGTCCGTCTGCACGCACTCTGACCATGGTCTCCTGGCTGTCGAACAGGACGGCGTCGGGACCTTGGGCGATCAGGCGTGCCTCGGGATCGATCTCGGTCAACTCCACCGGTCCGGTTTCGCTGAGGCGGACCCAGCCGCGTTCGCCCCGGAGGAGGGGCTCGCCGCCCAGCCATCCGCCCCGCGCCGAGACCAGGCCGAAGAAGTCGCGCGGGACGCTGGGCGCAATACCGTCGCCCTCCAGTCGGCGGACCGCGTCGGATCCCGGCGAAATGCGCAGGTAGGCGGGACGGTCCCCAGACAGACCGACGACCAGCAGATCGTTGTGTGACGACCAGCTCATCAGGCTGGGCGCGATGTCGGTCGTCCCGGCCGGCTCGGTCGCCGCCCCCGACTGAACATCGACGAGCAAGAGAGAGCGATCGCGCTGTGGACCGTGGATCGCGTCGTGAGAGCGTGGCGGCTTGACGGGACCATCGCGGAGCAGGGCGGCCGTCCGACCATCGGGCGAAAGTTCGAGGTCGAGGAAGGGCCCGCGGGCCAGGGCGTGCGCCGCGCCGGAGGCCGCATCGATCGCCAGGAGAAGGCGGTCGGCGTCCGGGGAGAGGGCCGTCGGTTCGGCCGAGGAAGTCACGAACGCGGCCTCGCCTCGCGCGGTCGCGGCCCACAGGCCGGGCAGGCGGGACGCCGTCAGGGTGTGATAGCCCAGGCGGCGAGGAAGGCCGCCGTCGCGAACGCCGATTGCAACCAGTCGCTCGTCGTCGATCCACTGTACAGACCGGCCCCAATCCCCTGTCTCCGGGGCGATCTCAGTCCAGACCACCCGATCCTCGACGAAGTCGAACAGACCCAGCCGCCAGGTCACGCCCTGGAGACGGTAGACGACCACGCGCCTGCCCGAGGGCGAGAAGGGACCGAGCGTATAGCCGGCGTCCTCCGCCATCGGGAACAGGGGCCGAGGCGCGGTCTCGCGCTTCAGGTCCAGGACATAGAGCCGGGCGTAGCGAAGCGCCCCCTCGGCCAGAAAGTCGTAGCGCGGCAGGTCCGCCTGGGCGCGCCGCTCTTCGAAGACCGCGACGACGCCGGACGGATCGACCCCGACCCGGCCGAACCGCTCCAGGCCCAGCAGGGTTTCAAGCGTCAGGGGTTCCGCGGTCGCCGGCAGGGCGACGACCGCGGCCGCGAGCGCCGGAAGCGCTCTCAGAAACTTGAAACGCATGGCCGATCACCAGCGCCTGACCAGCTGAAACGCGATCTGCCGGCCGAGCACATCGGTGTTGGCGGCGTCGTAGCCGATCCCCTGCGGCGCGTCGAAGAACGGCGGTTCGGCGTTCGCGATGTTTCGCACGGTCAGGGTCAGAGCCAGGCCTTCGCTGACTTCATAGCGAACCTGACCGTCGAAGGTCGTCCAGTCGTCGATGCCCCGGCCGCCGATGGGGTCGCGCCCGCCGCTGACATAGTTGGCCGTCAGGCCGACGGTGAAGGCGTCGCGCGACCATTCCGCGCCCGCCCGGCCTCGCCAGCGCGCCGGAAAGTTGGGATCGCCCAGGAGGTCGTCGAAGGACGCGCTCGGCGTGACCTTGCGTTCGTTGTCCAGCAGGCGAGTGACTGTGGCGTCGATCAGACCCGAGCCGCCCCAGGCGTCGAAACCCAGCCGCGCGGAAAGATCGATCCCTTCCACCCGCACCTCGGCGGCGTTGACGTAGCGGGTGTCGATGACGACGCCATAGGCGGTGGCGGGGAAGACGCCGGGCAGATAGTTGCCCGGGTTCGCCAGCAGGCTCTCGACGAAGGCGAGATCATCGGCGTTCGACGCCGGGTTCACGCGCCGGACGAAGGCGGCCAGAGACGGATCGGTCAGGGCCGAAAGGATGTTCTCCGAGACCGGCTGGCTGATCCGGTCCTTGAAGGCGGTCCGGAACCAGGTCCCCTCGACACGCAGCCGGTCGAAGGCCGCTGGCGTCCAGACGAAGCCGGCCGTGACCGAGTCGGCCGTTTCCGGCCGCAGATCGGGATTGCCGCCGTACTGGATGATCGCGATCACATCGGCCGTTCCGTCGGAGAGGATGGTCGGGCCCAACTGGTAAGCGCTGTAGAGCTCGCGCAGCGACGGGGCGCGGAAGGACTGGCCATAGCTGGCGCGCAGCAGCAGGTCGGAGAACGGGGCGTAAAGGACGCCGACCTTGGGCGTAGCGGTGCTTCCGATACCTTCATGATGTTCGGTCCGGCCGGCCACGGACAGCTCCAGACGCTCCAGGCCCGGCCGGGCATTGTCCGGTCCGACCAGAGGGGCCCGGAGCTCGACGAAGGCTGAGGCCACATCGCGCTCATAGGTGCGGGGCGTCCCACCCTGCGGCGCCGCGCCGTAGAAGAAGTTGACTGCCCGGGTCTTGAAGGCCTCGGACCGGTAGTCGACGCCAAGGGCGATCCGTAGCGGCCCGCCCGGCAATTCCATCAGGGTGCGGTCGGCCTTCAGATTGGCCGAGGACACCGTGCTGAGCGTCCGGCTGGTGCTGTAGCCCTGACCAATGAAGTCCAGCACCGCCGCGCTGTGGACGGCCGGGTCGCCGTAGGGATTGAAAAAGCCGTCCACCGCGGTGTTGAAGGGCGTGGCCGGATTGTCGGGAACGGCGCCCAGGGCCTCGGCCAGATAGGTCTGCTGGGCGCGATTGCGCGAGACACGGTTGTTCGCCTCCTGGGCGCCGCTCAGATAGGCGCTCAGGCCCCAACCCGCCCAGTCGCCTTCCAGACCGACCGAGCCGCCGTAGCTGCGGGACCGGCCGCTGTCCACGCCAGGGCCCAGGTCGTTGATGAAGGAATAGGCGATCTCCTGGAACGGCTCGCCATCGGGGGACACGAAATAGGGATTGTCGGGCGTTACCCCGAGAATGGCGATGTCCGCGAAGGTGCGCAGGTCGAACTCCCGCTGGGTGAAGCGCAGATCCGCGTCCAGGCGCAGGCCGCCGAGATCCTGGCTCATCGCCGCGAAGACGCTGTGGCGGGTCTGGTGGGGCAGGGTCCAGCGGCCCTCGTGCTGATTGCTGAGGTTGGTCTCGCCAGGTCGGAAATCGCCCGGCGTCAGGCCGGTCCCGTCCTGTGCGGTCGGAATGGCGAAAATCGTTGAATAGCCGCCGGTCGCCGGGTCGTAGAACATCAGATTGCCCGGGGCGGCATAGAAGTCGCGCCAGTCCGACCCGCCGAGAGGCCGCAGGTCGGCATTGGCGGTCGCGCGCCGGTCGGCCGCTTCGAGCTCGCCGCGATCATGGTACTCGTAGGACAGGACTGCGTTGCCGCCGGACCAATTGAAGCCCGCGACCTGCGAGGCCAATACCTCCTCCGCGCCGCCGTCGCTCGTTCCGCCATAGCGCAGTCGGGTCTCGTAGCCCTCGAAGTCGCGCCGCAGGATGATGTTGACCACCCCGCCGACGGCATCGGCTCCATAGAGGGCCGAGGCCCCATCTAGCAGGACATCGACCCGTTCGACGGCGGCGGTAGGGAGGTTGGAGACGTCGGCGAAATCCCCGGCCAGGCCGGTGCCCGCGATGCGACGGCCGTTGACCAGCACCAGGGTCGCATCGGCGCCGAGGCCGCGCAGGTTCACTCCGGTTGCATACTGGGCATTGCGGCTGGAGCGATCCGCGCCGTTTCCGGCCGAGCCCTCGTAGGCCGCTCCGGTGAAGTTTTGCGGCAGGCTGGCCAGGACGTCTGCGACAGTGGACCGACCGCGTCGTTCGATATCCGCCTGGGTGATGATGGTCACCGGGGAAGGGCTGTCGGCGCCGCGCAGCAGGCTGCCGGTGACGACGACTTCCTCAAGGATGGCCGGCTCCGAACCCTCCAGATCGGCCCGCCCGGAACGGTCGAACACGACATAGACGTTCGGACGGGTGCGGCGAAAGCCGAGCCCGGTGTCGGCCAACAGCCGAGCCAGCGCCGCTTCAGCCGTATAGTCACCGCTCAGGCCCGGCGAGCGGCGTCCGGCCGTCAGCGCAGCGGTATACAGGATCTGCTGCCCGCTCTGCTGGGCGAACGCGGCCAGGGCGCGGTCCATCGGCCCCGCCGCGATCTCGTAACGGCGCGCTGCGTCGGGCGACTGTGCGAACGCCGGCGCGGCGGCCATCATCAGCGCCGCGCACGAGGTCAGTCCCAGGTGTCTCGTCATTTCACTCCCCCTTTATTGGCCGCCATGGTCGCGGCGGGGAGGAGACGAACGAGAAGGCGGATGACCCTAAGTCCGCCCACGAGTTTATTTTCGTGGGACTTCGCGCAAGACGATCACGCCATCGTCCGCCGAGACGACGCTCACCGGATAGAGCTCGGTGAGAGCCGAGACGAAGCCCTCGACATCGCCGGTGTCGAAGGCCCCGCTGACCGCGATGTCGGCGACCGAGGACGCCTGCAGCTCTATCCGGGTCTTGCTGTAGCGGTTGATCTCCTGGATCGCCGTCGCCAGCGGCGTCCCGGCGAACACCAGCCGTCCGGTGGTCCAACTGGTGGCGCGCGCGGCGTCGACCGGGACGACGGCCGGAGCGGGGGCGTTGGGAGCCACCTGCTGGCCGGGTCGCAGGGTCCAGCTCCGGCGCTCTCCACCCTTGGGCGCGTCCACGCGGACCCGCCCCTCGACCAGCACCACTCGCACGTCGCCGCCGAGGCGACGGACATCAAAGCGGGTGCCGAGGGCGGTGACCCGGGCGTCGCCGGCGCTGACCACGAAGGGCCGAGCTGCGTCATGGCGCACGTCGAACAGGGCCTGGCCGGCGACGAGATCAATGCGGCGCTCGCGTCCTCGCAGTCGGGCCGCGACACGGGAGTTGGTGTCGAGGGTGACCGTGGAGCCGTCGGCCAACTGGACCACGCGGCGCTCCCCGATCTCGGTTGCGTAAACCTGGGGCTGGGAGAGGAACCAGGAGCCGCCCCCGACGAGGAGAACGAGGGCGGCCAGGCCGGCCGCCGCAGGCTTCCAGGCCCGTTCGGCGAGGGGCCGTTGCCTGCGAACGCCGCGCCCCGCTGCGGCGAAGGTCATCTCCGCCATGTCGGTGTCGTGGGAGAGCACCTCGGCGGCATCCCACATCGCCTCGATACGGGCGAAGGCGTCCGCATTCTCGGGCGATCGACGCCAGGCGCTGAAGGCCCGGACGTCCTCGGTCGCCACGCGACGCTGCTTGAGGCGCGCGAACCAGGCCGCCGCCTCCCGCTTGCGAATGTCGGGGTCAGTCTGGACCGTCATCGCTCCGCCTATTCGTCCAGTCGCTGCGTGCAGTGCTCGAGCGCCCGGGACATCCGCCATTCGACGGTTTTGACGCTGACGCCGTGCAGGGTCGCGATCTGGTTGTATGTCATACCGCCGAACCGGCTCAAGACGAAGACGTCGCGGTAAAGTTCCGGCATCGACAGCACCAGTTGCTTCAGCAGCACGGGATCCGGCTGATAGGCGTGCCCCCGATCCCGAGCCGCTTCGTCCTGGGCCGCCGATCGACGCTTATCGCGCCGCGCCTTGTCCCGAACCAGGTTCATCGCCACGCTCAGGAGAAAGGCTTTGGGATGTCGGATCGAGCCGGCGTCGGCCGGAGTGATCCGTAGATAGGTCTCCTGAACGATGTCGGCGGCGTCCGCCGCCCCGACCCGTCGGCTCAGCCGTTCAGCGAGCCAGCGGGCGTAGCTGCGGTAGAGGCGATTAAGCCCCTCCGCACCGTCCCGCTCCAGCTCGCCCACCTCGCTCATCCATCTCTCCCGTACGGCCGAGAGGCGGGAATCCAGCACGCACGGGCGAGCACGCGCGGAACGCGCGACGGCCGTGGCCACCGAGCCTCCGCGCTGACGGCGCGGCGGTGATGTTTGACAACGCGCAGGGGATTCCACGCCCCTATCGGCGCATGCGCCGACGCAGCCAGCATGAATCAATCGGAATCGCGATGCAAGGCGGAGGGGTCGGGCGTTGGAATCCTCGGCGTTCGAGGCCCGTTGCTTCAGCGCGGAGCGCCGCCTCCGTCCAGGACGAACCCCGGCTCCAGCTCCGCGCCTATCTCACGGCGCCCGACGATCCGGTCGTAGCCAGAGGCGCGGTTTGGCTCAAGGGCTTGGTGTGGGTTTGGATTTTGAC
>LNFM01003544.1_pt1 | contig 30483 bp, 18 predicted proteins | sample 596031 | NCBI WGS metagenome assembly LNFM01 (sample SAMN04254537, study PRJNA301005) | activated carbon metagenome | isolation source: dual media filters at the Ann Arbor, Michigan drinking water treatment plant | place: USA: Ann Arbor
CGGGTAGCGCTCGTCGCCGCGGCGGAACGCGAGCCACGACATGAACTCGTGGCTGTGACGCCAGATGAGCCGCTGGGCCTCGATCTGCGCGACCATCTTCGCCAGCCGCGAGCCCTGCCGGGTCGCCATCGCGGTCGCCGTGTCGCTCATCTGCTCGCGGAGCTCGCGGTCGAAGAGCGAGAGCGAGGCGCCGGTGTTGTGCTCGTCGAGCACCGACAGCGCCAGCGCGACGCCCAGGCCGACGTGACCGGCGAGCTGGACCTCGAGCTGGACCATCTGCTCGTACAGCCCCGGCATCACCAGACGCGCGCGCGCCTCGTCGACCGCCGTGACCTGGGCCAAAGCCTCACGCTTCAGGTTGGTCAGGTTCTGCCGCAGGTCGAACACCTCGGTGTCGACATCCGGCGTGCGCACTTGGGCGAGGAACGACTCGCGCGGGCTCAGCATCCGGGGACGAGGGTAGGTCGAGCCGCCCGGTCTTGTCATGTTTGCCGCCCAAAGCCGACGATCCGGGCCCGGTAGACCCCGCAGGCCGGCCGATGTAAGTGGCTCCCGGCGGGCTGCGTTCCGAGACCCGCCGCGGTGGCCGTGCGTTGTGACGACGTCCGGCCCGTCTCGGAAGGCTCACCCATGCATCGTCGACCCCTCGGCCGCTCGCCCTTCGCGCTCACCACCGCCGTGCTCCTGGCCTTCAACCCGGCCGCATGCAACCAGGTGCCGGCGGAGCAGCTCGGGGCGCAGGCCGGGTCGGCCTCGGCGCTCGTGGATGCCGCGGCCGGACCCCGGGCCGCGGAGGTCACGGCGGTCAGCGGGCCGGGGGGCCTGCGATCGCCGGGCCTGGCCGAGGGGACCTTCCTCGGCAAGGCCGCCAAGCTCGAGCCCAACCAAGCGGTCGAGACCCCGAAGGGGACCCTGGCGGAACTCGCCCTCGAGGGCGGCGCTCGATTGCGGCTCAACGAGGACACGGCGCTCGTCGTGCCCAGCCCCGGCGGCGAGGTCACGGTCACGCGCGGCGAGGTCGTCGCGTTGGTCGACGCGCGCACAACCGGCGGCCTGGCGCTGCGCGCCGGCGACGACACGATCCGCGTCGAGGGCGGCGAGGTCCAGCTCGTGCACGCGGGGACCCAGCGTCACGTCGCGGTCGTCCACGGGCGCGCGATCGTCGAGTCGAACGGCCAGCGCGTCGAGCTCGGCGCGGGCGAGCGCCTGAGCACGCCGCTGGCGAACCCCGAGCGGCCGCCGCAGCCCGAGCGGAGCCTGCAGCCCTTGGCCGACACCGGCTGGTCGCGGGCGTTCGAGCAGGCCGCCCTCGCCGTCGACGCGGTGCCGCGCGGCGTCGGCAGCCTCACCGCACGCGTGCCGGGCTCGCAGACCGAGCTGGGGCAGAAGATCCGCCTCACCGAGCAGCGCGTCACCGTGAACATCAGCGGGCGCATGGCCCACACCGAGATCGAGCAGGCGTTCTTCAACGAGCGCCCCGCGGTGCTCGAGGGCATCTATCGCTTCCCGCTCCCCGGCGACGGCTCGATCTCGGGCCTGCAGCTGCTGGTCGGCAATCGGTGGATGGAGGGCGAGATCGTCGAGAAGCAGCGCGCGCGGCAGATCTTCCAGCAGATCGTCGACGCCACCGTGCCCCGCGATCCTGCGTTGCTCGAGTGGGAGCGCGGCAATGTGTTCAAGCTGCGGCTGTTCCCGATCCCCGGCCGCGGCGAGCGGCGCGTGAAGCTGTCGTACACGCAGGTGCTGCCGGTCGTCGGCGACGACGTCCGCTATCGGTTCCCCCTGGGCGGCACCGGGGCGTCGGGCACCACGATCGATCGGTTCTCGTTCGCGGTGAACATCGACAAGGACGCGATCGACTCCACCAAGCTCGACGAGATCGAGACCCCGATGCTGGCGCTGACCCGCCGCGACACGGGCGACGTCATCCAACTCTCGACCGAGGAGACCAACTTCCAGCCGACCTACGATCTCGGCGTCGACCTACCGGTGGCGAAGTCCGAGCAGACCGTCCACAGCCAGACGCACCTCGATCGCGACGGTCAGGCCTACTTCATGCTCGCGCTGCAGCCCGAGCTCGAGTTCGGGAAGGACGAGCGGCCGGTCCACTTCGCGTTCGTCGTCGATCGCAGCCACAGCACAACGCCCGAGCTGTGGACGGTGGCGCGCGGGATGGTCGAGGCGATGACCGGCGGCATGGAGACGCAGGATCGCTTCACGGTGCTCGCCTGCGACACCGCCTGCGACGAGCTCCCGACGGGGCTGCAGACGCCGTCGGCGCCCGCGGTCGAGGCGACGCGGCGCTTCCTCGACGATCAAGATCTCGCGGGCGCCAGCGATCTGGGCGGCATGCTCGCGGAGGCCGGCGACGCGCTGGCGCGCTCGGGCGGCGCCGACGCGCGCAAGGTCATCGTCTACCTCGGCGACGGCGCCCCGAGTTCCGGCGAGCTCGCGCCCGACAAGCTCGCGGCGCAGGTCCGCGCGGCGATCCCGGACGTCCGCGTCGAGGCGCTCGCGCTGGGCGCCCGCGCCGATCTCGTGGCGCTCGGCGCCGTGGTCGAGGCGACCGGCGGCGACGTCGTCCAGGTCGACGCCCGCGACAACCTCGCCGAGCTGGTCCGCGAGCTGCGGCTGCGCGCCGTCGTCCCGCTCGCCCGCAACCTCCGCATCGAGACCCCGGACGGCCTCGTCGATGTGCGCCACAACGAGGTCGCGGGCCTGCGCCCCGGCGACGAGCTCGTGGTGACCGGCAAGCTGGCGCACCCGGTGCGCGGCGACGTCCGCATCCTCGCCGACGGCCCGACGGGGCCCATCGAGGCCAAGTTCCCGGTCGATCTCACCGCGTCGCGCACGGCCGCACCCGAGGCGTTCCGGCACCTGCCGCGCACGTGGGCGACGATGGAGATCGCCCATCTCACGAAGACCAAGGGCTTCGACGCCCACGACCGCATCGTCGCGCTGTCCAAGGACTACACCGTGCTGTCCCGCTTCACCGCGCTGCTCGTGCTCGAGAACGACGCGATGTTCCGCGAGTTCAACGTCGTGCGCACGGCGGCGGACACCGATCGGTGGAAGGGCCAGCTCGACGCGCCGAAGTCCGGGGAGGTCACCGCGGGGCTCACCGGCAAGCTCGACGCCCGCAAGGCGGAGGACGCCGCGAGCGAGGCCAAGCCGACCGAACCCGCCGGCGCAGTGCCGCTCACCGATCTCGACAACGCGGCGGCCCGTGGATCCGCCTCGACCAAGGGCGCCGCCCCGACCGAGGTCCCCGGCGGCGCGCCCGAGTTCTTCGATCCGCCCAAGGACGCGCCGAGCACCATCACCGCGACGCCGCGGGCCCCGTCGCCCGATCCGGCGCCCGCGAGCGCACCGACCGATCCGTTCGGCGGCGAAGACACCCTGCGCGAGAAGGAGACGACCCGCGACGAGGTCGAGGAAGAGATCGCTCTGGGTGACGACACCGAGTCCGAGGGCAACGCCGACAAGGGTGGCGGCGGCTTCGCCCCACCGCCGCCGAGCGCCGAGCCGGCCAAGGCCAAGAAGACCCCCATGCCGGCGACCAAGCCGTCCAACGGCGCCGTGTGGCAGGGTGAGGACCGCAAGATCGACGCGTTCGACGACGGCGGCGGGTCGTGGGGCGGTCGCTCGTCGCGCCGGCACTGGCGCCCGCAGCCGCGGCTCAAGGTCGCCACCGCGGCGCCGCCGTCGGGCAAGAACCTCTCGCTCATCGAGTCGCTGCGCCGCAGCGTCGCCGCCGACACGACGCGTCGCTCGTCGCACGGCGCCCTCGTCCGGGCGGCGATCCGGGTCGGTCACGCGGACGCACTCGGCTTCGCTCGGGCGTGGGCCGACGCCGATCCCGACCACGCCCCTGCCCTCACCTCGCTCGCCGACGTGCTCGCCGGACAGGGCGATCCCATCGCGCCGCGGGCGTACGCCAGCGCCCTCGAGATCACGCCGTTCTCGAGCTCGATGCACGATGCGCTGGCGCGAGCGTTCGCCAGCAAGGGCGACCTGCAGCGATCGTGCTCGCACCGTCGCGCGATCGTCAGCATCGATCCGAGCGACGCGGACCACCACGCGAGGCTCGCGAAGTGCCTGCACCAGGGTGGCCGCACCGCGGCGGCGCGGACCGTGCTCGCCGACGCACGCGGTCGCGCGACCAAGCACCTGGCGTCGCTCGCAGCGACCGAGGCCGCGCTGTCGACGTCGTTCGCGATCACCGGCGCGCCCAAGGGTCAGCTGCGGGCGTCGCTGACGTGGACGGGCGAGGACGACCTCGACATCGCGATCATCGACGCGGGCGGCCACCGGCTCTCGGCGGCGAACCCCAAGGCGCTCACCGTGCGCGAGTCCGCCGGCTTCGAGGAGGTCGCGCTGTCGCGCGTGAAGAAATCGGTGTTCGTCGAGGTGACGCGCAACGGGGTGAGCGACGGGGGTCGCCTCGCGCCCATCCGCGCCACGCTCGAGGTCCGCACCCCGAGCGGGACCAAGACGTTCCCGGTCGTCGTCGAGGGCGGATCGGTGCGGCTGGCCAAGGTGTTCTGGACGATCTGAGCGCCCGCCAAGCGCCGGATTCCGCCCTCCTGCCGGGGCGCGTTGCACGCCAGGGTGCGACGCGCCCTCGGCCGCTTGTGGCGACCGCGGATTTGTTCTCTCCTCGCCCGGCTCGCCATGACCGACCCGTCCGACTCCGACATCGCGGGGCACGTCGCCCGACGCCGAACCTTCGCGATCGTCAGCCACCCCGACGCCGGCAAGACGACGCTCACCGAGAAGCTGCTGTTCTTCGGCGGCGCGATCCAGATCGCCGGCGCCGTGCGAGCCCGGCGATCGTCGCGGCACGCGGTCAGCGACTGGATGGCGATGGAGCAGGAGCGCGGCATCTCGGTGACCACGAGCGTGCTCAGCTTCCAGTACAGCCTCCCCGAGGCCGACACCAGCACGCCGCCCTTCGAGGTCAACCTCCTCGACACCCCCGGCCACGCCGACTTCGGCGAGGACACCTACCGCGTGCTCACGGCGGTCGACGCCGCGCTCATGGTGATCGACGGGGCCAAGGGCGTCGAGTCGCGCACCGAGAAGCTGATCGAGATCTGTCGCTTGCGTGACACGCCGGTCGTCACCTTCGTCAACAAGTTCGATCGCGAGTGCCGCACGCCGATCGAGCTGCTCGACGACGTCGAGGCCAAGCTCGCGATCAAGTGCGTGCCGATGACCTGGCCGATCGGCATGGGCAAGCGCTTCCGTGGGGTCTACGACCTGGTCCACCACCAGGTGCACCTGTTCCGCTACGCCGACAAGCACGTCGAGGATCAGTGGCCCGAGGCCGGCGTCCCGGTCACCGGCCCCGAGGATCCCAAGCTCGACGAGATGCTCGGCGCCGACCAGGCCGAGGAGCTGCGCGCGGAGCTCGAGCTGCTCGCGGGCGCGGCCCCGGAGTTCGACGCGGCCGAGTTCCACAAGGGTCGGCAGAGCCCGCTGCTGTTCGGCTCGGCGATGAACAACTTCGGCGTGCGCGAGCTGCTCGAGACCTACCTGCGCCTGGCTCCGCCGCCGCAGGGCCGCGCCGCGGTGACCGGCCCCGCCGCGGTGACGCCCCCGGCGCCCGGCGAGCCGGTGCCGACCCGCGACATCGATCCCAACGAGCCGGGCTTCTCGGGCTTCGTGTTCAAGATCCAGGCGAACATGGATCCGAAGCACCGCGACCGCATGGCGTTCCTGCGCATCTGCTCGGGTCGCTTCACCCGCGGCATGCGGGCGTACCACTGCCGGCTCGGACGCGAGGTCGGGCTCGGCAACGCCACGACGTTCTTCGCGGCCAACCGCGAGATCGTCGAGGAGGCGTACGCCGGCGACATCATCGGTCTGCCCAACCACGGCACGATCAAGATCGGCGACACGTTCACCGAGGGCGAGCTGCTGCGGTTCACCGGCATCCCCAGCTTCGCCCCCGAGATCTTCCGCCGCGTCGTGCTGAAGAGCCCGCTCAAGGCCAAGGCCCTGGGCAAGGGGCTCGAGCAGCTCGCCGAGGAGGGGGCGATCCAGGTGTTCAAGATGCTGCTCGGCAGCGACTACGTCGTCGGCGTCGTCGGTCAGCTCCAGCTCGAGGTGATGAAGCACCGGCTGCTCCACGAGTACGCGGTCGAGGCCGACTACGAGGCGGTGGAGTTCACGACCACGCGATGGATCACGCCGAAGACCGAGGGCAAGTCGGCCGACGACGTGCGCAAGCTGATGGAGCAGTTCCAGCGCAAGAACGACATGAACCTCGCGGTGGACGCCCACGGCGACCTGGCGTACCTCGCCCCGAACAAGTGGAACCTGCAGAAGGTCGAGGAGCGGTTTCCCGACGTGCGGTTCTCGGCGACCCGCGAACATACGTAGAACGCCGCAGCGGCCGGCGCCTCGGCGCGAACAATCCCGGGCGGCGGCGGCCAAGGCAGACTCGGCATGATGTCCACGCGCGGCTTCGTCTCGACCTTGGTCCCCGTCTGCGCGCTCGCGGCGTGCGGCTCGGACGCGCACAGCGTCGGCGTCTTCGGCACGGGCGGGGCGGGCACCGACGGCGGCCCGGCCTCGGCGCAGCCCGAGTCGGCGAGCGCCGCCGACGGCTCGGGCTCGGTGAGCGCCACCGCGGGCGACGACGCCGCGGACACCTCGGAGGGCACGGGCTTCAAGTTCGACACGCCCGACGGCATGACCGCCGCAGACGAGGGGCCCGCGGGCAGCGGCTGCGACAAGGTCGACTTCCTGTTCGTGCTCGACAACTCGATCTCGATGGGCGACGAGCAGCAGAACCTCGCCACCAGCTTCCCGTCGTTCATCGCCACCATCCAGGGCGAGGTCGTCGACAACTACCACGTGATGGTGGTGGACACCGATCCCGAGGACAAGTGGGACGAGGAGCTGACCGAGTGCCACTCGGGGGACTGCGTCGGTGAGGCCCCGGACGAGCCGTGCGGCGTGCTCGAGCCCGAGTCGGGCTGGCCGTGCGGCATGCTGCCCGTGCCCGACGCGTGCGACGGCACGCTCGGCGCCGGCATCGATCACGACGGCACCGACGCGCGTGCGTCGTGCGGCATCACCGACGGCAAGCGGTGGTTCGACGCGACGCAGCCCGATCCCGCCGCCGCCTTCGGGTGCGTCGCGAACCTCTACGACGGCAACAACCCCGAGCGCACGATGGACGCGATGCTGGCGTCGCTCGCCCCGGACCTCGTCGGCCCGGGCGGCTGCAACGAGGGCTTCCTGCGCGACGACGCGGTGCTCGTCGTCACCTTCATCACCGACGAGGAGGACGACGACGAGTCGATGGGCGATCCCACGGCGTGGTACGACGCCCTGCTCGCGCGCAAGGGCGGCAACGAGACCGCGCTGGTGGTCCTCGGCCTCGTCGGCGACACCGGCCTGCCCGGCGCGGTGTGTCCCCCCGACAGCGTCCCGGGCAGCAACGGCGGCGAGTACTCACCGCGCCTCATCGCCTTCGCCGAGTCCTGGGGCACCCGGGGCCTGTGGGGCAGCGTCTGCTCCCCCGACTACGGGCCCTTCTTCGCCGAGGCGGTCGCGCTGGTCGACGTCGCCTGCGACGCCTTCGAGCCGGAGGGCTGACCCGCCCGAGAAATCCGACGCGCCGAGGGATCGAACGGCCAGCCGGTCGCACCTCGTGTCTGCGCGTCATGAAGCACTCCGAGCACTTCCTTCTATTCTTCGTGCTGACGGCCTGCGGCGGCGGTGAAGCCACCGCGATGGGCGACTCCTCGACCGGCGACGGCACGGGTCCCTCCACCTGCACGCCCGGCTACGAGGCCTGCGCCTGCATGGCCGGCGCGTGCCTCGATGGGCTGGTGTGCCTGTCCGAGCTCTGCGTCGCGCCGGCGGACGCCGACACGGGGCCGGGGGACTCGAGCGGCCCGGGCACCACGGACACCCCGACCACCGCGACGACGGAGGACGGCAGCAGCAGCACGGACGCGCCGTCGTCGACGGAGAGCTCGAGCACGACCGCTGCGCTCGACGACGAGAGCTCGAGCGGATCGTCCGAGACGACGATGGCCCCGCCGGAGTGCCTCGAGGGCGACAACTACTGCCTCGACGCCGAGCTGCAGACGTGTTTGGACGGCGTATGGCAGCAGTCGAGCTGCGCGGACGTCTGCGCGCAGACCGGCTACCTGTCGCCGGGCTGCGACAACGCCGACGCGTGCCTGTGCGAGGGCTACGCCGACGAGATCTGCTACGACGGCGCGTACAACCTCTGCATCTGCGCGGACATCGATTTCGACATCCCGTGCACGGACGAGCAGCTGCAGATCTTCTACGACGAGTGCATCGGCGAGGTGAACACGTACGTGCTGTGCTTCGCCGACTATCCGATCGACGAGGTGGCCGACTGCGCCCCGGCGGAGGCCGCCTGCCTGTAGCGCGCGCCGACGACCCGCGGCGCAGCGCCGTGTGATGGCGCGGTGTGATAGCCTTGGGGGCGATGGCACGCGCTCACCGTCGCGCCCGTGCGCTGATCGGGCTCGTCGGGTCGACGCTCGTCGCCTGCGGCCCGCGTTACGTCGCGAACGGCCAGCCCGAGCCCGCGCCCGCGGTCGAGCCCGAGGAGGCGCCCACCTCGACCCCCGCGGGCGCGCCCGTCGACGATCCGTGGTCGGGCTGTCGGATCGACGCCGAGTGCGGCCTCCCCGAGGACCCGCGGAGCTTCGCGGTGTGCGAGGCCGGCGCGTGCCAGCGCTGGGACGCGGCGCAGATGTGGAGGTGGGCGACGACGACCGCCCCCGAGCTCGCGGCGCTGCGCGACGAGCAGGGCCTCGCGGACGTCCCGTGGATCCCGACCACCGGCACGGTGCGCCTGTTCGTCGACGCGCGGCAGCTGATCTGGTCGAACAAGGCGCGCTGCATCCCGATCGATCTGGAACCAGCCGAGGGCTCGCTCGTCGCCGAGATCCCCGAGGTGCTCGGCACGAAGCCGAGGACGAGGAACGCGTGGTTCTACACGCTGCAGCTCGACGGCGGCGTCGGCGTGCTCGGCCCGGGGCGTCGCACCACCAGCCCCGACGGCGAGGGCGCGGAGGCGATCGGGGGCCTGCAGACGCTCGGGCTGCACCTGCGCGCGACCGACGACGCGCTGCGCTACACGGCGGCGCGGTTCACCGCCGAGGTCGCGTGCGGCAGCGTGCGGATCGAGCGGACCGGCTGCGAGCCGGCCGTGTGCGACGGCTGCACGGAGATCGCGGTGCGCAAGCGGCCCGTCGACAGCAACCACCTCATCCCGTCCGGATCAGGCGCCTTGGGCACCCGCGGTGGGGCGTGCGAGCCGTGTCCCGCGGACACCGTCGGCCCGCTGCTCCCCCGACTCGACGCCGCGGTCGCGGGTCGGACCTTCGTCGACGACATGGGCGACGACGCGGGGCCGGTCTTCCACCGCACGCTGCAGCGCTGCAACGCGGACCTGAAGCAACGCTCGCGCCGGATGGCCCGCGCACGCCGACCGCTGTGATCGCGGCGCCTCACTGCGCCGCGCAGGGCGTGCCGACCGGTCCGGTGAGCGCACACTCGACGTCGACCACGGTCCCCTGCGACTCGAGGGCGCCGTTGGGCCGCTCGACCACGAGCTCGAGGTTCGCGCCCTGGGTCGCGCACTGCGCCGAGAGATCGTCGGCCGGGCTCGGCGTCGCGCCGGCCGCGTCGAGCAGCGGACGGAAACACAGCTCGGGGCTGGTGCCCGGGAACGCCCAGCCGTCCGCCGTGACCACGCAGCGCGGGACGACCCGCTCGACGCCGGACTCGTCGCGCTCGACGAGCCGACAGCTCGGCTGCAACCCGGGCTCGTCGTCGTCGTAGTCCGCGACGCAGCCCGGTACGCACGTGCGCGCCGACAGCCGGCCCAACGCGTCGACGATCTGCTGCAGCGCCGCCGTGTAGTCGCCGGCGCAGATCGAGAAGAGGTTGCGCTCGTCGGCGGCGAACTGCGTGGCGAACTCGGCCAAGCGCACCGGCGGGATCCCGGGCGGGCTCGTGGTCGTCTCGGTGCCGCGGCCACATGACGGGCCGATGCCGTACTCGATGTTGAACTCCGGGTCGTCCGAGTCCTGGTAGATCATCACGCCGGTCTCGGGGTAGTCGAGCGGCACGCCGCCGATCACCCCGACCAGGATCTGCCCGGTGCCGCCGCGCGTGGCCTTGGCGTTGGACAGCTCGACGAGCGTGTCGACGTAGCGCTCGACCGGATAGAGGATCGGGTCGACAGCGGTGGGCTGACCGTCGAGGCCCTTGTCGACCGAGTGGCACTCGTCGTAGATGCCGGGGCCGCCGGTGCAGGTGGTGCCGGCCTTCCAGCACGCGCCCGAGGTCGCCTGCTCGGGGTCGGTCCACAGCGCGGAGCCGACCGGGTCGATGAGCAGCGACACGTTCTCGTCGGACGCGGAGCAGTCGGTCTCGTCGGTGACGAACACGATCGCGAGCAGGGCCTCGTCGCGGAGGAAGCCCCGCGAGGAGCCCTCGCCGCGCAGGACCTGGCGCATGGACTCCAGCGGCGCCTCGAACCCGCTGCCGTTGATCCCCTGGGGCCCCGCGCAGCGCATCGCGTCGGCGATCGCGAGGCCGCCGGCGAGATTGGTCTCACCGCCGTCGTTCTCGATCCACGGCCGGGACACGACCTCGGCGTCGCCCGCGTTCGCGGTGGGTACGGTGGCGACGGTGTCGAAGGCGCACGACGCCAGGCAGCCCGATTGCTGCTCGTCGATGATGGTGCCCGCGTTGTCGTCGAACACGAACTCGGGCAGACGCTCGCGGCAGCTCGACACCCGCAGGTTGCCGCGCGCGTCGGTGGTCGTCAGCCCGATCCGGTAGCTCGCGCCGAACCGCTGGGCCTCGAGCACGTCGATGAACGCCGGGAAGTTGGCGGCGAGCGTGCCCTGCTCGACGCCCATCGAGCCCGAGTTGTCGATGACGAACAGGATGTCGACCGCGCGCTGCAAGGTCGACACCGAGATGCACGCGTCGTCCGCACAGGGGTCGACCGCCGGCTCGGGGATGTCCCACGACGGACCCCGGCCGCAGGCCGCGAGAACGCCCAACAGCAGCACGTGCGCCCCGCACCTCACCGTCACCACCCGGTCGAGCGTACCATCGGAGTCGATGCCGGCTCGTCCTCGGGGTTCGTCCATGGCCGTGGGTCCCGTCCTCGCTGCGATGCTCGCGTCGGCCGCCCCCGACGTGCAGGCGGCGCCCCCGATCGCGGCCGCGCCCGACCCGAGCGGCGTGTACGGCGGGCAACCGGTCGCGCCGTGCGGGTGGCCGACGTCCGTGTCGATGGAGGGCTCGTGCACCGGCACCCTCGTGCACCCCGAGGTCGTCGTGTACGCGCAGCACTGTGGCGCGAGCTACGGCTCCGTGCGCCTCGGCGACACGATCGACGGGACCGGCCGATCGGTCCCGACCGAGTTCTGCACGACGTACCCCGGCGGCGGCCCCGGGACCGGCCGCGACGTCGCGGTGTGCAAGCTCGCCGAGCCGGTGCTCGACGTCGAGATCGTCCCGCCGCTCATGGGCTGCGAGGCAAGCATCCTCACCCAGGGCCGCGACGTCGTGATCGTCGGCTACGGCCAGACCGACGATGGCAACTACGGGATCAAGTACGAGGCCACCGCGGCGTTCGGCTTCATCGACGGCAACGACGAGGCGTTCCTCGGCGGCGGTGGCATCGACAGCTGCCAGGGTGACTCCGGCGGGCCCGTGTTCGTGCGCCTGCCGTCTTCCGCCGGTGGCGACGACGCGTGGCGCGTGTTCGGCATCACCTCCTACGGCAACGGCTGCGGCGGCGGCGGCTACTACTCGATGATGCACATCTCGATGGCGTGGATCGAGTCCGAGACCGGCATCGACGTCACGCCGTGCCACGACGCCGACGGCACGTGGAATCCAGGCCCCGGCTGCGGCGAGTTCCCCCTCGATCCGGCGGGCGCCGGCGGGAGCTGGTCCAACGGCTGCGATCCCGGCGAGCTCGGCGGATACGCGGCGGTGTGCGGCGCGGCCTTCGATCCCGCGACCGACCCCGATCCGCCGACGGTCACGATCACCGCGCCCGCCGATCTCACGCGCTTCGACAGCAGCGGCGGCCAGGCCAACGTCGACGTGGTGGTCGACGCCGACGACGGCACCGGCTACGGCGTCGCGAGCGTCGAGCTGCTCATCGACGGCGCGTCGTTCCCCAACGGCCTGCGCGACCTGCCGCCGTGGGAGTGGAGCGCGGGCTTCCCGAAGGGCACGTACGTGCTCTCCGCCCGCGCCACCGACGTCGTCGGCAACGTCGGCGAGTCGGTCCCGATCGTGATCGGCGTCGACGAGGATCCGGTGCCATTGCCGAGCGCGGACAGCTCGGGCAGCGGTGGTGATGGTGGCACGGGCGACGGCACCGACGGTGGCACCGACGCGGTCGACGACGACGGCACCGGTGGCGCACTGCCGCAGGACACCGACGCGCGCAGCGGGGGCGACGATGGTTGCGGCTGCGCGCAGGATCGCGGGGCTCCGCGCGCCGCGAGCCTGCTCGTCCCGTTCGTCCTGCTGCGTCGGCGACGACGCTGAGCGGCTACGCCGGCTCGGCCGGCTCGGCCTTCGCGGCGGTCTCGGCCTTCGCGGCGGTCTCGGCCTTGTCCGCCTTCTTCGCGCCGTGGCACTTCTTGTAGCGCTTGCCCGAGCCGCACGGGCAAGGGTCGTTCGCGCCGACCTCGGGCATCGGCGGGGGCGACTGACGTGCGGGGGCCTGCTGCGCCGCGGCGCCGCCGGCCGCACCGGCGACGCCGGCCGCCTGCAGCTTCTCGGCGGCCGAGCGCGCGGCCTGCTGCAGCTTGTCGACCTGGGCCCGCGCCGCGGCGACGCGCTGCTGTGCGGCGGGGCCCGGACCGGCGCCGCGCTGGCGAGCGCTGGCGCGGGTCAGCGCCGTCTCGTACTCGGCGCCCTCCTCGGCCTGCTGCCGCTGCTCCTCGGTCAGCCGCATGTTGATGACCTTGTCGAGCACGGTCTGCTCGATGCCCTCCCACATCTCGCGGAAGAGGTTGTAGCCGCGGATCTTGTACTCGTTCTTCGGGTTGCGCGTGGCGTACCCGACCAGGCCGATGCCGGTGCGCAGATGCTCGATGTTCTTGAGGTGCGCGATCCACTGCGCGTCGATCTCGGCGAGCCAGAGCTGACGGATGTGGAAGAGATAGACGTAGAGCCCGAACTCCTGCTCGCGCGACAGCAGCAGCTTCTCGACCGAGCCCCAGCAGAGGTCGATGAGGTCATCGAGGTTCTGCGGGATCTCGCGCAGTGAGATGGTCGCGCCGTAGCGGTCCTTGATCGCGACCTCGAGGCCCTCGATGTCCCACTCGTCCGGGTGCGTGTCCTCGGGGCACAACCCCTCGACGATCTTGCCGACGTTGGCGTGGGCGAGGTCGTGCAGGCGCTCGCGCTGCTGGATGAGCGCGTGGGCGATGTCGTCGATCGCGAGCTTGAGGATCGCGTCGTAGTCGGTGCGGACCGCCGCGAACGGCACCATCGCGCCGAAGTGGCGGTACAGCTCGTGGGTGAGACCCTCGGGCTCGATGCCGTCCTTCGGGAAGCCCTCGCGCTTGGGGTCGGGCTCGGCACCGTCGGCGATGCGCCGCGCGCAGTAGCCGTCGACGATCGACGTCACGCGCTCGGCCACCATCTTGGACAGCGACGCGATCGTGTGGGGCCCCGACTTCTCGGGCACACCAGCCGCGCGCGCGCCCTGGTCCTTCTTCTCGGCGTCCTCGAGCGCCTCGGGGCGGTAGCGGCCCTCGAGGATCTGCTTGCGCAGGGCGTAGATCGCCTTGCGCTGCTCGTTCATCACGTTGTCGTACTCGAAGAGGTTCTTGCGCGTGTCGAAGTGCATGGCTTCGACCTTGGTCTGCGCGTTCTCGATGGCGCGGTTGACGAGCGGCGCCTCGATCGGGACGTCCTCCTCCATGCCGAGGCGCTCCATCAGACCGGTGATCCGGTCGGCGCCGAAGATGCGCATGAGGTCGTCCTCGAGCGAGAGGTAGAACGCCGACGAGCCCGGATCACCCTGACGACCGGCGCGGCCGCGCAGCTGGTTGTCGATGCGGCGGCTCTCGTGGCGCTCGGTGCCGAGGATGTGCAGCCCACCGAGCGCGAGCACCTCTTGGCGCTCCTCCTCGGCCTGCTTCTTCAGGCCCTCGTAGAGCTTCTTGTACTCCTCGGGGTTCTTGTCCGGGTCGAAGTGCTCGCGCGCCATCATCTCGGAGTTGCCGCCGAGGATGATGTCGGTGCCGCGGCCGGCCATGTTGGTCGCGACCGTGACGCCGAACTTGCGACCGGCCTGGGCGACGATCAGCGCCTCGCGCTCGTGCTGCTTGGCGTTGAGCACGTTGTGCGGGATGCCCTCGCGATCGAGCAGCGTGTGGATCACCTGCGACTTGTCGACGCTCGTGGTGCCGACGAGGATCGGCTGGCCCTTGGCGTGTCGCTCGCGGATCTCGGCCACGATCGCGCGGAACTTGCCGCGCTCGTTCTTGTAGACGAGATCGTGGGCATCCGCGCGCTTCACCTGGCGGTTGGGCGGGATGACCATGACGTCGAGGCCGTAGATCTTGTGGAACTCCTCCGCCTCGGTGTCCGCGGTGCCGGTCATGCCCGCGAGCTTCTTGTACATGCGGAAGTAGTTCTGATACGTGATGGTCGCGAGCGTCTGGCTCTCGGGCTGGATCGGGACGTTCTCCTTGGCCTCGATCGCCTGGTGCAGACCGTCGCTCCACCGCCGGCCCTCCATCTTTCGGCCGGTGAACTCGTCGACGATGATCACCTCGTTGCCCTGGACGAGGTAGTTGACGTCCTTCTTGTAGAGATAGTGGGCGCGCAGCGCCTGGTTCACGTGGTGGAGGATCTCGTTGTTCTCGGGGGCGTAGAGGTTGCCGCAACGCAGCAGCTTCTCGACCCGATCGACGCCGGCGTCGGTGAGCTGGACGCTGTGGGCCTTCTCGTCGACGACGAAGTCGAGGTCGCGGCGCACCGACGGCATGATGCGATCGACGATGTTGTACAGATCGGCCGGCTTGTCCGACTCGCCGCTGATGATGAGCGGCGTGCGGGCCTCGTCGATGAGGATGGAGTCGACCTCGTCGACGATCGCGAAGTGCAGGTCGCGCTGCACGTACTTCTCGATCGTCTCCTTCATGTTGTCGCGGAGATAATCGAAGCCGAACTCGTTGTTCGTGCCGTACGTGATGTCGCAGCGGTACGAGCGCTGGCGCTCGCCGTGGAACAGCCCGTGCACGATCACGCCGGTCGACATCCCGAGGAACTTGTAGATCTGCCCCATCCACTCGGCGTCGCGACGCGCGAGGTAGTCGTTGACGGTGATGAGGTGGCAGCCGCGGCCGGGCAGCGCGTTGAGGTACAGGGCGCCGGTGGCGGTCAGCGTCTTGCCCTCGCCCGTGCGCATCTCGGCGATGGTGCCGTTGTGCAGGGCGTAGGCGCCGATCAGCTGGACGTCGTAGTGCCGCAGGCCGAGGGTGCGGCGGGAGGCCTCGCGGACGGTCGCGAACGCCTCGGGCATGATCTGGTCGAGGGACTCGCCGCGGTCGAGGCGGCCGCGGAACGCCGCGGTCTGTCCGCGGAGCTCGGCGTCGGACAGCGCCTCGATCTTCTTCTCGAGCGAGTTGATGTGCTCGATGATCGGCCGGATCTTCCGCATCTGGCGGTCGAACTTGGTGCCGAAGACTTTCTTGACGAGTGAGGAGAACATGGTCGGAACCGGCGGAGAGCCCGCGCCTCGGGGGCGCGCGGCGGGCAAGCGTACGGGCGGGCCGCCGGCTTTGTCCATGCGGGCGGCCGGGGCTCCGGGACGGGGCTAGGCGGCAATGCTAGCGGGCGTGGTGCGGAATCTGACAGGGGGCGCGGACGCCATGACGCGCGCGTGGCGAGGGCACCCTCGGCGCGGTGGGTTCCGACGCTCCCCTCGACCCCAAGCCGGCCGGCCGCCGTGGTAAGTCGGTCCGCGTGACGACGTACACCGATCTCCGCTACGAACAGCAAGGCGAAGTCGTGACCCTGACGCTCGATCGCACCGAGGCGCGCAACGCCTACTCGAGCGCGATGATCGACAGCCTCATCGCTGCCCTCGACGTCGTCGAGCACGACGCGGGCGTGCGCGCGGTCATCCTCACCGGCGCGGGCAAGGCCTTCCACGCCGGCGGCGACCTCAAGCAGATGCGCGACGCGTCGGGGATGTTCGCTGGCGGTCCGGTCGCGCTGCGCCGGCAGTACATCGACGGCATCCAGCGGGTGCCGCGGCGGCTCGCGGCGTTCGACAAGCCGATCATCGCCGCGATCAACGGCCCGGCGATCGGCGCCGGTCTCGATCTCGCGTGCATGTGCGACCTGCGGGTGCTCGCGGCGGGCGTCTCGGTCGGCTCGACGTTCGTCAAGGTCGGGCTCGTGCCCGGCGACGGCGGGGCGTACTTCCTGGCCCGCACCATCGGCTTCGGTCGCGCGCTCGAGCTGGTGCTGACCGGCCGGCTCGTCGACGCCGACGAGGCCCTCGCGATCGGGCTGGTCCACCGCGTCGTCCCGCCGGAGCAGCTGCTGGACGTCGCCCGCGCGATGGCCGAGCAGATCGCCCAGAACGCCCCGCTCGCGGTGCGCATGACCAAGCGCGCCGCGTACCGCAGCTGGGATCTCGACGTCGACACCGCCCTCGAGCTCGCGGCGACGTACCAGGGCGTCGTGCAGAACACCGACGATCACAAGGAGGCAGTCGCGGCGATCCTCGATCGCCGACCGCCCGCCTTCCGCGGCCAGTGACCCGCCGATCGCCGCGGCGCACTACTCGGGCCGGACGACGTCGCGGACGCGCGCGGCCCAGCCCTCGAGGTTCTCGACCGTCTCGTGCACGTCGCCCGGCGCGCTGCCGAGGGCCAGCATCGCGGCCTCGAGCGCCTCGCGGGCGCGTCGCAGGCGGCTCTTCACCGTGCCCGGCGGGATGTCGAGCACGCACGCGACGTCGGTGGCGCTCAGGCCCTCCCAGTAGGTGAGCTCGATCGCGATCTGCAGCTCGAGCGGGATCCGACGCAGCGCCTCGAGCAGCAGCCGCGCGGCCTGCAGCTTGTCGACCGCGGTGCTGGGCCCGACGCCGCTCAGCACCGCAATCGAGACCTCGGCGAAGTCGACGAGCTCGGGGTTGCGCTGGGTCCGACGCAGCTCGTGGTACAGCTCGTTGCGGGCGATCGTGTAGAGCCAGGTGCGGAAGGACGCGTCGCTGCGGAACCCACCGCGGCCCCGGAACGTCGCCAGCATCGTCCGCTGCACCAGGTCCTCGACGCGGGCCCGATCGACCACCTTGCCGCGGAAGAACCGCAGCAGCGCGTCGAAGTGGCGGCGCAGCAGCGTCTCGCCGGCGGGGCGATCGCCCGCGCGCCAGGCCTCGAGCAGCGCCTCGTCGCTGTCCATTGGTGCGATGATGATACCCCGATCGGGAAGCGCCGCGTCGCCGTCCGTCCGCGCGATGATAGCATCCCGATCGGGTGTCGCTGCAGGAGACCATGCCCGACGCCGACCTGCTGGCGACGCCGTTGCCGGCCGCCGTCGACGCATCGCAGCGCCCGGACGACGGCGACCCGGTGGAGGCGCGCGGGATCCTCGACGCCGTGGCGGCGCGCCTGTTCGGCGCGCCGGCCCAGCCGCTGTGCGTCGGCAGGTTCGTGCTGCTCGAGCGGATCGGTCGCGGCGGCATGGGGGTCGTCTACGCCGCGTACGACCCCCAGCTCGATCGAAAGGTCGCGATCAAGCTGCTCGCCGCGCCCGGCGAGGGTGACCCCGGCGCGCACGGCGGGGGCGATCCCGTCGCCGACCACCACGACGATCGCCTGATCCGCGAGGCCCGAGCCGCCGCGCGACTCGACCACCCGAACGTCGTGACGATCCACGAGGTCGGCACGTGGGAGGGCCGCGTGTTCCTCGCGATGGAGTTCATCGACGGCGTCACGCTGAAGGCCTGGGTCGCCGCGCGCGCGCGGACCACGGACGCGGTCCTCGGCGTGTTCGTGCAGGCTGGTCGCGGGCTCGCGGCCGCGCACGCCGTGGGCGTGGTCCACCGCGACTTCAAGCCCGAGAACGTCCTGGTGGGCCGCGACGATCACGTGCGCGTCGTCGACTTCGGCCTCGCCCGCGCGACCGCCCGCGACGACGGACCGCCGAGCGTCGAGACCTCGTCGCCGCCGTCGTCGGACACGACCCTCACGCGCACCGGCGCGATCATGGGCACGCCGGCGTACATGGCCCCCGAGCAGCACCGCGGCGAGCCGGCCGACGCCGCCGCCGACCAGTTCGGGTTCTGCGTCGCGCTGTGGGAGGCGTGGTACGGCGCGCGCCCGTTCGCCGGGCAGAGCCTCGGGGCGCTCGCGCTCGCGGTCACCGAGGGCCGCATCACGCCGCCGCCCGCGGACACCACGGTGCCCGCGCGCCTGCGACGGATCCTCGAGCGCGGGCTCGCGACTGCGCCGTCCGATCGCTACCCGACGATGGAGGCGCTGCTCGAGGCGCTCACCGATGATCCCGGACGACGACGGCGACGCTTCGCGTCCGCGGGTGCGCTGGGCGTCGCGCTGGTCGGCACGGGCCTGCTCCTCGGCCGCGCGGCCCCCGTCGCCGCCGTGGATCCCTGCGGCGGCGGCGAGCCGCGCATGCTCGCAGTGTGGAACGACGGCCGTCGCGAGGCCGTCGCGCGCGCGTTCACGGCGACGGGACAGCCGTACGCCGCCGCCGCGCTCGCGCAGGTGCAGGAGCGGCTCGACGCGCGGGCCACCGCGTGGATCGTCGGCCACCGCGACGCCTGCGAGGCGACCTCGGTGCGCGGCGAGCAATCCGAGGCGCTGCTCGATCTCCGCATGGCGTGCCTCGATCGCCGCCTCGTCGAGTTCGACTCGCTCGCCACCCTGCTCGTCGACGCCGACGCCCAGAGCGTGTCCCAGGTGCTGCGGTCCCTCGACGGCCTCACCCCGGTGGACGCGTGCGCCGACACCACCGCGCTGCGGGCCCCCGTCGAGCTGCCCGGCGATCCCACGCTCCGCGCCGAGCTCCTCGCGCTGCAGGATGACATCACGCGCGGCGGACAGCTCCGCGATCTCGGCCGCTTCACCGAGGCGATCGCGTCGGGCACCCGCAGCGTCGCGCAGGCCGAGGCGCTCGGCCACGCGCCGACGCTCGCCGACGCGCTGGCCCTGCTCGGGTCGACGCGCGCCCTGGCCGGCGAGATCGCGGCGGCCCGGCCGATCCTCGAGGAGGCGGTGTGGGCCGCGATCGCGGGCCGCAACACGCTGGCGCACGCGTCGGCCAGCGGCGCCCTGGTCACCCTCACCGGCCACGCGCAGGAGGACGTCGCCGCCGGCGAGCGCTGGGGTCGGCACGCGCGCGCGGTGCTGCGGGCCATGGGCGATCCGCCCGCGCGCCTCGCCCTGCTCGAGGGCAACCTCGGCAACCTCGCGATGACCCGCGGCGATCGGTCCGCGGCGCTGGCCCACTTCCGCGAGTCCGAGCGGCTGTACGAGTCGGCCTACGGCCCCGACAACGCCAACACCGGGCGCATGCTCGCCAACGTCGCCGTCGTGCTGCGACAACAGGGACACCTCGACCTCGCCGAGCACGCGTATGCCCGCGCCCTCGACGTGCTCGAGCGCGCGCTCGGGCCCGGGCACCCGGACATCGGGCCGGTGCTGTCGAACTCGGGCAGCCTGGCGTTCGCGCGCGGGCGGCTCGACGACGCCCTGAGGCACTACCGGGCCGCGCTCGAGGTCGGCGAGGCCGCCCTCCGGCCGATGCACCCGCAGCTCGGGCACGCGCACAACAACATCGGCGAGACCCTGCTCGAGCTCGGCGACGCCGCGGGGGCCGAGCCCCACGTCCGCCAGGCGATCGCGATCTGGGAGCACTCGCTCACGCCCCGGCACTCGCTGCTCGCCAGCCCCTACGGCGTGCTCGGACGCAGCCTCCTCGCGCGTGGTCGCATCGACGAGGCGACCGTGGCGCTCGAGCACGCGCTCTCGCTGCCGACCTCGGCGGCGGTGTCGAGCTCGGCTCTCGCCGTCACGCGGTTCGCCCTCGCGCAGGCGCTGTGGCGCGACGCCGACGCGCGGCCCCGCGCCCTCGCCCTCGCGGCGCAGGCCCGGGACGCCCTCGGCGACGGCGACACGGCGCGCGTCGCCGAGATCGACGCGTGGTTGGCCGAGCGCGGCGCGTCGACGGTCACTGGCGGTGCGTCGCCAGCCACGCGGTGACCGTCTCGGCGGCCTCGCTCGACGACGCCAGCCCCTGCGCCGCGGAGCGCACGAACTCCTGGTGCGCGCCGCGGGCGAGCTCGAGGGCGCGCGGTCGATCCGCCGGCGTCTCCCACAGCAGCTCCGCGAGATCGAAGTCGACGCGGGCGATGCGATCGGGGCGCTCGACGTGCTCGGCCAGGATCCCGCGGGCCCGCTCGAGCAGCGCGATCGCCTGGTCCCTCGCCCCCAACGCCTGTTGGGTCCGCGCCGCGCCCATCAGCGCGGGCACGAGCTGCGGGTGATCGGGTCCGAGCTTGCGATCGGTGCGCTCGATCACCTTCGCGAAGATCACCCACGCCTCTTCGTTGCGGCCGGCGAACATCATCGTCGCGGCGAGGTTGTTGAGGATGCCGAGCACCTCCATGTGATCCGATCCCAGCGCGGCCTCGGCCCGCGCCGCGGCGTCACCCAGGTGCAGGATCGCGTCGTCGGTGCGATCGAGGATCGCCTCGGTCATCCCGAGCTGCGCGAGGTGACCGATCGTGCGCGGGTCGTCGCGGCCGAGCTGGGCCTCGGCGTCCGCGACCAGCTGGACCAACGCCGCCAACGAGGACTCTTGCTCGCCGGCCTGCGAGAGATCGCTGGCGAGCGACGCCCGCACGGAGAGCGTGTCGGGGTGCTTGGGGCCGAGCGCCCGCTGCAGCACCTCGACCGCGCGCCGTCGGATCGCGACCGCCTCCGTGGTCCGCCCGAGCGCGACGAGCTCGGTGGCCACGCTGTTGGTCTCGCGGCCGGTGTCCGGATGATCCGCGCCGTAGCGGGCCTCGGTGTCCTCGGCGTTGCGGCGCAGCAGCGCGAGCGCCTCGACGTGATCCCCGAGCCGACCGTGGGAGATCGCCAGGCCCTGACGCGCGTGCAGGACCGCGGCCACGTCCCGCGGCTCGGTCTCGAGGGCGAGCTCGAGCGCGCGACCGTAGGCGTCGATCGCGTCGCGGTAGTCCGACTGCTCGAACACCAGCCGAGCGGCGACCGCCGCGACGCGGGCCTTCAGCCGCGGCTCCTGCACGCGGGCCGCCGCCGCGATCGCGTGGTCGCGCCACATGCTCGCCTCCTCGAGCGCCCCGCGGCGGGCCAGCGACGACGTCAGCTCCGCGGCCGCGCGCGCGACCATGGCGTCGTGCCCGACCGACAGGCCGGTCGTGAATGCCTCGTGGTACATGCGATCGGCCTCGGTCTCGTCGCCCAGGGCGAACAGCGCACGCGCGAGCAGGTACTGCGCCTCGGCGAGCGCGGCGGTGCTGCCCTCGCGGCCCGCCGCCGCCATCGCACGCACGGCGGCGTCTCGGGCATCGGCGTAGCGGCCGAACTCGTGCAGCGCCTCGGCGGCGACCAGATCGGCGCGGATCTCCTCGGAGACCGCGGCACCGGCCGCGATCGCCAGGACCGCCGCGCCGCCCTCCGTGCACTCGTCCGGGCTGCCGAGCGCCGCGACGGCGTCGACGGCGTGGGCGATCGACTGCGGATCGGATTGCTGCAGGGTCGCGACCACCGTGCGGAGCCCGTCGAACTTGCGGTACAGGCACACCGCCACCGCAGGATCGGGCGCGTCGGTGCTGCAGCGCCCGAGCTGCAGCGCGCGCCACCGCCGTGCGAACGCGTCGAGGTCGCGATCGACCGTGCGGGCGGTCGACTCGGCGTAGTCGACCCCGGTCGCCAGCAGCGACGCGCGCAGGGCCTCGCGCATGTCGTCGTTCCACACCGCGTCGAGGCGGCGCTCGACCTCGTCGCACCACCGCACCGCCGCCGCCTCGGGGCGCACCGCCAGCCAGGCGACCCCGCCGGCGACCGCGACCACCAGGCCGAGCTCGAGTCGACGCGGACCGCGTCGCGCTGCAGCGATGCGCACGGCGATCGCCGAGAGCTGGGGCTCGTCGCCCGCCTGCACGCCCTGGCGGAGGGCGGTGAGGAGGCCCCGGTGGCGCGCCGCCCGGGTGCGGCGCAGATCGTCGGCGACGAGCTCGAGCGCGAGGCGGCAGAACGCCTGGCGGTCCTCGGCCGGCGTGCCGCCCGTGGCGCGGCGCAGGAACCCGGTGATCCGCGGGCTGTCCCCGCGATCGACGAAGATCGCCGCGCCGTCGAGGCTGCCGTGCACGACCCCGGCGCCGTGGGCCGCGACGATGCCCTCCGCGATCGCGAGCAGCACCGCGAGCCGCCGCGACAGGTCGGGGCGCGCCTCGGACCAGCGCGCGAGCGCGACGCCCTGCGGCCGCTCGACGACGACCCGCGCGCCGCCGTCCTCGCCGATCACGACGTCGTGGACCCGCGTGATCGATGGGTGCACCACCGTCGCCAGCGAGCGGCTCTTGCGGCGCAGGGCAGCGACACCGTCGGCGTCGGCGGCATCCGAGCGCTCGAGCAGGACCTCGCGATCGAGCGCGGGGTCGAACGCGACGTCGCTGTCCGGGCCGCGATCGACCCCGACGTAGCGGCCGACCCCCGACGAGGTGTCCGAGGTGCTCAACCCTGCGGCGTCGGAATCGTGCCCGCGTTCTTCAACGCGAACCCGGTCATGTCGCTGTAGGTGTAGGGCATGTTGAGCCCGCTGAAGGTCTCGACCATGCCGGTGGCGGGGTCCGCCTTGTACGCATAGGGCTCGTAGAGCGTCACTCCCCAGACGTAGCCGTCGAAGTCGATGCTCACGCCGTGCGCGTAGCTCGGGATGTCGATCGTCCCCACGACGGCCAGCGTCGTGGTGTCGATCGCGACCAGCGGATCGCTGGCCAGCCAGACCTTGCCGTTGCCGTCGCCCATGCACCCGCCACCGCCGCCGACGCCCATCGCGGTCTGCCAGGTCTCGGTCTCGGGGTCGAAGCGGGCGACGTCGTAGGCGCACGCCCAGACGTAGCCGTCGGAGTCGACGGTCATGCCATAGCTGCTCGTCGGCACCGGCCACACCTGATACGTGAAGTCCTCGCGGTCGACGCGGACGAGCAGGATGCCGCCCAGCATCGTGCCCCAGAAGTTGCCCTCGCCGTCGACGGCGCCGCCGTAGATGCCGTAGCCGTCGAACTGCATCTCGGCGATGTGGGCCATGCCGAGCTGGCCGCCGGTCTCACCGTCGAGGAGGAACACATTGATGCCCGCGTCGTAGGTGCCGGTCGCCGTCCACACGTCCTCGTTGTCGTAGGCGCACGTCTGCTGGTTCCACACGCCCGGCGCCCACGCGACCGGGCGCTGCGACTCGACGGTGAACGGCGTGTGCCACAGGACGCACTCGTCCTGGCCCCACGGCAGCGTGATGTTGCTGGTCGACGTGGTGATCATGCCGTCGCCGTTGGCGTCGATGCACCGATCCGGGATCGCCGACACCTTGGTGAGGCCGCCCGCTCGGTTGGCGATCGCGACGTCGCCGGAGAGGTTGACCGAGGTACGCGACGGGTTGCCCAGCGCGTCGGGCCGCACGATGTAGCGGCCCTCCTCGACCAGCGTGCGGGTGTTGATCTTCGACATCGTGCCCTCGCCGCTGTTGGCGACCCAGATGTACGAGAAGTCGAACTCGCCCTCGCCGTCCATGCCGTTGCCCGACTGGCTGTCGCCGGCGCAGGCCTCGGCCCCGAAGTCGCTCGACGGCTGCGCGTCGAGCTTGATCTCGTCGTCGTCGTCGCCGTCGGCGTTGCCCGTCGCGCCGTCGGTCGCGGTGCTCGGCAGCGTGGTGATGCCGTCGCCCGCGGACGCCGAGCCCGCGGCATCGGAGCGCCCACCGTCCCCGCCACAGCCGGCGAGCATCACCCCACCGAGCAGGCCGAGCGCCGTGGTCGTCCGCAACGTCGTTCGCATCGTCGAGACCAGCATCGAGCGAGGATACCAGAAGCGCGTCACCGCCCGGCATCGCGAGCGTGGCGGCGAGACGCGAAAGGGAGCCGCCGCAGACGGTGCGCCGGGTCGAACGCGCGAAGGTGGTGCGCACGCTTGCATGCGGGGCGACGGGCGATTGTCTCGGGCCTGTCGCAGCGCCGGAATCGTGCCCTCGGCCACCGTGGTATCCTGCCGAGCCCGCCCTAGGTTCCCGTGAGCACAACGAACAACGTCCAGGTCACCTACCGCCATGTCGAGCTCGCCGCGGCCGCGCCGCTGTCCGAGCGCGGCGACGGCAGCTTCCGCCTCACCCTCGACGCGCCGCCGCCGGTGAGGACCGTGCTTTCGATCGCACACGGGGGCCGCACGCAGGTCCTCGAGGTGGTCGAGGTGATCGAGACCGCCGGTGATGGAAGCGCGCGCGGCTGTGTGCTGCGCGAGGTCGGCCACGACCGACTCCCCCACGTGGTCGGCAGCGAGCACCTGCGCGACGGCGCCCTCGGGGCGGCCGAGGGCGACGCCCCGCGGGCGGCGACGGCCGGCGAGGCGGCGGTGGACGACGGCTATGGCGCGCACATGGCCGTGCCCTCCCCGGTCGTGAGCGACGACGCCTCCGAGGCGAACGACGTCGGCGACGACGCGAACGGCAACGACGCGAACGGCAACGACGCGAACGGCAACGACGCGAACGGCAACGACGAGACCAACGGCGACGGCGGCACCTCGGGCGACTCCGGATCCAACCGCGCCAAGAAGCGCCGCGGGCGGCAGCGCAAGTGAGCGGCCTCGGACGGCCCTGCACCGTCGGCGCGCGCGTCCGCGTCATCGCGCCCTCGGGCCCGGTGCCGATCGAACGCTTCGAGCGCGGGCTCAAGGTCCTGCGTCGCCGCATCGATCTCGAGGTGATCCACGCCGAGAACCTCCTCGAGCAGGACGGCTACTTCGCGGGCCCCGACGCCCAGCGACTGCGCGCCACCCAGGAGGCGCTCGCCGATCCCGAGGCGACCGCGGTGCTGTGCGCCCGCGGGGGCTACGGCGCGACGCGGCTGCTGCCCGCGCTCGACCCCGAGCGCCTGAAAGCCGCGCCCAAGCCGATCGTCGGCTTCTCCGACATCACCGCGCTGCTGTGCTGGGCCTGGTCGCGCGCCGGCGTCGTCGGCATCCACGGGCCCGTGGTCACGCAGCTCTCGACGCTCGCCGACGAGGACGTGGATCGCCTGGTCGACATGCTCCGCGGTGACGTGCCGTCGCCGTTGGTCGCCGAGGAGGGCACGGTGCTGCACGGTGGCACCGTCGAGGGCCCGCTGGTCGCCGGCAACCTCGAGGTGTTCCGGTCGTTGATCGGCACCCGGTGGATGCCCAAGCTCGCCGGGACGATCCTCGCGCTCGAGGAGATCGGCGAGCGGCCGTACCGCATCGATCGCGCGCTGACCCACCTGCTGCAGAGCGGCGCGCTGCGGGGTGTCCGCGGCGTCGTCATCGGTCAGCTCATGGGCTGCGAGGAGCCGCCCGACGGCAACCTCGGGCCGGCGGCGTCCGCGGTGGTGCTCGAGCGCCTCGCGACCCTCGGCATCCCGGTCGTCACCGGCTTCGCGTTCGGCCACGACGCGCGGCGCAACACCGCCCTGCCCTTCGGCACGATGGCGCGGCTGTCGGCCGACCAGTGCACGCTCGAGTTCCTCGACCCGGTCGTGCAGTAGCGCCGCGCACCCTGGTACCCTCGGCGCCCCGTGGTGCTCGCGCTCCCCCCTCGACTCTGGCTCCTCGCCGCCGCGTTGGTCGTGCTCGTGCTCCTGCTGGCGCTGCGCCGCCGCGGCCCCGATCCCCAGCAGGTGATGGACCAGCGGCTCCTGCAGGACGCCGCCGATCTCTACAAACGCTGGGTCCAGAACGCGTTCCTCATCGTCACCGGCAACTGCGACTACGCGTACCTCGGCCGCGCCGAGGCCGTGCGCCTGGCGTCGAGCTGGTGGGAGGTCCACGGCGCCGCCGAGCACCGCCGCGTGCTCGCCGGCTTCGCCGCGGCGGGTCGCCCCGACAACGCGTGGGATCTGCTGCGCTTCATCCTGCTCGCCCGCCTCGGCGTCGCGGCGGGCTACGTCGACGACCTCGGCGCGTGGGCGATGATCCGCCCGATCGCGATCCGCCTGCAGGCCGCCTACCCCGACTGGTCGGCGATGGCCCAGGCCTACGTGCTCGCACGGCGACAGGCCCGCGAGCTGCCGGCCGACGGCACCGACGACGATGCGTCGACGATCGCGATCCGCGACAACATCGCCCACCTGCACGGCACGCGCTGGCGCGACATGCCGTACCGCCTGCCGCTCGAGGGCACGCGTGGCTGAGGACGACATCGTCGAGCTCGAGCTGGTCGATCTGGCGCCGCGCGGCGACGCCATCGGCACGGGAGAGGACGGCAAGCCGGTCTACGTCGCCGGTGGCATCCCCGGCGAGCGCGTGCGCGCCCGCGTGTACAAGCGCGGCAAGCTGTTCACGGGCGCCGATCTGCTCGAGGTGGTCCGGCCGTCGCCGCACCGCGTCGAGGCGCCGTGCCCGTTGTACGGCCACTGCAACGGCTGCCAGCTGCAGCACGTGTCGGCGGGCCACCAGCTCGAGATCAAGCGGACGCTCGTGCGCAACGAGCTGACCCGCGCCGGCCTCGTCGATCCGCCGGTCGAGCCGACGATCCCCGCGCCCGATCCGTGGAACTACCGCAACCACGCCCGGTTCACCGTGCGCCACGGCGTCCTCGGGTTCGTTCGCCGCCAGCGACGCGCGTTCTTCTACGTCGAGCAGTGCATGATCATGGAGCCGCGGATCAACGCGACGCTCGCCGCGCTGCAGGGCCGCATCCCCCAGACGACGCAGTGCAACATCCGCGTGGGCGCGCCCGACGACGCGATCGCGATCCAGCCCAAGCTCCCGCTCGACGACATCCCGACCGGTCAGACCCACGTCGCCGAGCGCCTCGGCGGGCACGACTTCCAGGTGTCGACCGCGGCGTTCTTCCAGGTCCACCGCGCGCAGGCCGAGCGCATGCTCGAGCTCGTGCGCCACTGGGTCCGCCAGGCGCCGCCGGGGCCGGTCATCGACGCGTATTGCGGCGTCGGGACGTTCGCGGCGGCGCTCGCCGACGACGGCCGGCCGGTGATCGCGATCGAAGAGTCCGGGCCTGCGGTGCGCGACGCGACCGTCAACCTCGCGGGCATCGCCGGCATCGAGCTGCGGCTCGGTCGCGCCGAGCTCATCCTCGTCGGCTACGCCGAGGCTGGCATCGACGTCGCGGCGGTGGTGATCGATCCGCCGCGCAGCGGCTGCCTGCCCGGGGCGATCGACGCGCTCGTGCGCCTGCGGCCGCACACGGTGGTGTACGTGTCCTGCGATCCTGCGACCCTGGCCCGCGACCTGAAGCTGCTGTGCGACCGCGGCTTCGAGCTGGTGGTCGTGCAGCCCCTCGACATGTTCCCGCAGACGATCCACATCGAGTGCATCGCGGTGCTCCGCGCCGCGCCCGTCGCCCCCTCCGACGAACAGGCCGCCTCGGCGTGAGCGCGAGCGCCCCGCGGCCAGACGAGCTGTGGGGCCACCCCAAGGGCCTGTACTACTGCTTCTTCACCGAGCTGTGGGAGCGCTTCTCGTTCTACGGGATGAAGGCGCTGCTGCTGTTCTACGTGACCAAGTACCACCGCTTCGACGACGCGGCGGGCTACCTGCTGCTCGGCACCTACGGCGGGCTCGCGTACGCGATGCCGGTGTTGGGGGGGATCCTCGCCGATCGCCACCTCGGCATGCGCAAGGCCGTCGTGATGGGCGGGCTGCTGCTGTGCCTCGGTCACTTCGGGATGGCGTACGAGGGCCAGGCCGCGACGCTCGTCGACGGCGTGGTCGTCCGCGACGAGCTCGCGCTGTCGGTGTTCTACCTGTCGCTGGCGCTCATCATCGTCGGCGTCGGGCTGCTGAAGCCGAACATCTCGACGATCGTCGGCCGGCTGTATCCGCCGGAGGATCCGCGGCGCGACGCCGGCTTCACGATCTTCTACATGGGCATCAACGTCGGCGCGTGGGGCTCGAGCCTCGTGTGCGGCTGGCTCGGCGAGACGTGGGGCTGGGGCTGGGGCTTCGGTGCCGCAGGCGTCGGCATGGCGATCGGGCTGCTCGCGTTCGTGAGCGGGCAGGTGCATCTGCAGGGCAAGGCCGAGCCGCCGGATCCCGCGCGCTTGGTCGCGCCGTGGAAGCTCGGGCTCTCACGCGAGCGCTGGATCCTGATCGTCGCGCTCGCGATGGTGCTGCTCGCGTGGCAGGTGCTGCAGGTGCGCCTCGCGTTGTTCGAGGGCGGTCAGGTGACGGCGACCGAGCTCGTCGCGATCGCGATCACGATCGCGCTCGTGGTGTGGTTCGTGCCGTTCGTGCGCCGCTGCACGAAGGTCGAGCGCGATCAGATGATCGTGCTCGTCGTGATCACCGCGACGTCCGTCGTGTTCTGGGGGCTCTACGAGCAGACCTACGGCTCGTGGAACTCGTTCTCGGATCGAGTGATGAATCGCGAAGGGCTCGGCGTCGAGTGGACCGCGACGCAGCTCACCGGCCTCGGTGCGCTGTACATCTTCGGGCTGTCGCCGATCTTCGCGTGGCTGTGGCCGCGACTCGACGCGCGCGGCAAGAATCCCTCGACGCCGACGAAGTTCGGCGGCGCGCTCGTGCTCGCGGGGCTCTCGACGATCCCACTCGCGATCGCGGCGGAGCACCCGGGCGCCGATGGGCTCGCGGGGCTGTGGTCGATCGCGCTCGCGTACTTCATCCTCGAGCTCGGCGAGATGCTGCTCTCGCCGATCGGTCTCGCCGCCGTCACGACGCTGTCGGTGCCGCGCGTGGTGAGCCTGATGATGGGCGTATGGTTCCTCGCGTCGGCGTTCGGGGAGATCATGGCGGGTCGGCTCGGCACGCTCGCCGCGATGCCGGAGGACACCTCGGTGCCCGACGCGCTCGTGATCTACGGAGACCTGTTCTGGACGCTGACGTGGATCGGCGTCGCGAGTGGCGTCGCGATGCTGGCGCTCGCGCCGTGGTTGCGCCGGCGCATGCACGGCGCGCGGTGATCGCTCACGGTGCGATCGGTGGGGGATTGTCTCGCGGAGGCGCGGGGGCAGCATCTTCGATCAGATGCACGCTGCCGTCGGCGATCGACCACGCGGCGGCAACCGACTCGGCGCCGCCTTCTGGAATGGTCACGTCTGCGACGATCCACCAGCTCGCCTGCAGGCGCTCGGGCGTGACATCGAGCAGCACGTAGCCGTGGTCGACGAGGTTGCCCCACTTCAGGTGCGGATGCGTCTGCATGAACTGCGTCGCGCTGTCGATAGGGAAACCCGGCGAGGTGATCGACGGCGTGACGAGCTCGACTGCGACCGCTCCGCTTCCCGAAACCGGATCATAGTCGGGCCCGAACGGATCCTCTGCGACCTCGAACGCCCATGACGAGTGGATGTCGCCGGTGAGGATCACGACGTTGGTCGGCGCGTGCTCGCGAATCATGTCGAGCAGCCGGCCGCGGGCAGCGGGATACCCGTCCCACTGATCGAGGTTCAGCGGATTTTCGCCGAGGTAGAGCTGCGCGACCATCACCTGCTGCCCGAGCAGCTTCCACTGCGCGCTGTTGCCGAGCTCACCCTCGAGCCACGCTTCTTGCGCGGCGCCGAGGAGCTGGCGCTCGGGATCGTCGAGCGCGGGATCCATGACCGAGTCGAGCTGCTGCTCGCGACCCACGATGCGCGTGTCGAGCATCACGAGGTGCAGCAGCTCACCGAACGCGAGGCTGCGATACACGATGCCCTCGGCGCCCTCGCGCAGCGGCATCCACTCGGCGTAGCACTGGTATGCGGCCGCCATGCGATCGGCGAACGGGCCTTCGGTCGACGAGCTGTGATTCGACGCGCCCATCGCCCACGCATTGTCCGCGACTTCGTGGTCGTCCCAGACCGCGACCATCGGATGCTGGCGATGACACTCTTGTAGATCGAGATCGCGGCGATACTGCGAGTAGCGCGTGCGATAGTCGGCGAGCGAGAGGATCTCGTGCGCGGGCTCGTACTCACGGATCTCGCCGTACTCGGCGGTGCCGTACTCGTAGATGTAGTCGCCGAGGTGCACGACGAGATCGAGATCCGCACGCTCGGCCACGCGGCGGTAGGCGTGGAAGTAGCCGTGCGCGAGGCTCGAGCACGACATCACCGCGATGCGCATGCGATCGAGAGCACCGGTGCCCGCGGTACGCGTGCGACCGATCGGTGACGTCCGGCCGAGCGCGAAGAATCGGTAGTAGTAGGTCGTGCCCGGTTCGAGCCCCGCC
>LNFM01003545.1_pt1 | contig 30482 bp, 23 predicted proteins | sample 596031 | NCBI WGS metagenome assembly LNFM01 (sample SAMN04254537, study PRJNA301005) | activated carbon metagenome | isolation source: dual media filters at the Ann Arbor, Michigan drinking water treatment plant | place: USA: Ann Arbor
GGATCAGAGCGGTTTGTCTGTCAAAGATCTTGAGCCGATCATTGGCAAGAGCAACCGCGTCTACGAAGTCCTGAGCCGCAAGCGCCCGCTGACGCTGGCCATGATCCGCAGACTGCACAAGAGCCTGGGCATCCCGGCCGATGTGCTGATTGCGGAGACGGCTGCGGGGTGACCAGCGAACACTGAGCTTGGCTTCTACGGTGAACAGCGTTGTCATGGGGTCATCTGTTCAAGAGAAAAAGACGCACTACCACGTGATGACCGAAAAGCATGTGCCGACCGCTGGCAGGTCAGTCTCAAGACGCTGCGATGCTGGCGGCTCGATGGCGAAGGCCCGGTCTGGCACAAGCTGTTCCGCCACGTCCGTCACCACGAAGCCGACGTCCTCGAGTTCGAGCACAGCAGCGAGCAACTTTTGATGACGCTGCTTGGCATCAAACGGGAGTTCAAGCCGGAAGGGCCAGAAGCGGCGCAGGGCCTCGATGCCAAGGCTGAAGACGACTCCTTCACCGCCCAAGAAGTTGCCGAAGCAGCATCGCTACCCATCCACCTGTTCCGCGATCAGGCGAGCGCAATCACAAACGTGTGCCATACCTGATGCTGGTGGGCAGCGCCGCCGCAGCCGTCAGTAATGAAGCCGAGAGCCCGGCAGCACCTTCAGGGCCAGCCAAACGCTGGCACGAAATCATCAGGGAGCAGGACGCAGCGTGTGGTTCGATTCCGCACCGTAGACTGAACAGATGTTCCTGCTTCTAGCCGAAAGTCCACTGTTTCGGCCAGTTGTCCCTTGATGGTGAAACACGGAACCGAAACCGCGTCCGCTTTCTGCACCAGGTAGTAACGCCCGGGCCTTGATGGCGTGGTTTCGACGATTTGGCCATTTCGACAGGCGTCGTCTTCCAGCCTCAACGCTGCTTATTGGCCTGGGAAAGTACCGAGGCCGCCAGTTCTTTTGTCTCTTTGGCGGATCGGTCGCTGGCCAAAACGCGTGCGGCCTTGTCTTCCATCTTGGCTCCCGTCTGTTTGTCGCCGCTGCGCTGAGACAGTGCCGAAGCGGCAAGACTCTTGGCCACTTGCGACGAACTGCTGCTTTTCAGCGTTTCCGACGCCAGCCGACCAATTCGTGAGGACGTCTGCTTTGTGTTCTTGGACATCGCTGCTCCTTTTACATCAGGATTTGGAGACGGGCCGGAACGGCACCACCTTGTTGCATTGGGCTGGTTGATCATCAACCTGCTACTGGGTTGTTTTCAGTCGCGCAAACTCAACGACATTGGTTTTGCCCTGGAAGTAGCCTTCTGGCAATCCGGCAAGTGCTTCAACGTCGCCCGCAGCCAGTCCAATGTGCCTCGGGATGGCTTCTAAGGGCATGACCTTTTCTTCGACCAGCAGGTCAATGGTGCGACGAAGCAGGCGTGGCTGCTCTGGTCGACGGTCCTCGTCCCCGGGTTCCGATTTAGCACCCCACCGAGCAGAGCGACGCTTGAAAAGCATCAGCGCGCCATCTTCATCCAGCATCTCGAGTGCCTTGAGCCGCATGATGATAGCTGCCGCCGATACGCCCCAACGGCGCTTCAGCAGCAACAAGTCATCCAGAGTCGGAGGCACGCGAACTTCGCTGGCGAACGTTTCAGCGGGCAGCAAAAATGCGCCTGATTGGGGTTTGTCCAAGTAGATCCATTCGCTGGCCCTCGCGGGTGCTGGCTGTCAGTCCCGGCTGGGAGGCGACTCCGGGATTGCGATGCCGCAGCGCCTCGCGGACGATCAACCCGCAGCGCCGAACTCTTCGATGAATTGCGCGAGTGACTGGGCTGTGGGCTCGCCCCAAAGTTCCCTGGCGTACCAAGGAGCAAAGATGCCTCGGACAGCAGCACTGTCCAGCCCTTTCTCGAGCTTGACGGTCTTGTTGGTGTTTTGTGCCTTGAAAGCGTCGAATAGCGTCTTGCGCTCGGACTCGTCGAGCTGCTTGTAAACACCCAGCGCTTCCTGCGCCCTGGCCGCAAGGAATCGCTCCATCACGCTGCGTCCACCGGTCTTGTTCACGGCCCCCGCCGGTCTGGGGGCACTCAAGTTCGGGGCTGGAGCCGGGTTGCGCACGATGTCCTGAAGGGTCCAGCGGAAGTAGCCGGCGGGTGCTTCCAAGGGAGCCATGCCCTTTGATTCAATTCGCGCCTCCACCCGCGTGATCGCTGCCAGAACAACGTCGTCACTGTACTGGGCTACCAAATCGCCGGCGTCTGCTTGGCTGAATCCAAATTTCATTACCTTGCTCATCAACTCCACATCGATGATGGGCGGCGCGGGGAACTCGAGTTGGGCTTGCTTTGTCTGCTCTACTCGAAACTGCAGCTTCTCAACCCTGCGACCGTTTTTATGTTCGATCAATTCGATGCTGATGTCGGTCAGTGCATTGATCTCGGCGATTGCTGGCTTGAGAGTGTCCCGCTTGAAATACTTGTAAACGGGAGGCGTCGAATCCGAGATGGCATTCCCGGTAATGACTCCGTACCAGTGGTCGTAGGTCTGGATGAAGGTCAGCTTGGACGGGTTGGTTGCATAACGACGGCAAATCTCGTACAGGGCCAGTGCTGAGCCCGACTTGAGGGCACTCTGGTACACGATCGACAGACGTGTGTACGTGCTGGGCGCCATCACCTGCTCGTGCACTTCCGGCGGGAAGGCAAACCCGAACCACACCTGACCGGAATGCTTGTTCAGTCCAGCGGGGTTAACTAGGGTCACGGAAGATACCAGCCGTTCGCTAGTCCACTGCCGCTCGTTTTCCATCAGCAGCTTGATGTTCTGCATCTCCTCGAGCTGTTTCTTCAGGTACTGCACGTCCTTGCTGTCGTAGGCCGCGTCCCGTGCCAGGTCTGACAGGGGAATCCAGAAATACTTCTTCGAAGCCGGAGTGTTGATGGGGGCGTTCAGGCCAGGAACTTTCATCTCCTGTGCGTGATACATCATCACGTTGAACACCTTGCGCGATAGGAGTGAGAGATTGCCCTCCACTACGCGCAGCCCGATTGCCTCATTGGTTTTGCGAAACTCGCGGAGTTCACTGGAGTCAACCGTAGTAATCGCGCCTGTTGACCTCCTGCTCTTCTTCGCCATTGGCATCGACCTTTCCTGGGGGGCAGCCGGACCACGCAGCCATGCGTGACATCTATCGGTGAAATAATTTGAATATTCTCTCACCTTTCAATGCCAACGTCGAGGGTTCACCTTTCGTATCGGTATGTGTCAATTTCACCCTTGGGACCTCGGGCAAGCATTCAAAGCGCCCGCCGCGAGCGTGCCCTGTGGGGGCGGTCGGGTTTCTCCTAGGTCTGCGGCCTTGAAGCGAAGCTAGCGCGCGTTTCAACCGTAGCCTGCTCGAGGAGCAAGAGGATTCTGCGAAACAGTCCCCGCGAAAGCTCACCTAAGCGGCGTTTCGCCCTGAATCCACTCACCTTTACTCCCTGGATAGACTCACCATAGGCGAGCATGCTCCCCGCAGATGCTCACCTATGCCCCCGTCCAAGCTCACCTTGGTCCCCGACTCCACTCACCTCATCGGCCGCAAAGCCACGCCCAGCTTGGCTTCGGCGGCCTTTAAATTGTGTTTAAGAGTTCTAAGGTTGTTCTATCAAAGAATTCTCAACTGCGCGTCGTCGAATAGATCAGAGCACTAGACAGCGAACAAGAAGCAAGTACGCAGAGATCCAATGGATAGTAGGGTCCCCGTATAAGCTCACCAAACGACTTTGGAAGTACTAACGGTTCTCGTGTTGAGCAGTGTAAGCACCATGAGCACTGTCGCAGCTCCGGTATCCTGCTGGGGAATTTTCCAGGTCCCCGTAAGGGCTCACCTCTCGCTGACAGTCTCGTGAGTTCTGAGCTGCATTGGTTGCTTCGCACGACAGCCAGCCGTCCCTGATAAAGCTCACCTTATGAGAAATGCACCCGGCCGTTGAACAAGCTGATGAGTGTTTACCTAACTCAGTGTCCTTCAACCGCAAGGTTGGCGGCTCATGCGCGTAAGGACGCCGTCCCCCAACTTGCAAAGATGGCCAGCTCTTTAGCGAGTGATGGCGCTGCCGAATCTAGGGTATCCAATTGAGAGTAAGTAATAACTGACTTGCTCTGGCGAAGTTGGGATGGAGTCTGCGTAGGACCTCTTCGCGGAAGCGGCGCAGCAAGGGCAAGTTGTTCGCAGATGGCAAACTGAGCAACGTTGGCCCGGCGAGCGTGAAGTCCCCGAATAGACTCACCTTAGGCACCGAATTGTGGTCCCCTCAAGGGCTTAGGACCTGTTGAGAGGCTTCTCGGATGCGACTGCTTCAGTCCCCGTAGAGGCTCCCCTTTGAGGCACGCCACCTAGAATGGCGTCGTGATTCGCGCGAGGCAAGTTTTAGGAGCGCGTCTCATAGCGAACCCCAGGGAAGAAAGTGTTCTTTTCTACCTCTTCTGGACGCGTTGGCCCCCGTAGCGGCTCACCTTTGTTACAGGCAAAGCTCTTCGGGCGCTTTGAATCGCGCAGGTACCGCCAACTCCGAGCGTATGCATGGGTGCACCATTGGCAGAATGGTAAAGCTCTCCCGTATACAGATGGGGCGGTCCCTGTATAGGTTCACCTTTGGAGCGGTCACATCCCTTTGGGTCCTTTCCCGGTGATACGGACTGCGTCCTTCCGACTCCAGGCTCGGCAGCGTGAGTGGCAAAGACGGCGCTAGGCTGACTTGGTCGGAGACACGAGTCCCCGTGAAACCTCACCTTTCAGCTCATGGCAACCATAGGGGTTATCAGATCGCGCGTCGTTCAGTTTGGAGGGGCGTGACAAAACCCTCGATGAAACTCATGATGCTTTCCTCTGCACACGAGAACCGGGTCCCCGTAGAGGTTCACCATCGAACACATACAGGCGGCGGAGGGCTCTTGAATAGTGTAGATGCGTCCATTGGGTGACTGCGGGTGAGACGGACTCATGTTAAGCAGGGCGTAGCGCTCCCCGTGGAAGCTCACCTTTAAGAACAGAGCAGGCCGCTTGGGGCGCATGAGGCGCCCCAAGCGGCCTGTTTGCCTCCCTAAGCATCTTTTCTTGGCCCTGATAGCCTTCCAGGCCGCTCCTCGGACCTGTCGCCCCAATGGTGAGCCTTTTCGGGTCCCTGTTAAAGCTCACCTTTCATATGAGAACTATTCGACCAAGCCGAATCGAATGCGCAGCTCAGCAACCAGTGCCGCACGTTCTTTGGGATCTGCCAGGACAACTTCCAAGGCAACTTTGCCCGAGTCCCATTCTTTGAGCGAGCCAATTTGCTGGCCTGAGTACTGGATCTTGTATTGCCGAGATGTCTCTTTGCGCTTGCGCTTATCGCCGGTCTCCAGCTTGGCGCGGATGGCGCCGACTTCCCGAGAGGAGAGGTCTTCCGTGACGATGCGCTCCACCAGGTCGAGCAATTCCGGTTCACTGAGCTTTTTTGCCGCCAGAGTCAGCTCGTAGCCAGCGAAGACGCCGAACTTCTCAGGTCGGTCACGCATCTTCTCCAGAGCGTTTGCAGGCAAATTGAGGAGTGCGAGCGTTTTGTTCACTGTTGACACAGACAAGCCCAAAAGCTCGGCAATTTGAGCCTCTGTCTTTACCAATCCCTTGTCCATTAGTTTGCGCCAGGCAAACGCGTTGTCCAGCGGGCTCTGCGCACTTCGCTCCTCGTTGAGCAGCCAGCTCATCCGATAGAGCTCGAGGTCGCGTTCTGGTGGACGTATCACCAGGTCAATGGTTGGCTGACCTGCAGCCACTAGCGCCTTTTTTCGGTAATGCCCATCCACCAGCAGGTAGTCTCCCGATCTTGTCGGGTGCTCGATGGCCGAGGCGGGCACCAGTTGGCCGCGCGTCGCGATGGAAGCGGCCAACTCTTTGACAATGTCAGGGTTATAGATATGCCGGGCGTTCAGAGGGTTTTCGTGGACCCGGTCAATTGGCGCCCGCACGATGCGGGGGGGGGCCTGACTTTCAGCGTTGAAAGTCGGCGCTGGTTCAGTAGAGGGGGCGACAGCGAGCCCTGCAGGCCGCTCGGCCAGCACCGCGTCGGCGGCGGCGAATCGCGCATTTACGTCGTTCTTTTCTGCGAATAGCGAAGCACGCATAGCGGCTTTTCGGTCGAATTTCGACATTGGTACGCCCCCTATTTCTTGCGCTGAGGCAGCTTCAGCAAATCAAGCACTTCCGTGGCCATGTTCTCGACTTCCTCAACGGCGGCAGTCGCTCGCGGAACTGCGTGCACTGTTGCCCCGAGGATCTGCGCCTCCCGAAAAGCAGCACGTGAGCCGAGAGTCGACTTCAGAAGCGGGAACTCTTTGTCTTCGTTCAAAAGCTCTAAAAGTTCTTTGGCAAGCGATGTAGAGCGCTGGACCATGTTGGCAACGATGCGAGCCACAAGCGTTTCATTGTTGGCCTGAGCCGCTTCTGCCAATTTTTTGGCTGATTCCGCCGCCCAAATGTCCGCAGGACTTGGCACGAGAGGAATCAACGCGAGATCCGAAACCAGCATCGCTGAAGTAGGAGCTGCTGAATTCATTGCCGGAGGGCAATCAATAAAAATCACATCAAATTTATCCATGTGATTTTTAACTTCGCGGTGCATCTTTCCTTCCATGGGCGCCAAGCTCATCACCGAAGCAGGAAATGGTCGTTCCTCCTGGGCCGCGCTTGCCCAACGGCTCGCAGTCCCCTGAGGGTCCATGTCCACCACCAATGCTTTGTACCCGCGCAGGCCAAGCGCGCCCGCGAGGCTCATTGCAATAGTTGTCTTCCCGCAACCACCCTTCTGGTTAAACACCGTAACTACTTTTGCTGTCATTGCCTTGCCCCGAGTTGCGCGCCGCTTTCAGCGCTGAAAGTGACCGTGGCGCAGGTGCCCTGATCATGGGGAGAATTATAAACAATCTGCATATACGACGACTGCTTTTTTCGAATTAGACATGAAAAATCTTTCTTTGCACCGTCGCCTGGGGGCAAAATTCGGCACTTTCAGCGCTGAAAGAACGGGTCGCTGTAACGATCCAAACAGTCGATTCCGTGACGGTGCGTCTACTTTTCGGTGAGGAATTTGTGACCGCGATGAAATCTTTCAGCGCTGAAAGTCCGACGCTCAAGTGCTTCTGCGCGCTCTTTCTTCGGGGCGGAAGCGCCAGGTGCTAATTCCAGGGTTCAGTTTTGTGTGCTTTCACCGCACTGACTTTCAGCGCTGAAAGTAGGGCGCCTCTCCGCTGTGACGAATAGCCCATCGTTCCGAGTTGGGGGGCGCTAGATAGGTGACTGCGGGCGCTGCACAAGACACTTATTCCGTCTCGGTCGAGTACGTGCTGAATGGCTCGACGCTAGTAAGCTGCAGAACATGTTTGAGCCCTCGACAAGCAAGGGCGAATACGCCGGGCTGACGATCGTGATTGACTAGGTGCAGCCAATGGCGACCAGCTAACTAGGAGGCTTAGCATTTGACTTAAGTGCCGGATTCAAATGCGCGTTTTTGGAAGAAAGGTTTGAGCACAAACGCTATTGACGAGTGGCGGCACGTTCGCCTCCCGGTTCACTCCCTGTCTAAGCCGCGCACCGCCAGGAACTGGCGGCCTTCCCCTGGCACGAAAGGTCGGTCGACCTCGATCGTTCCCAAGGGGCGGATCTGCCCGCACAAGTTCACGCTGGCGACCACAGTCACTCGCAAGGGCAAATCTTTCACCTGAGGCAGTAGCGGGGACTCCATGGTGGGCAGATTCGAAACGATGCGCACTACGTTGGGTCTTTGGTCTCACTCTTTTCCTGCCCTGTCGCTGCTCGCGACATACGTTTTATGAAAACATCAAGCGCGCCTTGTGGGCTCAAGGTACCCGTTTATAGGAGCGTGGACGCTTTCGCTAAGGGCATGCGATATGCTTAGGTAGCATGTTCGCCCGCGTCAGCCGGACATTTCAGCCTAAAGGTAACCTTTTATGGGACAAACGATTCCTTCCCTACATGTGGCCACTCTTTAATGGGGGCACTATGGGTGCTTCACGCGTGCAAAAGAGTTTGAGGTAACCGTTTATGGGACGGATTGAGCTTTTCCCTGCCTTTCCCCCTCCCGTCTATAGGTAGTTGAAGGGCGCTTTGAGGAGCTTGACGTAACCGTTTTTGGGACAAATGATCCCTTCCCTACATGGTGTGACCACTCTCTTAAGGGGCTCTATGGGTGCCTCACGCACGCAAAAAGAGTTTGAGGTGACCGTTTATGGGAAAAATGACCAACGATTGCCCGTTGTGGGGCACTAGTGGCCTGCACTTTAGCTGCTGCGCCTTACAAACCCGCCACGCGGGAGCAAGCAGAACTCATGACACCACGGATGCCGAGGGGCGCGCCGGTGCCACGTCCACTCGTACGATAGTCACTTATGTATGGCAGGTGTCTCTATATTCCGTATACGATGGCCCTAAAATAGTTATTCAAACCATTTGAGACTACAAAACGCTTACGATCAACGCCCCGCCTCGACGTCGTTCTTTCCATTTAGAAAAACAGACGCATTGGCGGAGGCTTGCTGCATTCCCGCAGACGGTGATGCTTCATTCAGTTACTACAGTCATTCGATATAAGGAAAATTCGTGTCTACTCCTAGCTACAAAGATCTACTGGCCCAGCGCGAAGAACTGGAGCGGCAAATTGCCTCTGCACGGAAAGCGGAACTTGCGACCGCGGTTCAAAGCATCCACAAATTGGTAAATCAGTTCGGACTCACGGCTGAGGATGTGTTTGGTGGAGCACGAAAGGGCACAGGTTCCAAGGGGACGAAAGGCAGCACTGTTGCGCCGAAATACCGGAACCCGGCCACTGGCGAAACATGGACAGGCCGTGGCAAGGCTCCTAAATGGATCGCGAACCAAGACCGGACCCAGTACACGATTGCCTAAGAAAAGCCCACAAGGAGAAATCGTCCCGGCAGAGAAACTTGTCTTTTGGCGAACCACGAAGAACCGTAATGCAGAGCTTTCCTTCCGCAGGCGCTCATTGGGATAGCAGTCACTGAAGAACCGGTGTGCAGCGACCGGAGAACGGCATCTGAGAGTAACGGGCACGAGACAACGAATTGGTTAAATGCCACCTTCGGGGAAGGAAGGGTACGTCCAAAACGATGTTACGAGAAGACCCAAGGAAGGCTGGATAACGGCCTCATCGCGTTGGCAAGACTCTCGGCTTGCTGAGAGGCGCGAAGCCCGAATTTTCAGTGTGAGTCGAAACTCGCGTCTCCTACTTGGATGCGTTTGCGAAGCACTGTAGGCCGTGCTGATGGGAGTGGGCTGTTAGGGAAGGTCTGCACAACCCTGCCGCCACCCGCGTGATGTGAGACATTGCCGACATGAAGCAAATGAGCCTGGGCGAGAGCGGATACGAGCGCAAGACCAAGCGCACGCGCAAGCGCGAGTTTCTCGACGAGATGAACCTGGTGGTCCCGTGGGCCGAGCTGGTGGCACTGATTGCGCCGCACGCGCCGGCCCCGGGCACCAAGGGTGGCCGCCCGCCGTTTGCTGTTGAGACGATGCTGCGCATCCACTTCCTGCAGCAGTGGTTCAACCTGTCGGATCCGGCGATGGAAGAAGCGCTGTACGACACGCCGATGTTTCGTGAATTCGCCGGGCTGGACATGGGCGAGGACAACCTGCCCGATGAGAGCACCATCCTGCGCTTTCGCCACCTGCTGGAGCGGCACAACCTGAGCTTGCAGATCCTGGCTACCGTCAACGCCACGCTCAGCGCCAAGGGCCTGCTTCTGAAGAGCGGCACGGTGGTGGACGCCACGCTCATTGCCGCGCCGAGCTCGACCAAGAACAGCAGCGGCGAGCGCGACCCCGAGATGCACCAGACCAAGAAGGGCAACCAATGGCACTTCGGAATGAAGGCTCACATCGGGGTGGACGCCGACTCGGGCCTGGTGCACACGGTCATTGGCACGGCGGCCAACGTCAACGATGTGACGCAAGCCGGCGCGCTGGTGCATGGCGAAGAAGCTGATGTGTTCGCCGACGCGGGCTACCAAGGCGTGGCTAAACGCGAAGAGACACAAGGCATCGAGGCCAACTGGCACGTGGCGCTGCGCCCGGGCAAACGCAGAGCCCTGGACAAGAGCACGACGATGGGCGCGATCATGGACAAGCTCGAACATGTGAAGGCCAGCATCCGCGCCAAGGTGGAGCACCCGTTCCGTGTCATCAAACGCCAGTTCGGGCATGTGAAGGTGCGCTACCGCGGCCTGGCCAAGAACACGGCGCAGCTGCACACGCTGTTTGCGCTCTCCAACCTGTGGATGGTGCGGCGAACGCTTTTGCAGGGGGCCCGGGGATGAGTGCGTCCGCAGCGGCCGAAAGGGCCAATAACGGGGCGCGAATCGGCCCTCGAATGACCCGAATCAGGGCGCAGTTGCCGCCATCTGAAAACTCGCGCATCAGCACTCGTCGCAACGAGCGTTGTGCAGACCTTCCTTAGCGCAGTCGGCGTCCGACGGTACGTGCATGTGTGTTCCGCTAGTAGTTGGCGGTTATCCACCGTTCCTACCGTCCGTACGCCACTGCAAACCGTTTCACTAAGGCGCTGTATTAGCGGAGCACACCAAACACGACTGTCGGCATGGAATCTGCCCCGGTTTGATTGCGACCGACTGCCCCGATATACAGGACCCCGCTGCTCTACCACCCAGCCAGCCTGTCAATTCGTTTTGCGGCCAACGTCACATGCTATTCCAGCTGCGCAATACAACTCCCGAACGCAGTACTGAATCTGGCGTCAAGTTGCAGCTTGCGCACGTAGCGCTGAGCGAGGGGCAGGGCGGTCTTCCAGGCTGCCGGCGACACTTGGTTGTCTACTTTGAGGTCCAGTTGCCGCTCTGGTATGTCTTCACCGGCGGCAGGGACAAACACCATCGGAGTCATGTCGTATGCGGGAGCGACCTCGTAGGGGCTACCTCCTTCGGAAATTAATGACCGGTTTCCGCTGTGCATGTCCGTGTTTCCGACCAGCGCACCGAATGCCCATAGGGTCGACGCACGAGCCGCTGCGCGTTGCGTGATGACACGCGCTTTGACCATTCCCCGGGCAATTTCGGACCAACGGGATCTAGAGCCAACAAACTGCGTTTCCAGTGTTGCTAGGAATACAAGGCTCGGCGACCGCGCGCAGCTGTTCTGTCGGAGCGCTCGATCTTCAAACACCTCCGCCCGCCATGGTCCACGATAGGGGAGGGCGCAGCGGCGATCGCTCCCTCGGCCAGGGTGTTCAACGAGCAAGATGTCACGCCAGCGCTGGCCGCCTCGGCGGCGAACTTGTCGATGACGCGTGCGGCGGCACCGGGCGCGCCCCGTACGAAAGTGGTGAACTTGGGCTGCTCTCCGCCCCAGGTGATCCATTCAAATCGCCCCGGGCTGCGGTCAGTTCCAGCCCCGCATAGGCACGCGCTTTATCGGCTGGATCGACAGGAACCGGATCGGGTGTGTCTAAAAACTGTTCGTACACCACATCACCGATCAGGATGTTTCCTGGCAAATCATCTCCCTGATGGATCAACGCCTGCAGCGCGTGACCGTCACTCCAGTCCTGCAATCGTTCCGGCAGGCGCGAGTTGGGCCTGTGGCGCTGGTGGTAGGCCCGGCCTATGTAGCCCTGCGGCCGCATGTCGGCAATCCACCACGGCAGTCCATCGGTGTGAAGACCTCTGCCACAGTGCTCGATCATCACGAATTCCTCAGGGTAGAACGGCACCAACATTTCCATGTGCTCCAAGGCGCCATCGACGGACACCCGATACACCGGTGCATGCAGATGGCGCCTTTCTGGGTCGCTGAGTGCGTACTGAATAGATCTGGCCGGGTCGATCCGGACGACTTCGTCGTCCAGGGTAAGCAATAGCCGCGACACGGTCGGCTGGCTCATATCGAGCGCGGCCATCAGTTTCTTGGCGGGTATAGGCCCTCGTCGCAGCAGCGTCCGGATGGACAGCAGGTGTGGATGGTGCGGAACGCCAGTTAATCTTAGAAACCTAGCAGGCGTAAGTCGTTGATTTACTTCAGTTTTCTCCAAACTGCGCCATTGGTGTTTAGAGGCCGGCGCCACTCTACATTCGTCGGTGCGGTTTTTGCGCCACTACAGTTTAGTCAGTGCGAAACTCGCTTTCGGGAGTAAAAAACGGATCCTTGTCTCCGACGGGCTTGGCAACGTTCAAAGGCTGCCCACCCACACGGCAGCCGTTTCAATCACCTCAACAAAGCGCCCGGCAGAGAACCCATCCGGATACATGGTGTCGTCCTTGCTTGGTTCCGCATATTCCTCCGCACCCTTATCAGAGGCCTGTCCACCAAACAGCCCATGCGGGTCATTTAGAAGCTGCCTGTCGTCTCGCAGCGCAATCAGTACCTCTTCTAGAGAGACCTTGAGGAAGCCTCGGAACTGTTGGTGATCCCATTCGATCGAGGTATCAACGATCCAAGCCGTGACCGTGGGCGGGCTGTTCACGAGACCGAGCGCAGCCGTCAATTCCATGTCACGCCCAAGCGCACGCTGGACAGCGGGGACCTTCCTGCTCAACTGCAAACCTGCCTTTCGCAGCGTAGAAGTTCGATGTGCCCACGCCTCCTTCACTGAGCGGCGTTGGTAGGTTGATTTGAGCTCCAAGACAAATACATGCCCGTCTCGGGCACAAATCAAATCGATTTCCCCTGCGTTGGCATCCTCTGTATCCAGCGCGGGGATCTCGTACCCGACAAGCACGTCGAATCCACGCTCTCTGAAAAGCGCTCCGAGCCGTTCTTCAATTCGACGGGTCTCTTCCTTGGCTTCATTTCTTCGGGCACCCAACCGTCGAAGGTTATTGATGACTGCCGCAGAGTTGTTCTGTACAGCCATCATCCAGGGCAGCTGGAGCGAGAGTCGCCCCATTTTGAACAAGGGACGCTCTTGCCAGCGGGGACGCAACGTTGCATCACCGTCGCGCATCTGCTTCGCCATCGCAGCCCAGTCACATGTCATGAAGTCCAGGATTGCCTCTGCAGATCGTGCGGAGCCACTTGGATGCTCTGCCGTAGCCGTCCAAGGCTTAATGCGATCAACTTTGGCCGCTCGATCCGACCAGGTGAGCGGGAAGCGGTTTTGCATGTCGGGCTGAAGCAAGCCGCCAAATGCCAACCGACCCAAGGCGAGAAAAGAATTTCCTGTCTCGGAAAGGTACTGCTGATAGGACCTGAGGTAGTCTTCAATGAAAAAGGCCGTCATCAGTTCGGTCGCCATCAGCACATGAAAGAGCGCTGCAGATGAGCCCGCGTCTGTTCGCACCTGCTCGGCCATGCCATAAACCTCTTGCAAGCGAAGCCAGGTGCCTTTCGCCTTGGCCAGGGCCTGAAGATTGGCCTCAAGGTGCGCAGGACTTACGCGGCCTAGCAGGTCAGGATCGACCATGACGGCATCCATTCCCCGATACAACCAGTACTGGTGCAAAAGGTCGAACTTCTTGCCATATCGACGCCATGCAGTTCTGGCATTGGCATCCGCCTCGACGATCTCAAGGCGATCTCCATTTCGCTCAAATCGAATGGAGTCGTCGTAACTGAAGGCGTCTGCAGATCTAGCTTCGAATGCGTTCAGTTCGACCTGCGCGCCCAGCAATTCGAGAAATGCCTGATAGCAATCGTGTCGCGGCCTCTCGTCAGACGGGAATAGAAATGGAATCAGATGCTGCCTCATTGATGAGGCGATAGACATTTCAGTCAACTGCACATCGGACGGATCGCAGTTGGAGAGTTTCCAGGCCAATATGTCGTCGATGGCATCCCACGCTTCCTGAGCATCGGGCACCTCCGGTTGGGACCGACCATAGACCAAGTCTGGTATCTGGTGCTCAAAGGCGAAAAGGCTGGCATAAACCAGGAAATCCAGAGGAGCGAGCTCGGACAATGGCTTGCGAAGACGCGCCACTTCCTCTTGCCGCACTTGATGAGCTTCCCGGAATATGTGAAACACGCGCCTCTGTTCAGCGAGCGCTTCATGCTGAGTTGTATCCAGTCCGCTGATCTCCAACCAACGTGGAGAATCCTGTCGCATCACAAGGCCAGAGTGTCGGGCAGCCCACACAAGCACGTCGGGAGCGATTGTCGCTACCTGCGCCACGATCTCAGGGAATGCCAACCGGTCTTGGCCAAGGTAACGCGTTAAGGCCAAGCCAAGGGTCTCTTGGCGCCACACATCTGCGGGTAGGTCCTTCAGAAACTCCGAGTTCCAGAAGGCTGTTTGTCGATCTCCGCCACTCCACTTGCGCTTACCTTGACCCGCCGGTTTTCCGTCTAGAAATGCCATCGCCGCTTCGTCCGCTGCGGCTGAGATCGTCATGCCATTTTCGCGAGCTGCTGAGACCAATGTGTCGTAGTAGTGCTCGTTCATCACTGCATGCTACCGAGAACTCAAGCCGAATGGCATGGATCGCCTAGCGGTGAAACAACATGACGGTGGGACGCTACTCACCCCCGCCCCCTAGAACAACACCTTCTGCGCACTCGTCAATGCCACAAAGCTGTCGCCCAACGGCTGAAGAATCGCATCAGCAATCGGCTGGAGTTGTTTGACGAGGTAGTGCTCATAGTCAATGCGCGAATGCCGGGCCTCCAGCGGTTCGGGGCCGCTCTGCGTCATCACGTACTCGATCCAGCCACCACGCTGGTACTGCTGGGGACGGTTCAACTTCGCGTTGTGTGCGTCCGCAATGCGCGCGGCGCGCACCTGGGGCGGCACGTTCACCTCGTAGGCATCGAGCCGGTGACGCAGCCGTTTGCGATAGACGAGTAGCGAATCCATCTCGCCATCCAGCATTGACCGCACGTAGTCGGCCACGAACGTCCGATAGGGCTCACCGTGGAAGACTCGTGACAGCATGCCTTCCTGGAACTTGCGTGCCAACGGAGTCCAGTCGCTGCGGGCCATCTCTAGCCCGCGATAGACCATCTCCTCCCGCCCCTCTTCATCGATGCTCAGGCCGGCGTAGCGTTTCTTGCTGCCGACTTCCGAACCTCGGATCGTGGGCATGAAAAACTTGGCGTAGTGGGTGTCGAACTCGATTTCTAGGAAGTTTTCCAACTGCTGCTCCTCGCGCAGTTTGCGAGACCACCAGTCGTTGATCTCCTGCACCAAGTCGGCCGCAATGGCGCGAGCTTCCGCGTTGGAACAGGTGCGTTTGAGCCAGATGAAGATGGAGTCGGTATCTCCGTAGATGACCTGGTATCCGCGCTGCTCCACGAACGCTTGGGTGAGCTTCATCACCTCGTGCCCACGCATCGTCACCGCTGACACGAGCTTCGGATTAAAGAAGCGGCACTCGGATGCGCCCAGTACGCCGGCGAAGGAGTTCATGAGCAGCTTCAGGGCCTGCGACAGCGGCTGGTTTCGCGCCCGCTTTGCCTCATCTCGGGCAGTGGACAGGGTGGTCACGATGTCCGGCAGGCAGTGCTTCTCCCGCGAGAACAGCGTACCTTGCGGCCCATGCACAAGCCCAGCCTGGGTGCTGGCGCTTTCTCCCTCTGCCAAACCTACCGGGTCCACCAGGAAGGTCCGGATGATGGAGGGATACAGGCTTTTGTAGTCCAGTACCACAACGGAGTCGTAGAAGCCTGGCGTGGAGTCCATGACATAGCCGCCGGGAAACGCCTTGGTCGCGATGTCACCCACGTTCGGTGCCACGTAGCCCAGGCGGTGCATGCGCGGCAGGTAGTGATGGCTGAACGCAGCGATCGACCCACCAAAATGATCCACCTGCAAACCCGTCGTCTGCGCTCGCTCCAACACGAAAGGCAGCAGCTCCAGTTTGTCGAAAATGCGCAGCACTAGCGCACAGTCGCGGATGTTGTAGCTGGCCAGCGAAGGCTTGTCTTCCTGATAGCGGCGCTCGATCTCGGCCATCTTGTCGTAAGCGTCTCCGATCTCCTTGCCCTCGCCAAGCAGTTCCTGCGACACCGCTTCGAGGCTGAACGACGGAAAGCTCCACATGCCTGCTCTCAGCGCTTCGATGCCATCGACGACTACGCGTCCGGGCATGGGCGCGAACAGGTAGCCCTGGCGGCCCGGGTGCGTACGCCACGCGATGGGCTGGCGCTCGCGTCCGAGCAGCAGCTGCACGGAGTTCGCATCAGCGGTCATTTGCAGCACGCGCAGATCGAACTGGATCACGCTCCAACCGACGATGACGTCCGGGTCATGGTCAGCAAACCACGCATTGAGCCGCTCGATCATCACCCTGCGAGTTGGGCAGTACACAAGCCTGAAGTCCATCGGTGACACAGCTGGTGCCGACACCGAGGCCGGCACCGGCGCCTCACCCAGCACGAAGACAACCCGGTCACCTGCACCATCCAACGCGATCGAGTACAACTCCTCGGTAGCGCTCGTCTCAATGTCCAGCGATACCACCTTCAACTCAGGGCGCCAACCGGACGAAGGCTTCAACCTGCCGTCAATGATGGTCGAGCCTTCGCGTCTGCCTCCCTCGACCAGAACACCGGCTGTGATGAATCGCTCCATCAGGTAACGGTCATGCGGCCGCACAGCCGCTTCGTACAGCGGGATGCCCAGTGGCAGGAGTGCGCGCGTCAGCTTTCCGAGATCGCGGAACCTGCGGGCGTAGACACCGAGGACGGGCTGCTGATCGAATGTCTTCAGACCGAGCTCCCGCACCTGCAGGCCCTGCAGGCCCTGCAGGCTCGCCAGTGATGCTTGTGCCGCAGCCCGGTGGCGAAGAGGCAGAAAGGCGACCGAGCTCTGCCGGGTCAGAAGCACCTTCTTGGGCCCGTCGTCGGTGGCCAGCCAGTATTCAAGCTCTGTGCCGTCTGGGAGGTCGCGCCAGTTGCGGGTGAGGATGAAGCCCCGGAGTTCGGTGGGTGCGAGGGCTGAGGACATCAGGTGGAGCGGAGGACGGTGGCGCGCTAATTCTGATGCTTCGGGCGAGGGACGAGATGTTCAAGAGGTGCGGTTGCACTCTTGCGCATGATACTGATGTTTTGTACAGTATTGCAAAAACAGATACAGAGAAGGCCATGCACAAACCATCCCGCTATGTATTCCGTCCCGCTCGACCGGCTCCCGCCTTACTGCGCTGCATTTGGGCGTGGTTCTGAGTCGGCACGGCTGTGCCACCGGGAGGCCGCTTAAGGCTGGTTGCTGTCGTTTGAATCTGCGCTGCCAACGACTGCACATGGAGGCAGCGGATAATGGCACGCGCGCGGCGAAGAAGAATCCGACACCCGGCATTTAGGGACGTGCCTGAAAACGGCGGCTTGATTCCTTTTGCGAAGGACGTATTGCCACCGATATGTTTTCCCCAATGATCCGAAGTCACAGACGGGCGATCGTCATGCTGTGGTGAGCAGTTGCGCGGCAAGTCTCGCGCCTTCTGCCAGTGCTTTGAGCTTCCGCCATGCCACGTCACGATCCATAGGGGCCAGGCCGCAGTTGGTGCACGGGAACAACCGCTCCTTGGGAACAAACTCCAGCGCCCGCCTAATCGCATCCGCGACTTCCTCGGGCGTCTCGACAACGTCGCTGGCCACGTCGATCACACCCACCATCACATCCTTGCCGACCAGCAGCTTCATCAGATCGGGCGGCACATGGGAGTGAATGCATTCCAGGCTCACCTGATCAATGCTGCTGCGCGCCAGGGCGGGGAACACGGTCTCGTATTGGCGCCACTCATCGCCCAGGGTGCTTTTCCAGTCGGTATTGGCCTTGATGCCATAGCCGTAGCAGATGTGCACGGCCGTCGTACACGTCAGCCCCTGCGCCGCGCGCTCAAGCGCCTTCACGCCCCAGTCTGCTGCGTCTTTCATGTAGACATTGAAGGCGGGTTCGTCAAACTGAATGATGTCCACGCCGTCCGCTTGAAGTGCCAGCGCTTCCTGATTCAGCAATTCAGCAAACGCGAAGGCCATCTGGACCTTGTCGCCATAGAAACGGTCTGCAACAGTGTCGACGATGGTCATCGGGCCGGGTAGCGTGAACTTCAGCTTTTTCTTCGTGTGAGCACGCGCCAGTTGGGCTTCAAAGGCATGCACCCGGCCTTTGAGGCGCAGGCTCGAGACGACCTGCGGCACCATCGCGTCATACCGGTTGTTGCGAATGCCCATCTTCACCTTGTTCTCAAAGTCGATGCCATCGACTTGTTCAAGGAACCCATGCACGAAGTGCTGGCGAGCCTGCTCGCCGTCGCAGATGATGTCGAGACCGGCATCCTCCTGCGCCTTGATCCAGAGCAGCGTCGCGTCAGCCTGGGCCTGCCGCAGTGCATCGCCTTCCGCCTTCCACTGAGGCCAGAGCTTGTTGGTTTCGGCCAGCCACACCGGTTTGGGCAGGCTGCCGGCAATGGAGGTTTCAAACATGAAAGGGTTCCTTAGAAGAAAAGATGAATCGGGTCACAACGGGCAATCGGCAGCCCATTGTTCGAGTACGGTCCCGTAGGGCTTGATGAAGTGCTCTTCGGTGTATTTGCCTTGCTGGACAGCCAACTGGCTTCGCTCCTCACGGTCGTAGACTATTTGGGTCGACGAATAGTCCGGGTTCTGCAAGCTCGGTTGGTAGAGTTTTCCGGCTGCGCAGTTGGCGTTGTAAATCTCGGGTCGGTAAATTTTCTGGAAAGTTTCCATCGTGCTGATGCTGGAGATCAACTCCAAGTTCGTGTAGTCAGCCAACAGGTCGCCCTGGAAATAGAAAGCCAGCGGTGCAATGCCATTGGGAGGCATGAAGAAGCGAACCTGCATCCCCATTTTTGCGAAATAGTGGTCTGTGGAAGACAGCTCGCTTTGCTGGTACTCGACACCCAGTACGGGATGCTGGTTGTCGGTCCGCCGGTAAGTCTTGCTGGTGGACACGCTGATGCAGATCACAGGCGGCTTGCCAAAGCGCGCCTTGTACGTGCTGGAGTTGGCAAACTGTTTGAAAAGCTTGCCATGCAGATCGCCAAAATTGGCCGGGAGGACGAACTCCGGTCGGTCTGCGTTGTAGTCTGGCAGCAAGACACTGAAGTCGTAGTCGCGCACGTAAGATGAGAAACTGTTGCCCACGATGCCGTCGATCCGCTGGTTCTTGTGCCTGTCGAAAATGCAGGTTTTGAGCACTTCGATCAAGGGGAAGGCAACATCGCTGCCCTGCCCATCCAGGAGCATTTCGACGGAGATGATGTCCAGCTCGACGGTGTAGCGGTCTCCTGTGGGATTGTCCCAATGCGCCAGTTCATTGCATCGGTTGTCAATCATCCTGAGCGCGTTGCGCAGGTTTTGCTGGCGGCTTGCGCTCCGGGCCAGATTGGCAAAGTTCGTTGTCAGGCGCGTGCTGTGCGAGGGTTGGTAGTTTTCATCAAAGCGGGTGCTCTTGATGTGAAAGACAAATGCTTCGTGCATGACGGTGTAGCAATCCAGATGTTCAGAGAAGTGGGGCGGGTGTCAGGCCAGGACCCGTTCATCGGCCAGAGCGGGACTGGATTTCCGCGCCAAGGCCACCAGCGGCAGCGCCCGTTGCACCGCCAACCGGGCGCGCTCAAGCAGCGCCTCATCCCACAGGCCTGGGTCCGCAAAATCCTTGTCAGTCGCGTAGACACCCAGCGGCAAAGTACACGCCTGGAAAAAGCTGAACAAAGGCCTGAGCTGGTGGTCGATCACCAGGGCATGCCGCTCGCTGCCGCCTGTGGCAGCCAACAGCACAGGCGTGTCGATCAATGCGTCCTGATGGATGAAGTCGAAGAAGTGCTTGAACATCCCCGTGTAAGCGCCGCGATACACCGGGGACACCACAACGAGCACATCCGCCTGCTCGACCGCAAGCAGTTCCTGCTCCACTGCTGCGGGCAATTCGGACCTGCGGACTGCGCCTGAAAGCTGAGAGGCCAGCGCACCCATTTCGATCAGATGCGGGCGGCACGGGGTCTCGGCCGCTATCAGGTCCAGGAGATGCCGGGCCAGCGATGCCGACTTGGACGGCCGCTGCAACCCGCCGGAGACCGCCACCACGCGCAGTGGGCATGTCATTGCATTTTTCATAGATAACCCAAGAGGTAAGCGAATCTGGAAGCGGATGCTAGGCAAATCAACATATGAAGTAAAATGGTCTTATCTCATTAATCAATGAAAACGGCGCATGTAATGGTGGAACGTATCCATCTCCACATCGTTCAGCAGGTGGAGAAACAAGGCTCGCTGACCGCGGCTGCAGGCGTGCTGAACTTGACCCAGTCGGCCCTGAGCCATAGCATGAAAAAACTGGAGCAGCAGCTAGGCACCGACGTCTGGTTGCGCGAGGGGCGAAGCCTGCGCCTCACGCAGGCCGGGCAGTACCTGCTGGCGGTTGCCAACCGTGTGCTCCCGCAGTTGGAACAGGCGGAAAGCACGTTGCGGCAGTTCGCCCAGGGTGAACGCGGCACTTTGCGCATCGGCATGGAATGCCACCCCTGCTACCAGTGGCTGCTCAAAATCGTGTCGCCCTACCTGAGCACCTGGCCGGACGTTGATGTGGATGTGAAGCAGAAATTCCAGTTCGGAGGTATCGGAGCGCTTTTCGGCTACGAGATTGACCTGCTGGTGACCCCCGATCCGCTGCACAAGGCTGGTCTGCATTTCGAGCCCGTGTTCGACTACGAGCAGGTGCTGGTGGTCGCTGGCAGCCACCCCTTTGCGCAGCAGGCCTATGTGAAGCCTGCACAGCTTGCGAGCGAAACACTCATTACCTACCCGGTCAGTCCCGAACGGCTGGATGTGTACACACAGTTCCTGGCTCCGGCGGGCATTGCGCCGCGCCGCCACAAGACCATCGAGACTACGGACATCATGCTGCAGATGGTGGCCAGCGGCCGTGGCGTGGCAGCGCTACCGCGCTGGCTGGCACTGGAGTACGCCGAGAAGATGGATGTGGTGCCTGTGCAGCTGGGCCGACACGGCATTGCCAAACAGATCCACCTGGGCACGCGTGAGCAGGACAGCAACACAGACTACCTGCAGGCCTTCATCCAGTTTGCGCGCAGCGCTCAGGTGTAGCTTTTCTCCAGCGTGTCCCATACGGGCTTGCCCACCAGCCGCTGCCGCTCTGCAAACGTCGTGACCAGGCCACTGCCCTCCTGCACTTCCTTCGTGTCGCGCAGCACAGTCAGGGCCTTCTGCATGCCCATCACTGCGCCTTGCAAAGCGGCGTTGGCATACAGCACGATGCCGTAGCCCAGCTGGCCAAGTTCATCGGCGTTGAAGATGGGCGTCTTGCCGCCAATGACCACGTTCATGAGCTGGGGCTTGGCAAGGCGCTGTGGCAAGGCGCGGATTTCTTCCGCCTGCGTCACAGCCTCCACAAACAGGATGTCGGCACCCGCTTGTGCAAAGCGCTGTGCGCGCTCCACCGCAGCCTCAAAACCATGGGTGGCCGCCGCATCGGTGCGAGCCATGATCAGAAGGTTGTCATCACGGCGCGCGTCCACGGCAGCCTTGATCTTGCTCACCGCTTCTTCGGTGCTGATCACCTCTTTGCCCGAAAAGTGCCCGCAGCGCTTGGGTGCCACCTGGTCTTCCAGTTGGATGCAATCGGCCCCCGCACGTTCGAGTGTGCGCACCGCGTGGTAAACGTTGAGCGCATTACCAAAGCCTGTGTCAGCGTCCACGATCAGTGGCACCTCCACAGCGTCGCGGATGCGGGCTGTGTGGTCGGCAATGTCGCTCAGGCCCATGAAGCCTTGGTCCGGCATACCAAACCACATGTTGGTGACACCGGCACCGGTGACGTATATCGCTTCAAAGCCCAGGTCTTCAATGATCTTGGCGGACAGGGCGTTGAAAGCGCCGGGGACAAGCACGCCCCGGCGGGCTTCTGCCAGGGCTTTGAGGGTCTTGCGGGTGGACATTCGTTCCTTCCTGTGTTTTTAGAAGCAGTTGCCAGGCACGCGGACCCAGCCTTCCATCAAGATGCGCGCGCTGCGGCTCATCAAGGCCTTGGTGACTTTCCATTGACCGCTCTGGAGTTCGGCCTGGGCTCCCACGCGCAGCGTGCCGGACGGATGGCCAAAACGCACGGCCTCCCTCGTCCCGCCGCCGGCGGCGAGGTTGACCAGCGTGCCGGGGATGGCGGCAGCGGTGCCAATGGCGACGGCCGCCGTGCCCATCATGGCGTGGTGTAGCTTGCCCATCGAAAGAGCGCGCACCAGCAGGTCCACGTCGCTCGCCTGCACTGCCTTGCCGCTGGATGCGGTGTAGGTCTGGGGCGGTGCGACAAAGGCGACCTTGGGAGTGTGCTGGCGCTGGGCGGCTTCAGCAAGGTCCTGGGTGAGGCCCATCTTCACCGCGCCGTGGGCGCGGATGGCTTCAAAACGCGCCAGCGCCTGCGGGTCGCCATTGATCGCATCCTGCAGCTCGGTGCCGGTGTAGCCGATATCGGCAGCGTTGACGAAGATGGTCGGGATGCCGGCGTTGATGAGCGTGGCGCGCAGCGTCCCCACACCGGGGACGAGCAGGTCGTCCACAACCTGGCCGGTGGGAAACATCGCGCCGCCTCCGTCGCCATCACCGTCGTCGGCCGGGTCCAGAAATTCAAGGGCCACCTCGGCCGCCGCAAAGGTCACGCCGTCGAGTTCGAAATCGCCTGTCTCCTGAACCTGTCCGTCGGTGATGGGCACATGGGCGACGATGGTCTTGCCGATGTTGGCCTGCCAAATGCGCACGGTGCAGACGCCGTTGTCAGGGATACGTTCGACAGGCAGCAAGCCGCTCTCGATGGCAAACGGCCCCACGGCCGCCGAGAGATTGCCGCAGTTGCCCGACCAGTCCACAAAGGCACTGTCGATGGACACCTGGCCAAAGAGGTAGTCCACATCGTGCCCCGGCCGCTGCGAGGGTGAGACGATCACCGCCTTGGAGGTGGATGAGGTGGCACCGCCCATGCCGTCTATCTGCTTGCCGTAGGGGTCGGGGCTGCCGATGACGCGCAGCAGCAGCGCGTCGCGCGCAGCGCCAAGCTGCTGGGCGACGGGCGGCAAGTCCTGCAGCCGAAAGAAAACGCCCTTGCTGGTGCCGCCACGCAGGTAGGTAGCAGGGATGCGTATCTGCGGTGCCGGGGTTCGGTTCATGTCCGTTGTGCTCTGGTTGCTTTTAAATTGATAGCTGCTAGCGCCTTATGGATAAGCGCTAGAGCCAATTTTTATTGAATAGTGGAGGCCAAAAAGTCCTGTGCAAACCGCTGTAACACTCCACCGGCCTCATACACCGATACGTCCTCGGCCGTGTCCAGACGGCAGGTCATGGGCACCTGGGTGGCCTGGCCGTTTTTGCAGCGGATGACCAGCGTGAGCGTGGCGCGTGGTTTCAGCACCCCTTCAACATCGTAGGTCTCCGTGCCGTCCAGGCCCAGCGTGAGGCGGCTGGTGCCTGGCTGAAACTCCAGCGGCAGCACGCCCATGCCAATCAAGTTGGAGCGGTGAATGCGCTCAAAACCTTCGGCCACCACCACTTCCACCCCCGCCAGGCGCACGCCCTTGGCAGCCCAGTCGCGGCTCGACCCCTGGCCATAGTCGGCCCCTGCGATGATGATGAGCGGCTGGCGGCGTTGCAGGTAGTTATCCATCGCCTCCCACATGCGCACCACCCTGCCTTCGGGTTCGATGCGTGCCAGAGACCCCTTCTGGACCTTGCCACCCACCACGGCCATCTCGTTGACGAGCTGCGGGTTGGCAAAGGTGGCGCGCATCGCCGTGAGATGGTCGCCACGGTGGGTGGCATAGGAGTTGAAGTCCTCCTCGGGCACGCCCATCCGGGCAAGGTACTCACCGGCCGCGCTGTCCGGGAGGATGGCGTTGGACGGCGAGAGGTGGTCGGTGGTGATGTTGTCGGGCAGGATCGCCAGCGGGCGCATGCCTTTGAGCGTGCGCGGGTTGGCGGCCAGAGCGCCCACGCCTTCCGCATCCCAGTACGGTGGGCGGCGGATGTAGGTGGACTGCGGGCGCCAGTCGTACTGTGGGGGCACCGTCTGGCCATCGTTCACACGGATGGCGAACATGGGGTCATACACCGCACGGAACTGCTCGGGTTTGACGGCCCGGGCCACGATGGCGTCGATCTCTGCATCGCTGGGCCACAGGTCCTTCAGGCGAATCTCACGGCCTTCCACCACGGCCATCACGTCGTTTTCGATGTCAAAGCGCACCGTGCCTACCAGCGCGTAAGCCACCACCAGCGGCGGCGAGGCCAGAAACGCCTGCTTGGCATACGGGTGGATGCGACCGTCGAAGTTGCGGTTGCCCGACAGCACGGCGGTGGCGTACAGGTCGCGGTCGATGATCTCCTGCTGGATCTTCGGGTCGAGCGCACCGCTCATGCCGTTGCAGGTGGTGCATGCAAACGCGACGATGCCGAACCCCAGGGCTTCCAGGTCCGCCAGAAGCCCCGCCTCTTGCAGGTACAGCTCCACGGCCTTGGAGCCGGGTGCCAGCGAGGTCTTGACCCACGGCTTGCGCGTCAGCCCTAGGCGACGGGCGTTGCGCGCCAACAGCGCAGCGGCGATCACGTTGCGCGGATTGCTGGTGTTGGTGCAACTGGTGATGGCCGCGATGATGACGGCCCCATCCGGCAGCAGGCCCTGCGCCTCCTGCGCGCGGGCCTGGGGCCAATCCACCGCAATGCCGCGCTCTGCCAGCGCCGACGTGGGCAGGCGGCGGTGCGGGTTGGAGGGCCCGGCCATGTTGCGCACCACTGTGGACAGATCAAAGGTCAGCACGCGTTCATACGCTGCGGTCTTGAGCGCGTCAGCCCAAAACCCAGCAGTCTTGGCGTAACGCTCCACCAGTTGGATCTGCGCATCGTCGCGCCCTGTCAGCCGCAGGTAGTCCAGCGTCTGGTCGTCGATGTAGAACAGCGCAGCCGTGGCCCCGTACTCGGGGCACATGTTGGAGATGGTGGCACGGTCGCCAATGCTCAGGCTGCGCGCACCTTCGCCATAGAACTCCAGATACGCCCCCACCACCTTCTGGTTGCGCAGGAACTCGGTCAGAGCCAGAACGATATCGGTGGCCGTGATGCCGGGCTGGCGGTGCCCCGTCAGCTCTACGCCCACGATGTCGGGCAGGCGCATCCACGAGGCGCGACCCAGCATCACGCTCTCGGCCTCCAGCCCCCCCACGCCAATCGCAATCACGCCCAGCGCATCGACGTGGGGGGTGTGGCTGTCGGTGCCCACGCAGGTGTCGGGAAACGCGACCTGGCCCTGAGCGTCACCCTGCACGTACACCACGGGCGACATCTTCTCCAGGTTGATCTGGTGCATGATCCCGTTCCCCGCCGGGATCACCTCCACGTTTGCGAACGCTTTCTTGGTCCACTCGATGAAGTGAAAGCGGTCCTCGTTGCGGCGGTCTTCAATGGCTCGGTTTTTGGCAAAGGCGTCCGGGTCAAAGCCGCCACACTCCACGGCCACCGAATGGTCCACGATGAGCTGCACGGGCACCACGGGGTTCACCGCTGCGGGATCGCCCCCTTCTTTGGCAATGGCATCGCGCAGCCCGGCCAGGTCCACCAGCGCCGTTTGGCCCAGGATGTCGTGGCACACCACGCGCACAGGAAACCAGGGAAAGTCGATCTCGCGTTTGCGCCCGATCAGCTGCCCCAGGAAGTCGCCGAGCTGCGCCGGGTCAGCGCGGCGCACCAGGTTTTCGGCATGCACGCGGGCGGTGTAGGGGAGCCGGGCCCAGGCACCGGGTTCGATGGCATCGACGGCAGACTGCGCATCGAAGAAATCCAGGGCCATGCCAGGCAGCGGCTTGCGGTGGGTGGTGTTCATCATTTCGCGGGAATCACTCTTTTTTTGATATCTGCTTGCGCTTTCTGGATAAGGATTTGAGGCTGAAGCAGCCTCAAACCGCCTTTACACCAGCGTAGGCTGCTATGGTTTTTAAGGACGGTTGGCTACGGGCCTTAGCTACGGGCCTCAATGGGCACGAACGTCTGGTCTTCAGGACCGGTGTAGTGGGCGCTGGGGCGAATGATCTTGTTGTCCAAGCGCTGCTCCACTACATGCGCGGCCCAGCCGCTGGTGCGCGCAATGACAAACAGCGGGGTGAACATGGCGGTGGGCACCTGCATCATGTGGTAGCTCACAGCGCTGAACCAGTCGAGGTTGGGGAACATCTTCTTGACCTCCCACATCACCGCCTCAAGCCGTTCGGCAATGTCGTACATCTTGGTGGAGCCCGCCGCGTCCGACAGTCGCTTGGCCACACCTTTGATGACCACGTTGCGCGGATCGCTCACGGTGTAGACCGGGTGACCAAACCCGATCACCACTTCCTTGGCCTCTACCCTGCGGCGGATGTCGGCCTCTGCCTCGTCCGGGCTGTCGTAGCGTTTCTGGATCTCGAACGCCACCTCATTGGCACCACCGTGCTTGGGGCCACGCAGCGCACCAATCGCACCCGCGATGCTCGAATACATATCGCTGCCTGTGCCCGCAATCACGCGTGCGGTGAAGGTGCTGGCGTTGAACTCGTGCTCGGCATACAGGTTCAGCGAGGTGTGCATGGCATGCACCCAGTCTGCCGGCGGCTTTTCGCCATGGAGCAGATGCAGGAAGTGTGCCCCGATCGAGTCATCGTCCGTCTCGACCTCGATGCGGCGGCCCGAATTGCTGAAGTGGTACCAGTACAGCAACATGCTGCCCAGGCTGGCCATCAGCCGGTCGGCAATGTCGCGGCTGCCTGGCAGGTTGTGGTCGTCTTTCTCGGGCAATGCGCAGCCCAGGGCCGAGACGCCGGTACGCATCACATCCATTGGGTGGCTGGCGGCGGGGAGCTGCTCCAACGCCGCTTTCACGCTGCCGGGCAAGCCGCGCAGGGCTCTGAGCTTGGCCTTGTAGGCCTTGAGCTCGGCGCGGGTGGGCAGCTTGCCGTGCACCAGCAGGTGGGCGATTTCCTCGAACTCGCAGACCTCGGCCATGTCGAGGATGTCGTAGCCCCGGTAGTGCAGATCGTTGCCCGTGCGCCCGACGGTACACAGCGCGGTATTGCCCGCCGTGACGCCGGACAGGGCGACCGACTTTTTCGGCTTGAACGGAGTGGCGGCCGTGGGCTCAGTGGTGGGGATGTTCATGCGAGGTCTCCGGGTTCAGGTAGGAAGAATCAATGGCAACAGGACGGCTGGCGGAGTCCACCGCGACCATCTCGAACACCCCCGTGAGGACGTGCTCCGCGGGCACATCCGGACGATCGGCCAGACCGCGCACACAGACCGTCATCGAACTGCGACCGACCCGGCTGACCCAGCCCTGCAGCGTGAGCTGGTAGCCCACGGGCACAGGAGCCAGGCATTGAACGCCCGTCACGCCAGCCATCACCACCTCGCGGTGTGCAAGGCCGCGGGCTGCCAGAAAGGCCGTCTTGGCCATCAGCTGCAACCCCTGGCCTGCGAACAGCGTGCCGTGGTGGTTGGCGTGTGCGGGCAGTACCAGCTCACGAATCTCGACAGTTCCTGGGGGTGTTGTCATACTTCGCAATTTACGCAAAACCTGCCCCGTGGGGTAGGACTAAAAAGGCGAAATTTTGCGAACAACAGCATCTCGTTTTGCGAAGTTTGCGAATTTCTCAAAACACCGCGCGGGAAAGGCGAGTGATGGCAAAAACGTTTATGGGGGTGAAGTTGCGCAAGCTGCGGTCAGAGCGCGGCATGTCGCAAATTTCACTGGCACACGCGCTGGGTATTTCGCCGAGCTACCTCAACCAGGTGGAGCAGAACCAGCGGCCCCTCACAGTGAGCCTTCTGCTCAAGCTGAACCGCGCACTGGGCGTGGATATCCAGCAGTTTTCAGAAGACGAGGAGGCGCGCCTGATCGCCGCATTGCGCGAGGCGCTGGCGGATGCTCCAGAGCCGGTCAGCCTGCCCGAGCTGCAGGAAGTTGTGACCCAGATGCCTGCGCTGGGTCGCGCCATCGTCACGCTGTACCGCCGCAACTTGGATGCAGCGGCTCAGCTTGAAGCCCTGGCATTGCGCATGGGCGACGACCGTACCGATGCGGCTCCTGCCGCTCGGGCTATGGCGTTCGAGGCGGTGCGGGATTTCTTCTTCGTACACCAAAACCACTTTGATGTGCTGGACCGGGCTGCTGAGGCCTTGGCAGAACAGGCGGGGCATGAGGGCGCAGCGCTGGCGCCCTGGTTGGCGCAGCGCTTGCTGGAACAGCACCACGTCCGCCTTGTGGCCTGTGACGGCACTGGTGACGGCAAGCGTCAGTACGACCCGAGCAGCCGAACACTGCGCTTGTCCCGCGCGCTGGATGTGGGGCAGCAAGCCTTTCAGATGGCAACCCAGCTTGCGCTGCTGGAGGCAGACATGTTGATTGAGGGGCTGACCCGGGCAGCACCTTTTGCGGGGGACATGCCCACGGTGCGTTTAGCGCGCATCGGTCTGGCCAACTACTTTGCGGGTGCTCTGCTATTGCCCTATGGTTCATTTTTGAGCGCGGCGGAAGCGCTACGCTATGACATCGACTTGCTTGGTCAGCGCTTTGCCGTGGGCTTTGAGACGGTGTGCCACCGGCTGAGCACGCTGCAGCGACCCAGCGCACCTGGGGTGCCTTTTTTCTTCGTCCGTGTGGACCGCGCGGGGAACATCTCCAAACGCCAATCGGCTACCCACTTCCACTTCAGCCGTGCAGGCGGCACCTGCCCACTCTGGAATGTCTATGAAGCCTTTGCACAGCCCGGGCGTGTGCTCCCACAGCTGGCGCGCATGCCCGATAGCCGCACTTACTTGTGGATCGCTCGCACGGTGAGGAGTGCTCCATCACGCGGCTACGGCTCCCCAGGCAAGATGTTCTCCATCGGCCTGGGTTGCGATGTGCGCCATGCGTCCCGGCTCGTCTACGCCAAGGGGCTGGACCTCGCCGACCCCGATGCAGCGACTCCCATCGGCATGGGGTGCAAGGTTTGCGAGCGCACGGAATGCCCTCAGCGCGCCTTTCCGTACGTGGGCAGGACATTGGACGTGAATGAGAATGTCAGCGGGTTTGCGCCTTACGGAGGCAGTATGCACTCGTAGCGCTTGGACATTGGTACCTGGTGGTTTTGAAAGTTACTCGCTATGGAGCTTGCTGGACCCTCTGCGAGATTCATTCGTACGGTCAGGTTGCTCTTCACGATGCCAACAAGAACCGCAAGTGGAGGCTGCGTTTCACAGGCTTGCTGATCAAGGCATGGCGCACATCGCTGTTTTTATTCGGTAGAGCCGCGTAGGGATGCTCTAGTTCAGCCAGGGAAGCTCAAATCGCTCCTAAGAGCGGTAGACGGCTTTAGCAAAACAAGCGGTCCTTTGGGGCATTCGTGCGACAGGCAGCTCCCGCTGCTGAGCTGACGCCTGGGATGGCTGCTTCAGGCTGGTTGCGGACTCTCGCAGTTGGGTCATCCAAGGGCAACTCACGACCCAAAGCTGCAGGTCCACGGGGGACCGTGGCGTGCTCGCGGCGCCATGGATTGGGACGTCAGTCCCGGCCGGGGCCGCTCGTCAAAGCTGCACCGCTGGTTGGACCGCGTCCCGCCACCAACTGGTCGACGCCGCCCGCTGGGCGAACTCCCGCACAAATGCATGCTCAAGAAGCAGAAAATCGAGTGGGCCGTGGCTCAGTTTTCAGCGCGAATCAACAGCCTCGTGTCCACCTCGAACTCTTGGTGAGCACGTGAACAGCACTCCTGAACAAAGCAGCGAAGGTCGGCATACGTTGCCAAGCAGTCAGGCCGTAACCGCTTCGTATTGCACCCCGGCTCCTAGCGAATGCGACGTCTCAGGGATGCTGCAAAGTTCCTCCAAGAGGTCTAAGAGCATGTAGCCCAGAGCGACTTGACGAAGGTAAATACGGGCGAAGGGACAGGGCCCATTGGAGGAATTTCAAGTCCCATCTCTATTTGTCCCATGAACAATGCGACATTCCAACCTCGACTGTTAACAGTACTTCCGTATGCAATCCCGTCCAATTGACCACCTTCGAACGCATTGTCTCGCATCAACTCTGTGACCACTTGCGAAGGGAGGTAGTTGAGGTCGACATGGGTGCTGCGATCAACGGGTCGCATGATGTCGTCAGCGAAGTCATGTAGGAAGCTGAGAGTAAGCGCGGATGAGCGTGTCGCGTCTGAGAACATGCCAGGAACCGGTGGGAGACTTCGAAGATCCAGGATCCTCAGTGGGCGAGCGGCGCGCCAGAGTCCGAGCTTCGCGCTGGTGGTGCGCGTTTCCTTCAGAGCAGTTGTCTTTGTTGAAGCAAGGTACAGCATGGGAATCCCGGCGGGGTTCATTCGATTGCTCTGTAATGCATACTCAACAGGCGGCGGCCCGAAGTCCGATGGGCCTACCTGACCTGCCCCCTTCCAGCCGTACCAATCAAAAGTGGAAGTCCGGGTTCAAGGTTAATCGATTTGTTTTTGAGTTGAAGGGTGTTGAGCTGCATCGCCAGCGC